>Ga0193723_1000460_pt1 | contig 16097 bp, 13 predicted proteins | sample H2m2metaG_FD_143042 | JGI IMG/M metagenome (GOLD analysis project Ga0193723, IMG submission 143042) | Soil microbial communities from a riparian zone of the East river system, Colorado, United States - H2m2 | ecosystem: Environmental > Terrestrial > Soil > Riparian zone | place: USA: East River...
TCTCGGGGCGCTCCTCGCGGGCGCGCAGTACCGGGGGCAGTTCGAGGACCGCCTCAAGTCGGTTTTACGTGAGATTACCCGCGCGGAAGGCCAGGTGATTCTCTTCATCGACGAGCTCCATACGCTGGTCGGCGCCGGTGCCGCCGAGGGGGCGCTGGACGCTTCGAATCTCCTGAAGCCGGCGCTCGCCCGAGGAGAGCTCCACTGCATCGGCGCGACCACCCTCGACGAGTATCGGAAGAGAATCGAGAAGGACGCCGCGCTGGAGCGGCGCTTCCAGCCGGTCCTGGTCTCGGAGCCGACCGTGGAGCAGACGATCGCGATCCTCCGGGGTCTTCGCGAGCGCTACGAGAATTTCCACAAGGTGAAGATCCAGGACGCCGCGCTCGTCGCGGCCGCGATCATGTCGCAGCGCTATCTCCCCGACCGGAAGCTCCCGGACAAGGCGATCGACCTGGTCGACGAGGCGGCCTCCCGGCTCCGGATCGAGCTCGACAGCATGCCGGTCGAGATCGACACGCTCGAGCGGAAGCGGCGCCAGCTCGAGATCGAGCGCCTCGGGCTGAAGCGGGAGAAGGACGCCGCGGGGAAGGCGCGCCGCGGCCTCATCGAACAGGAGATCGCCGAGACCGAGGCCGAGCTCACGCGCCTCAAGGCGCACTGGGAGAAGGAGCGCGCCGCGCTTTCCAAGATCATCCAGGCGCGCGAGAAGATCGAAGCGCTCCGGCTCGAGGAGCAGCAGGCGGAGCGGGCCGGCGATCTCGAGAGGGTCGCTCGGCTCCGACACGGCGACCTTCCAAAACTCCAACAGCAGCTCGCGGCCGATACGGCGGCCCTCGCCGCGATACAAAAGGATTTGAAGCTCCTCAAGGAGGAAGTCGACGAGGAGGACATCGCCGAGGTCGTCGCGCGCTGGAGCGGCATTCCCGTGCAGCGGCTGATCGAGGGCGAGCTCCAGAAGCTCCTCCACATGGAGGACCGGCTCCGCGAGCGCGTGGTCGGTCAGGATGCCGCCGTGCGCGCGGTCTCCGACGCGGTCCGGCGCGCCCGGGCGGGGCTTCAAGACCCCAACCGGCCGCTCGGCTCGTTCCTCTTCCTCGGGCCGACGGGCGTCGGGAAGACGGAGCTGGCGCGGGCTCTCGCCGAATTCCTGTTCGACACCGAGCGCGCCATGATCCGGATCGACATGTCCGAGTACCAGGAGCGGCACTCCGTGGCGCGGCTCGTCGGGTCGCCGCCGGGCTACGTCGGCTACGAGGAGGGCGGCCAGCTGACCGAAATGGTCCGGCGCCGTCCCTATTCCGTGGTGCTGCTCGACGAGATCGAGAAGGCGCATCCCGACGTCGCGCATGTCCTCTTACAAGTGCTGGAAGAGGGGAGGCTCACCGACGGGCAGGGCAGGACGGTGGACTTCAAGAACACCCTCATCGTCATGACCAGCAACATCGGAAGCGATCTGATCCTCGAAGCGGGCGGCGCGTCATCCGAAGTTCTGCGCCCGCGGCTCATGCAGGCGCTGCGCGGACACTTCCGCCCCGAGCTGATCAACCGGATCGACGAGATCCTCGTCTTCGAGCCCCTCGGTCAGGTGGAGCTGCGCCAGATCGTGAGCCTCGAGCTCAAGAAGGTGGAACGCCGGCTTCAGGATCGCGAGCTCAAGCTCGCCTTTGACACGGACGTCCTCGATCTTCTCGCCAAGGAGGGCTACGACCCCGTCTTCGGCGCCAGGCCGCTCCGCCGCGTCATCGAGCATCGCGTGCAGAACCCGCTCGCGCAGGCGATCCTCAAGGGCGAGTTCAAGCCGGGCGACACCGTCCGCGTACGCCTGGGGAAGGACGAGGAGGCGCCGTTCCGTTTCGAGCGCGCGGAGAAGCGCGAGGCGGTCGCCGCGGGGCGATAAAGTCCGCTCCGGGCCATTTCGCGCTTGACGCTCCGAGTGGGCGGACGGTAGCGTGGCGCCTCGCGTCTCACGGGTCGCGCTCCACCCTCCGCAATCAAAACCGCGCCCACGCCACTTCGGGGAGCTCATGCACCTGTCCGAGCTGCTCAACGACAAAGCAGTCAGCCTGTCCCTCGCAGCTCGAGATAAGGAATCGGTCATCAAGGAGCTGGTTCAGCTCCTGGAGGCCGCGCACGGGGTGAATACCCGGGGCGAGATCCTGAGCAAGGTGCTCCAGCGCGAGTCGATGATGTCGACCGGGATCGGAAACGGGGTGGCGATCCCACACGGGAAAACCCGGCTGCTCGACCACCTCGTCGCCGCCTGCGGCGTCTCCCCGTCCGGCATGGAGTTCGATTCCATGGACGGCGAGCCGGCGAGCCTCTTCATCCTCCTGGTCTCTCCCGAGAGCCTCCGCGGCCCCCACGTGAAGGCTCTGGCGAACGTCTCCCGCCTCCTCAAGGAGGAGTCGGTCCGGAACGCCCTCCGGCACAGCCGGACCCCGGAGGAATTCCTCTCGGTGCTGCGCGAGGCCGAGGGGCGATACCTCTAGTTTCGGGCGCCGGAACGCCCCGTTGACGCGGGGTCCGTCCGCTTGGTACCGTTTGGCCACACCGCTGCCGTGTCCCCCAGAAGGGAGTTTTTCCTTTTATGAAGTGGATGCGAGGGTTGTGGGCGGGGGCCTGCCTCCTCCTGGTCCTCTCGAGTTGTGCCAAGAACCCAACCGGATCGATCAAAGACGCCGGGGTCTATTCCCCGCTCATCACCGGCATCTCCGCCGATCACGAGCCGGCCGTTCGGGACACGACCAATGAATTCACCGCGATCGTCACGAACGTGAGCGGCCTCTCCATCACGTACCATTGGAGCGTCACCGCTGGGACCTTGATCGATTCGACCGGTGCCACCGCGGTCTGGAGGGCACCCAACGCCGTCGGCACCTACCCGGTCACGGTCTCGATCGTCTCTGGGTCGTACTTCAAGACGATGACGTTCCAGGTCTACGTAGACAATGAGTTCGCCCGGTGGACGCAAAGCCCGGAAGTGCAGTTCGATCCGTCGCCCATTCAGACGGGCGGCGTCCTGTTCGCGCAATTCCGGAACATCGCGACGGGCGCGGCCGACATTTATAGCCTCTCGGCCCCCGGCCTCTCGCCGGTGCAGCTGACCCAGGATTTCGCAAGGATCACGTCGCCGAGCATGCAGTCGGACGGGCTGCAGATCGTCTTCGCGGGGCGGCGCACGGCCTCGGATTCCACCTCCATCTGGCTCCTGCCGGGCACCGGGGGAGACCCGTCGACGGCGCTACGAGCAGTGTCCTGGTATCCCGACCAGCTCACGCTCGCGAACCCGCGCTTCTCGCGCACGGCACGATGGCTCCTCTACAACTCGGATTCGACGAGTGTGTTCAATCCAAAACCCTGGTTCCGGGACATCGACCTCCTCTTCACCAATGCGCCGGCGAACCGCGTGCTCGCAGACAACGTCGAAGGCTTCACTACGTTCCTGATGCCCAACTGGGGCCCGGACGTGGACGGCAACGGGCTTCCCGACTCGATCGTCTGCGCGGGATACAAGTTCTTCGGGAACACGAATCAGGAGCCGCGGGGCCTCTTCAAGTTCCCGACCTCGCCGGAGCAGGGTTCGGCCACGCAGTGGCTCGCGGACAGTACGGCGACGGAGCCCGACTGGTCCGCCGACGGCAGCTACATCATCTACACGAAGCGGAACCCAATCGGCGGAGACCGCGACATCTGGATCATCAACGCGGGCTCCAGCGACCCGAGCACCGCGAAGCGCGTCACCTTCGGGCTCGCGGACGATTCCCGTCCCCGGTTCTCGCCCGACGGCACCGCGATCTTCTTCGTCTCAAATCGGGTGGATCACTACGGACTGAACGGCATCTACAACACCGAGCGGCGCGGGACGAACATCTGGAGCGTCACCCGGTTTGACCGCCCCTAGCTCCGAGCAAATAGGGCCCGGACCGCGAGGCCGGGCCCTCTTTCTGCGGTACTGGCTCCCCGTCCTCGCGTACATCGGGCTGATCTTCTCGCTCTCTTCGATCCACGGGAGCCGCATCCCGAGCCTCTTCCCGTACATGGACAAGCTCGAGCACTTGATGGAGTATTCGCTGTTCGGATTGCTCCTGGGGCGCGCCATTCGCTACACATTCACCCGCGGAAGCGCGTTCGTCGTCACGATCGCGACCGTCGCGATCGGCGCCGGCGTCGGCTGCCTGGACGAGATCTACCAGGGTTTCGTTCCCGGCCGGCAGAGCGACCCGCTGGATTGGTTGACCGACCTGGCCGCGATCACGGCGGCCGTCGTGCTCACGCAGGTCGTCCACTTGGGCCCGCTCCGCGGCCGAGGACGAGAAGTCAAGGACGCGGACCGCTAGGAGAGAGTTTTTTGGCGAGCAAGTTTCAGGTGCCGCGGGGGACCCGCGACATCCTTCCGGGGGAGAGCGAGCGCTGGGACCGGCTCGAGTCGAGCACGCGCGACGTGATGAGCCGGTACGGATATCGCGAGGTGCGGACCCCGATCTTCGAGGCGACCGATCTTTTCGTGCGGAGCGTCGGGGAGGCCACCGACATCGTGCGGAAGGAGCTCTATACCTTCGAGGATCGGAAGAGGCGCTCGCTCACGCTGCGTCCCGAGGGGACGGCGCCGGTCGTCCGCGCCTACCTCGAGCACTCGCTGGGCCAGGCCGATCCGCTGGCGCGCCTCTATTACATCGGGCCGATGTTCCGCTACGAGCGGCCGCAGGCGGGCCGATACCGGCAGTTCTGGCAGATCGGCGCGGAGCTCCTGGGGCCCGCCGCCCCGGCCGCCGACGTCGAGATGATCGACCTCTTCTGCTCGATCCTCCGCTCCGCGGGTCTCGACGAGATCAAGGTGCATGTCAACTCGCTCGGGGACGCGACGTGCCGTCCCGTCTACCGGGAGCGCCTCCGCGAATACTTCACGGCCCAGTCCGAGCGGCTCTGCGGGGACTGCCGCGAGCGCCTGAAGACCAACCCGCTCCGGATTCTCGACTGCAAGGTCCCGTCGTGCCAGCCGGTCATCGCGGGCGCGCCGAGCGTCCTCGAATCGCTCTGCGACCCCTGCCGCGAGCACTTCGACGCGGTGCGGGCCGGGCTCGACGCACTTGGGATCTCCCAGGAGACGGCGCCGCGCCTCGTGCGCGGTCTCGACTACTACACACGGACGCTCTTCGAGGCGTATGCGTCCCAGCTGGGCGCGCAGAACGCCGTGGGCGGCGGCGGCCGCTACGATGAGCTGGTCCGTGAACTCGGAGGCCCCGCGACGCCCGCCATCGGCTTCTCGATCGGGATGGAGCGCCTTCTGATGTCCACGGGGCCGATCGATCTCGCCCAACCCGCCCGGCCCGACGTCTGCGTCGTGGCGCGGGAGCCTTCCGCGACGTGGGAGGCCCTGAAGTTCGCGCGGAGCCTCCGAAACGTGGCCCGGTACGACGCCAAGGACGCTTTGCGCGTCATGGTGGATCCGAGCGGGCGGAACGCGTCCTCTCAGCTCAAGTGGGCGGCCAAGGTCGACGCCCGGTACGCGGTGTTCGTTCCCGCCGATCCGGACGGCCACCCGGTTCGGGACATGCGGGCCGGCAAGGACGAGGCGAAGCAGGAGTCCGCCGAGTCCCTGCGTCGGTGGCTCCTCGAGCACCCCGCACCGGAGGAGGCTCCGCGATGATCGAGCCGCTGAAGGGCCGCAAGCGGTCGCACCGCTGCGGCGATCTCAGGCCCGAGCACGCGGGGATGAAGGCCCGCCTGATGGGCTGGGCCCAGCGGACCCGCGATCACGGCGGGGTCCTCTTCCTCGACCTTCGCGACCGCTACGGGATCACGCAGGTCGTCTTCCGTCCCGAGCAGATCGACAACGAAATGATGGAGCGCGCCCGCTCGATCGGGAGCGAGTACGTCGTGTTGGTCGAGGGGAAGGTCCTGAGACGCCCCAAGGGGAGCGAGAATCCGGAGATCCCGACGGGCGGCGTCGAGCTCGAGGCCGAATCCCTCTCGATCCTGAACACGAGCCGCACCCCGCCGTTCCCGCTCGACGAGACGGTGACGGCGTCCGAGGACCTGCGGCTGCGCTATCGCTATCTGGACCTGCGGCGGGAGCCGCTCCAGACCAGCCTCGCGTTTCGCCACGCGATGACGCGGAGCGTGCGGGAGTTCCTCTCGGACCATGATTTCCTGGAGATCGAGACGCCGATGCTGGTCCGGCCGACACCGGAGGGGGCCCGCGACTACGTGGTGCCCGCGCGGCTCCATTCCGGGAAGTTCTACGCGCTGCCTCAGTCGCCCCAGCTCTACAAGCAGATCCTCATGGTCTCGGGCTTCGATCGCTACTTCCAGATCGCCCGATGCCTGCGGGACGAGGACCTGCGCGCCGACCGACAACCCGAGTTCACCCAGATCGATCTCGAGATGACGTTCGTCACCGAGGACGATGTCTTCGAGGTCGTCGAGGGAATGCTCGCGTCGGTGTTCCGCCGCGACCTGGGCCGCGAGCTCAAGATTCCATTTACGCGTCTGACCTATCGCGATTCGATGGAGCGTTTCGGCAGCGACAAGCCCGATCTCCGCATCCCGTTCGAGATCGAGGACGTGACCGAGGTCGCCGGCGAGAGCGCGTTCGAGAAGTTCCGTGAAGCGAAGGCGGCCGCGCCGGGATCGATGACGGGCGCCCTCGCGCCCCGCGGCTTGGCGGGCGCGTCGCGGCGGGAGATCGACGCGTGGGAAGCGGCGGCGAAGCAGATGGGCGTCGCGGGCCTCGCATGGGCCCGCGTCAAAGGGGGCGCGCTCGACGGCGGGATCGCGAAGCACTTCTCGGGCGATCTCGTGGGAAGGCTCATCAAGGCGGCCGGCGCCGAGGAGGGCGCGCTCCTCCTCCTCGCTTCAGGGCCCAGGGCCGTGGTTCAGCGCGCGCTCGGGCACCTGCGCGTCCAGATCGGAGCCTCGCACGGCAAGCTCGATCCCAAGGATTACCGCTTTGTGTGGGTGCACCAGTTCCCGCTCTTCGAGAGGCTCGAGGAGCGGAACGCGTGGGCGCCGGCCCATCACATCTTCACGATGCCGCTCGACGAGCACCTGGCGCACCTGACGACCGATCCGGGGCGCGTCCACGCGCAGCTCTACGACCTGGCCGCGAACGGGCAGGAGCTGGCGAGCGGGAGCATTCGAATCCACCGGAAGGACATCCAGGAGAAGGTCATGGAGGTGATCGGCATGACCCCGGAGGAGGCGAAGGAGAAATTCGGCTTCCTGCTCGAGGCGTTCGAGTACGGCGCCCCGCCGCACGGCGGCATCGCGCTCGGCCTCGACCGCCTCGTCATCCTCTTCCACGGCGGCGACTCGATCCGCGACGCGATCGCGTTCCCGAAAACCGCGCGCGCGACCTCGTTGATGGACGACGCCCCCGCGCCGATCGATCCGGCCGACCTCAAGGAGCTGCACCTCAAGATTCTCGGGAGCCCCTGATCCTGTACCGGTCGGGGGCCGCCCGGACGGTCCCACCGCCCCGCGCGCCCGATGGTACCCTTCCTGCATTGCGATGAAAGCGCCCTGGGGGCCGCTATTGACTTCGTCCGCCCCAATGCCTACGGTCAGCCTGTGGCGGGGGACCCCTTTGGTGGATCGCAGAGCCAGTTAAATTGCGAGAAATAGATAACTTAACGCCGAAACGCTCCCGCCGGTCCAGGGCCGTCAACCCGGGCCGGATGAGGCGGCTGGGCGCTTGTCAGCCGGTACGATTCTGGCCGCGCACGGGCCGGGCCGCACCCAGCTCGAGCACGGGCCGGGCCGCGCTGAGCTCGAACGCGAGCCGGGCCCTCCTGATCCTGATCATTTCCGCTGCCGGCTGCGGCGGCGCCACGGCGCCCTGCCCGACCCCCACGACGGAGCTGGACCGGCTTCGCAGCGAGAGCGAGCGGCTGGAGCAGGATCTGACGCGGGCGACGCGCGAGGAGCGGGCGCTGTCGGGCCAGCGCGAGGAGGCTGGGCGGCGGATCGCCGCGGCCCAGGCGGCGCTCGACTCGATCGCCCGCGCGAAGCGCCGTTGAAGCTCGCGACGGCCGCCTGCGCGGCGGCGCTCTGGGTCATGGGGGCCGGGTGCGGGAAGCCGGTGCTGCGCGTCGCGGACGCGTCCTTGGGGGACTACTATTCGGAGAAGGAATACAAGAAATTGAGCAAGGAGCAGCGCGAGGAATACTGCGGCGAGCTCGCGGAGCAGCGCGAGAACTACCGCGGGCAGGTAGCCGATGCCCAGGAGGGGTTGGCGGCGATCACGCGAAGGGCCGCCTCCAGGGGAGCGGAGGTCGAATCGCTCCGCGCTTTAGCCGCGCGTCTCGACGATAGCCTCGCCACGGAGCGGACGCGGAACGGCGGCGCGCCCGCCGGCAAGCAGAGCGCCGGCACCGCGGCCCCGCGGGCCGGTACGTATGTCGTGAAGCAAGGCGATTCCCTTTGGCGGATCAGCGGCCGCGCCGACGTTTTGGGGCGCTCCGCGGAGTGGCAACGAATTTACGAAGCGAACCGCGACCGGATCCAGAACCCCGATCGCATCTATCCAGGACAGGAGATCGAAATACCGCGATGAGCACCCAGCCGGGCGAAACGACACGCACCGTAGCCGTTGAAGATCTCGACCCGCTCTCCCTTTTCGGGAGAAACGACGCCAACCTGCGATTGGTGGAGCGTAGCTATCCGGTCCAGCTCACCTACCGCGACGGAAAGATCGCGGTGCGCGGCGAGCCCGCGCCGGTCGATGAGGTGAGCTCGATCCTGGCCGCCCTCGCCGATCTCGTGCGCCGCGGCGCCGTGCTCGAGGAGCACGACGTACATAATTTCATCGGGAACACCGATCCCACCGATCGGAACGCGTCGATGCAGCTCTACGACCGGCCGGTCCTGTTCTCCTTCGACAAGCGGACGATCCGGGTCAAGACGCTGGGGCAGGCGCGCTACGTGGCGGCGCTCCAGAAGCACGACATCGTCTTCTCGATCGGGCCGGCCGGCACCGGAAAAACCTACCTCGCCGTCGCCGCGGCCGTTCACGCCTTGAAGTCGCGCCAGGTCGAGCGGATCCTGCTTGTCCGGCCCGCGGTCGAGGCGGGGGAGAATCTCGGCTTCCTGCCGGGGGACATGAAGGACAAGGTCGATCCCTATCTGCGTCCGCTCTACGACGCGCTCAACGATCTCCTCTCGTACGAGAAGATCCGGCGCTTCCTGGAGCTCGGCGTGATCGAGGTGGCTCCGCTTGCCTACATGCGCGGACGGACCCTGAACAGCGCGTTCGTCATTCTGGACGAGGCCCAGAACACGACCGTCGGACAAATGAAGATGTTCCTGACGCGTCTGGGCTACGGCTCGAAGGCGGTCATCACCGGCGACATCACGCAGATCGACCTCGGGGCGCAGCACGCCTCGGGCCTCGTGGAGATCCAAGCCATCTTGAAGGGCGTTCCGGATCTCTCCTTCGTCTACCTGAACGAGCGGGACGTGGTGCGGCACCACCTGGTCCGGGAGATCATCCGCGCGTTCGAAGAGCATGGGAAGTCGAACCACGACGGCTCCCGGGGAAGAGATGGCCGCTGAACCCCTGAAAGTCCTGGAATCGCGCCGGCGCGACAAGAGCGGCGGATCGGCGCGCTTCAGGCGCCTCTTCGGCTGGCGGACCCGGCGCGCGGCGCTGCTCGTCGGATTCCTCCTCTTTGCCTGTCTCCTCTTCCCGCGCGAGCCGTCCTTCGAGGTGACGACTCTCCGGGAGGGATTCCCCTCGCGGCGGGACATCATCGCGCCCTTCCAGTTCTACGTACTCAAAGATAAGGACCGCCTGCGCGGGGAGCAGGCGACCGCGGCTCGCCGCGTGGCCCCGGTCTATTCGGTGGACCCCGCGATCGCCCCGCGCGTTCACGCGCTGCTCGACTCCCTCGCCGGCGCGGAGGGGGCCGGCTTGGGCGCCGGAAGCCGGCTCGGCGCGCGGCTCCGGTCGCTCGGCGTCTCCACGGAAACGATTCGCATCCTCGCCGGACCGGAAGGCAGGCGCCTCATCGTGCTCGCGCGGCGAATCGCGGAGCAGGCCTACACGGCGGGCCTACTCCCCGAGATCGAGAGCGCGCGCCTCGAGACCGACGCGGTCGGTCCCTCGGTCGAGCGGGACGGGATCCGCGTTCGCGTCCCGTGGGGAGCCCTCCACGACCGCGCTTCGCTCCGGGAGATGGCCTGGGAGGAGGGGCAGCGCGCGTTCCCGGTCCGACCCGAGGCCACGCAGGCGCTCCAGGAATTGATCTCCACGGTCGTCTCTCCGAGCCTTCGGTTCGAGGCGTCGACGACGGAGGGGCTCCGCGCGGCCGCGCGCGCCGAGGTCGATCCCTACGACGGGCTCGTCCGCAGGGACGAGAAGATCATCGGAAGCCACGAGATCGCGACCGCCGAGCATATCCGGAGACTCGAATCGCTTCGGGCGTGGAACGCCCGCACGCGGATCTCGACCGCGTGGCGCCAAGACATGCTGCCGCTCCTGGGACGCCTCACGTTGATCACCTTCCTGATCCTCGGATTCGTCGGTTATCTGAAAATCAACCACGGGACGGTTTACCGGGAGCCGAACCTCCTTCTGCTGCTCGCGTTTCTGACCGCCTCCGTGATGGGAGTCGGATGGGTCGTCGTGAATCAATTCCGCGGCTACGAGATGCTGATCCCCGTGACCGTGCTCTCGCTCACCTGCGCGCTCCTGTTCGGGCAGGCCCTCGCGTTCGCGGCCACTCTGGTGGCGTCGCTCTTGACGTGCGTCGTCTTCGGTCTCGGCCTTCCGTTCATGACCGGGAGCGCGCTCGCGGGAATCGCGGCCATCGCGACGGCAACCGGGGTACGGCGCCGGCGCGACTTCTACCGTCCCATGATCCTTATCGCGCTCGCCTACGCCCTCGCGATCGTGGCCATGGGCCTCGTGGACGGAGCGCTGGGGAGCGTCCTGCTCCGGCGTGCCCTCTGGGGCGTGGGGGCGGGCTTCGCCTCGGTGCTGACCGTGACGCTCCTCCTGCCGATCTTGGAGACCGTGTTCTCGGTCACGACCGACATCACCCTGCTCGAGCTGGCCGATCTGAATCGCCCGATTCTCAAGCGGCTGATGCTCGAGGCGCCCGGGACCTACCACCACACCCTCGTGGTGGGGAGCCTGGCCGAAGCGGGGGCCAGCGCGATCGGGGGGAACCCGCTTTTGGGGCGGATCGGCGCCTACTACCACGACATCGGCAAGATCGAGAAGGCCGAGTACTATGTGGAAAATCAATCGAGCGCCCGAAGCCGGCACGAGAAGCTCTCGCCGACGATGAGCTCCCTCATCATCGAGGCGCACGTGCGGGAAGGGGCGGAGATCGCGCGCAAGGAACGGCTCCCGCGGTCGATCGTGGACGCGATCCTCGAGCACCACGGGACCACCCTGATGAGCTTCTTCTACCACAAGGCGCGGGAGGCCGACCCGACCACCGAGGAGCGGGACTTCCGCTATCCTGGGCCGAAGCCGCGATCGAAGGAGACCGCGGTGCTGATGCTAGCCGACGCGGTGGAGGCGGCGGCGCGCTCCCTCTCGGAGCCGACGCCCAGCCGCATCCGCGGAGTGGTGACCCGGATCCTCGACGCCCGAGTGAAGGACGGTCAGCTCGATGAGAGCCCGCTTACGTTCGAAGACCTCGCGAAGGTCCGCGAAAGCTTTATCCCGATCCTCACGGCGCTCTTCCACGCGCGGGTCGACTACCCAGGCGCGCCCGCCGCGGAACGCCCCGGTCGCGCCGATCAGCGTCGCGTCCACGGAGAGAAATCCCGGCTTAAGATCGATCATTCTTAAGTCCCTGGTCCGCGGCGCGCTCGAGCGCCTCGGACGTCCCCTCGCGACCGCATCGATCGTCCTGACGGACGACGCCATGATCCGCCGGCTGAACCTGGACTACCGCGAGTCCGATCAGGCGACAGACGTCCTCTCTTTCCCGCTCGCGAATCCGGAATCGATCGCCGATCCCTCCCGCCCGATCTTCCTCGGCGAGATCTACATCTCGCTCGAGACCGCGCGAGCGCAGGCGCGCGCCGCCCGAAGGGCCTATCCGCGCGAGGTCGCGCACCTCGTGGTCCACGGCCTCCTCCATCTTCTCGGGCACGATCACAGGACGCCGGCGGAACGGCGCCGCATGGCCGCCCTCGAGGCGCGCCTCCTCCGAGCGCTCGGCGGCACCGTCGCCGCGATGGCTTCGGAGAGGCTCTAAAGGGCAGTTCCCCGTGGATGGGTCTCGGGGCGAAGTGGTAGGATGGCAAGATGTTGAAACGATTGCGGACCTACTTTCTGACGGGCCTTCTGGTCCTCGCGCCCGTCGTGATCACGGGCTACATCATCTGGAAGCTCTTCGTCTTCGTGGACCACCTCACGGGCGCGACGCTGCGCGGGGGATACATCCGCCCGGGCGGCGTGCCGGGCATCGGATTCGTCACCGTCATCCTGATCATCACGCTCACCGGCGCGCTCGCGAACAACATCCTCGGCCGCTCCCTCGGGGGCGTCTTCGAGGGCCTGATTCTCCGGGTCCCGTTCCTTCGCGGCGTCTACCTGACCCTCAAGGAAATGGGGGAGGCGCTCCTGAGCGACAAGAAGGGCGTGTTCCAGCGCGTCGTGCTGGTCCCGTTCCCTGGTCCCGGCGTCTACTCGATCGGGCTCGTCACCACGCCGCCACCGCGCTCGGTGGACGATGCGGTGGGGACGGCTTTGGAGGGCGTCTTCATCCCGACCCCTCCCAATCCGACCACGGGGCACCTCGTCTATTACCCGCGCGAACAGGTGATTCCGACCACGCTCCGCGTGGAGCAGGCGGTCAAGATGATCCTCTCGGGAGGCGTCGTCGTGCCGGTGGATCCCGTCCTTTCGAGCCAGGAGCCGGCTCGAAACGAGATGGGAGCGACATAGCCGTGGCGATCGTGCAGACCGACGCGCTCGTGCTCCGCTCCTACCGCCTCGGCGAGACGAGCCTGATCGTCCACCTCTTCACCGCGGACCACGGCCTCCTCCGCTGCGTCGCCAAGGGCGCGCGCGGTCCGAAGAGCCGGTTCGGGGCTTCGCTCGAGCCGGGCGTTCGCGTGAACGCGGTCATCTACCGGAAGCTCGCGCGCGACCTCCAGCTGCTCTCCAAGGCGGACATCGTCGCGTACTGGCCTTCGCTCTGGGAGGATCCCGACCGGTTCGCCCGCGCGGGCGCGGTGCTCGAGTTCCTCGACCGCGCGGCGTACGGGGAGGCGGGCGACGCCGAGCTCCTCGACCTGGCGACCGAGAGCCTCGCTTCCATGAGCACGGCCTCGCACCCGGCCCTCGAGGCGATCCTGCGCGGATTCGAGATCCAGGCCCTGAAATTCCTCGGCCTGGCGCCGGAGCTGACCTCGTGCCTGGAGTGCCGCTCCCCGCTCGAGCGCGGCGGGCTCTTCCATCCCCTTCGCGGAGGGCTCCTCTGCGGCGCGCCCTGCGGTGGCGACGGTAGCGCCTTCCGGATCTCGGAGCGGGCGCGGAAGACCCTGCTCGCGCTGGGAGACCACACGCCCGCCTCGATGGAGTCGTGGGTCATGGAGCGTTATCCCGGCCCCGAGGTGTCGCGCGCGGTCGAGCGGTTTCTCTCGGCGCACTTAGAGCGCTTCGAGGGTCTCCGCTCGTCCCGCGTCGGCGAGCGGATCGAAAGCTATGCGAGGAGCCCACGCTGAGCGCGTTGAAGAAAGCCGAGCCCCCGCGGACATTCCAGGAGACCCTGCTCCGGCTCGAGCAGTTCTGGTCGGATCGGGGCTGCGCGCTCCTCCAGCCCTACAGCAGCGAGGTCGGCGCCGGCACGTTCAATCCGGCGACGTTCTTCCGCGTGCTGGGACCGGAGCCCTGGAAGGCCGCGTACGTCGAGCCGTCCCGCAGGCCGAAGGACGGACGGTACGGGAAGAATCCGAATCGCCTCCAGCTCTTCTATCAATACCAGGTCGTCCTCAAGCCCTCGCCCGAAGACGTGCTGGACGTCTACCTGGACAGCCTCCGTCACATTGGGATCGATCTTCAGAAGCACGACGTCCGCTTCGTGGAGGACGACTGGGAGTCTCCGACCCTGGGTGCGTGGGGACTCGGGTGGGAGGTCTGGCTCGACGGGCAGGAGATCACGCAGTTCACCTACTTCCAGCAGGCCGGCGGCTACGACCTGGAGCCGATCACCGCGGAGATCACGTACGGGATCGAGCGGATCGCCTGCTACCTGCAGGGCGTCGACCGGATCATGGATCTCCAGTGGTCCAAGGACCACAAGTGGGAAGACCTCTTCATGCAATCCGAGGTCGAGTGGTGCGCCTACAACTTCGAGCATTCGGATCCGGCGCTCCTCTTCGATCTCTTCGAGAAGTTCGAGCGGGAGGCGTACCGTCTCCTCAAGGTGGGCCTCGTCCTGCCCGGCTACGACCACGTGATCAAGTGCTCGCACGTCTTCAATCTCCTGGACGCGCGCGGCGCGATCAGCGTGACCGAGCGCGTCGGGATGATCGCCCGAGTGCGCAAGATGGCCCGCGCCGCCGCTGGCGCGTACCTGAAACAGCGGGAGGCGATGGGCTACCCGCTGCTCCGGGATTCCGAGCGGGCCGGAGAGGACGCCGTCGCCGCCCGTGCCTGAGAGCGTCCTTCTCGAGATCGGCTGCGAGGAGCTGCCGGCCGGGTTCATCGCTCCCGCGCTCGAGGAGCTCGCCCAGCTGGCGCGTGACGGCCTCGCCGGGGCGCGCCTCGCCTTCGAGACCGTGCGCGCGACCGGGACCCCCAGACGGCTCGCGTTGATCGTGGAAGGTCTCGCGGACCGCCAGGAGGACCGCGAGCGCGAAGTGACCGGGCCCGCGGTCCGGGTCGCCTACGACGCGGCCGGGAAGCCGACCCCTGCGGCCCAAGGCTTCGCGAAGGGGGCCGGCGTCGCCGTGGAAGCACTCGAGCGGGTCACGACCCCGAAGGGCGAGTACCTGCTCGCCCGCGTTCGCGACGTGGGGCGTCCGGCCGTGGAAGTCCTTCCCGGGCTCCTCGGGTCCTGGGTGCAGGGACTCCATTTTCCGAAAACGATGCACTGGAACGGGCCGGCGCGCTTCGCCCGGCCGGTGCGGTGGATCGTCGCGCTCCGGGGCGGCTCGGTCCTTCCGTTCGAGGCGCTCGGCGTCGCTTCGGGGAAGAGAACCCGGGGCCATCGGACCATCGCCCCGGATTGGCTCGAGATCTCCCGACCCTCGACGTACGAGGCGTCCCTCCGCGACCGCGGCGTCATGATCGACGTCGACGCGCGCCGCAAAGCCATCGTCGACGAGCTCAAGCGGGCGACCGGCCCCCTACGCGGCCGTGCCATCGAGGACCCGGAGCTTCTGGACGAGGTCGCGAACCTGACCGAATGGCCCGAGGCCGTCGTCGGCTCATTCGATCCGGCGTACCTCAAGCTCCCGCGCCCGGTGGTCGTGACCGCGATGCGCGCGCACCAGCGATACTTCGCCGTCGAAGGCGAGGACCGCTCGATCCTTCCCCACTTCGTGATGATCCGGAGCGGTCGCGGCGGCGGCGCCGAGGAGATTCGCCGGGGCGCCGAGATCGTGCTCCGCGCCCGCCTCGAGGACGCGCGCTTCTACTGGGAGAACGACCTCAAGGGCGGAATCGAATCGAGGCTGCCGGGTCTCAAGGGGATCGTCTGGCACGAGCGGCTCGGCACGGTCTATGACCGGGCCCAGCGCTTAGCGGAGCTCGCGCAGGAGCTGGCCCGCCCGCTCGCCCCCAAGGCGAAGGAGGCGGTGAGCCGCGCCGCCTTGCTCTGCAAGGCCGACCTGGCCAGTGAGATGGTCCGCTCGGGCAAGGAATTCGCCTCGCTGCAGGGAATCATCGGGGCCGAGTACGCCGCGGCCTCCGGCGAGTCCCCGGCGGTGGTCCAGGCGATCCGCGAGCACTATCTGCCTGAAGGGCCGTCCGACCCGATTCCATCGACGACGGAGGGACGCCTCCTCAGCCTCGCGGACAAGATCGAGGCGATCGTGGGTGGGTTCCGCGCGGGCCTCGAGGTGACTGGGTCACAAGACCCTTACGGCCTCCGCCGGTCGGGCAACGGCATTGTTCGCATCCTGTT
>Ga0193723_1000461_pt1 | contig 16095 bp, 16 predicted proteins | sample H2m2metaG_FD_143042 | JGI IMG/M metagenome (GOLD analysis project Ga0193723, IMG submission 143042) | Soil microbial communities from a riparian zone of the East river system, Colorado, United States - H2m2 | ecosystem: Environmental > Terrestrial > Soil > Riparian zone | place: USA: East River...
GTGGACGACACGCTGAGTCGTCAGACGTCGCCGTGGTGGGTCACGAACCTGCGGGTGGGCCGGGAAGGGGGGCGCGTGGCGCCCTTCGTCGCGTTTCAGAATGTGTTCAATCGGAAGTACGTGGCGTCCGTCGTCGTGAACGCGGCGGCGGGACGGTATTACGAGCCGGCGCCAGGCCGGAATATGTATCTGGGAGTAACGGCTACTTATAGCGGTAAGTGATTCTTCCGCGCGTCAGGTCATAGGGCGACAGGTCTACGGCGACGCGATCGCCCTGGAGGATGCGGATGTAGTTCTTTCGCATCTTGCCGCTCACATAGGCCAGCACCTCGTGGCCGTTTTCGAGCTTTACGCGGAACGTCGTGTTGGGCAGCACCTCGGTCACCGTGCCCATCATTTGAATCGCGTCACCAGCCACGCTGTATCCTGATCTCCTTTCGGTTCTAGGCTTCCCTCGGGTCCATGGTCGCGTCGCGCGGAGGCTCGAGACCCCGGGCGATGTAGGAGGCCTGCCGGCCGCAGGTGGCGCACACCAGGGTGATGCGCTCTGCCCGAGGCTCCAGCTCGCTGGGGGGCAGCGGCCGGCGGCGGGGCACCCGATGGATGGTCCGTGTGCCGCACGACGGGCACACCAGCGGTAAGTGGTCCCGGTCGGCTGCGATGAGCGCCAATGCTTCGGGCGCCCGAAACTCCTTGATGCCCCTTCGACCCACGGCGACGCCTCCAACGTTGAATCTAGCCCTTTTCTTGACGGCCCCGCAGGGGGGGTGTAGCTTGGCGCGACCTTCAACCTCGGAGCGGCCGTTTCCGTGCCAGCCGAGCTCGGTGGATCGCAGATCTCCTCGCTACTCGAGACCCTACCCGGCATTGCGAGCGTCCTGCGCAGTCCGGTGGCGGACGCATTGATCAAAGCGATCCGCGGCGCCGTGGGATTGGGCGAGTTTGGCCAGGAAGATGCTGAAGAGTTGATCCGGTATGCCGTCCGGCGCGGACTCATCGGTGCCGACGAGGGCGACCGCGTCCTCGGCGAGGTGCAGGACGCTGTGGGCAAGCGCAAGCCGAAGCCCGGGAAGAAATCAGCCGCCGCGAAGAAGCCGGCGAAGAAGAAACCCCGCCGCTAGATCCGGAAGCCCCGCACCAAGCCGCGCAGTTTTTCAGCCGCCTGGAGCAGCTCGCCGGCGGACGCCGCCATTTCCTGGGTCGACGCGCCCTGTTGCTCAGTGGCCGCGGTCACCTGCTCGGCGCTCGATGCGTGAGACACCGCGCGGGTGACGACCTGCTGGGCGCGCTGACCCAGCTGCTCGGTGACACCGCGGTTGTCGTGTGCCGCGCTCGTCACGCGCGCGGCCGCCTGCTCGACCTGCTCGACCGCCGCCACGATCTCCGCCAACCCGCGCGCCGCGCCCTCGGCCACCGATTCGATGCCCCGCACCTTGGCCTGGCCCACGGCCATCGTCGCGGTGACTTCCTCGACCTGCTCGCGGATCACCGCCGTCGTGCGCGCCACGTCTTCGGCCGCGCGGGCCGACTCGTCGGCCAACTGGCGGACTTCCTCCGCCACGACGGCGAAGCCGCGCCCGTGCTCGCCGGCGCGAGCCGCCTCGATGGCCGCGTTGAGCGCCAACAGGTTGGTCTGCGATGAGATGCGCTTGATGAGATCCACGAAGTCGTCGATCGCTGCGCTCTGCTGCGCGAGCTGCGTCACCTCGGTCGCCGTCGTCCGCACCACCTCGCGCACGTCGAGCAGTGTATTGCCCGCGGCCGCGACGTCGCCGCGGTGCCGGTCGGCGACCGTGCGAATCTCCTCGCCCAACCTCGCGACGCGGCTGGCCGCCTCGGTCATGTCGGCGGTCGTCTGGCGCATTTGCTCGAGCCCCGTTTGCATCGCGTGCAGCTCGCTGCGCTGGTGCTCGGCGCCCCCCGCGATCTCGACCATCGCCGTGGACACTTCGCTCGACGACGCGGCCAGCTGCTCGCTCACCGCCGACAGATCGCTCGCTGAACCGGCGATCTGGTCCGCCGACCCCACGACGTCCCCGACGATCCCCCGCAGCCGCTCGCCCATCAGGCGCATCGCGTCCGCCAATACCTGGAACTCCTGCGGCATGTGACCGGTCGTCACGGGGCGCAGGTCGCCGCTGCCGAAGCGCTCCGCCGCCGTGACGAGCCGAACCAGCGGACCTTCGACCCAGCGCAGCGTGAACCCGCCGACGACGACGCCGACGACGGTCGTGGACAGCAGCACGAGCCACAGGATGATTTGGCGCCGGCGGGCTTCGCCGCCGAGACGCACCCCGGCCTGTCCCGCCTTCTCCGACTGTCGGGCCGACAGGTCGCGCACGAAACGGCTCAGCTCGGTCGCAGGCCCGCGGGCCGCTTCCGACTGCGCCACCGCCTCACGGCTGCGGCCCACATCGAGCAAGGCGTGCGCGAGCGAGTAGTCGACATGGATCACGGCCTGCAGCTGCTTGATCTTGCTGACGGTGATACGGTCGTTCTCGGTGAGCCCCTCGAGGCCGTCGAGTTGTTTCTGGTAGCGGAACGCGCCGTCCGCCGCGGCCTGGAACAGGTCGCGCGCCGCGGGGCTCGGCGCAGTCAGGTACTGCTCCGCCGAGCGGATCTCTTCAAAGACCGAGATGACGAGCCCGTTGCCGATCTCACTCGAGGTCCGGAGACTCTCGATTTCGGCCGCCAGCGAACGGCGCAACGTGGCCAGCGAGCTGACGCCCACCACGGACGCGATGACGAGCCCCACGAACAGCCCCGAGAGCCCGAGGATGATCCGCCACCGGATCGTGTCGAGCGATGGCAGCTTCATCGCGCCCCTTCGGTGACGATGCGACCGTCGCGTACGACGCCGACCACGACTGACTTGGCGGGTACGTCGCCTCGCCCATCGAAGGCGATCATGCCCGTCACGCCCTCGTACGCGGGCACGTCGGTCCCGATCCGCGCCAGGTAGTCGCGGATGGAGCGCCGGTCGGTGCCCGCCGCGGTGAAGACGCGCGTCGCCAGGAGCTGCAGGATGTCGTAGGCGCCCGCGCCGCGGTGATCGGGGCGCTGCCCCTCATACGCGCGCGCATAGGCCGCCACGAACACCGCGTTGCGGTCGCCGGGCCGGTCGGCCAGGTACGCCGACGACACGCGGACACCTTCCGCGAGCGCCCCGGCGGCTTCGATGCCCGTCAGCGCGTCGCCGCCGATCGTAGGCCAGCGGAGTCCGAGGCGCCCCTCATCGCGCAGCGCCAGCTCGGCGCCGCCGCGCTCCGTCGCGAGCATCAGCACGTCGGCGCCTCCCGCCTGCCGCAAGCGCGCGAGGTACGGCTCGAGGCTCGGGGTGGTAGGCAGCGAAGGATCTTCCTCGACGACGGTCCCGCCCAGTCGCCGGAATTCGGTCGCGAAGCTCAAGCGGAGTCCGCGGCCGTAGTCGTCATCGATGTAGATGATGCCGGCCCGCCGCGCGCCGAGGGTCTGACGGGCGTAGCGTGCCAGCTGGGCTCCGTGGCTCAAGTCGGTTGGGCAGATGCGGAAGGTGTAGGGATTGACGCCCGACAGATCCGGACTCGAAGCAGACGGCGAGATCATCGCGACTGGGCGGCGGCCGGCGCCGTAGACCCGGGCCCCGGCGAGCGACGTCCCGGATGTGAGGTGGCCGATCACGGCGACCACCTCGGGATCGTCCGCGAGGGCCTGCGCGACGCGGATCGCGACATCGGCGCGGCCGCTGTCATCCATGATGCGCAAGGCCAGGGGACGGCCGTGCAGGCCGCCGCGGGCGTTGATCTCCTTCACCGCCAGCTCAGCGGCCCGCTGCATCGAGACGCCGCGCGGCTGCGAGAAGGGCCCTGCCAGACCCACGACGATGGGACGACCGCCGCCCTGGGAACACGCCGCGAGCCAAAGGCTCGCGATCAAGACAAGTCGCCGCATCTCCATAGGATAGCGCAATATCTACACGCTTTCCACATTAGGGGTATGGATGCAACGCACCGCCTCTGCGCCTTCGCGGCGGGACTCGAGCGCCTGCTCGAAGTGCGCGACGCGCAGCACCTCGACGCGACGTGGGACGCCCTCGAGTTGACGCAAGCAGGTTGGGAAGCGTTGGCGCTCGCGCGCCGCGCCAACACCGAGGCCCTCGAACCGGCGCTCGCCGAGGTCGATCGTCGACTCCTGGCGGTCATCGAGCGGTGTCGGACATTTCTCGATCCGCACATTGTAACGTTTCGCGTTCCCGAGTTGGAGCGTTGGCAGCACGCGGCCGCCGCGGCGCTCGTGGGCGCGCGCTGGGGAGTCGCGGGGCTGCACACGGTCTTCGCCGATATCCACGCGCCGCTCGGCCGCCGCTACTTCGCCTTCCTCGCGCTGGCCGAGCGGCATCCGGAGGGGGCCTGGCCCCTGTTCGCGAGGTATCTCGAGACGCCCGGCGCGCATCACGCGTTTGTCGGTGCGGCAGCCCAGGCGGCGCGCTACTATCCGGGCCACGCCGCCACGCTCGTCGCCTTGTTCGAGCGCATCCGCGGCGACCAGATGCTGCGGCGGTTCCTGGGGCCGAAGATCCTCGAGTCGCTCTACGTGCTCGGCGACGCGGCGGCCCTTCCGTTGTATGAGGAGCTGCTCGTGGCGGGCCACACCGATCCCTATCTCGATCGTTGTGAAGTGACGCGCGCATTGGTCGGCGTTCGGCAGCTCACGGGCCGCGTGGCGCCGAGCGTAAAGTTCCCCAATCCGGTCGAGCCGGACGTCGTGCGCGCGCTTGACGAGGCGAAGCGGCTGTTTGAAGAAGAGCGCGACCGGCTGATCCCGGTTGTAGTGATCTAGCGAACGAACTGCGCCAGCTTGTCCCGGTAGCTGCGTCCGCCCCGGTCGTACGTCTCGTTGTGTCCTGCCCCCTCGATCATGACGAATTCCTTCGGTCCCGGCGCCGCCTCCGCGACGCGACGCCCCATGTCCATCGGGACGAGCATGTCCGCGGTACCGTGGAAGACCAGGACGGGACAGTGTACGCGGCGGATCGTGTCGAGGTTGTCGAGCTTCAAGCGGACGAGGAAGAGCGGGAAGATACGGTACGTGCGGGCTGCCATGTCGCGCGCGCTCGTGAACGGCGATTCGAGAATGAGACCCGCGGCGGGGTGGTCGGCCGCCGTGCGCGTCGCCACCGCGCTGCCGAGTGAGCGGCCGTAGACGTAGATGCGGTTGGGGTCGACGCCGGACCTGCTCGCCAACGCCTGATACGCCAGTGCGCCCGCCTCGTAGATCCCTGCTTCGGTCGCGCGACCCCCGCTGGCGCCGTAGCCGGGGTAGTCCACCACGAGGAGCGCGGCGTTCGGGGGCCGGAAATCCCGGATGACGGGCCAGATCGCGCCAATCGTCTCGCCATTGCCATAAAACCACAATAGGGCGGCGGAAGGCGGCGCAGGGCGGCGGATGTCGGCGGCCGAGGGGGCCGTCCTCCGCCGCCCTCCGCCGTCCTCCGGCGGCAGGAACCACCCAGCAAGCCGCGTCCCGTCTTTCATGGTGAGCTCGATGCGCTCACCGTATCCGAGCACCCCAGCGGGGTCAGGGAGGGCCGCCCGAGGGGCGGGGAACGTGATGCGCTCCTGGAGGGCCCAGAGCACCACCACCACGGCCAGGTAGACCCCGGCTACACCCAGAATGAGAGTCATGGCGGGTGTTAACTTGATAGCCAATGAACCCAGAGCTCGTTTCTCGCGCCCGAGGAGCGCTGCTGGGACTGGTCGCCGGCAATCAACTCGGCGTCCCGACGGAGCACCTCGGTACTCCCGCAGCGATTCGCAAGGCGTTTCCTAACGGTATTTGGGATCTCGCCCCGCCTCCCAAGAACTCCCCCTACGACGACGACGCGGCGATGACCCTGCTGCTCGGCGAGTCGCTGCTCGAGTGCAAGGGCTTCGACGCCACCGACGTCTCGCGCCGCTGGGTCAAGTGGATGAAGGTGGACGGGCGCGGCATCGGCATGACGACGCGGCGCGCGCTCACATTGATCGATCGCGGCAAGGAGCCGTTCGAAGCGGGCCGGCTGGTGCGCCAGGAGAATCCGCAAAAGTCGGCTGGCAACGGCAGCGTCATGCGGTGCGTGCCCATCGCCCTCCGGTTTCGCGACGATCTCGATCGGCTGATTCGCGCCTCCACGCAGCAGGCGGCCATTACGCACGCCGACGAACGGTGTACCTGGGGTGCCGCCGCGGTGAACCTGGCCGTGCGGGAGCTGCTGCTGGGGAACATCTACTTCATCGACGAGGTGCTGCACCGCCTGCGCGATCGCGCGCCCCGCGCGCTCGTCGAAGCCATCCATCGCGTGCCCCGCGAGGGGCAGGACGACCTGCCGGTCACACGCCTCGGCGAAACCGGCTACGTCGTGCACTGCGTGGAGATCGCGTTCTGGTTCGTGACCCACGACCGGACATTGGAAGACGCGCTGGTTTACCTGGCCCAGGCGGGTGGCGACACGGACACGAATGCGGCCGTGGCCGGGGCGTTGCTCGGCGCGCGCTACGGAGAGTCGGCATTGCCGCCGCGCTGGATGGATCAGTTGGTGGGTGCGCAGGGGATCGCGCAACTCGGGGAAGACCTCGTGCGCAGTGCCTAACTAGTTGCGGCGCGCGGGAGGCCGCTTGACGTAGCGCGCGATCCCGTCCATCACGTCGTCGTCTCGCAGGGTGATCGAGATCCAACGCGCGTTGGCGCGCCCGCGCCAGTTGAGCCGCACGACTCTCCGACCACTGGCCCACTCCAACATGCTGCGCTCACGGCGGTGCGAAGGCCCGAATCGCGTGGTCATGTCGCGCCGCGCCCACTCCACGAGACGAGGGCCCCCCGAATCGGTGAGCGAAACCATCGCGATTCTCCCCTCGAGGACGTAGGCGCTGAGGTAGAACCGCGCACTGTCCTGGGGATCGCGGATCATCACGCCGCACTCCATCAGTTGGGCCGTGTTGCGGGAGGTGTTGCAGCGCAGCGTGTCGCGTGATGCCAGCGCGCGCGCCCGCTCCGCGAACTCTTGATAGGATCGCCCGGGAGTGAAGCCCCGGTACGACGGCGATAGCGGCGCCACGCGCGCGCTGGATGCGGGAACCGGGCGGGCGGCGGGAGGAGTCTGCCCGACCAGGATCACCGGGACCACAAGGGCCGATAGCCCCGCCGATAGCCCGAGACCGAACCGGATCATGGAATCCAATATACCCCGAACGCAACGGGCCCGGGGAGTTACCCCCGGGCCCGTCGCCTGAAATCCCTGCCGCTGTTCAGGCCTTGCGGACGTTCTGCGCCTGCAGACCCTTGGGACCCTGCGCGACATCGAATTCCACGCTGTCGCCCTCGGCGAGGCTGCGGAAGCCCTCGGCCTGGATCGCCGTGAAGTGGACGAACACGTCTGGACCCGACTCCTGCGCGATAAAGCCAAAGCCCTTCGCGTCGTTGAACCACTTCACCTTACCCTTAGCCATACTGTTCAAACCTCAGCACTGAGGGGCACGGCCCCGGACTGGAACGACCCAAGCCACCGCAGCGTGGGACGGGCTCAAACAAAAACCGCGAGACAAATGGTCCTCGCGGAAGCGCAGCAGCCGGTGACGGTGCCTCGTATTGCTTGAACCGGGGCCAAAAGTATGGGGCGCCCTAGAGCCTGTCAATCACAACCCCCCGCTCCCTGTAATGACACTATAACAACATCATCCCAGCACTACGTGACACCTCCTCTTCCGCATAGATTCCCTCCGCGCGACGCCATCCTCCCTCGATACAAGGAATCCCGATGCGGCTTCTGCTCTCCCTGCTGGCGTGCTGTGCGGCCGCCTCGCTCGACGCCCAGTCCAATGCCGAGCGCATGGCCAATGACCACTACACCCGCTCGCACGACTACGATCTCGTCCATCAGCGCATCGAGCTCTCGAACTTCGATTGGGATTCGACCTCGTTCGACGGGAAAGTGGCAACGACCCTCGTCGCACGCCGCGCCGGACTCGATTCGGTGATCCTCGACGCGGGCGCCAAGCTCGTCCTCAAGAGCGTCACGCGGGTCGGCGGCGGTACGCTGCGAACCGGGCGGCACGGCGACACGCTCGTGGTCTTCCTCGCGAGGCCCGTCGCGTTCGGCGACACCGCGCGGTTCACCATCACCTACCACGGCGTCGTGGAGAGCGGGCACGGCCTCACCTTCATCAGTCCCGAAGGCCGGCCCCACCGCCCGCGCCAGATCTGGAGCCAGGGCGAGGACGACAACAACCACCTGTGGTTTCCCACCTACGACTTCCCCAACGACAAGATGACTTGGGAGGTCGTGGCGACCGTGCCCAAGGGGATGACCGCGGTGTCGAATGGCCGGCTCGTCTCCGACGTCGTCGCCAGGGACGGCTCGCGCACGCTCGACTGGCTGCAGGACAAGCCGTCCGCGACGTACCTCGTCTCCATCATCGTGGCGCCGCTTGTGAAGATTCACGATGCGTGGCGCACGATCCCCGTGGATTACTACGTGTATCACCAAGACTCCGCGCTGGCGCGGCCGCTCTTCAAGATCACACCCGACATGATCGACACATACTCGCGTCTCACGGGTATCGCCTATCCGTGGGCCAAGTACGCCCAGACCACGGTCGCCGACTTCTTCGGCGGCATGGAGAATGTCAGCGCCACGACGCTGGTCGACTGGCTGCCCGCCCCGCGCGACTACCAGGACCGGCCGTGGTATCCGTGGATCCTCATTCCCCACGAGCTCTCGCATCAGTGGTTCGGTGACTATGTCACCACCGAGAACTGGGCCAACATGTGGCTCAACGAGGGCTTCGCCGAATTCATGCCGGGCCAGTACTGGGGCCAGAAGCTGGGAACCCACGCGGAGCAGGACTACTTCCTCGACGAGTACGACCAGTTCATGCAGATCGACCACGACCGTCGCATGCCCGTCGCGGCCCTGGCGTCGAACAACATCTATCCCAAGGGCGCCCTCGTCCTCGAAATGCTGAAGCGTTACCTGGGCGACCAGCGCTTCTGGGCGTCGGTGCACCGCTACCTCGTAGATCACGCCTTCGACAACGCGACCACCGACGACCTGCGCCAGGCGGTGCTCGATGCCACGGGTGAAAACCTCGACTGGTTTTGGGACCAGTGGATCTATCAGGCGGGCTATCCCGAGTTCGCGGTCGCCGCGAAGTACGACTCGAGCGCCGCGACGCTTACGCTCGTGGTCCAGCAGACGCAGCAGGATTCGTCCAAGGCCGACAGCACCGGCCTTCGCTACACGACGCCGGCGGTGTTTCGCATGCCGGTGACCGTGCGCGTGGGCACCGCGCCGGGGAGGGGTGACGTGATCGCGCGCGCCCAGCTGAGCCGACGTCAGGACACGATCGTGGTCCGCGACGTGAAGAGCCCGCCCACGATGGTGATCTTCGACGACGGCAACACGATCCTGAAGCGCCTGACGTTCGATCAGTCCACTGCGTGGCTCGCGACGCAGCTCAAGCGCGACCCTGACCTGTGGAACCGCCACTGGGTGATCGCCCAGCTGGGCCAGCGCCCGGCCGACACCGCGGCGGCGGCCGCGCTCGCGCAGACCGCAACCGGCGCCGACTACTTCCTCACCCGCGCCGGGGCGGCGCAGGCGCTGGCCGCATTCCCCGAAGGCTTGGCGCTGCCGCCGCTACAGGCGGCCACGAAGGACACGTCGGCACAGGTCCGTGCGGCTGCGATCGAAGCGCTGGGTAACGTTGGTGGCGACCGCGCCGTCGCGCTCGCGCGTCAGGCCTGGACCTCGGACTCGAGCGACGCTGTGCGCGCCGCCGCGGTCGTCGCGCTCGCGCGCGGTGACTCGGCCGCCCGCCGTCCGCTCATTCTCCAGGCGCTGCGCACCCCTTCCTACCGCGACGCCGTGCAGACCGCGGCGTTTCGCGTCATCGCCCAGACCGGCGACACGACGATGGTCGATTCGGTGGACGCGCGTGCCGGCGAGCACCGCTTCGCGGCCCACGTGCTGGCGGCGCTCGCGAGCCGCGGCCACGCGCGCGCGCTCGACCTGCTCGTCAAGCACCTGGACGATGAGCGGGCGTACGTGCGGCGCTGGGCGTTCGAAGCGTTCCGCTTCACGCTGCGGCGCGACATCGCACAGCCGAAGCTGCAGGCGGTGGGCGCCGGGCTGAAATTCGCCGACATCAGGCAGGCCGCCGCGGAGCTGCTACAGCAGTGGCAGCAGGGGGGGGGCGGGGGCGGCGGCGATCAGTAGCTTGGGGATTACGGTTAGTGTAACAGCTTGCCACATAGCGACTTGCGACCCTATTGCTGAGTTGGCGCCTTTATGCTGTCCACTTTGGTGGTGGCCGCCAATCCCGCACGGAACGCGGCCAGCGCGGTCTCATACGCGCGCATCCGGTTGAGGAGATCGGCGGCGACGGACGCGGGTTTCTTGCCGGCGGTGGTCTCGCACGTGGGCAAGAACTTGATCACCGAGTCGATCCGCACCACCAGCTGGCGCGCGACGATGCGCATCGAATCGGCGTAGGCGGTTGCCTGCATCCGGGGCCGACCACCCGACATGAAACTGCGTGCCGTCGTGCACAGGCCACCGAGTCGCCGCCCAGCTTGCTTCTGGCGCAATGTGTCGCCGGTCTGCTGGGTCCGGGCCACGCGATCGATGCCGTCGCGGAGTTGCGCTACGCCGCGAGACACGGAGCGCAGACCCTCGAGGTAGCGAATCTGTTCGAGGGTGGGCGGGGCCGGGTCCACCCGGACTGGGGCGGTACTGTCCTGAAACGCCGTGGCGGCGGCCAGAACGACGATCACGGTGGCGAGCATCCGAACTCCTTCTAACAGTGTATTAGGCCCTGGGTTATAATCACACTATGACGGTTCCCGCAACCTCGCGCGTCGTGCGCACCTTTGAGGACCGCGCTGACGCCCTCTCGCATTTCTTTCAGCGGGCCGGTGAGGCCCCGCGCCTCGTCGCCTACGACGACGGCGTCGGCTGCCCGCTCGACCAGGCGCTGGCCGCCCTCGAGTGGACCGGCCAGCTCGGCATCGTGCTTCCGGACGACCTCGTTCACGCAGCCCGGCTCGGCACCGACTCGGCGGCCGCGGTCGTCGAGCGCAAGGAGGGCGACTCCCGCGCCTTCATCTATTTCGGCCCTCGCATGGACGCCCCGCCTGCCGACCCGTACGAGGGCACCCTGCTGTACGACGAGCCCGGCGTGCGTGCCTACATCTTCGCGCAGCGCGTCCACGCCATCGCACATTTCCTGCGGGCCACGCAGGGCATGAACGCCGTGATCTCGATGCTGTCGCGGCGGGCCCCTGAGCTGCGCCACATCCGCCGCTGGACCCAAGACCTGTTTGCCGAAGGCGGTGGAACGGCGATTCACTCGACACAGCTCCTCACCGGCTGGTTCGCCACGGGCGGCGCTGGCTTCCTGTTCATCCCGCCGAACGGGGATGATCGTTTCCAGTACTGCGAAGTCGCGATCGACGGTTGACGATGCTCACTGCAGTCCTCGTAGTCTGGACGGCCGTTGCTCCCGCCCAACCCCGAGCTTCCGTTCAGCGTCCCGACAGTGCCGCGCGCGCCAGCATCGTCGCTGTCTTGAAGACCGTCCAGGACTCGCTCGACCGGGTGCGCGGTGCGGCGTATAACTTTCGGACCGACCTTGGCGGGGCCTCGCCGGTGGTGGTGTATAGCCGGGCTCAACGGATGCAAGTCAGTTGCGTCGGTGCCGACGGCGCGCTGGCACGCCTCGACTCCGTGCTCAACGCTTCCTACCCCGCGGGGGCGCCGGCGGACCTGCGGCGCGAGGCGCGCACCTTGCGGGCCGCCCTCGCCGAGTGCCGGCGCGAGTACGACACCACCACGCGCTGGGCGCAGCGCGCCGACAGCGTGCGCGCCTGGGCGCCGTACCGTCTGCGCCGTCTCGATGAGACGATGCGGCGGTTTGCCCGTGCTGCGGTGCTGCCGCGACCCTGATGTGGGAACGTGCGCGGTGTGGATTCACAACTCCACATCGTGTGGAAGGGTGACGGAAGGCGCGGCCGGGCAGCGGGTTAGTGTCCACACTCCGTGCACATCGAAGTGAGCTAACCCGAAGAAACATCGGCACTTGCGCGCTTTTCAGGGATGTCTATATTCATCCCACGCGGCTTGGAGGGAAGGGTTGGGACCTCTAGTCTCGACGACGCCTTCAAGACGGGTCCGAACGGAAATTCCGGGGAGAGCGCCGACGCAATCAAGGGCTCAGGCGCTCGGTGATCCGGGAGCAGCTCTCCGGGTCGGACAGATAGGGCCAGTCGCGTGCTCTATCCACGCCGACGTAGTGCCTCGGCGTGCAGTGCGGAAGGTCGGTCCGCGACCCGATCTGACCCGTAGCACTCACATTGGCGAACCTTGCGGCCCGGCCAGGCTGCTTGGGGATGGAAGCCAGAGCTCCTGTTTGCCCTACCGAGCGACGCAACAGTCAACCGGCGGCAGCGGGAAGAAGAACGGAGGGTGAAAGCCCCCGGCTCTGGGTAGCCGATGTGTCGGAGCCCCCGGGCGGCCTATCGTGCCGTCCCGGGGGCTTCGTATTTGTACCAAAGACGCCTAGATGCCGAGACGCCGAGTGGATGTCAGGAGCGAGGGTTTTAGGATCTCGGCGTCTACCTAGACGTCTCGCTCCTGTAAACCGTGCGTCCACCAAGAACCGTCATTATTACGCGCGTTCCTAGTATTTCCTCAGGCGCCACAGTCATGATGTCCCGGTCGAGCACCACGAAGTCCGCGAACTTGCCCGCCGTCAGCGTACCGCTCTCGTTCTCCATGAACGCCGCGTAGGCGGGCCACAGTGTCATCGATAGGAGCGCCTCCTGGCGCGTGGTCCGCTGCTCCGGGAACCACCCACCCGGCGGAAAATTGTCCGCGTCCTGGCGCGTGACGAACGAGTGGAACGAGATCAGTGGATTCACGGCCTCCACGGGGAAATCCGAGCCGTTGGGGATCACGACGCCCGTATTGAGCAGCGAGCGCCACGCGTACGCGCCCTGCGCGCGGGCCCAACCCAGCCGGTTCGGCACCCAATACATGTCGCTCGTCTGGTGGCTCCCCTGCATCGACGGAATCACGTCCAGCTCGGCGAAGCGCGGGATGTCCTGGTAGCGCAGGATCTGGGCGTGCTCGATCCGGAAACGATGGTCGGCCACCGGCACCTCGCGCAGCGCCGCCTCGAATTGATCGAGCACCATCCGGTTGGCGCGGTCCCCGATCGCGTGAACGTTGAGCTGGAATCCCGCCTTGAGCGCCTGCACCGCGACGCTCTTGATGCGCTCCGCGCTCGTCGTGATGAGACCTGTGTTGCCCGGATCGTCGGCGTACGGCTCGAGCAACGCGGCACCGCGGCTGCCGAGCGCGCCGTCCGCCCAGAGCTTGATGGAGCGGATCCACAGGCGGTCGAACAGCGCGACCCGCGGGCCGCGCCGCAGAAACGCCTCCAGTGTCGAGTCGTCTCCGCGAATCATGACGTAGTTGCGCAGCGAGTAGCGTCCCTCGCGGGCGAGATCCTCGTACACCGCGATCCCCTCGGCGCCGACGCCGGCATCGTGGATGCCCGTCAATCCCCAACGATTCGCTTCGGCGATCGCCGCCAGCGTCTCCTCCCGCAGCTCGGCGCGGGTCGCCGCGGGAATCACGCGCCCCACGATGCCCTGGGCACCATCCACGAGCACGCCGGTGGGATTGCCTGCCGAGTCCCTGATGAATCGCCCGCCGGTGGGGTCTGGGGTCGCCGCGGTGACCTGCGCCAGCTCCAGCGCTTTGGCGTTGACGAGCGCCGCGTGGCCATCCACGCGCGTCAGATACACGGGGTTATTGGGGACGGCGCGCGACAGCGCCTGGTGCGTGGGGAAGCGGGTGTCGGCCCAGTCGTTCTGGTCCCACCCTCGTCCCCGGATCCACTCGCCGGGACGCGCCGTCTTCGCCCGCTCCACCACCCGCGCGATCACCTCGTCGTAGGACCGTGTCCCGACCAGATCGACGGTCCGCAGTGCCTGGCCGAGGCCGAGCAGGTGGGCGTGAGCGTCCACCATTCCCGGGATCACGGTTCGGCCTCCGAGGTCGAGCCGCTCGGTGCGCGGCCCCGCGAGCGCCAGGGCCCCTCGCGCGCTGCCCACGAACGCGATCCGCCCGGCCCGCACCGCAAACGCTTCAGCCACGGGCCGGTTGACGTCCGCGGTATAGACCTTCGCATTCAGGACGATCAGATCCGCCGGCTGCTGCTGCAGCGCCAGCGCGACCAGCAGCACTCCGCATCCGCTCATCGATCCTCCCTCAGAGTTTCTTGAGTTTCGGCAGGTCGGTCTCCACCTCATGGGCCTTGTGGAACGGGCGTCGCGGCCCGCGGATCGGGACGAGGTGGGCGATCGCGTTGGCGTAGTACTCGAGCAGCGGGCGACCGCGCGGCAGCACGACCAACGAATCGCCGTCCACCACAACGAGACGGCGCATCCGCAGCATGCGCCAGGCCCGGTCCCAAACGTCGCCGATGCGCGCGTCGCCGCGCACCACCTTGCCGTTCACCTCGTGCAGCCGGTCGCGCAGCTCGTCCATGCGCTCGAGCACGGCGGTGCGGGGAATCACGGTCTGATCGAACGACAATAGTGCCGCCGCCGCGAGGGGCACCGGCGTGACCGGAAGGATCGCGCCGATGCGGGTCAGCATCTCGGCGGCGAGCTTTTGGAGCTCGGGGAGGCGCCGCTCCTTGGGCCAGGCGAGCACGCCCTCGGGGGCGGTGCGGAGCCAGGCGCGCAGCGACAGCGGCGTGCCGAAGTTCACCGCGGCCCGCCCGTAGCGCTGCAACCGCCCCGTGAGCAAGCGGACCGTGTTGCTCAAGAGGTACGAGGCCACGGTGAACAGCTGGGCCACGCGCCCGGGGCGGTGGCGTTCGTCCGTCAGCTCGCGGATGAGCGACCGGTCCTCGAGTACCCGGTCGTAGTTCATCCCGACCGGGACGAACCAGATGTCGCGCGTGAACGCCGGATCGAGCATCGTGCGGCAGATGTAGTCGAGCAGGCCGAGTTTCGGGACCCGCAGGCGGCCGTCGCGTGTCAGCCCCCCCTCGGGGAAGATCCCCTGTGTGACCCCGTTCCGGGTGATGAGCTGGATGTAGCGCTCGAGCACGGCGTGGTAGAGCGGCTCGCGGAAGCGGCGCCGGATGAAGTAGGCCCCGAACGACTTGAACACGTACTCGAGAGGCCAGGCGCGCGCCCATTCGCCCACGGCGTAGCTGACGTGCACGCCGTGCGCGAGCACGTACGCGACGACGACATAGTCGGCGTTGGAGCGGTGGTTCATGAGGTAGACGACGACGTCGTGGCGTGGGATCGCCGCGAGCGCCGGCTCGTCCTGGTAGTCTACGGTGACCTTGTACAGGAGATTGACGAAGATCTTCGCGAGATTGTAGCCGAGCTTGTAGTAGGAGAGGACGCTGAAGTGCGGGACGATCTCGTCGAGGTAGACGTTCACCCGCTTGCGCACCGCCGGCTCGGGGAGCCCATGGGTGGTCATGTGCTCGTGCACCGCGGCGGTGATGATGGGGTCGTCGGCCAGGGCCGCCTTCACGAGGCGGCGCTCCTGCAACTTGTAGCGAGCGAGGCGGGTGCGGAACTCGTGGAGGGAGCGGAGGGCGTGGCGCCGCAGCCAACCTCTCACGCCGGTGCCCCCCCCTCCTTTTTCAGCTGCGCGTATCCCATGCCCTTGAGGCGCGAGATGCGCATGCTCATCGGGGGATGAGTCGCGAGCCTGTCGGCGAGCCAACCCTCGTGGCTCGTGAGCCGGCGGCCCAGCGGGTCGGCGATACACAGATGCGCGGAACCCCGTTTGATGGCGGCGGTCGGTGCGTCGGCGTTCTCGATCTTCGCGAGGGCACTCGCGAGGGCGAGCGGATTGCGGGTGAACTGCGCGCTCATCGCATCGGCCAGGTACTCGCGCTTGCGGCTCACGGCGAGCGCCAGCAGCTGGCTCACGAGCGGCGCGATGATCCACGAGACGATCCAGAGCGTGAGCAGGATCGCGATGAGCGCGCCCGCGCCGCCGCCCTTCTTCCCCCCGCCCCCGCCGCCCCCTCCTCCGCCCCC
>Ga0193723_1000462_pt1 | contig 16079 bp, 13 predicted proteins | sample H2m2metaG_FD_143042 | JGI IMG/M metagenome (GOLD analysis project Ga0193723, IMG submission 143042) | Soil microbial communities from a riparian zone of the East river system, Colorado, United States - H2m2 | ecosystem: Environmental > Terrestrial > Soil > Riparian zone | place: USA: East River...
CGTGATCTTTCATGCGCCGGATGATACCGAGGTCGTGCTCGCCAATTCCGGGCTCGGCTGGATCCTCGACCGCACGCGGTTCGACGCCTTCCTCGCCGCGCAGGCGGGCGCCGAGGGCGCCTGTGTCCTGGTCGGCGCTGAAGCCACGGCCATGTCGCGCAACGGCGACGGCCGCTGGCACGTCCGCGTGAAGCAGCGCGGGGGGGGGGCTACCGACGAAGTCTATCGCGCTCGCGTCGTCATCGGGGCGGACGGCGTGGAGACGATGGTGGGTCGCTGGGCCGGACTCGACACGCGGGTGCCGGCCCGTGATATGGAATCGTGCGCCCAGTACGTGCTCCAGGGCATCGACTTCAATCCTGACGCGATCTATCTGCAATTCAGCGACGCGATCGCCCCCGGCGGGTACGCCTGGATATTTCCGAAGGGTGTCGGGGTCGCCAACGTCGGCCTCGGTCTCGTCTCGCTGAAGAGCGACGGCCGCAACGCGCGCCAATATCTCGATGCCTGGGTCGCCCGGCGCTTTCCCACTGGCCAGCGCACGGGCTTCACCGTCGGCGGCGTCATCGTGCACACGACAATCAAGAAGACGTACACCGACGGCGTTCTCGTCGCGGGCGATGCGGCACACATGATCAATCCATTGTCAGGTGGCGGGATCATCAACGCCATGAAGGCGGGCCGCCTTGCGGGGTGTACGGCGGCGGCGGCGATTCGTGCCAACGACACCAGCGAGCGGCGCCTGTCAGCCTACCACAAGACGTGGATGGACATGTTAGGCCAGGATCACCTCACGTACTACCGCATCAAACAGGCGCTCGAGCACATGGACGACGCGTTTCTGAACTCACTGGCGCGCACGGTCAACAAGATTTCTCCCGACAAGCGAACCCTCGGCCGGGTCTTCACGCACGCGCTGATCAGGCATCCGCAACTGATTCCGGTGGCGGCACGGTTTTTCGTCTAGGGGTTTGGGATTCGGGGCTCGGGGCTCGGGGCTCGGGGCTAGGGGTGATTTTCCCGAGTCCCGGGGCCCGAGCCCCAAGTCCCTGCATCACCGACGTCCCCACCGCACACCGATTCGCGGCATGCGCAGCGAGTCTCCCCAGCGCGCCGATTCCGTCGCTCCGCAGCCCAAACGGCACGTCCCCGCGGTCCCAGAAGTAGACCGGCACACGCGACAGGTGGAGCGCCGTCCCGCTCCCTTTGACGCCTGCAAATCCCAGCTCGTAACCCGTACGCTGGGCATGGCTCAGCACACGGTCGTCCACAGCTCCGAACGGATACGCGATCGCGCGACCCGCCCCCGCGCCCAGGCGCGAGATCAACATGTCGCGTGAGCGTGTGAGCTCCGTTTCGACCGTCGCATCGTCGAGCCACGTGAGGCGGCGATGCGTGGCGCCATGCGATGCAAACTCGAACCCGCGGCCCCGCCACCGCTCGATTGCCGGCCAGCTCAGGTGCTGCAGCCGGTTCCAGGTGTAGCGCACATCCCAGGTGTTGGTCCCGCCCACGTAATCAGTGATCAGAAACGTCGTGGCGGTGAAGCCGAGGTCCGCGAGGACGGGATAGGCGTAGTCGGCGAGCGAGGCGTAGCCGTCGTCGAAGGTGAGGAGGAATTCCTGCGGCGGGTTGTGTAGGGGTGCAGCATACTGCGCCCCGACCCCAATCGTCCGCGCCGCGAATCCCTCCAGCGACACTGTCCGCCAACCCGCACGCGCCAAGGCGGTCATCTGCCGAGCAAAGACCGACCGTCCCACGCGCGTGACGCCCAGCTCGAGTGGGCCGCCGATGCGGTGATAGCAGAGAACCGGGGCGTACGTCGTCAGTGCGGCCAGAGCCACGCGAACACCGCGCACGTCACCAGTGCGAAGATGATGCCGTCGAAGCTTGCCTTGAGCGACATCGCAACCGACCGCCGGTACCAGATCGTCATCTGCCAGAGCGCGAGCGTGTAGCCCAGGAACGTCGTGGTCCCGGCGAAGCGACACAGCGCGCTGAGTGATGGTGCTCCCGGCGGCAAAACGGAGCCGGCGATGAATGCGGCGAACGTGCTGACCACGATGCAGTACACGAACCACTGTGACAGATTCGAGACCAGTGACCCGCTCCACGGCGGCATTACGGTGAGCAGGATCGCGGGGCCGCGCTTCATTTTTTCCTGGAACTCGGGCGAGCGCATCTCCGCCGGATTCGCCGGACGCGGCATCAGATAATCACCGGGCGGAATGGCGATGGGCCGCAGCGCGTCGAGCACTCCGTCTTCCTTGGCGAAGCGCGGATAATCGTTCTTGTGCCACAACGGCGTCATGTGGATGATCGAGCTGAGGACAAACACCGCCACCGCCGAGACGAGAATCGGCAGCCACAGGGCGGTCAACGCGGTCATTTAGCCTCGATTGCAGGGGGGCGTCAATCGTAGCCTCCGGCAAGGCTCTGACGCCAGTTGGTCAGCGGGCCCCCGCGGCCCGCAGCAGCCGCTCCGGCTCGGGCGTAGCGCGCTCGCTCCAGTAGGAATCCACCTGTGCCTTGTGAGCCAGCACCAGCGGTGTCCTTCCCTTCGCGTCGGTCGCGTTCACATCGGCACCCCGCTCGATGAGCAGCTGGACCAGGTCCGGCCGGCTCTGCCATGCCGCCACGTGCAGAGCCGTGCTGTTCTTGGCGATGTCGAAGTAACCATCGCCCGCGTACGGGGCGTTGACCGATACGCCGAGGTCGAGCAGCTGGCGGACGCCGGCGGTGTTCCAGGTGCCGGCGAACTCGGACAGCAGCGTCGGCCCCTGGGCCAGCAGCTCGTTGACCAGCTGTGGCTCACGCTGCTGGATCTCCCGCACGGCGGACGCATCGTCCGTTGCACACGCGGCGATCAGGCGGTCCACCCCCCGCAGGTCGATCGGGAAGCCGCGCTTGGAGAACAACGCCAGCAGATCGCCGCGCCCCTTGCGGGTCGCTCGCTCGATCGCGGTCGCGCCGTCCTTCTGCGCGCGGGGGTCAGCCCCGTGATCGAGCAGTAGCGTGATGATCTCCTGTGAATTGTTGCGCGCGATCGCGTGATGCAGCGGATCCCAGCCCCTCTCCCCGCGCCAGTTTGGATCGACGCCCCGTTCCAGCAAGTACTTCACGCCTTCGGAGTCGTGCCAATCGTGTTTACGGATCAACATCAGCGAGAGGTTTTCGGGAGTCACCTTCCCCGTCTCCACCAACAGCTTCATCGCGGCATTATCACTCGTTTCCGGCGAATGGTAGACCGCTTCGATATCGTTGGGATCGGCCCCGCGCTCGAGCAACAGACGGGTCAGCTCGGCATGATGCGCCACACCCGCCGCGCCGTAGAGGGCCGTCTCGCGTTCCGGATACTCGCCCGTCGTCCAGAACCCGGTGTTCGGATCTGCGCCGGCGTCCAGCAACGCCGTCGCAGCCCGCAGGAAGCCGGGCGTGCGTGGCGGATCGAGCCGCAGGTATTTGGACAGACCCAGGTAATTCAACGCGTCGCCGCCATACGGCGGGCTCTTCGTTGTGGCGTTACGGCGGTCTTCAGCAAGAAAGCGCTGGACGGCCCGATCATCGCCGAGGATGGCGGCGGTGTGGATGTCGCCCGCTCGAAGCTCCGGATGCCGAGCCAGCATGGCCTCCGCTTCGTCCAGCGTCCCGTGCCACGTGGCCGCCGTAATGAACGCTGCACGCGCGTCCGTCACCGCAGCACCTCGTCGCCGTCGCGCGCGTGCGATTCCATCTGCCGCTTGACCATTTCGTAGTAGACACCGCGTGCGCGCATCAGATCCTCGTGCGTGCCGCGCTCGATGACGGCCCCGTTCTCCATCAACAGGATCAAATCGGCCCGACGAATTGTCGAGAGCCGGTGCGCGATCACGAACGTGGTCCGGTCGGCGAGCAGATCGGCCATCGATGCCTGGATCAGCTGCTCACTCTCGGTGTCCAGATTGCTGGTCGCCTCATCGAGAATGAGGATCTGCGGCGACGCCAGGATTGCCCGCGCGATGGCCAGCCGCTGCTGCTGGCCGCCCGACAGCTTCACCCCTCGCTCCCCGATCCACGTCTCGTAGCCCAGCGGCAGCCGGGCGATGAACTCGTGCGCATTGGCGCGCCGCGCGGCGTCCTCGATGTCGGCGTCCGTGGCGTCATGGCGCCCGTAGGCGATGTTGTCCCGCACCGAGCCGTCGAACAGGAACACGTCCTGCTGCACGATCGCGAGCAGGTCGCGATAGCTGCGCAGCTTGAGGTCGCGGATGTCGGTGTCGTTGAGCAGAATCCGGCCGCGCGTGGGGTCGTGAAAGCGCGCCACGAGGTCGGTCACCGTCGTCTTCCCCGCGCCGCTGCGCCCGACCAGCGCGATGACGGACCCGCCGGGAACGCCCACGTTGAAGTCCTTGACGACCGGCTGCCCTTCCCGGTACTCGAAGGTCACGGCGTCGAAGCGCAGCTCGCGCACGAGCGACGGGGCGTCCCGCGCGCCGGGACGGTCCGGCTTGTCGTCCTCCATCCCCAACACCTCGAACACGCGCTCCATCGCCGCCAGCGAGCGCTGCATCTCGGAGAAGGAGTTCACGATGTTCCACACGGGGTTGAGGAGCAGGAACATGTACCACTGAAAGGCCATGATGTCGCCGACCGTGGCACGGCTCATGATGTTGAGGTAGCCGCCGAACCAGACGATGACGACACTGATCCCCGCTTCGAGCAGTCCCCACGAAGTCCACAGGAGCAGCTCGCGCCGATGCGCGAACAGCTCTTTGCGGAGCACGGTATGGCGACCCAGCATGAAGCTGATCAGCTCCTGGACCTCCTGCCGGAACGCCCGCACCACGCGGATGCCGGAGAACGTCTCGCCGACCCGGCCGTCCACGATCTCGACGTCTTTGCGGACCGACCGATAGATGGGACGGATGCGCCGCGCGAAGATCAGGCTCAACACCATCACGCCGGGAATGATGGCCATCGCCGTCAGCGCGAGCTGCCAGTTGAGGGCGATCAGAATGGCGATCGCGATGATGAGGCGGATGACCGAAATCGCGGGCGAGACGATCGCCATTTGCAGCAGCCCGGTCGTCGTTTCGACGTCACCGGTGAGGCGGGACAGGATCCCGCCCGTCTTCATGTCCCACAGCCGCGGCAGCGGCAGATGCAGCAGTCGCTCGTAGAGCGAGCGGCGCAGCGACAGCATCACCCGCACATTGAGGATGCGTTGGCGGTAATCCTTGAATCCACCGCCGACGTGCGACAGGATGACCACCCCGAGAAAGACGAGGCCGGTGAGGTTGAGGCGGGTCAGGCGGGCGGCGTTATCGAGGCCCTTGCTCAGGATCACATGATCGACGATGTACCGAATGAACAACGGCTCGATCATCTGCAGACCGGCGACCACTAAGGCGAGGACAAACACCGAGCCGAGGGCGTAACGGTGCGGTCGCAGCCAGCGCAGGTAGTCCCGCAGGTAGGCGCGCCGTGCCCCAGGACGCCGCGGGGCGGGGGGGCCGGCAGGCACCGGGCCGGCGTCCTCCGCCTCCGACACCTGGTCGAGGCGCTTGTGCTTATAGTCCTCGACGAACTCCTGGTAGCGCTTCCGGGAAGAACGAGCGGGGCTCACGAGACAACGTGAACCCCGCTCAACGTCTTAGTCAACGGTCTACTTGTTGAGGTCGGTGACCTCGGCGATCAGCAGCCGCACCTTGGGCTGATCGGTCGAGGTCTGCACATCGGTGTTCAGCCGGGTGAGCAGCGCGCTGAGCGCGGTGCGCCGGGCCGGGCCGGATGCCCGCTCGCCACGGCTCAACGCGTCCCGGATATCTGCAATCCGGACGGCGGGCAAGCCATTGGACCGCGCCAGCTGATCGATATACGCGCGCGCGACGACAAAGCTCGTCGGCCACACCAGCTGCTGCTGATCCTGCGCGTTCAGATAGTCGAAATGCACGAGCTTCGCGGCATCGATCTCATTCTGTGTCAGCAGCTGGCTCGCCGTCAGCTCGAAAATATCGAGGCCGCGCGCAATCTCGGAGCTGATGATGTAGCCGTTGTACCAGTACGCCGACCACGAGCCGGCGCCGAGCAGCTTGGTCGAATCCATCGGGCCGCGGTCGAAGAACGCGATTTCCTTGGGGTGCGCGGGATCGGTCCAGTCGAACACGGAGACGCCGCCCTGATACCACCCCTGGGCCATGATGTCGCGGCCCGGCACCGGAATCAGGGTGCCGTTGTGCGCGACGCAGTTCTCGTTCACGGTCTGCGCGACCGGAAGCTTGTAATAGCTCTTGAACGCCAGCGTGCTGCCGGAGAGCGTGAAGACCGCGTCCGCACCCCACTCCGGCTTGTCGGTCACCCGGCAACGGGGTTGCAGACCGCCGCCCCACTCGTCGGTGAAGAGCATCTTCGATCCGTCGTTGTTGAACGTGGCCGAGTGCCAGAACGAGAAGTTCGAGTCCGAGGCCGCCGCGATCCGCTTCGGATTGGCTGCGTCGCGGATGTCGAGCAACAGGCCGTAGCCGCCGCAGGCACCGCCCGCCAGACCAATCGCGGGATAGACCGTGATATCGTGGCACTGCGTCGGCCCGGCATTGGGATTGAAGCCCTGGCGCCGGCGATTCGCTTCGATGCGTTGCGTGAGGATGTCCTGGGCGTTGGCCCGCAGCGTGGCGGTGTCGGCGGCGGTCGGTGTCCCGGTTCCCCCGTGCGCCTTGACGATGCTGTCGAGCGCTGTCGTGACGAACTGGGGGCCGAGGATGACGTCACGACCTTCGAACGTCACCACGTAACCGCCGGCGGCGCGCGTGGAATCGACCTCGCGCTTTTGCTCGGCGATGTCCTCGGGTGTCTCACCGTGACGGGGCGGCGCGACCAGATCCTGAAAGATGCGCGGCGAGCTGACGATGTGGGCCTGCTCGGGGTGCGCCAGCGGGACCTGGATCACTTCGATCCGAAACAGCGCGGAGTTGGGTGTCGAGTCGGGTGATCCCACGGCGCAGCCGGAGAGCTCGTTCGGCGAGCGAACGGGGGCCGAGCCCGAGACGTAGATGTAGACGTTGTCCGTGTCGTTGGGCTGCGTCACGACCGTGTGCGTGTGCGAGCCGCGGCAGGTCTGCACGTCGGTGATGTGACGCGGGTTGGCCAGATCGGTCGCGTCGAAGATCCGGATGCCGCGCAGCCGGTCATGGCTCACCGTATCCGCCACGCCTTGCGTGCCGCAGTCGGTCCGGCCGTTCAGCGCCTCGCCCGAGACGAACAGGAAGTTGCGATAGACGGAGACGTCGCTCTGGGATCCGGGACAGATGAATGCCTTGTACAGCCTCGGAATCTTGGGGTTCGAGATGTCCCACACCTGCACGCCATTGAAGTTGCCCTGGATGACGTAGTTGCCCCGAATCGACAAATCGGAGTTGATGAAGCGAAAATCGCCCGGCGATTCGCGATTGACGAAGTCGGGCGACGGCGGTGTCGTCGAGACGAGCCGCATGTTCCAGTTTGCTTCAGCGGCATTAAACCACCCGGCGCGAAGCCCAATACGCGGATCCTGGCGGGCCGGCTTCATTTGCGCGGAGGCATGTCCCCCGATTACTAGAGCAAAAGCAAGCAACAGTCTCGATTTCACTGAGAGCTCCGTTTGAGGTCGTTGAGCATGAGGGTCATGCGATTGATCTCGGTGGTCTGATCGGCGTTCACGTCGGACGCGAACCGAAAGATCGGGCCGTCCTGCGCCGCTCCCGGGACGGCGAGCAGCTGCTGCACCATCGTAATCGCACCCTGGTGGTGCTGGATCATGAACGTGAGGAACAACCGATCGAAATCGGGACCGCGCGCGGCGTCCAATTGTGTCATCTGCTCGGGCGTCAGCATCCCCGGCATCAACATCGGCTGATCCATGCCCTGCATGATGTGCCCGCGGGGATCGGCCGGCGGAACGTATTCGCCATGCTCGCGCAGCCAGCGCTGGGCGAACGCGATCTCGTCGGTCTGCGCCACGACAATGCGCTCACACAGCACCCGCACCGAGGGGCCGGCGGTGTGTGAAGGCGCCCAGCCCGCCATCTGAATCGCCTGGGCGTGGTGGCCGATCATGCCGGCCACGAAATGGACGTCCGCCGGGGTGTAGTTCTTGGCAGGCTTGGCTGTCTGTGCGGTGGACACCCCGGCTACTGGGGCCGCGAGCGCCAGGATGAAGGCAATTCGTCTGGTCATTTCGTATAAAGCTACCCCGAATACCGCGGCTGACGAGCGGCCATTTGTCCGGGTTGAGAAATGAAACGTGGGCGCCGCTACTTTACAGGATGGCTGTTTCGCCTCCCATCGAACCCATGCTCGCCAAGGTCGCCGATCAGGTCCCGCAGGAGGGCGACTTTCTGTTTGAGCCCAAGTGGGACGGGTTCCGCGCGATCGTTTTCCGGAGCGCGGGCGCCGTCTACATCCAGAGCCGCGACTTGAAACCCCTGGACCGCTATTTCCCGGACCTGCACGCCGTGTTCCTCGAGCAACTGCCGAGCGGCGCCGTGGTCGATGGCGAGATCGTCATGCCGACGAAACGCGGGCTCGACTTTGGCGGCTTGCAGATGCGGCTGCACCCGGCGGCCTCGCGGGTCGAGAAGCTCGCGAAGGCCAGTCCCGCGGCGTTCGTCGCGTTTGACTTGTTGGCAATTGGTCGCAAGAGCCTGTTAGACGCGCCGCAACAGGAGCGCCGTCTCCAGCTCGAGAAGCTCTTCAAGAAGATCCGCCGCCCGCTTCATCTGACGCCGATGACCCGCGACCCGAAGCTCGCGGTCGACTGGCTGCAGCGGTTCGAGGGCGCGGGGCTCGATGGTGTCATCGCCAAGCCGGCCGCCGCGTCGTACCAGCCGGGCAAGCGCGCGATGTTCAAGATCAAGCACGTGCGCAGCGCCGACTGTGTGGTGGCGGGATTCCGCTGGCACAAGAGCGGCAAGGAGGCATTGGGATCGCTCCTCCTCGGCCTGTACGACGACGCAGGCACGTTGCAGCACGTCGGCGTGACCTCGGCGTTCACGATGGCGATGCGCAAGCAGCTGGTGAAAGAGCTCGCGCCGCTCCGCAAGAACGCGCTGCAGCATCATCCCTGGCGAGAGTGGGCGGACGCGCAGGCCGTGTCCAGCAGGATGCCCGGGGGCCAGAGCCGCTGGAGCGCAGGGAAGGATCTATCCTGGGAGCCGCTCCGCATCGAGCGCGTCTGCGAAGTGAAGTACGATCACATGGAGGGAGACCGCTTCCGCCACCCGCCCGCCTTTCTGCGCTGGCGGCCCGACAAACAACCCAAGGCCTGCCGCTATGACCAGCTCGACGTCACACCCGCTTACGAGCTGGAGAAGGTGTTCGGGGCGCGCGGGGCCTGAGCTTTTCGGGAACATGCTGGAGATTGATGCGGATCCGGTACCAGGCCGACGAGCGTCCCCGCATCTGATCCACTAGCACGTCGGCAGGCTTCAGGTGCTTCGTAACGCGGGGGTGCTTCTTCTTCCACGTCGCCAGCCCCGTCAGCGCTTCCTTCTTATTCTTGCTTATTCTTGCCGCGACTCACCTCGATCAGCGGATACTTTTCGGCTCGCGCGCGCGATTTCGACGGCTGCACGCGCGGCGGCTCACCGGGCTGCTTGCGGAAGTGCGGTGGCCAGGGAGCATCGCCTTCTCCTGTCGCGCGGACAGCTCCAGCAGACCGGTGAGCGATCCAGCACTCTGGTCGATGCCCGCATGCCGGTCGCCGATCTTCGCGAACCGCTGCGGCATCGTGCCGAGGGTGAAGTCCTCCGGGTCGGCGGCGTCGACCTCAGCCCAGTCGAGGGGCGCGGAGACGCGCGCATCCGGAACGGGTCGCACCGAGTAGGCCGACGCGACGGTCCGGTCCTTCGCGTTCTGGTTGTAATCCACGAACACACCCTGCCGTTCCTCTTTCCACCATTTGCTGGTCGCGAGCCCCTTGCCGCGGCGTTCCACCTCGCGTGCAAGCGCCAGCGCCGACCGGCGGACCTCATCAAACCCCCAGCGCCGCTCGATGCGGACAAAGAGGTGCATGCCACGCGATCCCGATGTCTTGGGCCAGCCGACGAGCCCAACGTCCGACAGCACTTCGCGCGCGATCTGCGCGACCTGGCGTACCTGCGGCCACTTGATACCCGGCACCGGATCGAGATCGACGCGTAGCTCGTCAGGGTGATCGAGGTCCTCGGCACGCACCGGGTGCGGATGCAGCTCCAGACAGGCGAGATTAGCCAGCCAGGCGAGCGACGCGGCGCCCTTGGGGACGACTTCATCGGCCGTACGACCCGATGGAAAACGCAGGGTGACGACCTCGATCCACGGGGGCCGAGACTCGGGCGCGCGTTTCTGATAGAAGGAGGGAGCACCGATTCCATTCGGGAACCGCACCAGCATGTTGGGCCGTCCGCCGGCGCCGCGCAGCGCCCCCTCCGCCACGGCGAGGTAGTAATTGACGAGATCGAGCTTGGTGTACTTCGGCTTGGGGAACAGCACCTTGGCGGGGTTCGAGATCGTGACCTCGTGCCCGTCGATATTGCGCGTTGTCGATTCGCCAGCTGACGGCACTATCGCTTCGTGGGGTGAAGGCAGCGCTCGATCTCATCCATGTAGCCACCCGTTGCCATCTTGCGGTAGTCGCCCACGAGCCAGCCTTCCTGACCGGCGGTATTGCGCGCACGTATCCAATAGACCGCCTTCGTCGGGCGAACGAGAACGGCGGTGTCGGTCGGCCAGAATTGATAGCCTACGGCTGCCTGCCCCCGAAACCACCACATCAGATAGCCTTCACCCATCGAGTTGAGCAGATACAACGTGTCTGCCGGTGTGAACGCGATGCTATCCAGCTCGTCGCCTTCCGATCGGAGCGGATTGCTCATGGCGTGACGAAACACGACCATGCCGGGAACCTCGACGTGAATGTCCGTCGTGAGGGCCGTAAACTTCTCACCGGCGTGAATCGTGAAGTCCACCGCGGCGCCCAGTCGCTTTTCTCGCAGCGCGACTACATCACTGCACGCCGCCCAGGTGCCGGACCGGATGCAGCCCTCTCCTCCACATGCGTCCTTTACGATGTACGGCATCGGCGGGGGCGTGTTGTTGAGCGGCCCCCAATCGCGGTGCTGCCGTGGCGCGGGCGCACGCTCGACCGGCAAAGGAGCAGGCTCCGGTGCTGGCGGCTGCGGGAGCAGCACCAGCACGGAATCGTTGAAGTAAGCATCCGCGCACCGCGGCGCGGCGGCGTGATAACGCCATGTGATCGAATCGAGAGTCGTTGAATCGAGCATCGCCGTGATCGTACAGGTCATGGGGCTGAAATTACCGTAGGTCTGGGCGGTCGCGACCCAGCGATCCCGCAGCAGCCAGATTGACACGCCAATCTTGTTGGGATCGAACTTCACGCCGCCGGGAGGTAACACGGTGATGGGGCGGCCCGAGTCAGCCACAAACACCGATTCGATGCTCGCCACTTCCACCAACGCCTTTTTCATGGCGAGCACCGCCTCACGCCGCGTAGCGAAGCGCTGATACGTTGCGCTCGCCATGACGTCGCCCGTGTCGCCACGGATCAGCTCGATATCAGCCGCGACTCCTCGCGCACGCTCACGAAGCCGCGCGACGCCCAGCGCCACACCCGTAACGACGATCAGCGCAGCCACCACATAGATGATCGGTCGACCCATGGCGCCAATTATCAAGAATCGTCCCTTCAATCGTCGAGAAACTCTACAGTTCCAGTGTCCACGCGGTACTCCGCGCCGACGATCACCAGGCCATCCCGCTCGATCCGCCGCTCGAGCAGGGCCGAGCCGTGTCGCAGGTGATTGACGGACGCCTGGATGTTGGCCCGCGTAGCCTGCTCGGCCAGCGCCGCGGGATCTTTCGCTACAGGGGTAGCTAGCAGCGGCTCGATCGCCGGCCGGATGCGATCGACAATGGCGCGGAGGTTTGGCGATTCCTGGCCGCTCGGTTGGCGCAGCTCTTCCAAGGTCGCGGCGATGGCGCCGCACTGCGTGTGACCCAGCACGACGGCCAGGCGCGTCTCGAAGCGCTCGGCGGCAAACTCCACACTGCCCACCTGCGATGGCGCGACGATGTTGCCGGCCACGCGGATGACGAAGAGGTCACCAAAGCCCTGGCCAAAGACCAGCTCCGCCGGGACGCGCGAGTCGGAGCAGCCGAGGATGATAGCGAACGGCTGCTGCCCCGCCCCCGGGCGCCCGGCGGGCCCGGCGGGCCCTGCCCCGCTCGCGACGAAGCGCTGGTTGCCTTCACGTAGCCGAGCCAGCGCTTCCTGAGCGGGAATCATCGACTTAGAACCTCCCGGACGTGAGGTGGAGCAACGACTCCCGCTAGAACTGTATACCCGTCGCGGTCCCCGCCGAGTTCGCACAGCGCGGTCGCCAACCCGAACGACGCACCCCCCACGAGGATGCCGCCAACGAGCGCACCGCTTCGGGTGGAGTGGCGTCGCAACCATAAGGAATCAATCGCCGTGAGAGCGACGACTGGGTGCGATCCCTCAAACCGTAACACGAGCGGGCTCGAGTCGACGGCGACCAATCGCCCTTCGAAGCGCTGGCCGTCCGCGAGCAACACGCGAACGGTCTGACCGGGGCGCAACGCGACGTTCTGGGACGGCTTTCTCTGGCCGTAAACCGCTGCGAATGGAATCGAGAGTGCGCACCACGCGAGCAAGACACCTGAACGACTCGGCATATGGTCCTTTCAAGACCGTAGCCGTCTAAGGTGCAGCTTGGAACACCAACAATACAGCCCTATGAGTGGGCTAGGGTGACTGGCCCCGGCGTCGGGTGAGCACCATTCGGACGATCAGGACCCCAATCGCGATGCCGACAATCCATCCGACGATGGTTCCTATACGGCGCGCGCGATCGCTCGACGTAAGCCAGTTCGTTTGTCCTTCGAGCCCGCCAAGAATAGCCGTGAGGATCGCTTCTGCGCCGCCCGTTTGCGCGCTAGGTCCCGCGAGCACCAGCTGGATCGCCTCGGGACGAAGTGGCACCTGCACCGCGTAGATGACGACCGGCGACCCTGACTCCACGGTGTCGGTGCGGATGACATCGATATCAAAGCCTTTCCACTGCATGGTCGAGAGTCGAGTGCCACGCGGCAGATCCGACGCGCGCAGGTGCTCCTGACCGAGCGCGCCATGCATGCGCTGCACGCAGAGCACGAGCCCGGCGGGGTCGGTCCAGCAATCGAGGACGTCGGGCTGGCTGCGTCCCGCCGCAAATGGTTCGAAGCCCTGAGGCACCGGAAAGCGATAGCCGAGCTGCGCGTTGCTGGCGACCTGCAACAGCAGCGCGACGGTCGGCAGGATGGAGGTCAAACGACCGACTTCGGATCGGCGAGCTGCAGCCCGAATGCTTCCGCGACGCCGGGGTACACCACCTTCCCTTCGACGACATTGAGCCCCAGGAACAGGCTCGCATCCTGCTTGCACGCCGCTTTCCAGCCGAGCCGGGCGAGCTTTTTCGCGTAAGGGAAGGTCGCGTTCGTGAGGGCCAGGGTGGAGGTGCGCGGCACGCCGCCCGGCATGTTGGCAACGGCATAGTGAATGATGCCGTCGACGACATAGGTGGGGTGGTCATGCGTCGTCGGCTTGGTCGTCTCGATGCAGCCGCCCTGATCGACCGCGACGTCCACGATCACGGATCCTTGCTTCATGAGCTTGAGATCGGCGCGCTTCACGAGGCGCGGTGCCTTGGCGCCCGTCAGGAGCACGGCGCCGATCACGACGTCGGCCTTGGTGAGCTGCTCGAGCATGTTGTGACGGTTGGAATAGAGCAGGTCAACGTTGGCGGGAAGGACGTCGGAGAGATAGCGCAGCCGGTCGAGCGAGATATCGAGGAGGGTCACGTGGGCGCCCAGCCCGGCGGCCATCTTCGCGGCGTTGGTCCCGACGACGCCGCCGCCCAGAATCAGCACCTCCGCCGGCAACACGCCTGGTACGCCGCCGAGCAAGATGCCGTAACCGCCGAACACCTTCTCGAGATACTTCGCACCTTCCTGGACCGCCATGCGTCCCGCAACCTCACTCATCGGCGTCAGCAACGGCAGCTCTTTGGTCGGCAGCTCGACGGTCTCATAGGCGATCGCGACGCAGCCCGATTTGATGACAGCCTGGGTCAGCGGTTCGGAAGCCGCGAAATGGAAGTACGTGAAGACGACTTGCCCTTTCCGGAGGCGCGGCCACTCCGATTCGATCGGCTCCTTCACCTTCATGATCATGTCGGACTTCAACCAGACGGCGTCGGACGACGCGATCTCCGCTCCGGCCGCGCGGTACGCCTCGTCGTTGAAGCCCGAGCCGAGGCCGGCGCCCTGCTCCACCAGGACCGTGTGGCCGTCGCTGGCGAGCGATTCCGCTCCCGCCGGGACGAGCGCCACGCGGTGCTCCGCGGTTTTGATTTCCTTCGGTACGCCGACGATCACGGTGCTCCTCCGTTGGGTCCCAGCGACACCACGGTCTGTCGCTCGGGTGCAAAGAACTCGGCTGCGATCGCGGATACCTCGTCGGCGGACCGAAGGACGACGGCCCGCAGCACCTCGTCGAGGCTGCGGTAGGGCTCGCTGTAGACCGCGGTGCTGGCCAAACGATACATCCGGGCGGTGGGGCTCTCCAGCGACAGCATCAACTGGCCCAGCGTCTGCTGTTTCGCATCCTCTAATGCTTCACCCCGCAGGCCATCGTGCGCCATGCGGGCAAACTCGCCCTTGATGGCCTCGACGGCTTTCTCGGCGCGCGCGGGCTGCGTGCCGACGTACACGCCCGTTATGCCGACTGCGCGGTAGAAGGACGTGAAGCTGTAAATCGCGTAGGCCAGCCCGAGCTCCTCGCGGATGCGTTGAAACAGCCGGCTGGACATCCCGCCGCCGAACACGTTGGAGAGCACGAGCAGCCCGTATTTGCGGCGGTCGGCGTACGGCACCGTGTCGGTCGCGAACACCACATGGGTCTGCGCGGTGTCTTTCTCGAACTGCTTCGTCACGCTGCGGATGGCGGCGGGCACTGGTGCGACTGATGGCGGAGCTTGCGACGCCGCACCATCGAACCACCCTTGCTTTTCCACCTCCGCGAGCAGCGCCTCGTGGGTCAGATTGCCCGCGGCGGCGATGACGCAGTTTCCGGGGAAATAGGCGCTGGTGTGCAGCTGCTTGAGGTCGCCGGTCGACAGTGCGCCGACCGTGTCCTTGGTGCCCAGGATCTGGAAACCGTAGGGATGCGTCGGCCACATCGTTTCGTACGTGCGATCGAAGACCTCGTCGTCGGGCGTGTCCGCGACGGTACTGATCTCCTCGAGGACCACCTGGCGCTCCAGCGAGAGATCGCTGTCGCGCAGCACCGGGCGGCGTACGATATCGGTGATTACGTCGAGCGCGCGCGGGAGGTCGGCATCGAGCACCCGCGCGTGGTAGGCGGTCGCGTCCCGGGACGTGTAGGCATCGAGCGAGCCGCCGCGCGATTCCAGCGACAGCGCGATCTCCTGCGCGGTACGCCGCTCCGTGCCCTTGAAGACCATGTGCTCGAGCAGGTGCGACACGCCCATCTTGGGGCGCAGCTCATGCGCGCTCGCCGTCCGGATCCATACGCCGAGCGCCACCGACCGGACGCTGGGCTCACGCTCACTGAGCACGGCCACCCCGTTGGGGGCGACCGTGCGGTAAATCTCCCGGTCGAGCTTGACCGAGTCCATCTCAGGTCTTCTCGAGCAGAGCCTTCCGAGACAGCCGCATCCGGCCCCGCTCATCGACCTCGAGCAGCTTCACCTTCAAATGATCGCCCTTCTTGACGACGTCTTCCGTCTTTTCGGTGCGACCATGCTGTAGCTCGGAGATGTGCAGCAGCCCTTCGACGCCCGGGATGATTTCGACGAACGCCCCGAATGCCGTCGTGCTCTTTACGACGCCCTCGTAGACCCTGCCGACTTCCGGCTCCTGCATGAGCCCCGAGACCATATCGCGGGCCCGCTCGGCCGCCTCGCCGACGCCCGAAATCGTGACCATTCCCGTATCCTCCACGTTGATCTGGGCACCCGTCTGCTCCTGGATACCGCGGATCAACG
>Ga0193723_1000463_pt1 | contig 16022 bp, 13 predicted proteins | sample H2m2metaG_FD_143042 | JGI IMG/M metagenome (GOLD analysis project Ga0193723, IMG submission 143042) | Soil microbial communities from a riparian zone of the East river system, Colorado, United States - H2m2 | ecosystem: Environmental > Terrestrial > Soil > Riparian zone | place: USA: East River...
CGGATTCTCGGGCGGCGGTGCGGGAGGAAAATTCTGACATGGCGCGTATGACACTCGACATCTTCACCAGCCGGGTCGGCGAGGTCCTGGGTCCGCGGCTCCTGACGTTGCTGCTGTACGGTTCTGCCGCGCGGGAGCAGGGAACGGGGAGTGGCGAGCTGACGATGAACACGCTCCTCATTGTTGATCGCGTCGACGCCGATCTCCTCGCCCGCCTCGGCGCCCCCGTCGGTGATTGGGTCAGCGCCAATCACCCGCCGCCGCTCGTGTTCGCGGAACAGGAGTGGCGCGATTCGGCGGATGCGTTTGCCATCGAATACGAAGACATCCGCGACGCGCACCGGGTCCTGGCCGGTCGAAACCCGTGGACCGGCATCAGCGTCCGTCGTGAGCATGTGCGGCGCCAGCTCGAGCACGAGTTGATGGGCAAGCTGGTCCACCTGCGCCAGGCGTATGTCGCCGACTGGAGTCGCCCCAAACGCCTGGCCGAGGTCGTCCGCGGTACGCGGGCCGGTTTCCTGACCATGCTGCGCACGGTACTGCGTCTTGCCGGCCGCACTCCGCCCGCCGACTCGGCAGCGCTGGTGCGCGACGCGGCCGCCCTGATAGGATTCGCCTCGGATGGCTTGACCGAGCCCACCGCGTATCTCGATGCGGTGACGCGCGCGGCCGAGTACGTAAACCGTATGGAAAGGAACCCTTCGTGAACGCGCATCGACGCCGCACTGCTTTGGGCCTGCCGCTCGCTCTCGTGTTTCTCGCCGGCTGCGGCTACAACACCATTCAAACGATGGATGAGAAGGTGAATGCCGCCGAATCCCAGATCAAAGTGCAGCTACAGCGGCGCGCGGACTTGATTCCCAATTTGGTCGAGACCGTGAAGGGATATGCCAAGCAGGAGCAGACCATCTTCATCCAGGTAGCGGAGGCGCGCTCCAAGCTGGCGGGGGCGGTACAGAGCGGCGATCTGCAACAGATGGCGGCGGCCAATGCGGCCCTCACGGCGCCGCTCGGCCGTCTGATTGCCATCGCCGAGAATTATCCGCAACTCAAGTCGAATGAGAACTTCCGTGACTTGCAGGTTCAGCTCGAGGGCACCGAAAACCGCATCGCCGTCGCTCGTCAGGATTACAACGAAAGTGTGAACGCGTATAACGCCTACATTCGGCGCTTCCCCCAGGTGCTGACGGCGAAGGTACTCGGGAAGAAACCGCGCGCATACTTCGAGCTACAGACACCGGGAGCGGCGGAGACACCCAAGGTCGATTTCTCGCACTAAGCGCGGTAGGCGCTAGCGAATGAACTTCCGGCGGTCCCCCTTCGGCGGCGTCTTCTTGTGCGCGTGCGCCGCGATCTGGAGTCGGCTGTGCAACGCCAGCTTCTCCAGGATGTTGTGCACGTGACTCTTTACGGTGTACGTCGCGATGTTGAGGCGTTGTGCGATTTCCTTGTTGCTGAGCCCCTCGGCGATGAGATCGGTGATTTGCTGCTCCCGCTTGGTCATCCGGACCGACGCCATCATCGGCGTGTTGCGCAGCACGGACGCCTGCTTCGCGATGTGCGAGAGCAGGGTCCCCGTCAGCGCCGGAGGGACGACGTCGCCGCCATTGGCGACCTGCCGGATGGTGTCGACGAGATCTTCGAACGCGGCATCCTTCGCGATGAAACCGTTGGCACCGCGCTTGATGAAATCAATGACGTCTTCTTCCTCCGGCAGCATGTCCATCATGATGATGCGGGCGTGCGGCGCGCCCTCCTTGATGCTCTCGACCAAACGCTGGCTGCGGTTGCGCCCCAACGCGGCGTCCACCAGCACGACGTTGGGCCTGGTCTCCTGCAGCCGCTGCAACGCCGCCGACCCGCCCTCGGCGCATGCCACCACTTTGAATTCGGTCTGAGAATCGAGCAGCGACGCGAGACCATCGCGCAGCAAGCGATTGTCTTCGATGACCAGGATTTGGATTTTCTTTGTCATTGGTGCTGATGGGCCTCGTTTCAGGGCGCGATGGACGAGGTTGAGGGAAATAGGTTGGCCAATTCCTAAGGTATTAGTCAAGTCCAGTGAGAACGTTCCGGTCCCATCCTTTGGGATGAGTCGCCAAAATCGGCGTCTAACCCTCCCCACGGGGGGCCGGCGTGCGGGCCGGGGCCGAAGAATTTGCGCAATCGGGGGTCGCAGGTGAATGGTAGAGGGCGCTCCCGCGCCCGAAGGGAGGGTGGCCCTGTGTCCCAGACTCACTGCCACTTCTGTGGCGGCATCATCCAGGACGTCGCGACCATCGAGTATCGCTCGCCGCGAGCCAGCGCTCAGTTCGCGATGCCCCAACCGACGCCCTGTACCTGCTCGCCTCCGGTAGTCTACGAGCACCCGCCCGTGCTCGGCGGTCCGGAGGAGGATCAGACGCCGGACGGTCAAGCGGCCTAAATAGGAACACGGCGCCCCCCCGGGATCCAGGTGGCGCCGTGCTGTTTCAGGTGCCGTGGTGGCTACAGCTTCACGACGTTCTGCGCCGCGGGGCCCTTCTGACCCTGCACGATCTCGAACTCCACGCGCTGACCTTCGGTCAGCGACTTGAACCCTTCACCCTGAATCGCAGTGTGATGTACGAAGCAGTCCTTGCCGCCGTTTTCAGGCGTAATGAAACCAAAGCCCTTGGCGTCGTTGAACCACTTCACGGTGCCGGTAATCCGTGCCATCGGTGCGTCGCTCCCTAGCGTGTACGGTTCCGGCGGCGCGCTGCCTTGCTCTTACGCCGCCGTTGAACGGCGGGACTCTCGTAGAAACGCTTCTTCTTCATGTCCTGGAACAGACCCGCTTTGGTGATTTGGCGGTTGAACTTCTTCAGCACCACTTCCAACCGGTCGGTCTCCTTCAGCGTGACTTCCATAATCCATTCCAGGTGAGAGGCTCGAACCAGAAACGACGCGAGGACCGCAGGCGACATCCCAAGGTCCTCGATCGTCCGCTGGTCCAGCGCACGGCACCATGCCGTGGCCCTTCGCTCGCCCGAAGCATCACCAGACGGCAAAACCAAGTCAATAGTTGTACGAATCAACATCAGGATGCAACTTAGTCGCCCATGCGCCCCCTCCTGTTGCTTGCCGCGCTGCTCGGCGTGGCGTGCCGGCCACATCATGCCGCGAATGCGCCGCCGGTGCGCTCGCCGCGCGACACCGCGCGCGTGACGCAGCGCCCAACGGCCGTGGTCCGTGATACGGCGCTCGAGCAGCGCGCCGCGCGTCTCGAGCTGAAAGTGCTCGAGCAGGAAGCGCAGGTGGACGAGTTGCAGAGTCGCCTCGATGATGCGCGGCGCGAAGTCGTGCGAGCGATGGCGAAACTGCAATCCCTTGCGACACGGGCCGAGGCGGCGTCGGGCATGGCGGAGGCGGAGATCGCGCTCCAGGCGCTGCGGACCGCCAATGGAAACAGCGCACCACCGTCGCCCGAGTACGGACAGGGCAGCCAACTCCTGCAGCTGGCCACGACAGAATTCGATCAGCAGAACTACGCCGGTGCGTTGTATCTCGCGACCGAAGCGAAGAACGCCGCCGCCGCGGGTCGAGGGCGCGTGGCCAGCGACGATCGCTCGACGATGCGCCGGGGCGAAGTGGCGTTTGCGTTGCCGCTGCGACTCCAGACGACGGGCCGCGCCAACGTGCGCGAAGGGCCGGGCGCAGGGTTCAAAGTGCTGTTCACGCTGGAGACCGGCGTGCCGATCGTGGCGTACTCGTACGTGGATCAGTGGGTGCGCGTCAGAGATGAGAGCGATCGGGCTGGATGGATCCATCAAACCCTGATCGACCGGCGCCAGTAAACTTCGCGACTACCTCGCGCTGACTTTCGGACCCGCCGCTGCGACCACACGATCGCCGCCGGCGCGTTTGGCCAGGTACAGCGCGGCATCTGCTTCGGCGCTCAGCTGATCGGGAGCGTCGCCGTGCATCGGGAAGGCGGATACACCCAGACTCAACGTGATCTGACCGGCGGGCAGCCGTTCGGTCGCCAGCTTCTTCCGGATCCGCTCCGCGAACTGCGTTGCGCCTTCGAGCTCCGTCTCCGGCATCATGATCAGGAATTCCTCGCCGCCATACCGCGCGACGAAATCCACGTCGCGACTCGCCTCGCGCATAATCGTCGCGACACGCTTGAGCACCACGTCGCCCGCGGGATGCCCGTGCTCGTCGTTGTAGCGCTTGAACAGATCGACGTCCGCCATGACGACCGAGAAGTGGTGGTGCAGCCGCCGCGAGCGGCGCACTTCATTCTCGAGCACTTCCATCATCCGTAACCGATTGTACAAGCCGGTCAGGGCGTCGGTTACGGAGAGGCGCTCGAGCTCGGCGCGGCTTTCGCGCAGCCGGGCCACCATGTTGTTGAAGACCTCGGTGAGGTAGCCGACTTCGCCGCCTGTCGTGACCGGCAGACCGACGTCGAGATCGCCCTTGGCCACCTTCCCAGCGGCTTGCGACAGGCGCTCGAGCGGCCGGACGATCAAGAGGCTCAGCAGATACGCCAGGGCACCGACGACCGCGAGCAGCAAGGTGACGATGCCGAGCGTGACGTTGCGGAGTCGAGCGACCTGGCTGAACGCCTCGGTCGACGGAATCTCCGACACCACCACCCAGTCGAGCGCCGGCACGATCCGCACGCTGCCCACGACGCGATCGCCGGTGAAGCTGCCGAACCCGATCGCGCGTCCTTCGCGCGCCAGCAGCCCATTCGCCGCCTCGCGCGAGTAGCCTTGCCGCATGAGCTCCCGGGAGCTGCCGCGCGAGCTGACGATGATCCGGCCCGTGCGGGTCATCAGATAGATCTGCCCCGATTCACCCGGCGCAAACCGCTTCAGCGTATCCGCGACGGCATGCAGATTGACGCGCGAGGCCAGCGCGCCCATAAGCTGCATGCCGCCCGCACCGCGGCCGCCGCGCCGCGCCGACTCGATCGGCACCGACACGAGCATTTCGGCGTGCGTGCCGGTCGAATCCCAGTACGGCGGCCCGAGCGCCCAATCGTTCTTGGTGAGATCCGTCGCCCAGTCGGGCGGAAGCGGCACCGGTCGCGGCTGTGCGGCGCTGGTCGCCACCACGTGCCCGTGATGATCGAGGACGAGGAGCTCGGCGTAATCAGGGAAGCGGTCGCGTACCGAAATGAGATAATCCGTGAGCCGCGTGAAGTAGATCCCGGAGCGGATCGGCTCGCCATTCACCAGCGGGATGCGCTCGAGGTTCTCGGTCACCTCATAGGAGCTCGAGAACACGCGCAGGTCGTAGCGCAGCGACTTGGTCCAGAGATCGACTTCGCGCAGCGCTTGCGCGCTGCCGCCGAGCAGCTCTTCCGACGCCTTGGCCTGGAGCGCGCGCTTGTTTTCGATAAAGGAAATCCACACGGTCGTCAGCGACGGCAACAGCGTCGCGACGACCGCGAACATCAGCATCTTCGTGCGGATGCTGGCGAACCGAAAGAAGCGCAGGAATCTCAGCCGAGGGCCCCCCAATGGGTTGCCACAAGATTCATGCAGGACGCGTTCCCGCAAGTCTCCCCCATCACCTGTGATCTGGCGCACATGGGAAGGCCGCCTCAAACTAGGAGGCCCCCCATCGGAGAGTCCAATGCCAGAGGCTCTAAGTCGGCGCTCCTTCCTTCATTATGGTGCCGCGGCAGTAACCGGATCGGTCATTGCCAAACCGGTAGGGGCGCAGCATGCTGCGCCCCCACGCCCGACGGACTTCGAGCTCGAGGAAGCGACCGTCGCGCAGCTGCAGGACGCCATGCGCACCGGCGCGCGCACCTCGCGCTCCATCTGCGCCGCGTATCTCGCGCGCATCGCCGAGCTCGACCCCAAGCTCCATTCGGTGATCGAAACGAATCCCGAGGCCCTTGCCGTCGCCGACCGGCTCGATGCCGAGCGCAAGGCGAACCGCGTGCGCGGTCCGCTGCACGGCATCCCCGTGTTGATCAAGGACAACATCGCGACCGCGGATCGGATGATGACGACCGCGGGATCCCTCGCGCTCGCCGGCGCGCCGGCGCCGCGCGACGCCGCGCTCGTGGCGCGGCTGCGATCCGCCGGGGCGGTGATCATCGGCAAGACCAACCTCTCCGAGTGGGCGAATTTCCGTTCGAGCCACTCCGTCTCGGGCTGGAGCGGCCGCGGCGGCCAGTGCCGAAATCCGTACGCCACCGACCGCAACCCGTGCGGTTCGAGCTCCGGCACCGGTGCCGCAATCGCGGCGAGTCTCGCGGCGGTGGGCGTCGGCACCGAGACCGATGGCTCCATCGTCTGCCCGTCGGGCGCCAACTCGCTCGTCGGTCTGAAGCCCACGCTCGGCCTGGTGAGCCGTTCCGGGGTCATCCCGATCGCGCACAGCCAGGACACGGCGGGGCCGATGTGCCGGACGGTCACGGACGCGGCGATCCTGCTCGGGGCACTCGCCGGTGCTGACCCGACGGATCCGGTGACCGCGGCTGCGCCGGGGAGCGTTCCCGACTACACCAAAGCGCTCGATCCCAACGGCCTGAAAGGCGCACGCATCGGCGTCGCCCGGGCCGCGTTCGGCTCGCCGGAAGGCGACCGCATCGTCAATGCGGCGCTCGAGGTGCTCAAGGCGCAGGGCGCGATCCTCATCGATCCGATCGAGATTCCGCACATGAAGGATTACGGCGACCAGGAATTCACCGTCCTCTTGTACGAGTTCAAGACCGACCTGAACGCGTACCTCGCGGGACTGGGCTCGACCAGTCGCATGAAAACGCTGGCCGACTTGATCGCCTTCAACGAGATGAACAAGCAGACGGAAATGCCGTACTTCGGTCAGGAGACCTTCATACAGGCGCAGGAGAAAGGCCCGCTCACGGACGACGCCTATGTCGAAGCGAGCGCGCATTGCCGGCGGCTGTCGCGCGCGGAAGGCGTGGATGTGGCATTCGCCAAAGACAAGCTCGATGCGATTGTAGCGCCGACCGGCGGGCCGGCCTGGCTGATCGATCTGGTCAACGGCGACTGCTCCGGTGCGGGCGGCAACTCGAGCATCGCGGCGGTTGCCGGCTACCCCACGATCACCGTGCCCGCGGGCTATTCCTTCGGCCTGCCGGTGGGGATGTCCTTCATCGGAAAGCCGTGGACCGAGGCGCTGCTGATCACGCTGGCCTATGGGTACGAGCAGGCCGCGAAGCCGCGCCGGCCGCCGCGGTTTCTCGCGACGGCGAATTTGAGCGCGCGCTGATCAGCGGAGCGGGGCGCCGGCGGCGAGCCACCGGCCGAGGAGCTCGCGCTCCGCGTCGGTGATGCCGGTCTTGTTCGCGACCGGCATCGTCCTGGTCTCGACCGCGCGGACGCGGATTCGCTCGGCCAGGCGGGCGATGCTCTCGGGCGTGTCGAACGTGACGCCGCCCGGCGCGGGCCCGAGCGAGCGGTCGGTCTGATACTGCGAGTGACAGGGCTGGCAGCGCTGCTGGATCACCGCGCGCACCGCGGCAAAGGACGGCGCGGAGTCTGCGGCGGCAGCGGGTCGCGCGGCGACGCTGTTGGGCGTCGAGAAAAACATCGCCGCGGCCAGCGCCGCAGCGGCCGGAGCCAACGCCCAGCGCGCGGCGGGCCCGCTCCCAATCATCACGTGCCGGATCGACGCTCCCGCGACGAACAGCAGCAACAGCACCAGCCAGTTGACCGGGCTCGCGTACGTCGCTGGGAAGTGATTGGACAACATGATGAAGAGGACCGGGAACGTCATGTAGCTGTTATGCACCGAGCGCTGCTTGGCGCGTTCTCCCAACGCAAAGTCTGCCGGCCGACCGGCGCGTGTCGCGTCGAGCATCTGCTGCTGCGCGGGTAGGATGCGCTCCCACACATTCGCGACCATGATCGTGCCGAGTAGCGCGCCGATGTGCATGAAGGCGGCGCGGCCGGAGAACAGCCGGCACGCGAGCAGGGTGACGACGGCGAGGAGCGCGAGCGAAATCGCGGCTGCTACGCCCGCGCGCCGCGCGAGCGGCGAGCGCCACAGCCCGTCGTAGACGGGCCAGCCGAGCACGATCATTCCGATCCCGACCGTGATCGCCGCACCGCGGCTGATACGCGAGATGGTGGGATCGAGCAGGTAGGCCGAACCCAGGTAGAACACGAGGATCAGCAGGGCGATGCCCGTCAGCCACGTCAGCATCGCTTCCCACTTAAACCAATGCAGGACGGCCGGGATCTCTCCCGGTGCGGGGCGGCGCTTCTCCACCTGATAGAACCCGCCGCTGTGCACCATCCACAGGTCGCCCTCCACGCCGGGCCGGGCCTGTGCCGGTTTGGTCAGCGCGCGGTCCAACCAGATGAAGTAGAAGGAGCTGCCGATCCATGCGATGCCGGCGATGAAGTGGGCCCAGCGCAGCAACAGGTTCGCCCAATCCGAGAGCCAACTGGTCATGGGGGCGTAATTTCACCGTGAAACCGAGCCCGGCCAGCCCCCGTCAAGGTAGGCGACCCACTACATCCTTCGGCCACTCCTCCTGGGAGTCCGTCTCATGAAGCCAGCGCTCGTCCTCGCCGCGGCCCTGTGCTGCGCCCCCCTGGTCGCCTGCAACAAAGCCGATGCCAATGATGGCTCGAGCCACCCCTACAAGGTGGGCGTCGTAGACCGCGGCGAAGTGCGGGTCATCGTCGAAGAGACCGGCGTCGTGTCCCCCGAGCGCAGCATCGTCGTGAAGTCTCCTATCTCGGGCGTCGTCCAACAGCTTTACGTCCGCGAAGGCGACCGGGTGCAGGCCGGCCAAGTGCTCGCGCGTATCATGCCGGATATCGCGCAGGCGAACAGCCTGGCGCAGCTGCGCAGCGAGATCGCCCGGGCCCGCATCGCACGCGACAACGCGAAGCGCGATGTCGACCGCGGACAGTCACTCGCGGCCATTGGTGGCATTACGCAGGCGGACCTCGACACGAGGCGGGTGGCGTACGAGCAGGCCGAGAACCAGTGGCGCACCGCCGAGGACCAGCTGCAGCTGGTGCAGCGCTCCGGCGTGACGGCGGGCGATTCCACCGGCAACACGGCGCAATGGGCGCGCATCACGGCACCGGCCGCCGGCGTGATCATCGGACGCGGCGTTGAAGAAGGAGAGACGGTCGTCGGCGGGACCAGCGCGTTCGGCGGCGGCACCGAGCTGTTTACGATAGCCGACCTCTCGACGCTACTGGTCAAGGCAGCGATCAACGAAGTGGACATCGGCAAAGTGAAAAAGGGCGACCGCGTCGCCCTCACAGTCGACGCATTCCCCGGGGATACCGCGCAGGGTGTCGTGCGCCTGGTTCCCCCCGCCGCGCGGCTGCAGGAGCGCGTGCGCGTGTTCGACGTCGAAATCGTCGTCACCGAAGGCGCGAGCGTCCTCAGGCCGGGGATGACGGCGAATGTCCGCATCTCGGGACCGGTGCGGACCGGCACGCTGCGAGTCCCCGTCGAAGCCGTCCTATTAAAGGAAGGAAAGCCGGTCGTCTACAAGCTCGGCGGTAGCGGCCCGCAGCCGGCGCCCGTGACGCTCGGTCTTTCCGATCTCTCGTACGTGGAAGTGTTGAGTGGCCTGGCTGCCGGCGATTCCATCGCGCTCGAGGACCCCGTCGCGGCGGCCGAGCGCGCGCGTAATCCCGCACGCCGCCGCTAACGTCACATGACGCTCATTGTCGCCGCGGGTCTGCAAAAGACCTATCGTCTCGGGCAGGTGGACGTGCAGGCGCTGCGGGGCGTGGACGCGCAGATCGCGGCCGGCGAATACGTCGCGATCACCGGCCCGTCGGGGTCGGGCAAGAGCACGCTGATGCACATCCTCGGCTGTCTCGACTCTCCCACCTCGGGCAGCTACCGGCTGGATGGCGAGGACGTCGGCACGCTGTCCGGCAAGCGGCTCGCGCATGTTCGCAATCGCAAGGTCGGGTTCGTCTTCCAGACGTTCAACCTGATGCCGCGGCTCACCGTCGAAGAAAACGTGGCGCTGCCGCTGAAGTACCGCGGCGGCGTGCCCCGCGCTGAGCGGCGCGTGCGTGCGCTCAAGTTGCTCGAACGGTTGGGTCTCTCGGACCGTATTGGCCATCGCCCCGACGAGCTGTCGGGCGGCGAGCGCCAGCGCGTCGCGATTGCGCGCGCGCTTGTCGGCGAGCCGGCGATCCTCATGGCCGATGAGCCGACCGGAAATCTCGATTCGCACGCCGGCGGCGAAGTGCTGGCGACCTTTGCCGAGCTCCATGCGGCGGGGCATACGATCGTGCTGGTGACGCACGATCCCGGCGTCGCGGCGCGGGCCCAGCGCGTGATCCAGATGAGCGACGGCCGGGTCGTGTGAATCTCGTCGAGTCGCTGCTCACGGGGCTCGATGAAGCGCGCCGTCACTGGGGCCAGACGCTGCTCTCGCTGCTCGGCTTGATCCTCGGCACCGCCAGCATCGTCACGGTGCTGGCGCTGTTCGGCGGCCAGACGGCGTTGACCGAACAGTTTCTCAATGAAGTCGGCGGGCGGGGCACCATCATCGTCTCGGATCGCGAAGCGTCGGCGCATCCCGGTGCGCGCGAGCTGGCATCGAAACACCTCACATTCCGCGATGCTCAATACCTGCGTGAACGCGCAACCGCGCTTGCGGCAGTGAGTCCCGGCTGGGCGAAACAGCTCGCATATCGGGCGGGCAGTACGAGCTTCGATGGCCAGGTCATCGGCACGGTGCCCGACTACATGGTGATCAACGACATCAAGCCGCTGGTCGGCCGGTATCTCAGCGACCTCGACGTTCAGCACCAGGCCCGCGTGACCGTGTTGGGCTGGAAGTACGCGGACTCGCTCTACGGCCGTGCCACGGCCGCGCTTGGCCAGGTCGTGAGTATCGGCGAGAAGAGCTATCGGGTGGTGGGCGTGCTGGAGCGCGAGGAGTTCTATTTCGCCGCGTGGGAGAATAACGCGCTCGAGTATCGCAACGAGCGGGCGTATATCCCGATCTCGACGGCGGTCACGCAGTACAGCGCGAACGATCACCTCGATTTTCTGACGCTCAAGGCACGGCCGGCGGTCGGCGGCGTGGGGGCGCAGGCGCAAGTGGGCAGTCTGCTCTATGCCCGCCACGGCGTGGAAGACTTCGACATCCGCTCATCGGGCCAGGGCGCGGGGCAGCAGGCGGGGCAGTTCTTGCTGCTCTTCAACTTCATTTTCCTCGTGGTCGGCGTCGTCTCACTCGTCACTGGCGGCATCGTGATCGCGAACATTCTGCTCGCCTCCGTGGTGGAGCGGGTACGAGAGTTCGGGACGCGCATGGCGCTGGGGGCAACAGCCGGCGGGATCTTCGCGCACGTGTTGGCCGAGGTGCTCGTCGTCACCGTGATCGGCGGGCTGCTCGGCCTCGGGCTGGGGACGGCGCTGACCGGCATCGTCGCGCTGGTGATGCAAATGCCGGCGGTGGTGAGCCCGTTTATCGCGACCGTGTCGCTGACGACGGCGGTGAGCGTGGGGCTGGTCGCCGGTCTCTTCCCGGCGCTGCGCGCGGCGCGGCTCGCGCCCGTGGAGGCGCTGCGCTATGCGTGACTGGCTCGAGCTGATCGGCGACGCGCTCCGCGAGATCCGGGCCCACAAGCTGCGGTCGCTCCTCACGCTGTCCGGGATCGTGTTCGGTGCGGCGTCGGTCGTCTCGATGACGTCGCTCGCCTCGGCCATGCAGACGCTCGTGTACGACGACCTGATTGCCATGGGTCTGTCACGCAGCTTCTTCGTGGACGATCAGGGACCGCGCTCGGATGCGAAGGGCGCCGCTGCGCAGCGGCATACGGGGATGCGCCTCACGGATCTCGACGCGCTGCGGGCGGTCCCTGGTGTGGCGAGCGTGCATGGCCGGAACTGGGGACAGGAGCAGGTCGTGAACGCCCCCGCCGACCGTCGGCGCGTCCGGATCGACGGCGTGGATGCCGGCTATCTCGAGATTCGCAACTGGCGCATCGTGGCCGGTCGCAGCATCCGCCCGCTCGACGTGATCAATCGATCCCGCGTCGCCGTGGTCGGCGAGGAGCTGTCGCGCAACCTGTTTGGGAACACGGCACCCGTGGGCAAGACCATCACCATTGATGGCGTGCGGTTTGTCGTCGTCGGCCTCGTCGCGCCCATCGAATTCGACATTATTCCGGCCGATTTCAGCTTCGTGGGCCGCCGCATCTACATCCCGTACACCTACATGACGCGCTACGCCAAGGGCGAGGGGCGCATCGATGAGGCGCTTGTCACCGCGACTGCCTCTGCCGACTTCGGTGACGTCTTGCGACGCGGTACCGCGCTGGTCCGCCAGCGGCATGGCGGAACCGAGGATTTCTCGATCCAGAACGAAGCCGCGGAGGTGCTGTCCAACCTCGCGATGGCGGACAACATCCTGGGCGGATGGAATGTGGTGATGTTCACGATCGCCGGTGTGACGCTGATCGTGGGCGGCATCGGGTTGTTCAGCGTGCTGCTCATCTCGGTGCGCGAGCGCGTCCACGAAATCGGCATCCGCAAGGCGCTGGGCGCCGATGATGGCGCGATCGTCAAGTTGTTCCTGGCCGAATCGTTGACCCTCGCATTTCTGGGCGCGGTGTTGGGCATCGCGGGTGGCGCGGGTCTGACGGTGATCACCGAGCTGATCGGGAAGCAATTCGGGAAACCGTTCGTGATTCCGGTCAATATCCCTGGCGTCATTCTCGCCGTGATTTTCGCGCTGATCGTGGGATTGTTGTTCGGCTGGTATCCGGCGCGCCGAGCGGCCGGGCTCGATCCTATCGAGGCTATCAGCGGCGCCTAGTTCGAAATAGTTTTTAGGCCATGCTCACGCTCCTCTTGTCAGTCCTGATCCTGCCCGCGGATACCGTCAGGGGCCGCGTGGCCGATAATGCCGGTCAACCCGTCGCGCAGGCGATCGTCGAGGTCACGGACATCGGTAAAAGCGTCACGACCGGTGCCGATGGCGCATTCCGGATCGCGCTGGCCCCGGGACGCTACACGCTCGCCGTGCAGCGCCAGGGATTTGCGCCGGCGGTGCGGGAGATCTCGGTTGGCGCCGCGCAAGCGGCGCTCGAGATCGTCCTCACGCCGAGTGCGTTCAACCTCGAGCCTGTGACCGTGACCGCGACCCGGCAGCCCCTCGCGTCCGCGTCCTCCCCGCTCCCGGCAGACGCGCTCGCGGGCAATGATCTGCGGCGGGCTCAAGGCGTCTCGCTGGCGCATGTCGTCGAGGCGCTCCCCGGCGTCCGCGCGATCACCACGGGATCGCAGATCGGGAAGCCTGTGATTCGCGGCTTCTCCGGCGCGCGCGTGCTGATGCTCGAGAACGGCAGCCGGCTCGAGGACTACTCGTGGAGCGATGAGGACGGTCCGTCGGTCGAGACGGCGTTCGTCCGTCGCATCGAGCTGATTCGCGGGCCCGCGAGCGTGCTGTACGGCTCCGACGCGCTCGGCGGCGTGATCAACGTGATCCCCGAAGCACTGCCCGATGCCGCTGGCGGCCCCGGCTTCATGCGGATGGGATTAACGCTCTCGGCGGCGAGCAACAACATCGAGATTGCCCCCGGCGCGCAGGTCGAAGGCGCGCGCGGCAACATGGGTTGGCGCGTCGCCGCGATCGGCCGCCACGCCAGCAACCTGCACACGCCCGCGGGCGAGCTCGACAACACCGGCTACGGCGCGTTCAACGGCGATGCGGCGGCGGGATGGCGCTGGCCGTCGGGCAGCGCCCTGTCGGTGCGCGTGGTGCACTACGGCGGCGAGTTCAAGCTGCTCGAGGCAAATGCGCCCCCCGGCGAGGAGGGCGGGCCAGAGCGCAAAGCCGGGGATGAACGCCTGCAGATCACCGGCCAGCGGCCGTGGGGAAATTGGCGGCTCGAAGCCAAGGCTCAGGTGCAGCGGCACTCGTTGATCGAGATTGCGGACGACACGACGGGCACGGAGTCCGAGCAGTTCAACCTGCAGCTGCAGACCGGATCACTCGACCTGCTCCTGCATCATGGCGGCACGACGTTCGGGATTACGACGATCGGCCAGCACAACGACGCGAGCGGTCGCGAGCCGATCGTGCCCAACGCGAGCGTGCTCTCCGGCGCCGCGTTTGCGTTCGAGCAATGGAGTCCGGGATCGGGTCGATGGACGTTGTTGGCTGGGGTTCGGGCGGACGCGCGCCGGCTCAGCGCCGATCGGGATGACTCACTTGGCGTCGTCGCGCAGGACCGAAACTCCCAGGCGTGGTCCGGCAACGCGGGTGTCGTGTTCACGCCCAAGCCGGGCGGAGGACTGTCGCTGAGTCTGAACGTGGGCCGCGCCTGGCGTGCCCCAACGCTGTTCGAGCTGTTTGCAAACGGCCCGCACATCGGCGAGGCGCGGTACGAGCTCGGTGATTCAACGATGAAGCCGGAGGCGAGCCGCGGCGTGGACCTCGGCGTGCGCTGGAGCGGGCGGCGTGCGCGGCTCGAGTTGGCCGCCTACCACAACCGGATGTCCGACTACATCTACATCACGCCGACCGTCCTGGTCATCGATTCGCTGCCCGTCTATCAGTACCGGCAGGCGGAAGCTGAAATGTTGGGGGGCGAGGCGGTGCTCGAGGCCGAAATCGGGCAGGGCCTGGTCGCCCGCAGCCGGGTAGAGGTGGTGCGCGGCAGCAACCTCGCGGCGCACGAGCCGCTGCCGTTGCTTCCGCCCCTGCGCGCCGTCGTGGGTTTCGGTTGGCGGGATCGGTTCACCGTGGATGTCGATGCGTACGACCGGCCCAGACGGCTCAACCCGCTCGACGTTCCGACCGCCGGCTACGCCCTGCTCCACCTCGGCGGCGGTGCGGATGTGCGGTTGTTCGGCCGGGCGATGCGGCTCGATCTCTCGCTGCGCAATGTGCTCAACCAGCGCTACCGCAGCTTCCTGAGTCGCTACAAGTCGTTCGCGTTCGACCCGGGCCGGAACCTGATCGTCCGGCTGTCGAGCGGATTCGTGGATTAGGGCGTCACACCAGCGGCGGTAGTCGCGGCCTCGAGAATCGCCCAGATCCGATCCACCCACTCGCGGTGCTCCGGCTTCATCAGTACCGATCGCAGGCAGACGATCGTGTCCTTGTCTCGCTGCATGTCCTGGACGTCGATCACGTCGACCGGCAGCGTCGCGAGGGCGAGATGGAGCTGGCGCTGGGCCGCCTCGTCAAACACGCGCTGTGACAGCGTGGATGCATCGCTCATACGCTTCGCACGCGGCGCCCACACGAGAATGTCGAGCTCCGGCGCCGAGCCTGTGACGAAGCGCCCGTCCTGCTTGATCCGATCGTACAACGCGATCGCCGCCGCTCTCCCACTCGCCAGACCCTTGGCGAACGCTCCATCGGGGACGAGCGGAAACAACTGCTGCGTCGCCCAGAGCGCGACGGCGGCGGCACCGGGGCGCGAGCACTCCAGGCTGATCTCGCCGAGATGCAGGTCGGTGGACGTGAAGTAGGTGTACGGCGAATCGTGGCGATACAGGCGGCCAACCGAGGGATCGTGGAAGATCACGCAGCCGCAGCCGTACGGTTGCAGCCCATGCTTGTGCGGGTCGATGACGATCGATGCGGCGTCGCGCATGCAGGCGAACGCGGCCTTGGTCTCCTCTGAGAGATTGTCCGCGAGAATGAAGTAGCCGCCGTAGGCCGCGTCAGCATGAATCCGGAAATCAAAGCGGCGCCGGAGATCGACGATGGCTGCGAGCGGATCGACCGCGCCGGTTGCGGTGGTGCCCATCGTGGCGACCACGGTGCCGACGCCGCCGGCGGCGAGCCGGCGCTCGAGTGCCTGGGCGTCCATGCGTCCGGTGCGATCGCAGGGAATGGTCTCGAACGGGAGCCCCAGCACCCCTGCGATGCGCTGGTGGGTGTAATGCGCCTGCGTCGAGGCGAGGATCGTCTTCCCCGGATGCAGCTGTCCAGCGATCCACAGCGCTTCGAGGTTCGCCATCGTGCCGCCGCTACAGAGGTGGCCGAGGTGCGTGTCCCCCCCCCAGCCGATCATTTTCGCGAGCTGCGCGACGGCTTCCTTCTCCAT
>Ga0193723_1000464_pt1 | contig 16014 bp, 15 predicted proteins | sample H2m2metaG_FD_143042 | JGI IMG/M metagenome (GOLD analysis project Ga0193723, IMG submission 143042) | Soil microbial communities from a riparian zone of the East river system, Colorado, United States - H2m2 | ecosystem: Environmental > Terrestrial > Soil > Riparian zone | place: USA: East River...
GCTGTACAACAAGGGCGTGTTCATCAACCAGTGCTACGACGAGCTGAACCTGCGCGCGCCCGATCTCGTCCGCGATGTGCACAAGGCTTACAAGAAGGCCGGCGCCGAAGTGCTGGAGACGAACACGTTCGGCGCGAACCGGATCAAGCTGGCTCAGTACGGGCTCGAGTCACAGCTCGCCGACATAAATCGCGCGGCCGCGAGAATCGCTCGCGAAGTTGCGGACGACGACATCCTCGTCGCTGGCGCTGTTGGTCCGCTCGGCATTCGTCTCGAGCCGTTTGGACCGACCAGCCTCGACGAAGCGCGGGTCGCATTCCGCGAGCAGCTCCAGGCACTCAAGGACGGCGGCTGCGATTTGTTCATTCTCGAGACGTTCGCGGATGTGCACGAGATCGAGCAGGCGATTCACGCCGCGCACGAAGTCGACGCGACCATCCCGGTCATCGCGCAGATGACCATCGGCTCCGACTGTCACACGCCTTACGGCGTCTCGGTCGAGGATGTAGCGCAATCGCTCGACGCATTTGGCGCCGACGTGATCGGACTCAACTGCTCTGTCGGCCCGCAGATCATTCTCGACGCGATCGAAAAGATGGCGCCAATATCTCGGCGGAAACTCAGTGCTCAACCAAACGCCGGTATGCCGCGCGACGTGAGCGGACGCAGCATGTACATGGCCAGCCCCGAGTACATGGCGACCTACGCGCACCATCTCGTCCAGGCGGGAGCCAAGATCGTCGGCGGCTGCTGTGGAACCACGCCCGAGCATATCGCGGCGATGGTCGAAGGCGTGCGTCCGTTGTCGCCGCGGCAGCCGCGAGTTCCGGCGAGGGAGCGTCGGCAGAGTCAGCCCGATCTTCCGCCTGAAGATCCGGGAGTGCAGCCGGTTCCGTTGGCGGAGAGATCCAAGTGGGGAAGCAAGATCGCGCGCGGGGACTTCGTGACGTCGGTGGAAATCGTTCCGCCGCGCGGAGTCGATGCGACGAAGATGCTTGCCGACGTCACTCGACTGCGTCAGGCCGGAGTCGATGCGGTGAACGTGCCCGACGGACCACGCGCGCAGAGCCGCATGGGTGCGCTGCTCACGAGCGTGCTGATCGAGCAGCAAGTGGGAATCGAGACGGTCATCCACTATTGCTGCCGCGATCGCAATCTGCTCGGGATGTTGAGCGACCTACTCGGCGCCGCAGCCGTTGGCCTTCGCAACCTGCTGCTCATAACGGGGGATCCGCCCAAGATGGGACCGTACCCGAACGCGACCGCGGTCTTCGACATCGACGCGATCGGTCTGACCAATCTCGTCAATCAGCTGAATCACGGTCTGGATCCCGGCGGCAACGCCATCGGCACGCCGACGAAGTTCACGATCGGCGTCGGCGTGAATCCAGCCGCGCTCGATCCTGCGCACGAGTTGAAGAGATTCGAGTGGAAAGTGGAGGCGGGTGCGGAGTACGCCATCACTCAGCCAGTGTTCGACGTGAAGCAGCTCGAGAAATTCCTCGGCACCATCGAGCACACCCGGATCCCCATCGTCGCCGGGATCTGGCCGCTCGTGTCTCTGCGCAACGCCGAGTTCCTGGCCAACGAAGTGCCTGGGGTCGTCGTTCCGCCAAAGATCATCGAGCGCATGCGCGCGGCGAGCGCAAAGTCGAAGGAGCACGGCGTTGCCGAGGGGATCGCGATCGCCCGCGAGATGCTGGAGCGCGTGCGCCCGCACGTGCAGGGCGTTCAGGTGTCGGCCCCTTTCGGGAAGGTAGAGCTGGCACTCGAGGTGTTTCGCGATACTTTAGCTGTGGTTGAAGCCCGGACTGCATAGTGTCGACTGGTGAGATCTTCCTTTCTCGCTCGCGTTACTGGTTGACGAAAGAGTACCCGATCAAGCTGCGCCACTGCGTGAACGCGCTGCCAAAGGGAACGGTGTGGGCGCGACCCAACGATGGCTCGAACAGCGTTGGGAACCTCCTGGTTCATCTCGCCGGCAATGTGACCGAGTGGATTCTGGGCGGTGTCGGCGGGCAGACCATCAGCCGCTATCGAGCCGGCGAGTTCGCGCAAAGAGAAGGACGCGAAGGTCCAGCGCTGCTCGACGATCTGGAAGCGGTTCTGCTCAAGGCGGATTCCGTTCTGGCCGGTCTGAGCGAGAAAGACCTCGAGCGTTCGATCGTGATTCAGGGGCGCCAGACGACGGTGGTCGCGGCGATCTATCACGTCGTGGAGCACTTCGCGATGCACACCGGGCAGATCGTGTTCCTCACCAAGATCTACGCTCCCGGCAAGATTCGCTTCTACGAGGACGCCGGCGGCCTCGCTCGGCCGATCTGGCACGAGGGAACCGCGCTCGACGAACCAGCGGACTAGTGGGCGGACTGCCGTCCCGCCATTTTGCACAGATGAAGGGAATACTCATAGTCGATCACGGATCAGTCAGGGACGAGGCGAACGACATGCTGCGTTCGATGGCTGATCTCATTCAGACGATGGCAGGGCCGGACGTCGTCGTGCGCTATGGCCACATGGAGCTGGCCGAACCCAACATCGCGGCTGGATTCTCCAGCTGCGTCGAGGCGGGCGCCACGGACGTGACCGTTTTCCCGTACATGCTATCACCGGGCCGGCATTCGACGTCCGACATTCCCCGCATGGTTGCCGCCGTCGCGCGCACCTATCCGGAGGTGAGCTTCAGCGTGACACCTGCCTTCGGATTGCACGAGAAGCTCGCGGAAGTCGTTCTCGAGAGAGCAGGCGTTGGCATCAATGCAGACTGACACCGGCGCTCCTTCCGCTCTGACGCTCCTCACCGAAGAGGAGATCATGTTCCGCGACGCCATCGCGGCGTTCGCCGACGATGAGGTGCGGCCGCGCGTCGCCGAGATGGAGAAGGCGGGGAAGATCGATCCCACGCTGATTCCCAAGTACTTCGAGCTCGGCCTCATGGGCATCGAGGTTCCCGAGCAATATGGAGGCGCTGGCGGCACGCTCTTCATGGTCACGCTCGCGGTGGAAGAGATCAGCAAGGTCGATGCTGCCGCCGCCATTGTCTGCGACGTGCAGAACACGCTCGTCAACTACCCGATCGCGGCCTACGGAACGGACGCGCAGAAGTCGAAATACCTGCCGATGCTTTCCTCGAATGTGGTCGGCGCCTACGCACTCTCGGAATCGGGCTCGGGCTCCGACGCGTTTGGTCTGGCGACCAAGGCAGAAAAGCGTGGCAATCGCTGGATACTGAAGGGTCAGAAGCTGTGGATCACCAACGGCGCTGAGGCGGGCGTGTTCATCGTGTTCGCGAATGCGGATCCGTCAGCCGGTTATCGCGGCATCACTGCGTTCATCATCGAGCGCGATTTCAAGGGATTCTCGGTCGGGAAGAAGGAGGACAAGCTTGGCATTCGCGCGTCGAGCACCACCGAGCTTCTCCTCGACGATTGCGAGGTCCCGGAAGACAACGTGCTCGGGCCCGTTGGTCAGGGTTACAAGATCGCGATCAACACTCTGAACGGCGGGAGAGTCGGGATCGGGGCGCAGATGATCGGCGTGGCGCAGGGAGCGCTCAATGCCACGATCAAGTATCTCAACGAGCGCAAGCAATTCGGCAAACCGCTCGCCGATTTCCAGGCGGTCCAGTTTCAGGTCGCGCAGGCGGCAACGGACATCGAAGCCGCGCGACTCATGGTGTACAACGCCGCGCGACTCAAGGATGCAGGTAAGGACATCGCCCGCGAAGGCGCGATGGCCAAGCTCTTCTCCTCCCAGGTGGCGGAGCGCGTCACATCGCTCTGCGTCGAGCTATTTGGCGGGTACGGCTACACCAAGGACTACCCTGTGGAGAAGTTCTATCGAGATGCCAAGATCGGAACTATCTACGAGGGCACCTCGAACATGCAGCTGCAGACGATCGCCAAGGCGATACTGAAGTAGCTAGGGCCGGGTCGTCCCGCGCAGAAGTCCCTCCCTCACCCTGCGCGCCTTTGAGCTGGCTCGCCGGTCCTCGGTGAGGCGCGATTCCACTCGGGACGCGTAGCGAAGCTTCGCCGACAGAGTGAGCTGCTGGCTTCCTCTCTTCACCACAATCGGAATTGCCAATCCTTCCGGAGACTGCTTGTACTTTCCGCGAAATTTCGGCGACCACGCGGGATCATCGGCGCTGAAGCCACCGACAGACAGAAGGAGATCGCCGGGCTGTACTCCTGCTCCTTCTGCTGCGCTCCCCGACACGACTTCCGTAACGTGGAGGCCGCTGCTGTCCGCGACCGTTCCGATGCCAAGCCGTGGCTCCTTGATCGTATCGCGCGCCAGACGCATTCCGGCCAGCGGCAGCACCGCATCCCATGGATACGGCTCTCGGCCATCGATGTAGCGCGCGTTGAAGTCGGTGAATGATTTCCCGTTAGCGGCTTTGCTCACGGCGCTCCACCATTCATCGGATGTGAATCCGCGATTGTTCTTGTAGGCGGTGTTGTAAAGCTCGCGCATCACGTCGTCGAGCGAGTGCCGGTTGTCCGAGGCGTCGCGGATGAGGATGTCGAGGAGAAATCCAGCCAATGACCCTTTCGGATAATAGATGTATTCCGATCCGTCTCGCGGGTGGATCCACGTCGACAGCGATGCGTCCTCGAGCGCAGTCGGAGGAAGCGAAGAGACCTGATCGATCTTGTCGTTCGTCGCGGCATAGAATCCCAACGCATTGATCACTCCGCCTCGCACTTCGGCGAGGTCGGCATAGTAGTCAGTGATTCCCTCGCTGATCCACAACAACGGCGTCGGCTGCTCCTGATCGTACCGGTATGGCCAGAGATCGCTGGGCCGCAGCCGCTTCACGTTCCAGGCGTGGAAGATCTCGTGCGCGTAGAGCGAAGGCAGCACCGGAGTGCCGAGCATTCCCGGGCCAAGGATGTCGACGTGGGAATTCTGGTGCTCGAGTCCCGACCCACCACTGTAGGAAGGATCGGCGATCTGCAGCAGGCTGTAAGTCGTCCACGGCACCTCGCCAAAGACTTTCACTTCAGCTGGTATCATGAGCTTGAGCCCCTCCCAGACCGCGACGCGGGCGCCGCCAGTCACGCTCCCCGCGGGATAGGAAGCAAATCGCACCCACGTCCCCGATATCTGCGCGCTATCCAGGTCGAACTGTCCCACGAAGAAAGGCATGTCGACCAGGTCGTGATAGTTCGGTGCGGCGAACCTGCGCGGCCCTGCCGAAGTCATTCCAGTGGCGATCTTCCACCCCGTCTCTGTGTTGATGCTGACGGTCGCCGCAAAATCGAATCCCCTTCCCTCGGGGTAGAGGAAAAGGTTCGTTCCGTTGAAGAGCAGGAAATCGGGGCGCGACCAGGTGTTCGCATTATCCAGACTGTCGGCCTGATAATCGAATCGCACCGTTACCTCGCCGGCGCGCTGCGGCCGAACCCGCCACGTATCAGGATCGAGCTTGTCCCAGCTGAGAGAGTTGCCCGCTTCCTCCGCCGAGAAGCCAGAGATGTTGCGCGCAAAATTGGAGATCTCGTAGGCGCCGGGCGTCCACACGGGAAGCGACAGGATGACCGGCGCGGTTCCTCCCACCGTGAAGCTCATGGCAGACGACACTACCCGCCGCTCGGCGTTCGCCCGCGTGAAAGTGACCTCGTAGCTAATGCCGGTGATCGGTGCGGAGGTCGCGGGCGTCTGGGCGGTAGCCAGGTTGGCTGTGGCTGCAAGGAGGAGCAGGATTCTGTTCATGGAGCCCGGGGCTTGCAAGAGTCGTTCGCGTACGCAGCAAGCGTCTCGGATTGAGTGCTATATTCGAGCGCTTGCTATGGACGTTTACTTGAAATCCCGCAGAACTTGATGATCTCTTCCGATTCCCTGTCTTTCCTGAAGAAGCTGCTCGACACTCCGGGTCCGTCGGGGTTCGAGGCAGCGCCGGCCAAGGTGTGGCGCGAATACGCAAAGAAGTTCGCGAAGGTGTCAGGCGACGTCGCCGGGAATAGCCTTGCTGAAGTGAATGGCGACGGCAAGCCCACCATCATGCTGGCCGGACATATCGACGAGATTGGAGTGATCGTCAGCTACGTCGACGATCAGGGCTACGTCTACATCCAGCCGATCGGCGGATGGGATCCGCAGGTGCTGATCGGGCAGCGGCTCCGGTTCGCCGGGCGCAAAGGTGACGCGTTCGGCGTAGTTGGGAAGAAGCCGATACATCTCATCAAGCACGAAGAGCGCGAGAAGGCGGCCAAGTTCGTCGACATCTGGGTCGACCTCGGCGCCAAGACAAAGAAGGAGGCGGAGGAGATCGTCTCCGTCGGAGATGCGGGTGTCATCGACTCGCGCACGATGGAGTTTCCGAACGGCCGCCTCGTATCGCGTTCGATCGACGACCGGATCGGCGCCTTCGTCGTCCTCGAGGCGCTCCGCAGGTACGCCGAGAGGCCGGGAGCGGCCAAGGTCGTCGCCGTCGCAACGACGCAGGAGGAGATCGGTTACCGGGGCGGAGGGGCCGGGATTTGCGCGACCTGCATCGGACCCCAGATGGCGATCGTTGTCGACGTCACGTTCGCGATCGATCATCCGGGCGTCGAGAAGAAGGAGTACGGTGAAGCTGCCATCGACGGAGGTCCGGTCCTGACGCGCGGCTCGATCATCTCGCCCGTCGTTTTCAATCTTCTGCGCAAGATCGCCGAGGACCGGAAGATTCCGTTTGCGCTTCATGCGGCCGGTCGCGAAACGAGCACCGACGCCGACGCGATCCACATCGCGCGCGAGGGTGTCGCAACCGGGCTCGTGTCCGTGCCAAATCGCTACATGCATTCGCCTAACGAGCTGGTGAGTATCCAGGATCTGGATCACGCCGCCGAGCTGATCGCGGAAGCCTGTCGCGCCGTGACCACCAAGACCGATTTCACCGCGCGGTAGTCGAGTGGCGTCCGAGCCCTCGTGATCTCGCCGGTCTAACGTTCCATGCCGAAGCCGATCCCCGCGCCCCGCGAGGAAGGATTCACGACCCGTACTGCAGTGCCACTCTACTGGGCGAAGTACGGGCGCTCCGCTGCCCCGTCCGGCGCAAAGGCTCCGAAGCTGCTCGTCCTGCACGGAGGTCCCGGCGCCGACCACTGCTACATGCTGCCACAGATGCTGCACCTCGGCGAGCGGTATGATCTGCTCTTCTACGACCAGCGAGGGGGAGGACGGTCGAAGACCGACGCGCGGATTCCAGTCACATGGCGCACGCACGTCGAGGATCTGGGCGCGATCATAGGTGAATTCGGACTCGAGCCGCTTTCGATCGTCGGGTATTCGTGGGGCGCGATGCTGGCGCTCCTTTACACGATCGAGCAGCGGAGAAACCCTCACCTCGTGCCGCCATCTCGGCTCGCCCTCATCAACCCGGCGCCTTTGACGCGCGAATACAGACGGCAGTTCGAGGCGGAGTTCAACCGGCGGCAGCAGAGCCCTGAGATCCAGAAGCTGCGCGAGGAGCTCGCCGCATCCGGGCTGAGAGAGAAGGATCCGGCCGCTCACCGGCAGCGCGCCTTCGAGTTGGGTGTCGCCGGTTATTTCTCGAATCCACGCAAAGCGAGTGACCTCACCCCGTTCCGAGTAGTCGCTCGGGTGCAGGAATCGGTATGGGAAAGTCTCGGGGATTTCGACCTCATCCGGGACCTGGAAGGGATCAAAATCCCGACGTTCATCGTTCACGGGCGTGACGATCCGATTCCTTTAGCGTCTACCGTGGAAGCTGCGCGCGCTCTCGGGACCGATCTCGTGGTTCTGGACGAGTGCGGGCACGTGCCGTACGTTGAACAACCACAAAGGCTTTTCGCGGCACTCGACTCATTCCTTGATGAAACCAATCCGCCCGAACGAAGCTGAAACTCGGCTATGACATCAGACTCAGGCGTCACCCAGCACGCGATCAGCTCCATCACGGTCGACGGCAAGGAATACCGAGTCGCGCTCCGTCTCGCCTATGACGGCGTGGAATACATCGGCAGGTTGTGGTTCAGCGATCCCTCGAGCGATCAAATGGGAATTCCCGATCACGGCGCGGTTCCGGGCCGGACGATCGCTGAAGCAGTCGAAGTAGCGCGAAAGCTCACGCCGCAGGACCTGGAGAGGCGGTGCCACCGCGCTCTCGCCGACAAGAGACGCTACATCCGGCTCCGCCGCGCGACCGAAGAGATCATTACGAAGATCAAGTACATGAATCGTGTCGCAGTCACGATGCGTCATGGAATGCTCGACAGCGAAGGCGCCAGCCAGGAGCTCGAGCTGATTCAGAAGCAGATTGAAGAGATCGTGAAGACCCTTCCTTTCCACGCCGGGATCGAAGAAGGAAGCGCGTAACACGAAGGGTGGCCCTCCTATATTTGAGGGCATGGACTCCCGCACGGCCGCGCACGTTCTCTCACAGATCGGCGCACTCCTCGAGGTAAAAGGCGAGCAGAAATTCAAGGCGCGGGCATACGCCGGGGCGGCGCGCTCGCTCATCGCCCTCGACACCGACGATCTCGGCCCCCTTTTGCGCTCCGGCGAGCTGGCGGACATGCCCGGCATCGGACCCTCGACGCTCTCGGTCGTCCGCGAGCTGGTCGAGACCGGCGAGTCGGCGTACCTCAACAAGCTGCGCGAGGGAATCCCGGAAGGACTGCTGGAGCTCCTTCGAGTTCCGGGACTCAACGCCGCCAAGGTTCAGGTCATTCACGACGCACTCGGCGTCCAGACGCTGGAAGATCTCGAGCGAGTGGCGCAGAATGGCCAACTCGCCGGGCTGCCCAGGTTCGGGCAGAAGACCGCGGAGAGGATTCTCAGAGGAATCGAGGTTCTACGCCGGAATGCGCACCTCAAACGGTTTCCGGCGGCGGCAGTCGAATCGCATCTCATGCTCGCCAACGTGGTCAAGCATCCCGATGTGACTCACGCCGAAGTCGCTGGATCGATCCGCCGGCACACCGAGGTCGTCGCCGACATAGACATCGTCGCCGAATGCTCGGCCGATCCAGCGAAGGTGGCGGCATCCTTTGCGCGGTCGCCCGGCGTCAGCCAAAGCAAAACGCTGGAAGATGCGGGCTCGGTGCACATCCGCTTCGTCGACGGAACGCACCTCGACATGCACTGCGTCAGCAAGGCGGACTATCCGGTGGCGTTATGGCGAGCGACTGGCAGCACCGCTCACGTTGAAGAGATGAACGTGCTGGCGCAGACGAGGGGATTCGAGATCAAGGAAAACTCGCTGATCAAGAAAGACGGGAAGCGGGTAAAACTGGAGGACGAGCGAAGCTTCTTTGCGGCGCTCGATCTTCAGGTGATTCCGCCGGAGCTGCGTGAGGGACTGGGTGAGATCGAAGCCGCCGCGCGCCACGACCTGCCCAACCTGGTGACCTTCGACGATCTGCGAGGTGTCCTTCACTGCCATTCCGAATATTCCGACGGTACCTCCCCCATCGAGGCGATGGCGACCGCAGCAAAGGAGCGCGGATGGGACTACATCGGAATCTCGGATCATTCGGAGTCGGCGTTTTACGCCGGAGGACTCAAGCGCGACAAGCTCCTCAGACAGATCGAGGAGATTGACGAGCTGAATGCCCGGATGAACGGCTTTCGCATCCTCAAGGGAATCGAAGCCGACATCCTTGCCGATGGCCGCCTCGATTACGATGCCGGGATTCTGGACGGCTTCGACTACGTGATAGGATCGATCCATTCGCGATTCAGTATGGACGGAGATGCGATGACGAAGCGCGTGCTCACGGCGCTCGACGACCCTCACCTCACTATCCTGGCGCATCCGACGGGTAGATTGCTTCTCACACGCGAGCCGTACGCAATCGACATCGAGGCAGTTCTCGAGAAAGCAGTGGAGACCGGGGTCGCGGTGGAGCTGAACGCCGACCCGCATCGACTCGATCTCGACTGGCGATATTGCCGGCAGGCAAAGGAGCTAGGAGTCACGATCGAGATCGGCCCCGACGCGCACTCACCCGCCAGTCTGGACAACGTTCACTTCGGAATTGGAATGGCGAGAAAGGCGTGGCTCGAGGCGGGAGAGATTCTCAACACGCGCAGCGCGGACGAAGTCGTCGCCTTTGCGCGGAAGCGAAGGGACACGTGAAGCGACCGATTGCAAAGGCGAAAAAACTCCGCGCAAGCTCGGGGCGAAAGGCTGCGCCGCCGCAGCGAATTGCGAGGGACGCCCTCGGCCCCTACGCACTCGAGGTTTTTTCTCGTCTCAAGCGCGCCTATCCGGACGCGCGCACCGAGCTCGATTTCGAGACGCCCCTCCAGCTGGTGATCGCGACGATCCTCAGCGCGCAATGCACCGACAAGCGCGTCAACATGGTGACGCCTTTGCTGTTCCGGACGTTCCCGACGGCTGCTGCCCTCGCCGGTGCCCCGAGCGAAAAACTCGAGGAGATCATCAAGAGCACCGGGTTCTTCCGCAACAAGACGAAGAGCCTGATCGGGCTCGGCAAGGCATTGGTCGAGCGGCATAACGGCGAGGTGCCGGATTCAATGGATGCGCTCGTCAAGCTTCCGGGCGTCGGACGTAAAACCGCGAACGTCATCCTCGGCAACACGTTCGGGAAGAACGAAGGCATCGTCGTCGACACCCACGTGGCGCGCCTGAGCCACCGCCTCGGCTTTACCAGGGAGACGGATCCGATCAAGATCGAGCAGGATCTGATACGCCTATTCCCACGCGATGATTGGACGCTTCTTGCGCACCTGCTGATCTTTCACGGCCGGCGAGTCTGCATCGCCAGGGCGCCAAAATGTGAAATCTGCGTGCTGAACGACATCTGCCCGTCGAGCACGGTAAAGCAAAGCTGAAAGCGCCCCGCGGTCGGGGCACAACGCACGACGGAGTTACTGCTCGGACGAACTCTGAACCTTGAAAGCCGGGCTGAGGAGCTCTGGCTCGCGCACGGTTGCCCCTTCGGGCACCGGCATCGGCATGGCAAAACGGTAGGTTCCGACTCGAATACTCTTCGGCACAACGAATTGATGCACGACCGCTTGCTGCGGGTCCAGGAAACCAAGCCTGACCGGGCAACCGGCAGAGGGACTTGGGATGGTGGTCCACACGGTGCCGTCCATTCTCTGCAACTGCGTCGTGCAGAACCCAGCAGGGTAGGTCAACTCGACCTCGCTCAGGTTCGCGATGGTGACGTTGACGGACTCACCGGAGACATAGGAGTCTTGTGCGACGCTCACGGCGACGCGTCTTCCTGGGCCGGGATCGTAGGGTTGCAGGGTGACACACCCCGATGCGATCAGCGTGAATAAAGCAAAGCCCAGGTTCGCCCGCCCAAACGTCCCCCGCATGATTTCCCCCGTCGTATTTGGGGATCAAGCTCAGCAATTCGTTTGCCGCCGTTTTCTGGGGCTCCGGCGGTGCCTGGGCTGGTCTCTCCGGAATCATTGCCGCGACCACGCCACAGGGTGGAGTCATTGCGTGACGGCCTTCTACTGCCGGCGGCCGCAGCGTCGCACCCGTTGATGCACTGCGCCAGCGTGCGTAGACTTCCTTTCGCCATTTCATAAGAAGTCCTTCTCTTTACCCAACTAATGCCAAAGTTTGCAACGATCGAGACCAACAAGGGCACGATGAAGGCCGAGCTGTACGAGAAGGACGCGCCGAAGACGGTGGCAAATTTCGAGAAGCTCGCCAATTCGGGCTTCTACGACGGGACGAAATTCCACCGCGTCATCAAGGATTTCATGGTGCAGGGCGGCGACCCCTACTCAAAGGGCGGCGTGCACGCGAAGGGTCCGGTTGGAACAGGCGGCCCGGGCTACAAGATTGACTGCGAAACGCAGGGAAATCCGCGCAAGCACGATGTCGGCGCGCTGTCGATGGCGCACGCCGGAAAGAACACGGGCGGCAGCCAGTTCTTCATCGTTCTCAGCGAGCAGAACACCAAGCACCTGAACGGAGTGCACACCGTTTTTGGAAAGGTGATCGAGGGGCTCGACGTCATTCCTAAAATCAGTCAGAACGACACCGTGTCGAAGGCGAGAGTCTCCAGCGAAGGAGAGAAGTGATGGCAACCAGGAAGAAGACCGATCTGAGCGCCGCGCTGACGGGGCTGATCCTCGGCGCCGTGAGCCTGTTCCTGCTTCTCACCGCGATCGTGATGATGACGAACGCACACTATCGCGGGAAGGAAGTAGCAGAGGCTCCCCACCAGTAGGGGCTGAGCGCTCAAGTCATTGACTCCAAGGCTCGAGTGTAGTATCTTACTGACCGGTCAGTTACTACTCATGTTTAGCAATGCCCCGAGCCAAATCAGCTCCACCAAAATGGCGTAGATGCCCCGAAGACAGGCCTGAGCAGATCATCGAGGCCGCCTTTCAGGTTTTCGGAGAGTGCGGACTCGCCAATGCGAGGCTCCAGGACATCGCCGAACGTGCTGGCGTTTCCAAAGGCACCATCTACCTCTACTTCCCCAACAAGGAAGAGCTCTTCCGTGAGATGATCCGGCGCACCGTCGTCTCTGCGATCGAGCGCGCCGAGCAGGTCGTCACCCACGGAACCCCCACCGCCCAGCTCCTCGCCTCCATGCGGGGGTACTGGGCGTTCATGCGCTCTCCGGCCTTTAGCACCATCTACCGGCTAGTGATTGGTGAGCTACACCAGTTCCCCGACCTCGCGAAGTTCTACGCCCACGAGGTTGTCGCTCGCGGGCAGACGCTCCTTGGAGGAATCATCCGCCGGGGAATCGACGCCGGCGAATTCCGCGAGATCGATCCGATGATCGCGGCTCGCATGCTCGTTGCCTTGGTCATAATGAACGCCATCTGGCGCGACGAGCACACGGGGGTCCCACTCCTCGCTCACAAGAATGACGAGGAGGTTTTCAACGAGCTGGCGCAGTTCTATCTCCATTCGATCGCCCCATCCGAAGGCGCATTTGCTCAGGCGGATGGCGCGCCTCTGGATGCGGTTTCGTTCATCCCTTTCAACAATGACTGAATTCTCCTCTCGGATCGGGCTCGCGTTTCTCATCGCAGCCGCGTCCATCGCGATCGCGTCTGCGCCTGCCGCTACGCAGCAAACGCCGGTGATCTCTCTGACGCTGGGCGACGCCGCACGACTCGCCGCTCGGCAGAGCGCCCTGGCTCGCGGCGCCAGACTTCGCGCTGACGAGGCGGATGCGCGCGTGCGCCAGCGAAAGGCTGACCTTCTGCCAAATTTCTCCAGCTACGTTCAGGAAGCGGGTCGAACTTTCAACACATCGACCTTGGGCATCGATTTCCCCACTCCGCCTGGACAGAAGCCCGTGTTCGATCCACAAGGCCAGATCGAGGGACCGGTGAATACTCTCGACGTCCGTGGAAGGGTGCAGCAGAACCTGCTGGACTTTGGCGCGCTCGGACGTGTGCGCTCGGCGCAGGCAGCCGCGCGCTCGTCGAGCGCCGATGCCGACGCGACCGCTGAACAGGCTGCGACGATCGCGACCACTGCGTACGTGAGAGCAATGCGCGCTGACGCGGATCTTCACGCGCGGCAAGCGGACACACAGCTCGCCACGGAGCTGCTTGGAATCGCCCAGGCGCAGCTGCAGGCGGGAACCGGAGTGGGACTCGACGTCACGCGCGCGCGGTCACAGCTCGCCTCAACTCGGGCGAGCCTCATTGCATCGCGCACTGCACGAGACCACGCGCACCTCGATCTTCTGCGATCGCTCGCGCTGCCAATGGAGTCCGACATAGTCCTCGCCGATTCGCTCACCGCCGCTGTCCGTGCCGACTCATTTCCCGACGAGGCAACTCTCGTCGCCCAGGCCCTTCGTAACCGCCCGGACATCCTCGCCGAGGAACAGCGGGTGCGCGCGGCGCAACAGGGATTGTCGGCGATCAAAGCCGAACGGCTCCCCACACTCGGTCTCGTCGCGGATGACGGCGTGATCGGGAAGAACGGCGCGAAGATGCTCAACACCTATACCTGGGGTATCCAGGTGACGCTGCCGATCTTCGACGGCTTCCGCCGCGAAGGCAGAGTGCAGGAGCAGGCGTCGGTGGTAAAGGAAGCACAAATCCGACAGCACGATCTGGAGCAGCAGGCTCAAGCCGATGTGCGCGGCGCACTCCTGGATCTGGCCGGCGCTCGCGAGCAGCTCGATGCGGCGCGCGAACGACTGCGGTTCGCGGAACAAGAGGTGTCCCAGGCGCGAGACCGTTTCAACGCCGGCGTCGCGGGGAACGCGGATGTGGTGAACGCATCCCTAGCATTGACATCTTCACGTACGCTGGTGAACGACGCGGAGACGGCGTATCAGCTTGCGCGCGTGTCGCTCGCGCGCGCGACTGGCAGCGTCACGACACTCAGATAATCCGGCAACACTTTTTCGTTTACACTTCTTAAGCTCTCAGCAAACCGACTATGGCAACCGCAATCGAACACGACGCCCCCTCTCCCGCGGCCTCCCGCAACGGAAGATCCGCTACGGAGGATTCCGACAAGCCTTCGCCCAAGAAGAAGGTCATTCTTTCGATCGTTGGCGCATTGGCTCTCATTCTCCTCTTCTGGGGTTTCCAGAAATGGAATTACGGGCGCTCACACCAGAGTACCGATAACGCCCAGGTCGACGGACACATCGTGCCGGTGCTCGCCAAAGTCGGCGGCTACGTAAAAACGGTGAACGTCAGCGAGAACGATCACGTCAGCGCTGGGCAGCTGCTCGTTCAGCTCGACGATGCTGACTATCGAGTGAGATTTCAGCAGGCGCAGGCGGATCTCGCCGCGGCGGAAGCCACGGCCGGTGGCGGTGGTTTTTCCGGGCAGGCCCAGTCGCAGGTCCAGAGCGCGGCCGGGCAGCGTGCAGCGCTCGACGCGCAGATTGGAGCCGCCCGCGCGAACGCGAACAAGGCGCAGCAGGATCTGGCGCGTGCACGTGAGCTTGCTGATAAGCAGATCATCTCGAAGCAGCAGCTCGACGCCGCTCAGGCAACGGCTGCCGTCGCGCAAGCAAATCTCCTTGTCGCCGAGCGTCAGGCCGCGGCGGCCGGCGGAACAGTGAACACGGCGGAAGCAGGTGTTCGCGTCGCCAATGCTCGCACGCTCGCGGCCAGAGCCGCGGCCGAGAACGCGCAGCTTCAGCTCGATTACACCAGGATCACCGCGCCCGCTTCGGGCGAAATCTCGAGAAAGCAGGTGGAAGTTGGTCAGCTCGTGGCAGCCGGCCAGCCGCTCATGAGCATCGTGGCCGACACCGGAATGTGGGTTACGGCCAACTTCAAGGAAACTCAGCTCGCGACCATACGGCCCGGCCAGCCCGTCGAGTTCGAGATCGACGCCTACGGTGGATGTGTCGGCGAGGGAAAAGTCGCCAGCGTAAGCGGAGCGACTGGAGCGAAGTTCGCGCTCCTTCCACCTGACAATGCTACCGGAAACTTCACCAAGGTCGTACAGCGCGTTCCGGTTCGCATCGCGGTAACCAAGCCGTGTCCCGGACATGACTTGCGACCAGGACTCTCGGCGGTAGTCCACATCAACACCGCGAGCCGGTGAGCACCGCCGTACTGCGTTCTTCAGGGGCTTCGTCCTCGGAAGATCGCTACGCGCACAAGTACATCATTGCCGCCACCGTCACCATGGCAGCGATGCTGGAGCTGATCGACACATCGATCGTCAACGTCGCGATTCCACACATGATGGGGAATCTGGGTGCGACGCTCGACGAGATCGCGTGGGTCTCGACCGCGTACATCATCGCCAACGTCATCGTCATCCCGATGTCGGGATGGCTGTCGGCGTACTTCGGCAGAAAGCGCTACTTCACCGGATCGATAGCTCTTTTCACCGTGGCGTCGTTTTTCTGTGGCTCGTCGAGTTCCCTGCTCGGGCTCATCTTCTGGCGCGTGATTCAGGGAATCGGAGGCGGCGCCCTTCTGTCCACGGCGCAGGCCACCCTCTACGAATCCTTCCCACCCGAGGAAGCGGGAACCGGAATGGCGATCTTCGGCGTCGGCGTCATGGTAGGTCCGACTCTTGGCCCGACGCTTGGCGGATGGATCACCGACAACTACAGC
>Ga0193723_1000466_pt1 | contig 15992 bp, 14 predicted proteins | sample H2m2metaG_FD_143042 | JGI IMG/M metagenome (GOLD analysis project Ga0193723, IMG submission 143042) | Soil microbial communities from a riparian zone of the East river system, Colorado, United States - H2m2 | ecosystem: Environmental > Terrestrial > Soil > Riparian zone | place: USA: East River...
CAGGAACTCATCCGTCGCACTCGCATGGATGTGATTGCTGTACTCACAGGTGTGATCATTGATCTTCTTGGCGCTCAACTCCGCACAACCTAGACCTTAGTACGTCCTTTCGTGGTGATAGCGTCGGAGATGGAGATAGCAATAATATTCTTCAATTCAAATATCAAGCAATCAGCTAGCTATAGAGGTTGCTATTCTATATCACATTATGGATATGTAACTTGATATTCTCAACTAGATAACTATTGACTAACCACTTTATGTAAATTATTGTATGCTTGTCTTATTTCTTCTATCGATGCCTCGTCTTCAATCGTAGTTGTGTCACCAATTGGTTCTTTATTGGCTATAGATTTGAGCAACCTGCGCATAATCTTTCCACTTCTAGTTTTTGGAAGTTTATCCACAAAATAAATTTCGTCAGGTGACGCTATTGGTCCTACTGCATTTCTCACATGACTGATAAGTTCAGGCCGTAACTGATTAGATGGTGGTGAAAATTCTGTCCGTACCACCAAAAAGGCAACTATAGACTCTCCTTTTTTATCATGCGGCTTGCTTGTTACTGCAGCTTCCGCAATTGCTTTGTGCGATACAAACGCACTTTCTAACTCCATTGTACCAAGTCTGTGTCCTGATATTTTGAGTACGTCATCTGATCTGCCTAGAAACCAGAGATAATTATCGGTATCTAAAAGTGCATAATCTCCTGCGTAATATACATTTTCAAATTTTCGCCAGTAAGCATTTACATATCTTTCATCATCTTTCCAGAGCGTCATTAGCATTCCAGGCCATGGCCTTCTAATCACCAAATATCCTTTTCTATTTTTGGTGACTACTTTTCCGTTTTCATCTACAACTACAGCATCTATTCCAGGTAATGGAAAAGTACCAGAACCAGGTTTCATTGGAATAGTCTCATCAATCCCAGTACATGCACCTACCATAATTCCGCCTGTTTCGGTTTGCCACCATGTATCAATAATAGGACAGGTCTCCTTCCCAATAGTTTTAAAATACCACATCCAAACTTCTGGGTTAATCGGCTCTCCCACCGTACCTAATAGCCGTAGCGATGATAGATTAAAGGAACTTGGAATGGTGTTTCCAAATTTCATATACATTCGTATGGCAGTAGGAGTGGTATATAGAATCGTTGCTCCATGTTTTTCTATAATCTCCCAATACCTATCAGGTTTAGGGTAATCTGGAGTTCCTTCAAACATTATTTCAGTAACACCATGCAGCAGTGGAGCATAAACGATGTAACTATGACCGGTTACCCATCCAATATCTGCAGTACAAAAATAAATGTCCTTCTTCCTAAAATCAAAAACCCATTTGGCCGTTGCATATAAGTGTGTAAGATAGCCACCAGTACCATGTAGAACGCCCTTTGGTTTGCCAGTAGTGCCAGATGTATAAAGAATAAACAGAGGATGTACGCTATCTACAATTTCTGGTTCACAGAAGGGCTTTGAATTCATAACAATTTCGTGCCACCATATATCTTTTTGGCCCATGTTGATACTATTTGACGCTCTTTTCAAGACAATAACGTGTTCTATTGATGGTACTGAGAGAATAGCCTCATCTACGACTTTTTTTAGTTCTATAAGTTTTCCTCTTCTGATGCTGCCGTCGGCAGTTATAATGATTTTAGAGTTGGAATCACTTGCCCTATCAGCCAGGGCCTTAGCACTAAATCCAGAAAATACGACAACGTGGGTTGCACCAATTCTTGCACATGCTAACATAGCAATTGGAAGCTCTGGAACCATAGGGAGGTAGATTGTAATCCGATCGCCCTTTTCTACTCCTAAACTTTTCAGTGCACTAGCGAACTTGTTGACATAACGGTATAATTGATAGTAACTAAATGATCTGGTTTCACCACTTTCGCCTTCCCAGATTATGGCTACTTTGTTTTTTAGATCAGAACCTATATGTCTGTCAAGACAGTTGACAGATGCGTTTAACATGCCACCAGCAAACCACCTTGCAAATGGAGGATTATCCCATTCAAGTACTCTATCCCATTCTTTGAACCAGATTAGGTTTTTTGCTTGCTCACCCCAGAACGATTCTGGTTCTTCTAGTGCTTCTCTTCTGATTTTATCAAGTTTCTTTCCTTCTAAAGTTACCTTGATTTTTTCACTTTTTTCATATAACTTTGATAATTCACTAGAATCTGTATTTGGCATCATCTATTAAAAAGCAGTTAATTTTAAAAGTATTTGGATGAAGGTCATTTCTTATACCTTTTCTAATTGTGCTGTCTATCCAGTTCTGATGGCCAAGTCCATTATAATATAGTAAATGTATTATTTGTTCAGAATATTATTACTGTAAAATGTGTCAATATATTAAAATAAAGAAATCCAGTGTATCTAAATTGTGAAATACAGAAGCAGAACAGAAATAGTGGCGATGATACTGGAGGCGGCTAACGGTGGTGCAACAAAGACAAAGATAATGTATAAAGCATTTCTTAGCTATGCGCAGTTAAGGGAGTATCTTTCCGTGTTAATTGAGAACAATTTGCTGGAATACCTAGAAGGGTCACAAACATATAAAACCACAGAAAAGGGATTAAACTTTCTAAAGATGCATAATGAGATAGGCGAGCTTCTACAGACTTCAGTAAAAAGCAAATAAGGGAAAAATAGGCGCCTTTTTCTTTATATTTTTCTTACTTTCTTTTGTTTATTCGTTTGGAATTACTTGATTAAGCCAGCTTGTTTCCGTTTCACCGTTAGATTTTGCGGTTTTATCTCCAGTAACATTAGCACTCACCATTTGGGGTGTTGTCGTATTCGGTGTGTCATACTGCTGATGAGATGTATCTGAGTCCGTAGTAGTAGTTATCGTTGCTTTCTGATCAGTAGGTGTGGTAGGATTTGGCGTTTTAGTTAAAACAACATTTTCTAAGGTCTGTTGTGCGAGCCTAGTCTTAACATTATTGATTTCCGCCTTTTCAAGATTAATGTGCTCTATTAATTCTTGTGTAGATATGTTGATTTGTTGATATACATCCTCTGTCACCTCATTGCTTCTGTACTGTAGCTTTGCATCGAACAAGACTGTCTTTACGCTTTTGTTTTCTGTATCTAACTGATTCAATCTTGTTTGTAATTGATCAATAACAGATTTCTCCTTTTCTTCTAGGTCATGCAGCCTCTTTTCATATTTTATGTAAACCAGCTCGGCATCATCCTTCATTAAATCATTTTCTGCAACTATATCCTGAAGTCCCTTTATTCGTTGGAGGGTAAGATTTTTCTGTCTCAGTAGTTTTTGAGCATCCAATCTCCATCGTGGGATGTAGATTACATAATCTCCCTGAATTAACAATTGTTCATATGCTAATTGTTTTAAACCACTAGAACCACAATCTACGCCGACAGACTCAATTGAGCCATCGGTGTCTGTTACTATACCAACCACTTTTCCCATAAAAGTTCCATACATATCCTTGACTTGTTTACCTACAAATTCAAGCTTTAATTCACTCATGCAAATTAATTGATAGATAGATATAATGGCAACGTTGTCAAAATTATTGCATTATTTTGTGAGTCCTTTTTACGCTTATAATACTATCAAATCAGTGCAATTGTATAGTTTCTGTAACTTAAGATCTATATTATGGAAGTACGCCGTCGTTGGGTCATTTAGAGCCCCTAGAATTTTCTGTTATAGTTATATTCTTTCTTCGTTTTTTGTAATCACAGATTCACTATATCAGAATGTTATGATCTAATAGGCTCAATGGCATGGGATATAGCGACTCATCCCATACATAAGTAAATCATAGGAATTATAGGTTTGGAGGGTTTCGGAACCCACCAAGATGTGTTATTGTTTGCCATTCTATAATTGCACCCACCAGCAAAATCACTATAACAATTCCAATTTCGATAAGTGTAACTACAACATACTCCCTCCACGGCTTTTTCGTCACAAGATCATAAACAAGTATACCGCTTCTGGACAATGCTGTGCCATAAGCGAAAACCTCCAGTATTCCAAATGGTGTAATTAAAATTATTAATGGAGGAATGTTCTTAAGAATGGGAGAGGTTTCAGCTATTGCGTTAAATACCATTCCTGTTGAAAAACCGGAAAACATTCCTAGTCCTATCCCGAACCCAGGGACAAACATACCGAGTGCAATTTTGACGTTATTGATAAAAATTCCAGTTTGATCAATATTTTTAATCTGTTCGGAAAACTGTCGTTTTAGTAATTCTATTTCAGCCTTAGTCATATTAACCGCTGCACCAACAGAATATGCAATTAGAAAAGTGGCTACTCCTAATGCCAAATAGAGGAGGCGCAGTTTGATATTAAAATGCAATGTGCAACCTAATGACATTAATTTGTTATAATTAGTTTGTCACTTAAGGAAATGTAATTAAAGATGATATTCATAGTAAAATACTACAATTACCTTGCCTTTACAAAAAGAAATTTCTAATGCACTGTCGTTTGCTACTAGTAAGGGCTACCAGGTGCATCCAGACGCTTTTGCTATGCTCAAAGGACTTGATACCGACATTTTAAAGGTTATACAGGACATCATCAAGATGAAAATCAAACACAAAGAAAGTTATCTTATTGTAGTAGAGGATGTCAAGAATATCATCAATTCAGAAAATAAGTCTGTAATGGTTAACGATGGCAATGTTATTAGTACTGGGGCTGCAATTTCTACTGATGTCGATTATCATTCTTCTTCTTTGCAACATTTTCACAATATACTTTTCGATCCAACGTCAAACATTAATACAGGTGAGGGTATAAAAGGGTACACAGCTCTTTTTCGTAACAGATTTGAAAAATCACTTCGTATATTGGCATTACGCCCAGATAGTAAACGGATTACAAAAATTGCGTCTTTAAAGGATAGAGCAAATAATGCAAAACTAGGAGGGTTATACAATCAGAAAGGAAACCCTGGTACTAGATCTTCTATTGTAGCTGGTTTATTGATGTCTAAGTACTCAAAGAAGAATGGTTTAGAATTAGTAATTGACGATTACAGTGGCATGCTACGCGTAACCGCAGTTACTGAGGAATTAAAGAAACAGGCCTCAATGCTCGCGCTTGACCAGATGGTCATGTTAGAGGTTGAAAACATTAATAAAAAAGGAATACAAGGTTTTGTGGTTAAGGATTTAGCTTCCCCGGACATTCCTGATCATCTTCCTAATAGATCTAAATCGGAATCTTATGTTGTGTTGATCTCAGATCTTCATGTTGGCAGTAAGTACTTTATGGAAGCAGAATTTATCAAATTTTTAAGCTGGCTTTCATCAAGCAATGATGAGATCGTAAGCAGGATCAAATTTATGTGTATAGGTGGAGATTTAATTGATGGTATAGGCATATTCCCTAATCAAGATAAAGAGCTACTTGAAATGAATACAAGCAAGCAAATGGCGCATGCCATCGATTTGATTGCTAAAATCCCAAAGCATATTACTGTTTTTGTTATCCCTGGCAACCACGATCCAGGCAGAAGAGCGTTGCCACAACCATCGCTGCCAAGAAAGGATTCTGATAAACTATATTCTCTTGAGAATTTCATAATGCTTGGTAACCCTAGTCTAGTGGAACTAGACGGCGTAAAGATCTTAATGTATCATGGACAAAGCTTAGATGACATCATAGCCTCAACTCCTGGTTTAACTTATTCAAAGCCTGCAGAAGCAATGAAGGTATTGCTAAAAGCTAGACATCTATCGCCTACATATGGAGAACGTACTCCTATAGCACCGGAGCAAGAAGATATGATGGTAATTAGTGAGATTCCAGATGTATTCCATTCCGGACATGTTCATATTATAGACGTTCAAAGCTATAGAGGAACGTTGATTGTTAATTCTGGTGCATGGCAAGCTCAAACCAAATATCAGCATACAATGGGTATTATGCCAACTCCAGGAATTGCAATTCTAGTTAATCTTGCTACTCTGCAACCATTTCAGATAGATTTCAATCAACTAACAACAATGTAGAAAGAATCGGACTGTCTTTTAATGCTTCTTTAATAGTCAAAGGTGGAACTGTAATTTTGATTCTCTGTGATCTGCCGTACCGTCCTTGGCTTATTACATCAGTTGCTACCAGACCAAGTTGGTCCAACTCACCTATTATTTGGGTTATACGGCGTTGTGTAAGCGGTTCTTGCTCAGTATGTTTGCATAATGACGAGTAAATCTCATATACCTCACCAGTATTTCCATTTTTTGATTTCATAATTGCTAGTATTATTATTTTAGTATGAGTGGTAGAATTTTTTAAAACTTCGTAATTGGTGTCTTTCTCAATTTTTTCCTGAGCTAATCTAATATATTTTTCTACTACTGTAAATACTCTTTCTCTTTCTGCAATTTCTGCTGCTACCCTTAATAGATCAATTGCTTTTCTTGCATCACCATTCTCCTTACCTGCCATTGCAGCACACAAATTTATTGCTCCATTAGAAATCGCGCCATCGCTAAACGCAAGCCTAGCCCTATCCAATAGGATCTTTTGTAATTGTTCTACTGTATATGGATTAAATACCATCTCTTCTTCGCTCAAGCTGCTACGAACACGTGGATCAAGCTTGTCCTTGAATGTAAGACTATTAGATACCCCAATTAAGCTAATAAAACCTCCTTCGGACATTCGCTCATTTGCTCTTGTAAAGTTATATAGAATATCATCGCCATTTTTGTCTACGAGTGAATCAATTTCATCAATTACAAGCACAACATGCAATTTTTTTTTCTTTTGAATGAAATCAAGAATTCTATCCGTTGCTTCACCCATCGATAGTCCTGTGAAATATACTTGTAATCTCTTTTCCTCTTTATTGATTCCCATATGTTCAGCAATTTCATAAAGGACTTTATATCCAGTGTTTGCAGTTTTTGCATTTATAAAGGGCACTGTAACCTCTATTCCAAATTCCCTGGCTTTTTTATTTAGACGTTCAATCACGTTTTTCACCACTGCGGTCTTTCCAGTACCTGGTTTACCAAATAATAGTAAGTTTGATGGTCTGGCACCTTTTAAAACAACAGATAACGTTTGTGCAATTGTTTTAGTCTCTTCGTCCCTGAATGGAAGATTTTCAGGAACATAATCGATTGTCAATGTTCTGCGATTTTTTATTAATGATTTTCCCGTAGCTGCTTTTTCAAATATGCTGTCAAGGAGATCTTCGCCCAAAGTCATTCACTATTCTAATTACAACGAATCCAGACACACACCCCTGTTCTTCCTCTGCAGTGTCAGAAAAGGTTTGTATGTTATATGATAACATGTTAACAATTTGTTTTTAAACACTTAAATCAAATATTATAGATTATTGTACAAAATAATATAATCAAAATTACAGCATCAAGAGATTAAGTCTGGAGAAGAAACACCGGGGGCCCCCTCCTAAGAAAGAGTCAGATATTAACAGACTTATTAACAAATTTCCTGACAAGAACAGAAAAGGGCAGATAACTACCCCTTTGTTTCCACTGGAGCGTTAAAGTAATTGTTAACATTGTTAATATCATTAAATTCGACCCCTTTGTTTCCACTGGAACTATAAATATCGATTCTTTGTAGTAAAATCAATTTGCAAGCAATAGTTGTTAATATCTTCTCATGATCTCTCATATCACCACAAAAAGTGAATACCATCAACAACTTACTATCAAGTTAATTTGAAATCATGTTAATGTTAATATCTTTAACTATAGCGATATTACTGGTGCTATCTGATTAGACTAAGCCCGACTACGTAGTCACCATTGAGATTAGAGAATAAATGCAAAAAGAACTGAACTTCACCACGAGCCCCAAGTGAATCGCACAAAAATAAAGAATTAGAAGTTGTTAAGAGATGTAAAGTAGTTATCGCATTTACGAATCATCTGATATGTGATTTTTCCTTCAATTGTATACGGCCTGCATCAGTAATGCTATATTGAAAGGGCTTAGTAGATCTGTCCCTATTCACATATCTGAGTTCATGAAGTTTCTTCATTAGCCGTGATGTGTGTTCACGCGTTCTACCTATTATATGCTGAATATCCCTTGCACTTCTCGGATGTTCTTCGAGCATTTTTAGTATGCTATCTATAGTAGTATCATTTGAATTGCCATTAACGCTACTTAGTGATATTGTCGTAGGCAGTTCAGATGCATTTAGTCGTGAATTCTGAGAAGCGTATGATTGTTGTGATGTTGTTCCTGAAATATCGTGATTATCACGCTCTCCAGATGTGACATTCTGGTGGCGTACTGTCTGTTGTTGTAATTGTAGTTCCATCGTATCTACCTTTACACGCAATTCAGCAATTACCTTATCGTAATTGTTTAATCTTCTAGTATATTCCGACACCATAGCCTCGACTACTCCTTGTTCAGATCTCTGAAGGCTTTTGAGCAGCTCTTTTAACCTCTTGTAGACTATAGTGCCAATTGTACCTATAGCAAACGAAATCAATCCAGCTCCTAATAAATTCCAATTGGAGCTAGAAATATCAATGATCATATTACATTGTATGTGATAAAAAGCGTGATTTAATCTTATGGAACATGTCTGCTTTCAAACATTTGTCATATTCTTTAACAATTGTTTAATCACATATATCACGCTTTCTACGCCGGTGTTCTCCAGAGTATGCGCAGTTTCGGAATTTAATATCACATTCAGTTGTTCTAAAAGTCTTTCAATAGTAAAAGGTGTTCGGCTATCTATAGCACCGATATGCATGAGCAATATCATCGTATAAAGTACGCGGACGACCTTATTTTGACACTGTTTTACCTGTCTATAATATGCACCTGAACTGATATTTTCTATTGGGGGGGTACCTCCCAATCTTTTAGAAATAATATATAATTGTCTTTCTGTAAATAGAGAATTTTCAATAATGTGACGATAAACGACATTGAAATTTCGTTTAGTTATATCCACTTCTGCTATACGAATCTGTATAGTGTTATATAAATATGGTCAATAGTCAATAAAGAACTTAGTGAACTGATTATGAATCCCCCTTAGCTGTATCTCTAACCTAACACCTCCTCAAAACATGTATAGTATATATTCACAGCAATGATATACAACTATAAACATTCCAAATGTGACGTTGGACCATAAGATAGAGGATTATCTTCATAACGAGATTACCAAATACGGAACGTTATGCTTTCCTCTTATAGATTCTGAAAACTTGTCCGATGCGGCTTCGATTGGACAAAAAGTTGAATCCCTAGGAGCTTCTGCCATTCTAATCGGCGGATCCTCTGCAATAGATCAGCTTCAACTGACTGAGATAATCTCAAAAATCAAATCACAAGTCAAAATACCTGTTATACTATTCCCTGGAAACGTCACCGGCGTCTCTCCAAAAGCTGATGCTATCCTTTTTAGTTCGTTACTTAATTCTGAGAATCCATACTTCATTACTGAAGCTCAGGCATTGGGAGCTCTGTCTGTCAAAAAGTATGAGATCGAACCATTGCCTACTGGTTATCTCATTATTGGAGAAGGCACCACTGCATGGTTTATAGGTCGAGCTCGGGGAATTCCTTTTGATAAATACCAAATCGCCGTGATGTATTCATTGGCTGCTCAGTACCTTGGTATGAGATTTTTATATCTAGAGGCTGGCTCAGGTGCTGCACACCATGTTCGGCCTCAAATGGTTCTTAATGTAAGAAAATACTATAAAGGTATCCTAATCGTAGGAGGCGGCATTCGTACATCCGAAACTGCAATGGAAATCGCAAAGGCTGGTGCGGATGTACTTGTAATTGGTACAATGATAGAAAAAGAGGGAAACTGGGAAGATACATTTGCCTCAATTATTAAGGCTATAAGGAGATGATTTCGACACTATTATGGTAGTGATAGAAGACGCTGTAGTACGCCTTAAAGACGTACGTATGCCACGGTATTATCTAAATTATCAATATAACATCTTAGAAGAAGTACAAAGAAACTATGGATTGGCTACAAGAGCACGTAAGAAAGGATTGGACGTTTCCGACGTAGTAGAAACTAAGATCGCCTATGATCTAGCAGACAGGGTCGCAAAAATGCACAACATAGATATTGCTGACAGATTGCGTAGTCTGCTGTCTTATACAACGAAAGAGAAGGCAGCTCTTAAAATTGCTGAAGAAATTGCATTAGGCGAATATGGTACGTATAACCTGCGAACCAGATTGGATAACGCTGTACGTGTTAGTCTGGCGGTAGTCACTGAGGGTGTAACAGTTGCCCCACTGCAAGGGGTTAATGACGTGCAATTAAAAAATAATGTTGATGGCAGTCAATATCTTTCAGTATCATTTGCTGGTCCTATCCGGTCTGCAGGAGGAACCGAAGCCGCACTAACGATGTTGATAGCGGACCATATTCGAAAAGTTGCTGGCGTAGGCAAATATACTGCAAACTCCTATGATGATGAAACAGGAAGGTTTGTTGAAGAACTGAGACTTTACGAACGGGAAGTTGGAAATTTTCAGTTTAAAATATTAGATGAAGATGTAGTTAAATGTATAGCCAATTTACCAGTGGAGCTTGATGGTATAGATACTGATCCAGTGGAAGTTGTAGGCCATAGGAATATGAATAGAATTCATACTGACAGAGTACGTGGGGGTGCTCTGAGAGTGATGAATGATGGTTTGATTGGTCGAAGCAGAAAGTTGCTTAAAATTGTTGAAACGCTAAAACTGGATGGCTGGAGTTGGCTTAGAGATCTCAAAGGAGCAGTCCATACTGGTGATGATGATGATGCTGCAGCATATCACAGAATGTCTGAAGTTATTACTGGCAGACCAGTGCTTTCGATGACCAAGAAGGCTGGAGGCTTTCGGTTAAGGTACGGTAGGTCTTATAATACTGGTTTCTCAACGATTGGAATTCATCCTGCTGTACCTATCTTGTTGAATCACGCCATCGTTGTAGGGACACAAATCAAAATGGATGTACCTGGAAAAGCATCCACTATAGCACTTGTGGATATTATTGAGCCTCCGATTGTGAGACTCGACGATGGCAGTGTCGTACAGGTATCTACAGTAGAACATGCTATAAAGGTCTGCCCAAGAACTCAAAAAATACTTTACCTTGGAGACATTCTGATTGGTTATGGTGATTTTCTGGAAAATAATGCTCATCTGCTTCCTTCGAGTTATGTAGAGGAAATTTGGGCTTTGCAATTACAGTCAAAACTGTTGACTCGGTCATCTCCTTCCCAGCTCTCAGCAGTAATCAGCGAAAGATTAATTCAACTGTCAAAAGAGCCTTTCACGACCCTTCCAACAGCCGAAGAGGCGTTTGAAATCAGCGAGAAAATCAATATCCCGCTTCATCCAAAATATTCATTTTATTGGGATTTTGTTAGTATAGACGAAGTTTTATTACTGAGAGAAAAAATTTGTAAAGAGCAACAAGAGACTAGAAGAAATAATACTTCTACTTATCCTTGCCGTTTGCTCAATGATAGTCCAAAGTTAAAAGATATTTTGGAACGACTTGGCGTAATTCATTCAGTAAAAAATGAGGGTAAAATCATTGAAATTGATAACATGGATCAGGCCTATTCTCTAACCAAGTTATTGACTTCTGAACCAACGATACCAACGGCTTTGAGATTGTCATCATCACTCTCTGTTAATAATATTGTTGAAACAAAAGACGCAATTGAATTTGTATCAAAAATATCAGGGTTTGAAATAATGCCCAAATTCGCATCATCAATATCAGTAAGAGTAGGACGACCAGAAAAGGCTGCCGAACGCAAGATGAAACCCCCTGTTCATGCATTGTTTCCAGTAGGATCTAAAGGTGGGGCTACGCGTGATATTTTGAAGGCAGCAAAGGAGCAATCTTTCTATGCTGAAATCTCAAATAGATTTTGTAGTCCTTGCAAACAACCTTCAACAGGCGCTTTCTGTCGTTATTGCAGTTCCCCAACTCCAGTACGTAGCATGTGCATAACCTGTAAAGAGGAGACTGCGAATGATGCCAACGATAACAAGTGCTATAGGTGCGGCAAAGTAGGCAAGACATATTCTCCGGTGGCATATCCACTTAAAACAGCAATCGAAGAAGCGCAGCAAAAACTTGGCATCAAAGCAGCAGAGCCACTTAAAGGTGTCAAGGCTCTTATTAGTAAGGACAAGAGTGTCGAGCCATTAGAAAAAGGAATACTAAGACAAAAAAATAGTCTCTTTACTTTCAAGGACGGGACTATTAGATTTGATGCAACTAATGAACCGTTGACTCACTTCAAACCTAAATGGACAATGATAAGCATCGAAAAACTAAGAGAATTAGGTTATACTAGAGATTATCTTGATAAAGAATTAGTGTCATCTGATCAACTTGTCGAACTGCTGATGCAAGATATACTAATACCTCTAGATTGTGCTAAACATTTGCTCAATGTGGCCAAATATGTTGACGGAGAACTTGTAAAATTATATGGACTTGAACCTTTCTACAATGCAGCTTCTATAGAAGATCTGATAGGCAGCCTTATCATAGGCCTCGCACCGCATACTTCTGTAGGTGTAGTAGGTAGAATTATAGGTTTCACAAATTCTCAGATCTGTTTGGCCTCTCCTATATGGCATTCTGCAAAACGTAGGGACTGTGATGGTGATGCAGACTCACTAATGCTACTTATGGATGCATTTCTGAACTTTTCATATGGTTTTTTACCGGATAAGATTGGCGGACTTATGGATGCACCTCTGTTAATTCAGCCAGTAGTATTGCCACATGAAGTACAAAGGCAGGCTCATAATGTGGATGTCACCTATGTTTATCCACTAGACTTTTATGAGGCAACATGGAAACAGACCAGAGCAGCAGACCTTGTTTCTAAGATAGAAATTGTTAAAAATAGGATAGGACAGGAAAACCAGTTTTTTGATTATGGATTTACACATTTCACAGATTTACTAACAACTAATGTTCAGCGCAGTGCGTACTCTAGGCTCAAGACTATGGATGAAAAATTGGAGATGCAGATTGCTACTGCAAGACTAATCAATGCTGTAGATCCTAATGAAGTGGTATCGATGGTTCTTAATACACACATTTTACCAGATATTATGGGTAACATGCGATCGTATTCTTCACAGGCCTTTAGATGCAGCAGCTGTGGAGAAAAATATCGTAGAATACCACTTATGGCAAAGTGTGTTGGATGTGGACACGAACTATTGCAAACAGTTACCAGAGGTTCAGTACAAAAATATGTTGATATTGCGACAAATATTTGTAATCAGTTCAAGATCAGTGATTATCTTTACAGTAGAGTCGAATCTCTGATGGCAGAATTAAAATTGACCTTTAGAGAAGAAAAGAAAGAGCAATCCACTCTGACGGAATTTATGGGATAATTAGTAATTAATTACAACTAATAACTTGCGACTTCTAGATGCAATTCTGTTTATATGAGATATTACCACGATTACACTAACTTGTGCTTCTACCAACAAGACTTATGTACTCATATGCACCAATAACTGTATCAAACGCATAATGAACTTTTTGGAATTCTTTTCTAAAGTCCTCTACCTTCCTTGCCACTGTAACAGGATCCTTCTTATCAATAACAATTCCTTTTATAAAATTAGCAATCTCTTTCATCTCACTTTCTTTCATTCCTAATCTAGTTGTTTCAGGAACACCAATTCTTATTCCACTTGGATGCATATAATGTCTTCCTGCCTTAATGTCGCCGGGCAATAATTGTCTATTCAAGATTATGTTTGCTTTTTCCAATTCTTTTTCAATAGTACCGCCGTCACCAAATTTTGAAACATCTACTGCAATTTGATGTGATGCAGTATAACCTCGTTTTTCCCCTAGGACACCAAATCCAAAACCAGCTAGATCTTCTGCCAGTGCACGAGCATTTTTAATTACTTGCTTTGCATAATCTTTTCCAAATTCTAATGATTCTGCTAATGCAATGGCCTTGCCAGCCACGTGATGTAGATGATGGCTACTGGTGTTGCCAGGGAAGATTGCTTTCTTAATTGCTTCTGCATGACTTTCTAGTGATACAATAATTCCTCCCTGTGGCCCCCAAAGGGTTTTATGCGAGCTCATCGTCATGGAGTCAGCCCCTTCCTTTAGTGGATCTTGAAATTGTCCGCCAGCAATCAATCCTGCTACGTGTGCTCCATCATAATTAATATACATATTATGGCCGTGCATAAAATCTGCCAGATCTTTTACAGGATGGGGAAAAAGAAATAGGCTGCCCCCAAACATTCCTATCTTCGGTGTCTTACCATCACGTGCCATATCCTCAATCTTCTTCTTTGTGGCGTCAACATCTATTGTCATCTCTTCCTTTGAAAAGGGGTAGTGTTCGATATTTAGTCCATGGACAAGACCGGCAGTACCAGAATGTTCTTTTCTTCCATGTGAAATGTGCCCACCGCTTGGAATTGAGGTAGCGATCATATAGTCGTCTGGATTTGAAAATGCAGCATAAATTGCAAGGTTTGCAACGACACCAGACGTAGCCCTGCAATCCGCAAACTCAGCTCTGAAAACATTCTTCGCCAAATCATTACAAATTAGCTCTACCTGATCTATATAGGTACATCCCGCATAAACTCTCTCACCGGGCCATCCTTCAGCATATCTATTACCAAAATCTGACATCATTGCTTCCCTTACTGCTGTACTGGGTATGTTTTCGCTGGCTATAAGCGGAATCGACTTATTAAACCAGCCATGATGTTCTTTCATTAATCTTAGGACGTCATTATAGGAATCTTTAGCACCCATTAGGTACATGATCTTCCCTTGCCATTCCTAATTTAAAATATCGCATAATGGCATTTAAGATGACTATTCTTAAAGTTGTATAAAAAAACCGTGTCTATGCTTTCATTCTCTTGATTGAACATAAATAGACAAATTATTAGGGCCCAACACCAGAGATAATAATAAGTGACTCTTGTGCCTGAACTTATTCTATCCCAAGAGGTCCAATAAAAATAAATTAGCGGACCCACTGTTATCATTTATCTATAATACTATATCTATGAAATTATCTATAATACTATATGTATGAAATTATCGATTAACACATGTATATATGCATTAATGCATCACTAGTTAAACACTTATTATTAATAACATCTAATATTGACGCGATATTAAACAATGACGTCATCAGGTTTCTTCCAAGCCGTGATTTTTGAAATTCTTACTATTTACAAATGGTTAGATAACAATTTTATAAGTCATTTCATGAATCTTGTAAAAGGTTTTGAATCTGCGTTTATAATTACCTGTGCGATCATCTTTCTACTTATCAGTGTATTTATTATATTAAGAAACGCCAAAAAATTGCCAAAATCTTACATAATTGAGGGCGTGGACTTGTATGGGAGAAAGGCTTCGGTCAATGGTCTCAGATATACTTTTGTAACTTATGAGGCCGCAGAAAGTTATGCTCGCTTCTATAATGAAATCTTTGATAAAGAGTATAAATTTCGAGTAGTGGGAAGCAAAAACAAATATGCTACCACATCATCTGCTAAAACCAGTTACAAAGCTAGATAATGAAAATATAGTAGATTCTTTTAATGATTTAAATGATTTATGTTAATATATACATGTTTCAGGGCTATATAGAGCTATATGCACATAATTTATTTGTACTAATGCAAATTTTTAGATTGGATACAACTTTCAAGTAATTGTTATGAAAGTACATATCATAAAATGGATTACGTCTTCTAATACTATAATTAATTATAAGAAATTAGATGAAGAGTAACCATAAGATAAGTTATAATATTGTTGAACGAATGTCATATAAAATATATTATTATCACGCTTCTAATGAACACAAAAACAACAATGGCTATCTTTGCCATTATCGCAACAGCATTAGCGCTTGTAATGGCTACTAGTCTTGCTGCACCAGTGTTAGCAGGTT
>Ga0193723_1000467_pt1 | contig 15982 bp, 20 predicted proteins | sample H2m2metaG_FD_143042 | JGI IMG/M metagenome (GOLD analysis project Ga0193723, IMG submission 143042) | Soil microbial communities from a riparian zone of the East river system, Colorado, United States - H2m2 | ecosystem: Environmental > Terrestrial > Soil > Riparian zone | place: USA: East River...
ACGGAGCAGCTCGCTCGCGCCCTCCAAGCCTTGATGAAGACCGCCGACGCGCTCTTCATGGCCGCCGCGCCGGCCGACTTCCGCCCCAAGACAACCGCGAAGACCAAGCGGCCCCGCGGCAACGGCGCACTCACGCTCGAGCTCGAAGCGACGCCGGACATCCTCGCGTCCCTCAAGCGACCGAAGGGCTGCGTCGTGGTGGGCTTCGCATTGGAGACGGGGAATGGCCTGGCGCGGGCGCGGCAGAAACTGCAAGATAAGTCTCTCGATTTCGTGGTCCTGAACGACGCGCTGGAGCCCGGTGCGGGGTTTGAGGTCACGACGAATCGCGTGACGGTGCTGAGTAAGGGAGGCGGGCAGGTCGACCTGCCGCTCCTGCCGAAGCGCGACGTGGCCGAACGCATCCTCGACGCGGTGGAAGAAGCCCTGTGACCAACGGGCGGGCTCTGGCGAAGCAATACCTCGAACAGCAACGGCTCCTCGGTGGAGATGCGGTGATCCTCACGAGCGGAGCGGGGAGCGGGGAGCCGGGAGCAGCGCCCGGCAGTCCCGCTCCTGCGCCTGCTCCCAGCTCCCAGCTCCCAGCGCCAGGGCTCTCCTTCGACCCTCCGAGCGGCGACCTCTTCGCCGCCGATCCGGTCCAGCAGACGCGCACACTCGCTGAAATCGCGAACCTCGTCGCCGATTGCACCAAGTGCAAGCTGTGCGAGAATCGGAGCCACACCGTGCCGGGGGAGGGTCCCGGCGACGCCCGGCTCGTCGTCGTGGGAGAGGGACCGGGACGCACGGAAGACGAGACCGGCCGGCCGTTCGTGGGCAAAGCGGGCGAGCTGCTCACGAAGATCCTCGAGGCGATAGATTTCCCGCGGGAGCAGGTCTTCATCTGTAACGTGGTGAAGTGCCGGCCGCCCGAGAACCGCCTCCCGCAGTACGATGAGATCGCGGCGTGCGTGCCCTATCTGTTCCGTCAGATCGAGCTGCTCAAACCGGCGGTGATCCTCGCGATGGGCGGGACCGCGGCGCAGACGCTGCTCAACACCAAGCAGTCGCTGGGCGCGCTGCGCAATCTGGTACACCGGTTCCGCGGCATTCCGGTGGTCGTGACCTATCATCCGGCCGCCCTGCTGCGCAACCCCAACTGGAAGCGACCGACCTGGGATGACGTCCGCATCGCCCGCCGTATCCTCGACAACTGAGCGGTCGTCCGAGTTCGCCGGCCGCCAGGCTCCATGGAGCAACGAGGCGGAGCAGGCGGTGCTGGGCGCGATGCTGCTCGACCAGGACGCGGCCCTCAAGGTCGCGGAGTTCCTCGACGACACGATGTTCTACCGCGAGGGCCATCGCCTGTTGTTCCGGGCGATGATCGCCCTCACGGAGCGCGGCGACGTCATCGATCCCGTCATGCTGCGGGACGAGCTGGCGCGCCGCGGCGATCTCGACCGCGCGGGGGGTATGGAGTACGTCGCGGCCCTGATCGACGTGGTCCCCACCGCCGCCAACGTCGACTACCACGCGAAGATCATTCGCGACAAGGCGGTGCTGCGACGCCTGGTGGAGGCGGCCACAGGGATCATCCAGGACGTCTATGAGTCACGGGGCCATGCGTCTGAGGTTCTCGACGTCGCCGAGCACAGGATCTTCGAGGTCGCTCAGTTCCGGCGCGCGCAGGACTTCATACGGCTGAAGGAGCTGATCTGGCCGACCATGGAGCGGATTGAACAGCTCCAGGGCAGGGAGAGCGCCCTCACGGGCGTGCCGACCGGTTTCAACGACCTCGATGAGTACACCGCCGGCCTGCAGAAGAGTGATTTGGTGATCCTCGCGGCCAGGCCATCGATGGGGAAGACCGCGTTCGCCCTGAACATTGTTCAGCATGCGGCGATCACGCATGCGAACAAAGTCGCGCTCTTTTCGCTCGAGATGTCGAAGGACCAACTCGTTCAACGCTTGCTCTGCTCCGAAGGTCTGGTGGACGCGCAGAAGCTTCGACGTGGTATGCTGCAGGACGCGGACTATCCTAAACTCGCGCGCGCGGCAGGCCTCCTCAGCGCTGCCCACATCTGGATCGATGATAGCGCGGCCTTGACACCCCTTGCCGTGCGATCCAAGGCGCGTCGCCTCAAAGCCGAGCACGACATCGATCTGGTGGTCGTCGACTATCTGCAGCTGATGCAAGGCCCCGAAGACTTGGACAACCGGCAACAGGAGATCTCGTACATCTCGCGGTCGCTGAAGGCACTGGCCAAGGAACTCAACGTCCCGGTGCTCGCTCTCTCGCAGCTGTCTCGCGCCCCGGAGCAACGGGGCGGAGAACATCGCCGGCCGCAACTGTCGGATCTCCGTGAATCGGGCGCCATTGAACAGGATGCAGACGTGGTGCTCTTTATCTACCGCGAAGAGATGTACGTGACGCCATCCGCCGACGGGAAGAAACTGGACAAAGATGGCAACGACATCGAGCGGAAGGCCGAACTGATTGTCGGAAAGCAGCGAAACGGGCCGACTGGCACCATTTCACTGATCTTCGAAAAGCGGTTCACCAGATTCGACAATGCTTCAAGGAGAGACGTTCCTCCAGAGCTCGCCAGTGTCTAAGGGTCGCTCGGTGTTCCGCTGTACCGACTGCGGTGCGGAGCAACCGAAGTGGGCCGGGCGGTGCGACGCCTGCGGGGCGTGGAATACCCTGGTGGAGGAGGCGGTCGGGCGGTCGGGCGGTCGCGCGGCCAGTAAAGGCGCTTCACCGTCCGCCCGTCCGCCCGTCCGCCTGTCCGCTCTGGGTGGGGTGGAAGTGGCGCGGTGGAAGACCGGCCTCGACGAGTTCGACTTCGTCTTGGGTGGCGGCATCGTCCCGGGCTCGGTGACGCTCGTGGGCGGAGAGCCCGGCATCGGGAAATCCACGCTGCTCATGCAAGTAGCGGCGCGACTCGAGGCCGCGGGCATCCCAACCCTGTACGTGTCGGGTGAGGAATCGCCCGACCAGCTGCGGCTGCGCGCCGACCGGCTGACCGAAGACGCCGGCAACATCCACGTCCTCGGCGAGACGCGCCTCGAGGCGATCATGCACCACGCTGCCGCGCTCGGCGCCCGGGTCGTGCTGCTCGACTCGATCCAGACGACCTACACCGAAGAGCTCGAGGGCGCCCCCGGGAATGTGGGGCAGGTGCGTGAGTGCGCCGCCCGCTTGATGCGATTCGCGAAGGAAGCGGGGCCCGCCGTGTTGCTCGTCGGCCACGTCACCAAAGGGGGCGGGATCGCCGGCCCCAAGACCCTCGAGCACATCGTGGACACGGTGCTCTACTTCGAGGGCGAGAGCACGCTCGATCATCGGATTCTGCGAGCGGTGAAGAACCGCTTTGGGTCCGTGGACGAAATCGGCGTGTTCCGCATGACCGGCGCCGGGCTCGAGCCGGTGGCGAATCCCGCCGCGGCGTTCCTGGCCGGCCGCTCGACCGGCGTCTCGGGCTCGGCGGTCACGGCTCTGATGGAAGGCACGCGTCCGATGTTGGTCGAGATCCAGGCCCTCGCGTCGAAGGCCGGCTTCGGAACGCCGCAGCGCGTGGCGACGGGGCTCGACCACCGGCGGCTCGCGGTGCTGCTCGCGGTGCTCGAGCGCCGCGGTGGCCTCCCCTTCGGAAATCTCGACGTGTTCGTCAACGTCACGGGAGGTGTGCGACTCGCTGAGCCTTCCACCGACCTGGCCGTGCTCGCCGCGCTCGTCTCGAGCGTGCACGATCGACCGGTCCCGGGAGATGCGCTGTTTGTCGGTGAGGTGGGCCTGGGCGGCGAAGTGCGGCCCGTCGCCGGCGTCGAGCGGCGTCTCGCGGAAGCCTCGCGCCAGGGCTTCCGCCGAGTCTTTTTGTCGGCGCGCTCTCGCATCGCGGCGGGAGGGGGGGGACTGGACGTCGTGGGGCTGGAGAACATCGGTGAGCTCGCCCGTCGCCTCGCAGCCTGACGTCGGAGTCGTGGTGGTGGCGGCCGGGGCCGGCGTGCGGGCCGGCCCCGGCGAGCCGAAGCAGTTTCGCCCGATCCTTGGCGTCCCGATGCTGCTGCGCGCCCTTCGCCCCTTCACGTCGCATCCCGAGGTGCGATGCGTGGTCGTGGTCCTCCCGCCAGCATACGTCGAGCGGCCCCCTGAATGGTTGGCCAAGCTGCTGGGCGAGCGCCTCGCCCTCGTGGCGGGCGGCGCGCAACGGGCCGAGTCGGTGCGCGCGGGGCTCGCGGCCATCCCGGCCGACGCGGCGGTGATCCTCGTGCACGACGCGGCACGGCCTTTCGTGGGGAGAGAAACCATCGACCTGGTGATCGCACGGGCGCGGGCCGGTGTCGGTGCGGTCGCCGCGGTACCGTTGAGCGACACCGTGAAAGAAGTCGCCGAAGACCGCCGTATCACGAAAACCGTGGCGCGCGCCCGGCTGTGGCGGGCCTACACGCCCCAGGGCTTCCCCCGAGCGATGATCGATCAGGCGTACGCCGCGCTGCGCGGGGATGGCCCGGCGCCCACCGACGATGCCGAGGTGTGCGAGCGCGCCGGGTTCCCGGTCGACGTCGTCACGGACTCGCCGCACAACGTGAAAATCACGACCAGCGATGACTTCCGGATCGCCGAGGCCCTGGCGCGTGAGCTGCGGTGAAGCCGGTTCCGTTTCGCAGCACCGCCGAGGTGGCCGCCGCGATTCCGCAGGTTGCGGAGCATCTCGGGGCGGGGGGCCTGCTCGGGTACCCCACCGAGACGGTTTACGGGCTCGGGTCGCGGGCCGTGGAGCGGGACGTCGCGGACCTGGCGGCGCTCAAGGGTCGCGCGCCCGGCAAGCCGTTCCTTCTATTGATCAGCGACCGCGCGATGGCGGAGGCGCAGGGGCTGGCGTTCAACGCGTCGGCGGACGCGCTGGCGCGGGCGTTCTGGCCGGGCCCGTTGACGCTGGTACTCCCGGGCGGCTCCGGACGGCTGCCCAACCTGCTGCGGGGTCCGGAGGGCGGCATCGCCGTGCGCTGGACGTCGCATCCGGGCATCGCGCGGCTCGTGGCGGCGATGGACGCCCCGCTGACCTCCACCTCGGCGAACCTCCCGGGCTGCCAGCCCGCGCCCGGCGCTGCGGCCATCGTACGCGACTTCGAGGAAGCCGTGTCCGCCGGACGACTCCTGGTGCTCGATGGCGGCGTGCTGGGCAACCGGCCACCGTCCACCGTGGTTGACTGCACGCAGCCGGGAGCCCGCATGGTGCGCGAAGGGGCCGTGACGCTCGGCGAGCTGCGGCGGGCGGCAGGGCGTCTCGCGCCGTGATCAAACACGTGCTCCTCGTCTGCACCGGCAACATCTGCCGCAGCCCGCTCGCTGAGGCGCTCCTGATCCGCACCATGAAGGAGCGCGGCATCGACGGCGTCGACGTCAGCTCCGCGGGCACCGGCGCCTGGGACGGGGCGCCCGCCTCCGAGGGCGCCTACCTCGTCGCACTCGAACGCGGGCTCGATCTCTCGGGACACCGCGCCCGACTCCTGACGCGGGAGCTGGTCGAAGAATCGGACCTGATCCTCACCATGGCGCGGCATCACCGCGCCCGCGTGGACGAGCTGGGCGGGGAGGGACGGGTGTTCGTGCTGGGCGAATACGCCGGCCGCGACGGCGACGAGGCCGAGGTGAGCGACCCGTTCGGCGCCGATCTGGACGTCTACCGCGAAACCTGCGTGGAGCTCGAGGCACTCGTCGCGGCCACGGCGGAGCGACTGGCCACCGAGGGGGGAGGGGGGGGACAGCATGGAGACCGGCGCTAGCACGCGCCTGCTGACGATCATCGGGGATCCGGTAGCGCATTCCCTCTCTCCGGCCATGCACAACGCCGCCTGCCGAGCGTTGGGGCTCGACGCGACATACCTCGCCCTGCGAGTTCCAGCCGGGGCGCTCTCCACGGTGCTCACGGCGCTCAGTGCCACCGGCGGGGCGGGGAACGTCACGGTGCCGCACAAGGAGGCGGTGGAACGATGCGTGGCGCGGAAAACGGATGTCTGCGCCCGCGCCGGCGCGTGCAATACCTTCTGGACCGAGGATGGCGCACTGGTGGGCGACAACACCGACGTCGCCGGCGTGCGCGCGGCGCTCGCGGCGCTGGGGGCGAACGGTGGCCGCTGGCTCGTGGTCGGGACCGGAGGCTCAGCGCGCGCCGTCGCCGTCGCCGCGGCGGACGCGGGCGCAGCCCTGTGGGTGCGATCGCGTCACCCGGACCGGGCGCGTGCATTCGCCGCGTGGGCGAAACAGCTCGGGGCGCACGCCGAGGCGGCACACGGACCCATCGAGGTGGACGCCGTAATCAACGCGACGCCACTCGGCCTGGGCGAGCGCGATCCGTTACCGATCGATCCGAAAGGCTTGCGGGGAGTACGCGTGGCGCTCGATCTGGTGTACGCGCGCGGTGGGACGCGCTGGGTGCGCGCGTTGCAGGGCCGCGGCAACGGCGTCGCGGTGAGCGACGGCCGCGAGGTGCTGGTGTGGCAGGGCGCGGCCGCGTTCAGTCGGTTCTTTCCGGGAACCGCGGCGCCCGTCGAGGTGATGCGCGCGGCGGTCGAGCGCGCCCTGCGTGGCTAGCGTTCTCGAGCAGCTCCTCCTCCCGGCGGAGTGCCTGCTATGCCACGCGCTGCTCGCGGAGCGCGACGTCTCCCGCCTCGTCTGTCCCGTGTGCCGGCACCGCTGGCGCCCGGTGCGTCCGCCGTGGTGCGAGCGCTGCGGCCAGCCGGAGCCTCACTTCGGCCCTTGTCGGCTGTGCGCGGACTGGCCCGCGTCGCTGACGGCCGTGCGGTCGGCGGTGTGGCTGTCGGACGGGGCGCGCGAGGCCGTGCATGCCCTGAAATACGGGGGGGTGCCGCGCATCGCCGACGACCTGACGGCTGCGATGGCCGCCACCCTCCTCCCGATCGACGCAGCGTCGGTGCTCGTGCCCATCCCGCTCGCGCCCAAGCGCCTGCGACAGCGCGGCTACAACCAGAGCGAGGCTCTGGCTCGTGCCTTGTCGCGCCTCTGGAGGGTCCCGGTGGTGGACGTGCTTGTTCGTTCAAGGGAGACGGCGACGCAGACGGCGTTGACACCGGAGACGCGCCTGGCGAACGTGGCGGGGGCGTTTACCCCGGGGCGTGGCCCCGGGGTTAACCTACCCGCCACAACCCTCGTGCTGGTTGACGACGTTTTCACCACCGGTGCGACGCTCGCGGAAGCGGCGCGGGCGCTGGAGCAGGGAGGGGCGCGGAGAGTCTTCGGCATCACGTTCGGCCGCGCGGTCATTCCGGATTTCACCTAAGGGAGAGCGGACATGGCGGTTCGGGTCGGGATCAACGGCTTCGGGCGGATCGGACGGAACGTGCTGCGCGCCGCGACGATGGCCAAAGAGACGAGCCTCGAGTTCGTGGCGGTGAACGACATCACCGACACGAAGACGCTGGCGCACCTCCTGAAGTACGACTCGGTTCACGGACGCTTCCCAGGCACTGTTGAGGCGAAGGGCGACGTATTGATCGTCAATGGCCGGGAAATCAAAGTCTCGGCCATCAAGGAGCCCGAGAAGCTCCCCTGGAAGGATCTGGGCGTCGAGCTGGTGCTCGAGAGCACGGGGCGCTTCACCGATCGCGACGCGGCGGCGAAGCATCTGACCGCCGGGGCAAAGAAGGTCGTGATCTCGGCCCCCGCGAAAGGCGAGGACATCACGATCGTGATGGGCGTGAACCACACGAAATACGACCCGGTCAAGCATCACGTCATCTCGAACGCGTCTTGCACCACCAACTGCCTCGTACCCGTGGTCAAGGTGGTGATGGACAACTGGGGCTTCAAGCACGGCTTCATGACGACCGTGCACAGTTACACGAACGACCAACAGATCCTCGATCTGCCACACAAGGACCTGCGCCGGGCGCGCGCCGCGGCCCTCAGCATCATCCCGACGACAACGGGGGCGGCGAAGGCGACGGGTCTGGTGCTCCCCGAGGTGAAGGGGAAGATCGACGGGGTCTCGCTGCGCGTACCCACGCCCGACGTGTCGATCGTAGACCTGACTGCCGAAGTCGAGAAGCGCACGACGATCGACGAGGTGAACGCCGCGTTCAAAAAGGCGGCACAAGCGACGCTCAAGGCCATTCTCGAAGTGTCGGACGAGCCGCTGGTTTCCGTCGACTATGTCGGCAGCCTCTACTCGAGTGTCGTGGACGCGCTCTCCACGAACGTGATCGACGGCACGCTGGTGCACGTCTCGTCGTGGTACGACAACGAGATGGGCTACTCGGCGCGTTGCGTCGACCTGCTGGCGTACATCGGACGCACGCGGTGAAGAAGCGCAGTCTCCGCGACCTGCCGGCGGAGGCGTTGGACGGCAAACGCGCCCTGGTGCGCGAGGACTTCAACGTCCCGCTCAAAGACGGCGTCGTGACCGACGACGGCCGGCTGCGCGCCGCCCTGCCCACCCTGACCTATCTGCGCGAAAAGGGAGCGCGCGTGGTGATCCTCTCCCATCTGGGGCGCCCCAAGGCCGGACCCGATCCCAAGTACTCGCTGCGGCAGATCGTCCGGGACCTGGAGCGCCTGCTCGGCGCCCCGATCGAGTTCATCCTCGACCCGGTGCAGGGCGTCCCGGCGACGCGCCAACTGCCACGCGGCGCCGTGGCGCTGGTCGAGAACACCCGTTTCTGGCCGGGCGAAGAGTCGAACGACCCCGAGCTCGCCCGCAGCTTCGCGGCGCTCGGCGACTTCTATGTCAACGATGCCTTCGGTTCCGCCCATCGGGCGCACGCCTCGACGGAAGGCGTCGCGCATCTGCTCAAGCCAGCGGTCGCGGGCTTTCTGATGGAGAAGGAGCTCAAGTACCTGGGCGAGACGCTGCATCACCCCAAGCGGCCGTTCGTCGCCGTCGTGGGGGGCGCGAAGATTTCCGGAAAGATCGACGTCCTGGAGGCGCTGCTCCCGCGCGTGGACGAGATCCTCATCGGCGGCGCGATGGCCTGCACCTTCCTCGTGGCGATGGGACTCTCGGTGGGCAGCTCACTGGTCGAGACCGATCGCGTGACGCTGGCGCGGGCGCTGCTGGCGCGCGGCGGCTCCAAGCTGATCCTCCCGCGCGGGGCCGTCGTGGCCCCCTCACTCGACCGCGGCGCCGAAGCCCGAGAGGTGCCGGTCGACGCCGTGCCCCACGGCTGGGCCATTTACGACATCGACCAGACCACGCGCCACGACTTTCGCGCCCGGCTGCTCCGCGCCAAGACGATCATCTGGAACGGACCGATGGGTGTGTTCGAGACGCCGCCGTTCGACGCCGGCACGCGCGCGGTCGCCCAGGCGCTGGTGGAAGCGGGAGCCAAAGGGGCGGTCACGGTCGTCGGCGGCGGGGATTCCGCGGCGGCGGTCGCCGGCCTCGAGGACAAAATCACGCACGTCTCGACGGGGGGCGGAGCCACGCTCGAGTTCCTGGAGGGGAAAGTGCTCCCGGGCGTCGCGGCGTTGGAGGATGCGTGAGGCCGCTCGTGTTTGCGGCCAACTGGAAGATGCACCTGGGCCCGGGAGAGGCCCGTGACTACCTCGCCACTTTCCGGCATGCCTACGCTCCGGTCGCCGGCCGCCAGGTCTGGTTCTTTCCCCCCGCGGTATCACTCGAAGCGGTCGCGGCCGGCCTCGAGCACCGCGCCGATCTGCTCGCCGGCGCCCAAGACATCCACTGGGAGCCAAAGGGAGCTTTTACGGGAGCCATCTCGGGTCCCCTCGCCACGCAGGCGGGCGCCCGCGCGACGCTCATCGGTCACTCGGAGCGGCGCCACGTGTTCGGCGAGACCGACGAGCAGACCGGGAAAAAGGTTGGAGCCGCGCTCCGCTCGGAGCTCCTCCCCGTGCTGTGCGTGGGCGAGACGTTGGCCCAACGTGAGGCGGGAGAGACCGGGACCGTGGTGACGCGCCAGCTCGAAGCGGCGCTGGGGACGTTGGCGACGGAGTCCCTCGACAAGGTGACGATCGCCTACGAGCCGGTGTGGGCCATCGGAACGGGGAAAAACGCCACGCCCAAGGACGCTGCTCTGGTGCATGCGGAAATCCGGGCCTGGCTCAAAGGACGCAACGCCAGCGCGACGCGGATCCTGTATGGCGGCAGTGTCAATCTAAAAAACGCGCGCGAGCTCCTGGCGGAAGCGGAGCTCGATGGCGTATTGGTAGGCGGTGCTTCGCTCGATCCCGCTGGTTGGGCCGAGCTTGTGCGGACGGCGGCAGCCTAGGTATTATCTCCTCCGACATGTATACCGCTCTGAAGTTTATTCTTCTGTTCGATGCTTTGATCCTGGCCATCGCGGTGCTGCTCCAGGCGGGGCAGGGAGGCGGGCTCGCCTCGCTCGGTGGCGGCGCCGGCACCGAAACGATCATGGGCGGCCGCCAGGCGACCACGTTGCTCACCAAAGTCACCTGGTGGACCGCGGGGATCTTCCTGTTCCTCGCCTTGGTCTTGACGTTCATGTCGCAGCAGGGGACGCAGGCGCGGTCGGTGCTGGAGGGCCAAGTCCAGGCGCCGGCGCCGGTGCAGAGCACGCCGCTGCCACTCGAAACCACGACTCCCCCCGCGAACACACCTCCCGCGAAAGCGCCCTCCTCCAATCGCTGACCGTCACCCCGCGTACGTACTGCTCGAGGACGGCGCCTGGTTCCCTGGGACCGCGCCCCTCCCGTTCGAAGCCGGTTACGCGGAGGTCGTCTTCACTACGAATCTGAGCGGGTATCAGGAGGTCTTCACCGACCCCTCCTACCTCGGCCAGATCGTCGTCATGACCGCCCCGATGATCGGCAACTACGGGATTAATCCCGACGACGTCGAATCCGATCGCCCACGTGTGGCGGGCGTGGTGGTGCGCGAGTTGTCAGCGCGCGCTTCGAATTGGCGTTCGACGGGGGATCTCATCGATTGGCTCGCGGAGGCGCATGTCCCACTCGTGGCGGACGTGGACACGCGCCAACTCACGCGCCACATCCGGTCCAAGGGTGCGATGCGCGGCGCCGTCGCGATGGGGGAACGTCCCAGCGACGAGGTGCGGGCGGCGCTCGCGGCCTCGCCGTCGATGGACGGACTCGATCTGGCGAGCAAGGCGACGATCGCGCAGGAGTACGGCGAAGGCGCGGCGAACGCCGACCACCATATCGTGGCGTTCGACTTCGGCATGAAGCGCAACATCCTGCGCCTGTTCGCCCAGCGCGGTTGCCGGGTGACCGTCGTGCCCGCGAGTACACCGGCAGCGCGCGTGCGCGAGCTGCAACCCGATGGTGTGTTCCTCTCGAACGGTCCGGGGGACCCCGCGGCGGTCTCCTACGCCATCACCACGATCCGCGATCTGGCCGATGGCTCGCTCCCGATTTTCGGGATCTGTCTCGGCCATCAATTGCTTGGTCTGGCACTGGGCGGCGAGACGGTGAAATTGCCATACGGGCATCGGGGGGGCAATCACCCAGTGCGGGATCTCCATACTGGGCAAGTACTTATCACGTCACAGAATCACGGATTCGCGGTAAGCGGCGATACGAGTGGAGTCCCCGGTGCCAAGTCGCTTGAGGTCACACACCTTAACCTCAACGACGGGACCGTCGAAGGGGTGCGACACCGCGAGTACCCGATTTTTGCCGTCCAGTACCACCCCGAGGCATCGCCGGGACCGCATGATGCCCAGGGCCACTTCCAGCAATTCCTACAAGCTCTTGACAGTCAATAAGTAAGCCCGTATGATAGCCCCCGACTTTTGCTACTCGGCAGACGTTCGGGGGGGACCAATGACGAAGGCCGATCTGGTCGAAAAGGTCACCGCGCAAATCGCTCGCACCGCCGGTCCCCTCATTTCCAAGAAGGACTGCGCCCGGGTGGTGGACTCCTTTTTGGACGCCGTGAAAGCCGCGCTGTCTGAGCAGCATAACATTGAGATACGCGGCTTTGGGACCTTCAAGATCCGGCAGCGGAAAACCCGGATGGCCCGCAATCCGCGCACCGGCGATCCGGTGGAAGTGGCCGCCCGCCCGGTCCCTGTCTTCAAGCCCAGCAAGGAGTTGCGCGCGATGGTCGCGGACGCGAGCGAGAAGGTCTCCTCCTAACCCGCTGCGCACGCAAGACTTGTCCCCCGGCCCCAGCGCTGCTGCTGGGGCCTTATTGTTTGTGGGTGTAAGCTCTTACACGGAGTTCTGATGCGCTCGTTGTCTCGGTTGCTGAGTGCGATCGTCGTGACCGCTGCCGCTCCTCTGGCCGCGCAGGCGGTGCGTTACGAAGTCGCGGTCACCGCGCCGGCGCTACAGCTCTACATCAACGGCCGCGACTCGCTCCCCTACGATGCGGTGTTCGCGAAAGCCGGGATCAGCGTCGCTCGCAACACGGTGTCGGTGCCGTTCCTCGGCATCGCCACGGGCGTCGCCTCGGGAGGGGGAGGCACGCTCGACGTGCAGTCGGTGACGCCGGACCAGGACTGGGCCGCGACCTTCCGCTCGCGCTACCGCGGGCGCGCCGGACAGCCGCTCGCGATCACGGTGCGGCGTGGCGGCCAGGTCGTGACGCTGAATACGGTGCTGCGCGAGCGCAGCAGCGCCCGCGTCACGATCTCGCGCGCGGCGGGCCTCACGCCCAAACAGAGGCGCATCTGGCAAGGCCTCGCATCGGGACTATAATCGGATCATGGGGAAGGTGTCGGTTCGGTTCTTCGCTCGGTACGCCGAGCTCGCCGGGTGCACGTGGTCGGCCGTCAATGTGGAGACGCCGACGACGGTCGCCGCCGTGATTGCGCGCGTCCGCGAGGTCTTCCCGGGCACGAAAGGCTTGCCTCCGCAACCGCTCGCCGCGCTGAACGAGCGTCAGGCGCGACTCGATGCCGCGGTGAACGATGGCGACGAAGTAGCCTTGCTCCCGCCACTCTCGGGTGGATGAACCCCGGGGCATAGCCCGGGGACGGTAGACTGTGGAAGGTTTTATGATGCATCTCACGCGTCACCCAATCGACGTCGCTGACGTCCTCGCCGAGGTGAAGGGGCCGGAGCGGGGAGGCACGTGCGTGTTCGTGGGAACTGTCCGCAACGACGGAGACGTCACCGGCATCGAGTACTCGGCCTACGAGGCGATGGCGCTCACCGAGATCGAGCGCATTCTCGGCGAGGCGCAGGCACAATGGCCAGATTCGCGCGTGATCCTGCAACACCGGCTCGGCCTCATTCCGGTCGGCGACGCCAGCATCGCGATCGGCGCGGCCGCGCCGCATCGCGACGACGCCTTTGCGGTGTGCCGGTTCGTGATCGAAGCGGTCAAGAAGCGCCTGCCGATCTGGAAGAAGGAGCACCACAGCGACGGGACGACCGCGTGGGTCGATCCTGCAGGAAAGCCGGTCGCGCATGGTCCGTGACACCCTCTCCCGCCCGCTCGGGAGCCTGCGGATCTCGGTGACCGATCGCTGCAATCTGCGCTGCCGTTACTGCATGCCCGAGCAGGAGTACGTCTGGCTCCCGAAAGAGTCGATCCTCACGTTCGAGGAGATCACGCGGCTGGCGCGCGTGTTCGTCGAGCTGGGCGTCACGAAGCTCCGTCTCACGGGCGGTGAACCGTTGTTGCGGCACGATCTGCCGGCCCTGAGTGCGATGCTGTCGGGGATACCCGCGGTCCAGGATCTCGCGATGACGACCAACGGGTTGCTCCTGGCCAAGCACGCCGAGGCGCTGCGCCGCGCGGGGCTCGAGCGGGTGACGGTGAGCCTCGATACGCTGCGCCCCGAGCGCATGCGCGACCTGGCCCGCAGCGACCGCCACGCCGACGTGTTGGCGGGGATCGGCGCCGCCCGCGCCGCCGGCTTCGCGCCCATCAAGCTCAACACGGTCGTGATCCGGGGCGTGAACGACGACGAGCTGGCCGACTTGATCGAGTTCGCGAGCAGCCAGGACGCCGAAGTGCGGTTCATCGAGTACATGGACGTGGGCGGGGCGACGGGGTGGTCGGCGGAGCAGGTGGTGTCGCAGCGCGAGATGCTGGAGATCCTGTCGCAGCGCTACGGGGCGATCGCGCCGGTCTCATCGGCGGACAATCCCGCGGCGCCGGCGGAGCGGTTCCGGCTGCCCGACGGCACGACGTTCGGGATCATCGCCTCGACCACCGCGCCGTTCTGCCGGTCGTGCGACCGCAGCCGGCTCACGGCCGACGGCACCTGGTTTCTGTGTCTGTACGCCGCGCGGGGCGTCGATCTGCGGGAGCCGCTGCGTGGAGGAGCCTCGGATGAAGCGCTCGCCGCCTTGATCGACGCCACCTGGCGCGGACGGGCGGACCGGGGTGCGGAAGAGCGTCTGGCGGTCGCCGAGCGTGGCGCGCTGTATCGGATCGAAAGCCTGCGGGCGGACCCGCACCGGGAGATGCATACGCGGGGAGGGTAGGGGGTCGGACTGGCTATCAAGCGGCGTTATGACTCCTGGTGCGCGTTCGCTGGCGGGGGTGGCGACGGGTTTGTAGTGTAATGAGGTCAGTCAGACTACAGTTGGACAGTTGCTCCCGGAGGTGTCGATGACCAGACCCTCACTCAGTCTTGCGCTCCTCCTCCCCTATGCTGCCCTGACCCTCCCCGCGGCCGCCCAGCGTTCAGGCGGTACGAACATGAGCCTTACTGGAGGAGCCTACCTGCTGGCGCCCGGCACATTCGCGCAAGCATTCAACCATGGCCCAACTATGGGCCTCGTGTCATCCGCGCACCTCGTTGGCAGACTGTCGTTGCGTGCTGCCCTGCGGCACGATTGGCTCCCCTACGACCGGGCCAGGTTCTTTCGACAGCTAGGCGTCGGGACGGTCGACCTCGATGAGCAGCTCGGAGGCGACGCCCAGCTGACGACTTGGTCGGTCGGACCCGAACTCACGCTATGGCGACCTCGGTGGCTGCGCCTCTATTCGTTCGGAACGCTGGGCCGGGCGTCGCGCTCGACAACCACGGGGCCGCTGGTAGCGCTCTACTGCGAACCGCCCAGCGGGCACCCTGGTCCCGATTGCATTTCTCCTCAGCATCGCGTTCACACTCGTGGCGCTTACGAAGGTCATTTCGGACGGGCGCACTCGGCGTCGACTGATTGAGAGCCGAGCTGCTCCAGAGCTCGTGCGTGCAATCGTTACGCCGGCGAAGGAGGACCTGGGACTCTATAGTGCGCTAAAATGGGGAATCCTGACCGGCGCGGTAGGATTGGCACTGATTGTGGTGCAGTTCCTCCCCTATCGTCCGGATCAGCCAATCGTATTGGGCGTTATCCTCGTCTTCGCGGCCGCGGGCCTAATTGGCTATTACCTCAGCGCGCGGCGGCTCGTACCACCAACTCAGGGTGGTGGCGCCGTCTAACAAGCGCTTGAAGCTGCCGGCACCGTCCGTGCTGAAGCCCTTGGTCGCATCGCTCCTCCTGCTAGGCGCAGGATTCGAGACGCGTCCCCCATGCGCAGCGATGTGTCAGTGCGTGTATGACGGGACCGTGCAGGATGCGGTGGCGCACGCTTCCGTCGTGTTCGTTGGGCGGGTCGTCGCCAGTACTGACACGCTGATCGACTACGGCGCGGGCCCCGGACACGGAGTCCCTCACAGCATACTGACGTTCGTCGTCGATCAGCGATGGAAGGGGCACGGGACGGACTCGATTCGGATTCTTACGCCTCAGACCTCGACCGCTTGTGGTGCCTCCTTTATGCGGGGACCCAACCTAGTCTTCGCCCACGCGGACACCTCGGGGTTGTTCTTCACCTCTTCGTGTGATCGAAACCGATCACTCAAGGAGGCATGGAAAGACATTCGCGCCCTTGGCCGACCCGTTTTTCGGCGGAGCGGCGCAGCGCATTGAGCGCGGGCCCGTGCCGCCTAACATGCGCCTAAAGCTGACGGCGCGCGTACATTGGAGAGTGACTCTCTCTTCAGCGCGCCGCAGCTTAAGCGCGGTCCGTTAGGAGCAACCTCTATGCTGCGGTTGACACTCTTGGCTACTGCGTTCCTCCTGGCCGCGTGTGGC
>Ga0193723_1000468_pt1 | contig 15973 bp, 10 predicted proteins | sample H2m2metaG_FD_143042 | JGI IMG/M metagenome (GOLD analysis project Ga0193723, IMG submission 143042) | Soil microbial communities from a riparian zone of the East river system, Colorado, United States - H2m2 | ecosystem: Environmental > Terrestrial > Soil > Riparian zone | place: USA: East River...
GCTCTCCCGCAGTAGCCGCCAGGCTCCGAGAAGGATCAGCAGCGCGAGCGCGATCGAGATGATCGGGTCAGCCAGGGTCCAACCGGTGAGCAAGATGATCCCGGCCGCCCCCAGCGCGCCCACCGAGCCGAGCGCATCGCCCAGCACGTGGAGGTAGGCGCCACGGGTGTTGAGATTGCCCTGCCGGATGCCGTGCAGAATCATCAGGCTGACGATGTTCACCAGCAGTCCGCCGGCGGCGACGATGAGGAAGAGCTCGGCCCGGATCGGCTGTGGGTGCTGGATCCGTTGAACCGCCTCGAGTATGACCCAGGCCGCGATGCCGAAGAGGGCCGCGCCATTGATCAGGGCGGCGAGGATCTCCCAACGCTGGTACCCGTAGGTCTTGCTCGGGCTGGCGGGCCGGAGCGAAATCCAGGCGCTGAAGAGCGAGAGGCCGAGCGCGCCGGCGTCGGTGAGCATGTGCCCGGCATCGGCCAGCAGCGCGAGGGAACCGCTGATCCATCCCCCAATCGCCTCGATCACCATGAAACCGGCCGTTAGGCCAAGAACCACGGCGAGGTGGGACAGCGGGGCAGCGGGGCGGCTCGATGTAAGCGAAACACAGTCGGCCCGCAAAGCCCCAGAGGTCGGGGAAGGTCCCGTAGAAACGCGTGATCCGCTCATGCTCGAAATCTAGCTCTCTTTTTTCTTCTGCCCCGCTGGTTCCTGCCCCGCCGCCCCGCTGCCCCGCTGCCCCGCCACCCTCATCCGCACCGCCTCCGCATGCCCATACAGCCCTTCGGCTTCCGCCAGCGCGATGATGGCTTCGGCCTCCCGCGCCAGCCGGGGGAAGGCATAGCGGATGACGCTGGTCCGCTTCACGAAGTCGTACACGCCCAGCGGCGAGGCGTACCGCGCGGTCCCCCCCGTGGGAAGCACGTGGCTGGGACCGGCCAGGTAATCGCCGACCGGCTCCGGCGTGTCGTCGCCCAGGAAGATGGCGCCCGCGTTCCGGATTGCCTTCGCGATCCGTTCAGGACCGTCGGCGGCAATCTGGACATGCTCGGGAGCCCGCCGGTTTACTACCTCGATGGCGTCCCGCATCGACCCGGCCAGGGCGATCAGACCGTTTCGCTCCAGGGACGCCCGGGCGATGGCGCCGCGAGGGGTGCGATCGAGCGCCCATTCCAGCGCGGGCCACAGCGCCTCCGCCAGATCCGGGTCCGTCGTCACGCACCAGCTGGTGGCGTCCTCATCGTGCTCGGCCTGGGCGATCATATCGGCAGCCACCCGGTCGGGCCGGGCGGTGGAATCGGCGATGACGAGGAGCTCGGTGGGTCCGGCGATCATGTCGATCCCCACCTGGCCGACGACCTGCCGCTTGGCTTCCGCCACCCAGCGGCTCCCCGGTCCGACAATCTTGTCCACCCGGGGGATGGTCCGGGTGCCGTAGGCCAGCGCGGCGATGGCCTGGGCGCCGCCCACCCGGAATACCCGGGTGACCCCCGAGAGTGCGCAGGCAGCCAGCACGGCGTCGGTGACCCCGCTGGGCGGCACGACCGCAATGATCTCCTGGACCCCGGCCACCAGTGCCGGCACCGCGTTCATCACGACTGAGGAGGGATAGGAGGCCTTACCTCCGGGGACGTAGAGCCCCACCCGGTCCAGCGGAGTCACCTTCATGCCGACGACGCTACCGTCGGCGTCGGCCAGGTGAAAGCCGGTATCTCTTTGGCGCTGATGGTATTCGGTGACCTGGTGGACGGCCTGGGTCAGTGCCTCCCGGAGGACGCGGGGGATCCGCTCCAGCGCGTCGTGCCAATCCGACGAGTCGAGCTCCCAGGAGGATGGCGTGAGGTCCACGCCATCGAACCTGAGCGTGTACTCCTGCACGGCGGCGTCACCCCGGGCCAATACGTCCTGGAGAATGTCAGAGACCCCCCGGCGGGTATCCGGATCGGCACCGGATCGGCGGGGGAGCAACGGCTCGAGCGAGTCGAAGGGGGGCACGACCAACCGACGAATCACCGGACTCCCTCGCGGCAAGATCGCCTCAATGTTACGCTTGAATGATATGCAAGAGTCACAGCCGGGCTCGATCGGCCTGCGTTTACTCGCGGTGCTGGTCCTGGTAGTCGCGAATGCGTTCTTCGTCGCGGCCGAGTTTGCCCTCGTGTCGGCCCGGCGGACCCGCATTGAAGCGATGATTCGGGAGGGCGATCGGAAGGCTAAGGCGGGGCGGGCGGCGCAACAAGACCTCTACCGTCAGCTTTCTGCCGCGCAGCTGGGCATTACAGTCGCCTCGATCCTGCTCGGTTTCGTGGCCGAAGACACGGTGGCGTACTTCTTTCGCCAGTGGCTCGCCTCGCTTCCCACCTGGCTGGCCTTCCTCGGCCGCGCGGGTGTCGCCTCCGTGATCGCGCTCTCGCTGATCTCCTTCCTGCACGTCGTCTTCGGTGAGCAGGCCCCCAAAGCCGTCGCCATAACCCACCCGGAGGCGGTGAGCCGCTGGGTCGCCACCCCGCTGTTGATCTTCTCGTGGATCACCCGGCCCGCCACCGGGCTGCTCAACTCGAGCGCCAACTGGTTGATTCGCCTGATGGGAATCACCGGCGCATCGCCGGAGCTGGAGCGGATTCACTCTCCCGAGGAGATCCGGATGCTGGTGGAGCAGAGCGAGGAAGGAGGGAGCCTGCAGCAGCAGGACGCACGCCTGCTGGAGGGGGTCTTCGAGTTCAGTGAGAAGACCGCGCAGGAGGTCATGACACCCCGGACCCAGATGGCGGCGCTCGAGGCCGACCTCACGGTCGAGGCCGCGGCCGACCAGGTGGCGATCACCGGACGTTCGCGCTATCCGGTCTACACCGACTCACTCGACGAGATCATCGGTGTGGTGCACGCCAAGGACATCCTGGGAGCGCTCCGCTCCCGGCCGGGGCAGACGATTCGCACGATCCTGCGTCCGCCACTCTTCGTGCCCGGCACCCGCGAGGTGGAGGATGTGCTGGCCGACATGAAGCGGCTCAAGACTCACCTGGCCATCGTGCTCGACGAGTACGGCGGCACGGCGGGCCTGGTGACCATGGAGGATCTGCTCGAGGAGATCGTCGGGCCGATCTACGACGAGCACGACCCCCAGGATCGCGTCGGACCGACGGACGGGGCGCCGCGCATCGATGGCTCGATGCCGATCTCGGAGTTCAACAACCAGTTCGACGCCGCGCTGGACGACGCCGACTACACCACCATCGGCGGCTACATCTTCGGCCAGCTCGGGCGCCTGCCCCGGGTAGGCGACCGGGTCACCGTTGGACCGTTGACGTTCGAGGTGGTCGAGATGGAGGGACGCCGGGTGAAAACGGTTCGCCTCCATAGCAACAAGCCCGAGGAAGCCGCCGCCCCCAAGCCGGCCTGACGATGTTCCCCACATCATTCGCCGCAATTCCCCCGGGCGCTCTCGATCTGACCGGTGAGGCCGTTCGCCGGCGCCGCTCGCTCCAGCGCGCCGCCATGGACACGCTCGAGCATGCCGGCTACGAGGAGCTCCTCCCGCCAACGTTCGAGTACGAGGACACGTTCATCCGGGCGGCCGGCGCCGATGTGGCGGAGCGGCTGGTCCGCTTCCCCGACCGGGACGGACGGATCCTGGCGCTGCGATACGATTTCACCGCCAGTCTGGCCCGGGTTGCGGCCACCACCTTTGCGGACGCGAGCCGGCCGCTTCGGCTGTGCTACTCGGGCAAGGTGAAATGGCAGGAGCCGGAGCGCGGCGGCAGACCGCGGGAGATGCTCCAGGTTGGCGCGGAGCTGCTCGGGCAGGGCGACCTCGCGGCGGATGTCGAGATCGTTCGCCTCACCCTGGGTCTGCTCGGGGCGGCGGGAGTGCGGGATTTCCAGCTGAATCTGGGCCATGTGGGCGTACTCGCGGCCGGCCTGGACGCCATCGAGGAGCCGCTCCGGTCGGAGGTGCGCCGCTGGATCGATCGGAAGGACCAGGGCAGCCTTCGTCGAGCGCTCGCGAGCCTGTCGGGAGACGCCTGCACGCTCATGACCCTGCCCTTCGTCATCGGCCGGCGCGACGCGCTGGAGGCCGCCGCCCAAGACGCGCCTCAGGCGTCGAGGGCAGGGCTCGAGCATTTGCTGGCACTCGATTCGGCGCTGACTGCCAAGGAGCGGACCCACCTGGTGTACGATCTCGGCGAGGTCCGCGGTCTCGACTATTACACCGGCATTCACTTCGAGCTTTATGTGTCAGGCGCGGGGCGGGCAGCGGGCGCGGGCGGGCGATACGACGACCTCATGGGCCGCTTCGGTCGCGCCATGCCTGCGGTCGGCGTCTCGCTGGACCTCGATATCATCGCCGAGGTGGCGGCGTGAGCCGGCTCCGAATCGCACTGGCCAAGGGCCGCCTGTTCGAGCCGTCCGTGGCGCGGTTCCGCCAGGCCGGAGCCGCCATCGCCGAGAATGGGGACGGCAGGAAGCTCCTCATCGGCTCCAGCGATCCATCGATCGAATTTCTGGTGGTGAAGCCGGCCGATGTGCCGGTCTATGTCGAGTCCGGCGCAGCGGATCTCGGCATCACGGGAACGGATGTCCTGCGGGAGAGCGGTGCGGATGTGCTCGAGCCGCTGGAGATGCAGTTCGGATTCTGCCGGTTGGTGGTGGCGACGCCTGCGGGATCGCCGTACCCGGCGCTGCCTGGCGGAGTCACCGCACGGGTCGCGACCAAGTACCCCCGGCTGGCGCAGGCATATTTCGCCGGTTTGGGACGCCCAGTGGACATCATCCAGGTCGGCGGTTCGGTGGAAGTGGCGCCGCTGCTCAACCTGTCGCACTGGATCGTGGATCTGGTGGACACGGGGAACACGCTTCGCGCGAACGGACTGGTCGAGCGGGCGACCGTCCTCCAGTGCAGCGCCGTCCTGGTGGCCAACCGGGCGAGTCAGAAGCTGAAGCTGGATGCGTATCTGGATTTGATGGAGCGGCTGGAACAGGCGTCATCATGAGGCGTTCGCAGCGCTCGGGAGTCTCCGATCTCTGCTGTCGCTGAGCTCCGCTACTACTTCAACACGAAGGCACGAAGGACACGAAGGACCACGAAGGGTTTCGAAACCCATCCAGGGCTCGTCGCACTAGGACATGTTTTTGTTCAACTGCGCACCAATACAGTTCGTTTGCCACTGGCCTTGAAACGGGGTGGTGTGCTGTTGACTAAAAATTTGCCTGCGTGATCGCCGGCTGTCCCTTCGTGTACCTTCGTGCCCTTCGTGCCTTCGTGTTGAAGTAGTGGCAGACCTTTATCGTCCTGCGGTGGTCGTCCTCCGCGCCAGCTTCACGGCCAATTCGATCGCCTCCCGCATGCTCGATGGATCCGCCTTGCCGGTGCCCGCGATGTCGAGCGCGGTGCCGTGATCCGGTGAGGTGCGCGGGAACGGCAGACCCAGCGTCACATTCACTGCTCGGCCAAACGCCGCCACCTTGATCGCCGTCATCCCCACGTCGTGGTACGGCGCCAGCACCGCGTCGAACTCTCCCCGCATCGCCCGGACGAACACGGTGTCCGCCGGCAGCGCCCCGGTCGCGCCAAGCTCCCGTGCCGCAGGGTTCAGGATCCGCTCCTCTTCGTCGCCGAACAAACCCGACTCACCTGCGTGCGGGTTCAAGGCGCACACCGCGATCCGGGGGCTCTCGATTCCCCACCACTCGCGCAGGGCGCGATCGACGATACGGCCGGTGCGCACTACCCGCTCGATCGTGAGGAGGGCGGTCACATCCCGGAAGGGCACGTGGGTGGTGACGAGCACCACCCGGAGCGGATGCCCATCAGTATCTCCGGGCGATGGCTCGGCGGCCAGCATCATGGCCACATCCACCTGGCCGGCCAGCTGCGCCAGCCATTCGGTGTGACCTGGGTAGGGGAATCCCGCGAGATGAAGGGCGTGCTTGTGGGCGGGAGCGGTGACGATCGCATCGACTTCGCCGCTGAGGGCCAGCCGGGCCGCGGCCTCGACGGCGTGGCCGGCGATGCGGCCTGCGCGGATGATCCGGTTTCGGTCGCCGGTGGCGTCGCCGCTGCCCAACCCCCAGCTGCCGACCGCAATGCGGCGCTGCGCCGGCAGATCTGCGATCTGATCCTCGGCACCGATCAGCGTGATGTCTGCGTCGATACCTGAGTGCAGCGCTCGGGCGGTAATCTCAGCCCCAATCCCCCGGGGATCTCCGAGAGCGATAGCGATTCGGACCGCTCCCGTCCCTTTGCTGCGCTCAGGGCGAGCTTTTCCCGTCTTTCCCGTCTTTCCCGCCCTTCCCGTCAGGAACGAATCTCGACGTAGGTCGCCTTTCGCAGCCGGTCGAGATAACGTCTGATCGCGAGCGTCTGCCCCAGCTGGTCCCGGATGCGGTCCCGCACGTCCTCGTACCTGACTTCTCCCTCGGGACGGCGGTTAGTCACCGTGAGCACGACGAACTGATCCCGCCCGCCGGCCCCCGGCATCGTGAACACCGGGAGTACCGCCCCGGAATCCGCCTCACCGATGACCTTCCCGTACGCCTCCGGCAGCTTCGTCACCGGCACGCTCTCGGCGTCACGCTCGGCCGAGCGGTCGTGGTAGATGCGTTGCAGGGAATCGAACGAGGCGCCGCCGACCACGGCCTTGTGGACCGACTCGGCGATGGCTCGCGCGCTCTCCACGTGCACCGAGTCGACCTGTGGTACGATGAGGATGTGCCGGGCCTGCACCTCACCGGGTTGTATCCGTTCCACCTGAATGATGTGATAGCCGAAAGGCGACTCCACCGGATCGGATACTACGCCGGGCTTGAGCGCGAACGCTACCCGCTCGAACTCCGGCACCATGACTCCGCGGCGGAACCAGTTGAGCGAACCTCCCTGATCCTTGGAGCCCGGATCCTGGGAGAAGCGGCGAGCGGCCGTAGCGAAGTCCGCCCCCCGCCTCAGCTCCAGCACGATGGAGTCCGCCTGGGCCTTGGCCTTGAGTTTCGCGTCGGCGGAGGGCTTGGGCGAGACGACGATCTGGCGAAACGAGACGGTGGCCGGGCGACTGCCAAGCGTGGCCTTCTGCTCCTCGAAGTACGCCCGCATCTCCTTTTCGGTCGGCGCCACTGGCTTGAGCTTGCCGTCGGTCCGCAGCTTCTCGATGAGCCGGTTCTGGAATGCCGCGCGCCGCTGCTGATCGGTGAGCCAGCGGCGATACTCCTCCGGCGTCTGGAAGCCCGCCTTCTTGAGCTCGGCCCGATAGTCCACCTCGGACGTGAAGTTGCTCCGCACCTTACGCACCTGCTCTTCGACGCCGCTGGCGATCTCCTCGTCGGTGACCTTGATCGAAGTGTCCCGCTGCGCCTGCTGGACCAGCAGCTCCTCGTCGATGATCGACGACACGATCTGGTGCCGCACGCCATTGAGCCCTTCCGGCGTAGTGGGCACCTTGGCTCCCTGGGACTGACGGGAGAAGATCTCCTCGTCCACCTGGGATGCCAGCACCGGCCGGTTGCCGACGACAGCCACCACCCGATCGACCACGAATGTCGTGTCGCGGGCGGGAATCGCGGCCTGATTGACCGTGCTCACCGTATCCGGCGGCGCGCCCGTCGTGTCGGAAGCGGCCGACGTGGTGTCCTGCGCTGTAAGCCTGCCGACGCCGGGCAGAAGAAGAACGCCGATCAGCGCGCCTGCTCGGTAAAGCCTGTCATTCATCGTGACTACCTCTTACCGGTCGCGGTATCCGCGGGCGCCTTCTCGCCCGGTGCCTTGGGGGCCATTCCCGGAATTGGCGCCGGACCGGGAGCAGGCTGCATCGGCCCCGCCTTGGCCTTGGTGGAATCGGTCTTGGCGCGCTCGGCTTCGGCCAGCTCGACGGCACGATTCAAGCCTGCGTCGTAGATCCGGTATCCGGAGCGCTCGCGTAGCAGGGTAGCCAGTGCGGAGGGAAGCGGACGGAGTCGAGACTTGCCGGTGAGCAGCCGGTCGAAGTACAGGTCGACCTTCATGGCTGCAACCTTGTCCCGGTCGGGCTTGGCGGCACTCGAATCCCACAGCGCCGCGGTGTCCAACCCCATCTCGATGCGGAGCGTATCCAGCTGGCCCCGATAGTGTTCCTGGAGGCCCTTCCACTCCTCCGGCGTGACCCCGATCTTCGCCGAGTCGGCCTGGCGGAGCAGCAGCACGTTCTGGGTGAGGATCTTGGCGAACTGGGTGAGCATGCTGTCGTCCGCCTGCTTCAGCTGGGCGGCATACTGCGGCGGCAGCGCCTTCACCCACCGCATGAACTCGCCGACGGTGAGCTCTCCGCCTTTGAAGGAGGTGAGCGTTTTCTTCGAGTTGCGTGCCTCTTCCGGATTCTCACCAGCCGCCCGCATCGCCTTGCCCGCGCCCTTGGAGATCTTGATCTTGTTGATGATCGCCAGGCTGTCCATGTAGATGGAATCGAGCCGGCTCCCTGCGCTCTGGGCCAGGTATGCGGTGAGTCGCTCACGGACCGCGTCCGCGCCGGGACGCTTGATGATGTGGTAGCCGAACGGCGTCTCCACGACGCCACTGACCGCGCCGGGCGCCAGGCTCCAGCCGGCGCTGTCGAAGGCGGGCACAAACTTCCCCTTCGGGCTGGGTGGCAGGAAACCGTTGTCCCCTTTGCTGCCTGGATCTTCTGAAAGCTGGGAGGCGAGCTTGCCGAAATCGGCACCGCGCTTGATTTTCGCGAGGGCGCCTTCGGCCTTTTTCCGGGCGGCATTGCGCACCTCGGGCACCGCGTTCGGCGGGGTCCGGAAGAGGATGTGCTGAAGCACCCTGACCTGATTGGCCTGATAGGTACTGTCGGCTGCATTGGGGGAAAAGGTGGAGCGGCGGGCCATCAGTGAATCGTGCCAGTGGCCTCCTCGGAGCTCGGCCAGCTCGGGCCAGACGGCCTGCGCGATGCTCGCCGAATCGAGCGGCAGCTTGCCGTTTGCCACCGCCTGCGCGAACAACGAGTAGTCCACCCAGGTGTTGGTGACGAAGTCCGCCGCATCGCGGTTGGCCCGCATGCCCTTGCCCCCCGCCAGAATCTGACTCAACCGCTGTGGGGTCAGTCGCTGGTCACCCGCTTCGGCCACCACGTCCGCGTGCGCCGAGAAGAGGTCGCGGAAGCCGGAGCAGCCGGTGAGAGCGGCAGCGAGTAGCAGAGATAGGAGCAGGGGAAACCGAGCCATTGGTACTCCGTGTTGGGGTGTAGTCGCTAGTCGCTAGTCATTGGTGCCTAGTGACTAGTGACTAGTGACTAGTGCCTAGCGACTAGTGACTATCACGATGCCTTCCTTAACGCCCGCACCAGCGCCGGCACAATCGGCTCTCCGCCCAGCCGGATCAACCGGAGCGACAGCGGGACAGTGCGACGGACTTCCGCGGCCAACTGCACATCGTCCAAGGCAGATGTGAGACCGGCGAGCCTGGGCGTGGTCCCGGGACGGAAGGTGAGACGCGCTTCGTCTCCCCGCACCAGCACGTTCTGCAGCCCGAGGGCCGCCCCCATGACGCGGAGCCGCGTCATGTCGAGCAGCGTCTCGACGGTGGGCGGCAAGGGGCCGAAGCGTTCCCGCAACTCGTCGCGGAGCCCGTCAATTTCGCCGGATGACGCAGACCGCGCCAGTCGGCGGTACAGGTCGAGCTTGACGTCGTCGTCCGGGACGTAGCTGTCGGGGAGGTGCGCGGGGTGGTCGAGCACCACATCGGGCGGCGCCGGCTGCTCTACCGTGCCCTGGCCCCGCAGCGAGCGGACGGTCTCCTCCAGCCAGCGGAGATAGAGGTCGAAACCAACCGCCTGAGCGTGACCCGACTGCTCCGCTCCCAACAGATTGCCCGCCCCCCGCAGCTCGAGATCCCGCAGTGCAATCCGATAGCCTGAGCCCAGATCAGTATGATGCTCCAGCACCTTGAGACGTTCCTCGGCTTCCGCGTCGATGGCGTCGGGGACCAGCAGGTAGCAGTACGCCCGGCGGTGACTCCGGCCGACCCGGCCTCGCAGCTGATACAGCTGCGCCAGCCCGAAGCGGTGGGCGTCGTGCACCACCATCGTGTTCGCGTTGGCGACATCGAGCCCCGATTCCACGATCATGGTGGAGACGAGGATATCCACCTCACCCGCGACGACGTGCGCAACCACCTTTTCGAGCTCCTCCGCCGCCATCTGCCCGTGGGCCACCCCTACCCGCGCCCGGGGCGCGAGTTTTCGGACCCGTTCGGCGATGGTGTCGATCGTCTCGATGCGGTTGTGGACCATGAAGACCTGCCCGCCACGGTCGATCTCCCGGGCGAACGCCTCCTCCAGTAGCGCGTCATCCCACGGCTCGACGAACGTCAGGATGGGAGATCGGTCGCGCGGCGCGGTCTCGATCAGGGTCAGATCCCGGAGACCTGCCAGCGACAGGTGGAGTGTCCGGGGAATCGGCGTGGCGGTGAGCGTGAGCACGTCGACCGAGAGTCGCAGCGCCTTGAGCCGCTCCTTGTGCTTCACCCCGAATCGGTGCTCCTCGTCTACCACCAGCAGGCCGAGGTCCTTGAACACGACGTCCTTGGAGAGGAGCCGGTGGGTCGCGATCACGATGTCCGTCTGTCCGTTGGCCAGCCGGGTGAGCGCCGCCTTCTGCTCCTTCTGGGTTCGGAACCGGGAGAGGACTTCGATCTTGACCGGGAAATCGGCCAGGCGCTCGATGAAGGTCCGGCCGTGCTGCTCGGCCAGAATCGTCGTCGGCACCAGGACAGCGACCTGCTTCCCTCCCTGGACCGCCTTGAATGCCGCGCGCACCGCGATCTCGGTCTTGCCGTATCCGACATCGCCGACCAGCAGGCGGTCCATAGGAAGCGGCTTCTCCATGTCCCGCTTGACCTCCTCGGTGGCCTTGCGCTGGTCGGGAGTGTCCTCGTAGAGAAAGCTGGACTCCAGCTCGCGCTGCCACTTGGTGTCGGGTGGAAAGGCGTAGCCGCCGGTGACTCGTCTCCGGGCGTAGAGATCGAGAAGCTCGGCCGCCATCCGCTTGATGGCCTGTCGGGTTTTCTCTCGAACCCGCTGCCAGGTCGACCCGCCGAGCCGGTGGATCCGTGGTGGCGGACGGTCTCCGTCTTCACCGGAGGCGCGATAGCGCTCGAGCTGGTCGAGCCGGTAGAGCGGCACGTTGAGCCGGTCGCCCCCTTCGTACTCGACGATCGCAACCTCGAGGGTGGATTCGCCCGCGGTGATCGTCTCGATTCCGCGGTAGATGCCGATGCCATGCTCGAGGTGCACGACATAGTCGCCCAGAGTCAGAGCGCCGGTGGCTCCCGACGGGGCGGCCTCACGGTACCGGCGCGGCCGGCGCAAGCGGCGCGCGCGGCGAAAGATCTCGTGGTCGGTGAGCACCCGGAGCGAGGGCATGACGAAGCCGCCCTCGAGAGCGCCGATGGCGAGCGTGGCACCGTTGCCCCGAGCGCGACCCTGTCCGGGATACAGCGGCGATTCGAGCAGCTCCTCCAAGCGCTCGAGCTGCCCCTCGTTGTCGCAGAGAATCAGAGTCGGCAGGCTGGGCCCCAGCAGGGAGCGCAGGCGGTTGAGATCCCGGTCGATCCGCTCGGGCGGGAAGAAGCCGAACTGCAGGTCCACCGTATCGTCCCGCAGCAGGAGGCGAGGAAATTGCTCGAGTCGCTCGCGCCACTCGCCAGGCGGCTGGAAGATGCTCTCCCTGCTGGGCACGTCCTCACCCAGGCGCCGGGCCACCTCGAGATGGTGAGCGGCCTCGTTCCAGGCCCGGGTGACCTCGTCGAAGTCAGGCCCGGAGGTCTCTTCGACAAGCAATGTGTCGGAGGGGAGAAGGTCCAAAAGAGTTTTGCGGACGGCGGGGATCGAAGCTCCATTGGGTTTCGGTCCCCTCCCCCTCGCTTCGCTCGGGGTCAGGGTGACACTCGAGTCTTCAGCCTCCTCCCGGATCGTTTTCGTATTGATCGGCAGCACCGTGATGTCGCTCAGCTCCTGGAGCGATCGCTGGGTGGTCAGATCGAAACCGCGGAGCGAGGTGATCTCGTCGCCCCACCACTCCAGTCGCGCGGGTACCGCCATGCCGAAGCCGTACAGGTCCAAGATTCCGCCGCGTACGCTGAACTCGGCGACCTCGCTGACGGTCGGCACCCGCTGGTATCCCATGGCCTCGAGCGCGCGGGCGACCTCCGCGGGTGGCCGGCTGTCCCCGACAGCTAACCTGAGGCTGAGCCGCTGGAGTGCGGCCGGCAGGAGAGTTCGTTCCGCGGTGGCACGCGCGGTGGTGACCAGGATCCGTAGCCGGCCCTGGAGCAGCGCCTGAATCGTTTCGGCTCGCTCTCCGGCGATCTCGTAATGGGGCTCGTCCTCGCCCAATGCTTCGCGTTGAGGATAGAGAGCAGTAGGTACCTCGGTGAGCTGAGCCAGGTCGGAGAGCCACCGCTCGGCGTCTGCCGGCGATGGGGCGATCACGGTCAGCTGGCGTTGGGGATAGGTCCGGGCCAGCCACGCCACCAACGCCGCCCCGCTCGAACCGGGAAGGCCTCCCAACCGGAGCGTGCCGCCACGGCCTGGAAGACGATCGCCCAGGTCGCGCACGGCGGGTGCGCGCTCGAACGCATCGACCACCGGCTTCAGGCTCACCGCCGGCGTCTCCAGGCGCTTGCGAGACCCACTTCGATCATGCCGACCGCCAGCGCTGTCCAGAGCAGGGGACCTCGCAGGTCACCCCGGGAAGACGAGGAGAATGCCACCTCACTCGCTTCGGGCAGCGGCACCACCCGCGCGCCTTTCCAGAGCTGCCGTGCCTGGCCGTCGGAGGCGCGAGCGAGCCGCGACTCCCGGGCATCCGGATTCACGCTGATGGCTCCAACGGTATCCCGACCCGCCACCAGGTAGAACACGCCCGGCTCGGTGGGCCGGAAGAGTCCGCCACCTTCTACTCTCCATTGCCGATCGGCCTGCCGCACCTCGGTCACCAGGTCGGGAAGAGCTATCGGGTCCCCCGGTGCGCCGTGATCCAGCGCGATCTCGCCGCGAGCCAGCCGGTTGAGCAGCAGGTCCATGAACGGCATGAATCCGGCCGACACCGGCAGATCGGTCCACGCCGGGTCGAGCCGGCTGCCGAGCAGGACCACGTTGCCACCGCGGACAATCCAGGGTGCTCCGTTGACTGTGGCCAGTACCCCCGTGCGACCACTCCCACCGGATTGAAGGACGTAGCGCCGAATGACCCGGTGGCGACCCACCACGGCGCCGCTGTCGCTATACCCTGATCCAGTGGCGGGATTGCCGTAGCTCCATCCGACACCGCGGGCCGCCAGGGCCCGGTTCAGCGCGCCGAGTCCCGCAGGATCGTCGGGTGGCTGCACGACCGACGTTCCCCGGCCGAGTCGGCCCAGGGAGACTTCCTGGCCCCGCTGAATTCGGTGATTGGCGGCGAGTACCTCCGACGCTGCGGCGACGTAACGGCTCGCCGAGTCCCAGCTGACCCGGGCCACGGGCGCCACCCGCACGGCGGCAACCCGGCGGTCGTCCAGACGGAACTCGTCCGGATCGAGCTCTGCGGTGAGGGTCCACCATCCACTTGGCGTCGCCGGCAGGCTCACAGTCGTCGCGGCACCGGCTCGCCCGAGGACCTGGCGCGGAGGACGGTTCCCCAAACGCGCGCTGACCGGCACCGCAGCACCCGAATCGCCAACCAGGGAGACGGTGATACGACCACCATCGGAAGACCACGGCTGCGAACCGGTCTCGATGCCCCCGATCCCCACGTTGGCCGGAGGCACCGCCACGGGTCGCCCCACCAGCAGCGGGACCGAGCGCTGTGCGGGCGAAAGCGCACTCGCCTGGAGATCGGTGAGCAGCACGATCTCACCGGGCCGGGGCTCCGACGCGAGGACCTCCCCCGCGAGGGTCACCGCCACACCAAGGTCCAGACGCCTGGGTGAGACCGTGAGCTCACCGACCAAGTCGCCCAGACTGACCCGATCGCCGCGCCGGGGGATGCCGTCGGCCGTCACCAGCCAGAGCGCATCCTCCGGTGTCGCCCGGTCGAGCACTTGTCGAGCGGTGGCCACGAGCTGCCGAAGTTGCGGGGCGCCTCCGACCACGGCTCCACTGCTGGGCGAGTTGTCCACGATGAGGACCAGAGCGCTCGGCGCATGCCCCGGTACCCCGCTGAGAGGCATCGTGGGACCGGCAGCTGCGAGCACCACCGTGGCTATCAGCAACGTTCTGAGCAGGAGGAGCAACCAGTTCTGAAGCTTGAGGCGGCGCTGATGCTCCCGGGTCGTGGTGACGAGGTAACGCACGGCGGGGAAAACGACGGTAGGGGGCTCGCGCCGGGCCAGCAGGTGGAGGAGGATCGGGATTGCGGCAGCAGCCAGGCCAGCCAACACCCAGGGGTGAAGAAATCCAATCATGCCGGGCGTGAGGGTGGCGTCAGAGCTTCGCGGAGTACGACACCGAACGGCGTGTCGGTGGTGACGCGGTGATAGGCGATCCCGTGGCGACGGCACGCGAGGCGCCACTCACTCACTACCGTCTGAACCGTATCCCGGTACGCCCCCGCCCAGTCGCGCGGCCGGAGGACCACCGCCGCGCGGGTCTCCGGATCCTCAAACCGCGCCTCGCTAGGTCCACCCAGGACGACTTCACCCGGATCCATAATATGGAGGACGAGGACCTGATGGCCGCGATGCCGGAGAAATCTCAGAGCCTTGAGGGCCAGCACACCATCCAGCAGCAAGTCGGAGACGAACACCACCAGTCCTCTCCGCCGCAGCTGTCCGATGACCCTCCTGAGGGCCGGCTCCGCCGCGGTGCCCTGACCGGCCTCCAGGCTCGCCAGCACCTCGAGCAGTTGGCGCCAGTGGCTCAGGCGCGCTCGGGGCGGAGTGACCGTGCGGACGTCGTCATCGAAGGTGATCAAGCCGGTGGCGTCGCGCTGCCGGATCAAGACCAGACTCAATGCCGCGATGAGACGCTGAGCGTAGGCCAGCTTGGGCAGGACCGTCTCGGGTGAGCCGGTCCACGCCATCGACCGGCTGGTGTCGCACACTACCACGGCGCGGAGATTGGTCTCCTCCTCGAACTGCTTGACGTAGAGGCGATCGTTCCGGCCCAGGATCTTCCAATCCACGTACCGGAGCTCGTCGCCCGGCTGGTACATCCGGTGCTCGGCGAACTCCACGGAGAACCCTCGCCGGGGCGACCGATGCAGCCCGCTGAGGAACCCCTCGACCACCCCTTGGGTGATGATCTCGAGGCCGCCGAGCTTCGACACCTCCATGGGATCGAGCAGGTCCAGGCGGGCACGGCCAGGGGAAGGGTCGGCAGAACGATGCATGGGAGGCGCAACGTATCCGCGCGCGACCGGAGAAGTCAAACGCAGAGTTATCCTGGGGTTACTGTACAGTGGAGGTCGAGAGCAGGTGAAACCGCCGGCCTGGGCAATTCGTAGCGAGACCTCCACCCCTTACAGGATCCCGAATGCACCGCCTGACCCTGCTCGGCCTGGCACTCATTGTCGCACCACTTTCCGCCCAGACGGCGCCGGCCCTCTCTCGTGCGGCGGCCAGCATCACCGGAGCCGACGTCGCTCATCGGATCGGCATCATTGCGGCGGACTCGATGATGGGCCGGGATACCCCGAGCCGCGGACTGGAGCTGACTGCTGGGTACGTGGCCGACCAGTTCCAGAAGTTCGGGCTCAAGCCAGGAGGGGACCGCGGATGGCTGCAACGCTACCCGATCACTCGGAACCGGCTCGATCTGGGCCAGTCCCGTGTGGTTTTCGTGGCGGGGAACCGGAAGGACCTCGCGGCCTTCACCTCCGCTGCACGGTACGACGGTGGCCCCGTACGGCAGAAGCCGGTGAGTGGAACGGCGCTGCTGGTTGGGGGGCCACAGACGACCGAGACGGCCGACCGGCTCGGGGTGCGGGGCAAGATTGTGCTGTACGTGCCGCAGGCTGGTGTCGAAACGGCGGC
>Ga0193723_1000469_pt1 | contig 15966 bp, 17 predicted proteins | sample H2m2metaG_FD_143042 | JGI IMG/M metagenome (GOLD analysis project Ga0193723, IMG submission 143042) | Soil microbial communities from a riparian zone of the East river system, Colorado, United States - H2m2 | ecosystem: Environmental > Terrestrial > Soil > Riparian zone | place: USA: East River...
GCGGACCGCCGTCACGACCATCGCGCCGATCACGGCCGCCCACGCCTGGCTGAGCGTCAGACGTCCGGTCGGCAGCTCCCGGCCCTGCGTCCGCGGGTTTCTGGCGTCGAGACGGCGGTCCGCGATGCGATTGAATCCCATCGCGACGAAGCGCGCCGCCGTAAACGCCACGATGACGAGTATCGCCACGCGCCACGTCACCGGCTGCTTGTACGACGCGACGATCACGCCAAGTAGCGCGAACGGGAGTGCGAAAACTGTGTGGGGGAGCTTTACGAGATTCACGTAACGGGTGAGGAGCGATTCGCCCGAGAAGGTCTGGCCCTCGCGCGTCGTGCGTGGTGCGTCGTGCGTGGGGTTCACAGGTCGATGCCCAGATCCTTCCACATTGCATCGACCTTCTCCTTCGTGGCGGGATCCATCACGATCTTGTTCGGCCACTCACGGGTGAAGCCTTCTTCCTTCCATTTCCGCGTCGCGTCGATGCCCATTTTCGAGCCGTAGGTGAAGCCGCGACTCGAGTGATCGAGCACGTCGATCGGTCCCATCGAGAAGCGCACGTCGCGCTCGGGATCGATGTGATTGAGCGCGACCCACCACGCTTCCTTGGTGTCGCGGACGTTCACGTCCTTGTCCACGACGACGATCACCTTGGCGAGCGACATCAGCCCCTGTCCCCAGAGCCCGTTCATCACCTTGTAGGCCTGGCCCGGGTACTGCTTGTCGATGCTCACGAACACGAGGTTGTGAAAAATCCCCTCGGCGGGCATGTGGAGGTCCACGATCTCGGGGATCGTGAGCTTCAGCAGCGGCAGAAAGATCCGTTCGGTCGCGTGGCCGAGGTAGAAGTCCTCCATCGGTGGGCGGCCGACGATCGTGTGCGGCCAGATCGGATCGTCGCGCATCGTCACCGCGGTGACGTGCACTTTCGGATAGTAGTCGGCGAGCGAGTAAAACCCCGTGTGGTCGCCGAACGGCCCCTCGAGCACCAGCTCCTCGCGCGGGTCGATGTACCCTTCGATCACGATCTCCGCTTCCGCGGGGACCTCGAGATCCGACGTCACCGCCTTGGACAGGCGCACCGGCTCGCCGCGCAGAAAACCGGCGAACAGAAACTCGTCGATCGTCGGCGGCAGCGGCGCCGAGGCCGCATAGATGCTGGCGGGATCTCCGCCGAGGGCGATGGCGACGGGCATCCTTTCGCCGCGCTCCGCCATCACGCGCCAATGCGCCGCGCCCACCTTATGCCGCTGCCAATGCATCGCTAGTGTGTTCTTGCTCAGCACCTGCACGCGATACATCCCCACATTCCGAACCCCCGATGCCGGATCCCTCGTTATGACTCCACCGAGCGTGATGTACGGCCCGCCGTCCTCGGGCCAACAGATCGGCACGGGAAACTGAGCGAGGTCGACATCCGATTCCTTGATCACGGTGTTCTGGCAGGCGGGACGGCCGACCGTCTTGGGCGGGAATTTCGCGATCTCGGCGAGCCGTGGCAGCATCGCGAGCTTGCCCAGCAGTCCTCCCGGCACTTTCATCGCGAGCAGCTCGGCGATCCGCCCGCCGACGTGGTCGAGGCACTCGACGCCCAGCGCGAGCGACATGCGCCGTTCGGAGCCGAAGAGATTGACGGCCACAGGATACCGGGACTTCCCACCACTGCGCAGCGTCGGTTGCGTGAATAGCAGCGCCGGTCCACCGCCGGGCGACTTCATGCAGCGGTCGGCGACTTCCGTGATCTCCTTGTCCACCGCTACCGGCAGCGCCACCCGGGTGAGGTCGCCGGATTTGTCGATCGCGGCGACGAACTCCCGCAGGTTATCGAGTGCCATAGTGGATCGCGCAGATGCCGCCGGTCAGGCGCTCGAACCCCACACCCGAGAAGCCCGCGGCCACCATGCGCTGCGACAGCGCCTCTGGTTCCGGAAACGCGAGGACCGACTCTGGCAGGTAGGTATAGGCGTCTCTATGTTTCGACACGAGCCGGCCGATGGCGGGGAGAATCCGGCGAAAATAGAAGAGATACATTGCGCGCAACGGCGCCCAACGCGGGGTCGCGAATTCCAGAATGACGAATCGCGTCCCCGGTTTGAGCACGCGAGCCGCTTCGCTCAAAGCCCTGTCGAGGTCGGCAACGTTGCGTACGCCAAATCCCACCATGGCGCCGTCGAATCGCGCCGCGGGAAACGGCAGCGCCAGCGCGTCGGCGGCCACAGGAACGGTCCGCGGCGCTTTACCCTTACCGCGCTCGAGCATTGGGACCACGAAGTCCGCGCCGATCACGCGGCCGCGAAACCCGTCGCGGCGCGCCAGCTCGGCGGCGAGATCGAGTGTGCCCGCGCAGAGGTCGAGATAGGTGCCGTCGGGTTTCGCTTCCCAGCCGAGCCGAGCGACGGCGGTGCGTCGCCAGGACCGATCGACGTTGAGGCTGAGCAGGTGGTTGAGGAAATCGTAGCGCGGTGCGATCGCTGTAAACATGTCACGCACGTAGGTTGCGGAGCGACCCATAGGCGCAAAAGATAGGCCGGACCACCTGAGCGGCGCCAGCGATCAGCAGGTCGTCGCGTGGGCAAAACAGGGTCACGACGCAGCATTCCGCGAGCTCGTCCGTCGGTACGAGCGGCCGGTGTTTTCGCTGCTCTATCGGATGGTGCGCGATCGCGCGCTCGCCGAGGATCTCGCGCAGGAAACCTTCATCAAGGTCCTGAACGGCATCAAATCGTACAAACCGGAGTTCAAGTTCTCATCCTGGATTTTCAAGATCGCGAACAACGCCGCGATCGATCATCTGCGGCGCAAGAGCATCGACACGCTGTCGCTCGATGGCGCGCCGAATGCCGAGACGCCCGATCAGATGCGCGCGACGTCGTTGCAGCTGGGCGACCGCGCGGAGAGTCCGCTCGACGAAGTGGAGAGCCGCGAGCTGGGGACGGCTATCGAGCGGGCCATCGCTCGGCTACGCCCGGAGTACCGGTCGTGCATTCTGCTACGCCACGTGGAGGGGTATTCCTACGAGGAAATCGCCGAAACGCTGGACCTGCCCCTGGGGACGGTCAAAACCTATATCCATCGGGCCCGTAATGAATTGCGTGGTTATCTGGATGATCGCCGGGAATGAAACCAGGGCCGAAACCGGGCCGTAGGAACCCAAATGACTGACATCTCCATGCATCTCAATACCGAGGAAATCGAGCTCTGGGCGCAGGGCCTCCTGCCCGCCGCCCGGGCGATGCATCTCGCCGATTGCTCGCTCTGCCGTGTCGAAGCGGAACGTGAGCGGAAGGTTATTCTCGAGCTGGTCCAGCTTCCGAAGTTTGCGCCGAATCCCGGGTTTGCTGACCGCGTGATGGCGCAGGTGAAGATTCCGACCGCATCGGGCGGCTGGGAACAGCACTGACAACGATGTAGCGGTGGAGGATGTAGGGGCGCAGCACGCTGCGCCCCTACGTCTTTTTCCTGCCGTTCTCTCTCACTGAATCAACCGGCACTGATGCGCAATCCGTCGGTCGGGCGCGCACCAGCGCGCGAGACTCCGGCCAGAATCCGCTCATATCGGTAGAACCGACGGCTCTGCCCCGTAACTCAGCGCCTTGACGACGCAAATTCACCGATACTCCGTTGTAGCCGTTGTGCCAGACAAGTCGAACTTGGCTGGCATCGATCGGTAGCCACCACGCATCGCCTTGGGACCAGCTCGGACGGATCACCAGATCCTTTCGTCCGACGTAGCTAACTCGGCGCGTTGTGTCGAGCTGCAGGCGATCCGGGATGATTCCTTGAGCGGCATGCCCAAGCATGACCGCTGGAATCCACGGACCGACTTTGATCTCGTAACATCCCGCGAAGCTCTGCACGAATGCAGCGTTCTCCATCGGCCGCCGTTCGTCGGCGCGCGCCCACGTGAACGTACCGACCATTATCGCTGCGGTCGCAACGAACGCGCCTCCGTTGAAAATTGTCCACCGGTCTTGCGGGCCGTGCGACGCTCTCAACAACCGCGTCACCCAACCGATGGTGATCACGAGGGGCAGCCCCGCGGCAATCGCATTCGCCGCTGCGCCGGGCCACGAGCCCCACATCCAGACTTCATCTGCCATTGTGCCGAAGACGAGCCCGGATGGAATCAGTCCGGCGCCCAAATAGAGCAGCCATCGGCTTCGTGTCTTCCGATATGCCAGGATGAGCAGCGGGGCGCTGAGCAGAGCCCAGACGCCAAATCCGAGCGCGGCATGCCACGGGCCAAACCACCAAAGGAACGCGGCGAAAACGAGCAGCGTCGTAACGCCCAGAGCCACAATGACCCAGTCACCCACAGTGCGCATGTCACGCCCTCACTTCCGCGCCGACTCCTAAACCCAAGGTCCGCATCGCGCTCCCGTCCCGCACCGCAATCTCGACGGTACCCCCGGAACCCGTAAACGCTACCAGCTCCCCAGGTGCAACATCCGCGAAGGTCCGCCGCAGTGGCCCCACGTCCACTCCTCCGACGTGAATCCTCGCTCCCTCCGTCAGGGCGTTGGGCGTAATGTTCGAGATCAGCGTCCCGAACCGATCGACGTACACCACCTCCCCCACGACGGTGTCTCGCTCCGTGGTCGGGATCGGCAACGGCAGCTGGACCGGATCGGTAATGGCCGTGCCCAGCGATTCGAACGATCCTCCGTTCGCCAGCACGCCCGCGGCGGGCGCAAAGACGTCTCGGCCGTGGAATGTGGGCGCCGCTTCGGGAAGCACGGGGATGGAAATGAAGTTGGCATTCATGGACAGGAACGAGAGCAGCCCGTTATCGGGTGCCAGAAAGTACCGGCCAAATCGCGTTGCTCCGAGCACCCGGCGGTCTGTTCCCACCCCTGCATCGACGACGGCCACGAACACCGTGCCTTCGGGATAAAACATCCAGGTCCGACTCAGGATGTATTGCGCGGCGCGCACATCGCCGGGCGACACGTCATGAGTGATATCGACTAGTGTCGCACTGGGAGCGTACGTCGCGAGCACACCCTTCATCTCAGCGACGTAGCTGTCGGCGGTGCCGAAGTCAGTGAGGAGTGTGACAATCGTCATTGGTCTAGACCCTGACGGTACGCCACCGGCCGCCGTTCCAGAAGAGGATCATCGCGATGCCCCGGGAAATCGCGGTGACGCTCAAGGCGAGCCAGATCCCCAGCAGCCCGAGCGGCCGCGACCACCACGCGGCGAGCGGAATGCGCATCGCCGTGAGCGAGGTGCTCGCGACTTGCGGCCAGAACGTGTACCCTGCGCCCGCCAATGCCCCTTCCAGAATCAGCTCGAAGCTTTGGCCGATCTGGGCGAACGCAATCACCCGCAAATACAGCACACCGTCCGTAATGACCTGCGGATCGCGCGTGAACAGCGCCACCAGCTGCCCCGGAATAATCAGAAAGGCGATGGCCGTCGTTACCGTGACCACGAGGCAATAACTCACCGTGAGGCGCACGGCCTCCCGCGCCCGCGTTTCCTGCCCAGCGCCGAGGTTCTGGCCGACGAGCGCGCTGGCAGCGAGCGCGAAGCCGCTGATCGCGATGAAGCCGAGCCCTTCCATTTTATGACCCACGCCGAGCGCGGCGAGCGCCGCCGTACCGAATCGCGACGTGAATCGCGTGAGCCACATGTAAATCACCGAGAGCAGCACCCCCGCGAGCGACAACGGCGCCCCGATACGAATGATCGTCGGCAGGGCGCGCCAGTCGGGCGCGCTGATGCGGAGCAATCCCCGCCGCCAAGCGATGACGAGGCCGAGCAGGAAGCCGCCCCCGCGCACCATGACCGAGGCGAGTGCGGCTCCTTCGACGCCGAGCCGGGGGAACGGACCGAGCCCCATGATCAGCAGAGGATCGAGCAGAATCGACACGGCCACCGAGCCCGCCAGCATCAGAAATGGCGTTCGCGTATCACCCGCGGCGCGGAACGTGGCCTCGATCGCAAAGAACCCGAACACGAGCGGTGCGCCGAGCAGCCAGGTCGAGAGGTACGCATGGCCGAGCGTGGCAACCTCGGGCGGCACGCGCATGAGGCGAAACATCGTGCCCACCACCGCCCACCCGATGATGCTGACGGCAAGGCCGGCACAGAGCGCATACGCGACGGCTGCGGCGGCAGCACGCGCGGCGCGATCGGGAAACCCTTCGCCATGACGCCGCGCCGCGACCGCAATCAATCCGATCTCGACCATCTCGCCGAGACTGAGCGCGACCCAGATGTAGAACCCCGCGGTGGAAACGGCTGCCAGGGCCGCCGGCCCGATGAGGCGGCCCACCCAGATGCTGTCGATCAGATTGAAAGAGAAGTGGCACGCCATCATCGCGACGGCGGGCGCGGCGAGCCCCACGACGACCGGCCGCAGCGGCCCGGTGGTCAGCGAGCCGGCGACCTGCTTAGCGGGCGTAGCGTGCTACCAGCACGAGCGCGTCATCGTTGCCCTTCAGGTGCCGGGTGATGACGAAGTCGGCGATCTCCTGCGGCGTATTGGAGAGCACGAGGGATTCCGCGAAGCCGTCCTTGATGCCGTCGGAGTACAGAATCACGGTATCGCCCAGGGCAAGCGGCACCGAGCGGGTCGTGGGATGCGCCGGTTCGGCACCGATGAAACCCGCGTTCGGCACGAGCGTGATCCGCGACGGGCGGTTGCCGACATCGGCACGCAGCAGGACGCCGCCGACGTTGCCGACGCCGAGCCACGCCATCGTCGCCGCGTGCGGATCGAGATACGCGAGCCCGAGCACCACACCCCGCAGTCCGGTCAATGCGTCGTGGGCGCGCCGGACGAGCTCGATCAAGGGCTCGCGCGAATAGCGGTCCAGCGCACCGACCGCGGCGTGGGCGGCGGACGCCGCTTCCTGGCCGTGTCCCAGCCCGTCCACGACGGCGATGAGCGTCCCCTTCCCGACGCGCTTGATGAAGCTGAGGTCGCCGGACTCGGACTGCCCCGGCAACGGCAGCGTCGCGAACGCCGCGTCGATCTTCAAATTGTGCGCCGCCACTTTTTCATAGTGATGGTCGTGCCCCGGCCGACGACCGAATCGACGGCGAACTCATCCATCAACCGTTTCGCTCCGGGGAGCCCGGCCCCCACGCCGTGCGACGTGGAGTATCCGTACTGCATCGCGCGATCGATGTCGGGAATGCCGGGGCCCTGATCGGACGCGATGATGGAGACGCCCTGGCGGTCGCCGTTCTGGACGAGACTGAGTGTGATCTCGCCCCTCTTGGCATACATCAGGATGTTGCGGGCGATTTCGGAAATGGCGGCCGCAATGACGGTCTGCTCGCCGCTGGAGAATCCTGCGACGGCGGCTAGTGCGCGGCCTTGCTGTCTTGCTTCAACGACATCAACGTCCGCGGCGATCGGCAGTCGCAGCTCTTCACCCACGATCGCTCGGCCGCTTGGGTTTGGTCTCGAGGAAGCGCTCTTCGGTCCGGCGATTCAAGAACGCGAGGCCTTCTTCGAGGTCGAGCACCGTCGCGACGCCCTTGAGCGTCAGGCCGAGCTGCACCATGGCGAATGCCACGTCGGGCTGGATCCCCACGATGACCGTCTCGGCGCCGCGGAGGCGGGCCATGTGCGCGATGTCGCGCAGCGTCCGCACGGCGAAGGAGTCCATGACGTCGAGCGCGGTGACGTCCACGATGACGCCGCGGCAGCGCGACCGCCCGACCTGGGCGATCAGCGCTTCGCGAAGATGCGAAAGATCGGCGTCAGTGAGGGCAGATTGAATCGAAGCAATGAGATACTGCCCCTGCCGCAGTATTGGTACTTCCACAACGTCCTCCCGCGGGGCGGGGTGGGGGGGGCTAGCGGTTCAGCTCGGTGCCGGGTTCGCGGCCGGCCTGGGGCCCGGGTAGGGCCGCGCGGTCGGCAAGCAAACGCTCCGCCTCTTCAATGCCTCCCTGCAGATCGCCGACCGTGGCCATTTCGCTCAGGTCCACGCCGATCGTCACCAGCGTCTGCGCGATTTCGGGCGACAGACCGGTCACGATGACGGTGGCGCCCAATAGACGCGACGCCTCGACCGTCTGCACCAAGTGGTTCGCGACGCCGGAGTCCATGGCCGCCACACCGGTCACGTCGATCACGACGACCTTCGCGCGGTTGGCGCGGATCGCGCGCAGGAGCTGCTCAGTGAGCTGGCGCGCGCGTTGTGGATCGATCACACCGATGATGGGCAGAATGAGGAGCCGCTCGCGCACCTGGAGCACTGGCGTGGACAGCTCCCGGATCGCTTCCTGTTGCTGCCGGATGATGCGCTCGCGCTCCTCGACGAATCCGACGGCCACCGTGTTCGCGATCCGGTTCGCCGCTGGTTCGTAACTGTCCAGGATGCGATTCAGTTTTTCGACGTTGTCTTGGTATTTGGTGAACAGCGAGCGGGCGAGCACGTCACGCAGCAAGAGCACGATGCCGACGACTTCGTCTGTTTCGACGCCTCGCGGAATGATGCGCTCCGACAGTCGCCGCGAGTACGCTTGCAGGGCCTCGAAGGTGCCGGTCTCGAGTGCTTCCACGTAGTTGTCGTAGACCGCCGTGGCCTCGGCGAAGATTTCCTCTTCCGTCATCGCCGTCAGCAGCTCCGCACGCGTGATGCGGCGCGCCCATTCCTCGCGCAGCTGCGTGCGGTTCTGTCGCAGATGGGCGACCAGCTCGCGCAGCAGCCCGGCGGAGGATTCCGAGAGCGCCGAGGCTTCCGACGCGCGGGTCGAGACGCTCATGCTTTTCTTGGTGTCCATGGCTCCTAACCTAGTGGTGGCCCATTAGGGAGCAAGGCCCACGGCCCTGCTCTTGCGCCGTTCCTTGGTCTCGTACAACGCGACATCGGCTGCATTTAGGAGGGCTTCCACGGTCTCGCCGTGACCGGGGTACACTGCTACCCCCACACTGATCGACAGGTTCGGCTTCTCGGCGTCCGTGGCCAGCCGGTCGGCCACCCCGCGCGCTACGTGCCAGGCGGCCGCCTCCCCCGTCTCGGGGAGCACGAGGGCGAATTCGTCGCCCCCAAACCGGGCGGCAGTGTCCGTCGCCCGGCAGGACCCGAGTAACGCCTCCGCCACGCGGCGGATCGCCAGGCTGCCGGCGAGGTGCCCGTGGCGGTCGTTGATCTGCTTCAGGCCATCGAGATCGAGCAACACGACCGCCAGCGGTTGTCCCGTGCGGCGTGAGCGCCGGATCTCGGACTCGAGCGACTGATTCAGCTGGCGGTTATTGGCGAGCCCGGTCAGTGGATCGGTGACCGCGAGCTCCCGCCACGTCCCCTGGATATCGCGCTGCGCCGCGACCGCGGCCGCGAGCACGAGACCCGTCACCGCGGTGATGCCGGTCCACACCTGCAGCAGCACTAACGATTCGTCGGCGGCGTAGACGGAGAACGGCCCGACGCCGGACAGCGTCCGCGAGATCGCGATCGCCGACACGATCAGCATCGTGGTCGCGGCCTCGCGCGGGCCGAAGCGAAACGCCACCCAGATCATCACCGGCCAGAGCAGGACCGTCAGCGGGTAGTGCCGCGCCGGGAACACGCCGCCGAACAGCCCAAACGTTAGCAGCGCCGCAACGATCGCGAGCGCGATGGCCTCGACGACCTGGCGGCCCGACCAGGCGGGGCCGAGTTTGACGCCGATCCAGAGAATCAGCGCCGGCGCGATCACGATGTCGCCCACCGCGTCGCCGAGCCACCACGTCAACCAGACGCGCGGGGCGTCCGTCGTCGACACGAGACCGCCCAGCGCGAGCGAAACGACGCCGATGGACGCAGCGACTGTGGTGCTGACGATTGCCGCGAGCAGTGTGAACCGAATGATGTCGCGGACGCGATCGAAAACCCGTCCCCCGCGCGCGAACCGGTTGACCAGGTACGCCGCGAGCAGCCCTTCCACTGTATTGCCGACTGCGATGCCGATGGACGGCAACACGGCACCGGTGGTGGTGATATTCGCGAAGAACGCGCCGGCCAAAATCGCGGGCCAGACGCCGTAGCCGAGCAGCACGAATACGGCGAGCGCGATGCCGGCGGGCGGCCAGATCGTGGTGACCGAACTGTTAATGTATGCGAATCGGAGTCCGAGTTTCGCGGCGAGGTAATAGACCGCGGCCAACGCGAACAGCAGCGCCACACGGCGGGCTGACTCGCTCATCCGGCCTAGGCTAAAGAACCTATTCGCCATGAATCACCTGATCCCCCATCCCCCAGTGCATGCCGCCCGGTTCCCGGGCGGGAATAACATGACTCGCGGAAAGGGGGGGGAGTGTGACCTGGATCATTCGTCCTGCGTCGGCGTAGACACCTCTTGCAGAAACCGCTGAAATACCGGATTGCCGGGATAGCGCGCGGCGAGTCCCTCCACGTAACCGCGCGCTTCGTCTTGTAAGACCGCGTGGCCCGCGGCATCCCGCGCCGCTTCGCGCATCAGGGCGGCGGCGAGCACCCAGGTGCTCTCAACCTGCGACAGATCACCGTCGTGCGCCGCGCGCCGCATGTACCGGATCCCACGTTCGGCGTTGCCGCTGCCCAGGCCGATGATGCGCGCAAAGAAACGGGCGAACGCGCCGGCGCGCGCCAGACCGTAGTCGTACACCCCGAGTCCGAGATAGCAGTCCGCACACGAGGAATCGGCCGCGAGCAGGCGGCGGTAGATGTCGCGCATCGCTTTCGCGTCTCTGGCGGCGCCGTAGGCGTGGCCGTGCTCTTCGCGTTGCCGCGCGCGATAGCCGAGCGCGGTCGCCAGCCAGAAGTCTCCGGACGTCCCACCGGCGCGTGCGCGCGTCAGCGCTGCGCCCAGCAGCGAGTCGATGCGCTCCAGCTCGAAGTCGGCGGAGTCCAGCGCGGATGCCCACCAGATGTAGGCGCCTGCCTGGAAGACGACCGGCGCGGGATCGGCCGGCGCATTCGCCGCCAACGCGGCGAAGTAGGCGGCGGCACGCACGAAATCGCCGCCGTACAGCGTCTCGAGGCCAACTCGGAGCGCGGGATGCGCAACCGGGGGCGGGGGCAGCGTCGCGCTCTGCAGCGCCAGCACGATCGCCGCGAGCGCCGACACGTCAGCGAGGTGCGGCGGTAATCGGAAGCGCCGGCGCCAGACCCGCGGTGCGGGTCGCAACGGTCCGGGCCAACTCACGCAACGCGAGCCCGGCGGGCGATTCGGGCTGACTCACGACGATGGGCTCGCCGCGATCGGCAAGCTCCGCCATCCCCGCCTGTAACGGGATCTGGCCCAGCAGCGGCACGCCCAGCTCGGCGGCGAGGCGGGTGCCGCCGCCCGCGAGGAAGATGTTGGACCGCGCGTGGCAATCGGGGCACACGAAGTAGCTCATGTTCTCGACGATACCCACTATACCGACGCCGACACGCTCGAACATCTTCGCGCCGCGCAGCGAATCGCCCACGGCCATCTCCTGCGGCGTCGTGACGATCACCGCGCCGTGGAGGCGGACGATCTGCGTGAGCGAGAGCTGCGCATCGCCGGTGCCGGGCGGCAGGTCAACGAGAAAGTAGTCCAGCTCGCCCCACGCCACATCGTGCATGAACTGCGTGATGATCTTCATGATGATCGGGCCGCGCCAGATCGCCGGCGCGTCGCGCTCCACGATGAAGCCGAGCGACATCAGCTTCACGCCGTGCGCCTCGAGTGGCTGGATCTTGCCGCCCTGCACTTCGGGCTTGGTGTTCAAGCCGAACATGCGTGGGATGTTGGGCCCGTAGATGTCCGCGTCCATCAGGCCGACGCGGTGGCCGTCGCGCGCGAGCGCCGCGGCAAGGTTCGCCGACACCGTCGATTTCCCGACGCCGCCCTTGCCGCTCGAGATCGCGAGGACCTTGCCGAGCGACGGCATTTCGTCGGGCGTCGGTGGCGGTGGAGGGGCAGCGGCGGCCGGACGGCCGGACGACCGGGCGGCCGGTTGCGAACTCCCATCGGTCGAGTCCACGACGTTCATCTTGACGGCGGTCACACCGGGGAGGCCTTCCACCGTTTTGCGCGCGTGGCGTGCAAGCGAGCCGGGGTCCTCGCGGGTGAGCACGAACGTGAAGCTGACCGCGCCGTTCGAGTCGACGGCGATGTCCTTCACCATCCCAGCCGCGACGATATCGCGGCCGTGGCGTGGATTGGTGATTCCGCCCAGCGCCCGCTCGACGTCAGTTTTGATCGGCAATTCGCTCACGCGGGCACGCCATTGGCAAGGAACGCGCGCGCGGCGCGCAGCACCTTCTCCTCCACCTCAGCCATGGTGCCCGGCAATGACGCACCCGCCGCGCGGTGATGGCCGCCGCCGCCGAACTGATTCGCCAGTGCCGCGACGTCGACTTCGCCCATCGACCGGAACGAGACCTTGATGCGACCGTTGCCGATGTGACGGAACAGCAGCGCCATGCGCACGCCGGCGATGGAGCGCGGAAATTCGACGATTCCATCGAGATCGTCGGCGGTCACCTCGTGGCGCCGGAGCGCGTCCGGCGGCACGCTGACCCACGCCAATCCGACCTCCGGCTCTACGACGAGCGTCTGCAGCACTTCCGCGAGCAGTCGCACGCGGCCTTCGGGCGCGCTGGCATAGACCGACGCGTAGATCTGCTCGGGATCGACGCCTTGCTCGAGCAGCGCCGCCGCGACCCGCAATGCGCGGGCCGTGGTATTCGAGAACCGGAATCCGCCGGTGTCGGTGAGCAGCCCGACATAGAGCGCCTGCGCAACTTCCGGCGTAAGAGTCCATCCCGCCACGCTGGCAAGATCGAAGATCAACTCCGCGGTCGCGGTCGCGTCCGGCGCGATGAGACAGGGGCCGGGAGGCAGCTTGACCGGGCCGACATGATGATCGATGCAGACGAGCGGCGGCTGCCGCTTATTGATCACCGCCGCCAGGTTGCCGAGCCTGCTGAGGTCGCCAATATCCACAGATACAACGAGATCGGCGCGCTCGATCTCACGCACCGCGTGGTCGCTTGCATCGGCGCCGTCGGGAATCAGGAACTGAAAGCGCTCGGGGATCTCCGTGGGGTTGGCGATGCTCACCGATACACCGAGCGCGCGCAGCAAATACCACAGCCCGATCTCGCTGCCGACCCCATCCCCATCGGCGTTGACGTGCGTCGTCAAAACAACGTGGTGGGCGCTGGTGAGCGCCGCCGCCACGTTGCGCGCCGCCTCGGCGCGATTCGGCGGAACGGGAACGCCGTTTGAGTTCATTTTGGGGAAGATAATCGCCTCGTACCCGGCGCCGATCTAGTCCCTTTGGACGTGTTTGTCGGCGCCGGTGCTGCTGACGTCTCTACCGCGGTGGTTGGCCTCGCATGCCACCCATGCCCGCTGGTGGTGCCCCACCCCCGCCTTGGAGCTCCTTCTGCAGGCGGCTGTGCTTCCGGCTATACCCGAAGTAGATCGCGAAGCCGATCAAGAGCCAGACGATCAGCCGGATCCACGTATCGGCCGGCAGCGTCGCCATCAGCCCGAGGCAGCAGACCACGCCGAGGATCGGCACGACGGGGACCCAAGGCGTCCGGAACGGGCGGTCGAGGTCCGGCCGCTTCTTGCGCAGGATCCAGACGCCCGCGCAAACCAGGACGAACGCGAGCAGCGTGCCGATGTTCACGAGCTGGCCGAGCAGCTGCAGCGGCAGCAGGCCGGTGGCGAGGCTCACCGCGACCCCGGTGAAAATCGTCGAGAGGTAGGGCGTGCGGTATTTGGGATGCACCGCGCCGGCCCATTTTCCGAGCAAGCCGTCACGCGACATCGAGTAGAACACGCGCGACTGCCCGAGGAGCATCACGAGAATCACCGACGCGAGGCCAAGCACGGCGCCGACGTCGATCGAGATACGAACCCAGTGCGGCGCGCCCACTTTTTCCATCGCGTACGCGACCGGCGCGGGCAGGTTCAATTCGCTGTACGGCACCATGCCGACGAGAATCGCCGACACGACAATGTAGAGAACCGTACAGATCGCCAGCGATCCGAGGATGCCGATGGGCATATCCTTTTGCGGATTGCGCGCTTCCTGCGCCGCCGTGGATACGGCATCGAATCCGATGTAGGCGAAGAAGACGAGTCCCGCGCCGCGCAACACGCCGGAGATACCGTACGTGCCCCACTCCCCCGCGTTCGGCACGATGAACGGCTTGTAGTTGGCGGGATTGATGTGCCCGAGGCCCACCGCGATGATCAGGAGAATGATCGTGACCTTGAGGATCACGATCAGATTGTTGACGCTCGCCGACTCCTTGATGCCGATCACGAGGATCGTCGACATCAGGACGACGATGAAGACCGCGGGGAGATTGATCCACGCACCCGTGAAGTTGAGTCCCTTGTGTGCGCACCCCGCGACCGCCTGTAGCACTTGAAGATCGGTACACCACTGCGTCGGTGACGCGGCGAGATGGGGAGGAATCGCAATGCCGAACTGGCTGAGCAACGAAACCAAGTGACCCGACCACCCCACTCCCACCGTCGCCGCTCCGGCCGCATACTCGAGGACGAGGTCCCACCCGATGATCCAGGCGATGAACTCACCCATCGTAGCATACGAGTAAGTGTAGGCACTGCCGGCGACCGGCACCGCCGAGGCCATTTCCGCATAGCAGAGTCCCGCAAACGCGCAGGCGATGCCGACGAGCGCCATCGAGATCGGGACAGCGGGTCCGGCGTGCAGCGCCGCGGCCTGGCCGGTCAGCACGAAGATACCCGCACCGATGATGGCGCCGATGCCGAGCGTGATGAGGTTCAGCGGAGTGAGCGCGCGTTTCAGCTGGTGCTCGCCCACCTCGTTGGCTTCGGCGCGCAGGGTCGCGATGGATTTGGTAGCCCACAAACTCATGCGGGACTCCGTTTCGGGGGGTGACGAATCGACGGCACGGACCGACCCAACGTTCGCCCGTGCCAGCGATCTGTCAATAGAGACGAAGGTTAGACCTGCTTCAGCGGGCTAGAACGCGAGCCGAACACCGAGCGACCATGACCGCGGGAGCGGGACAGTTCCCGCATCGGAGATGGGTGGTGATAGACCGAGCGAGTCGAACGCTTTCGCGTAACCGCCAGCCTCCGGGTCACCCCCGGAGTAGCGCGTCCAGGTTGCGAGGTTGCGTCCGGCGAGCGTGATCGATGCCGCACGCGCTCCGATCCGCGCCGCAGCGGTCGGCGGCACGTCGAACGCCACGGCGATCTCACGCAGCTTGAGGTAGTCAGCGTCTTCGTAATACTGGAGCACGGGATCTCCCATGCCCGCGACCGCGATTGCTTGCTGCCCGAGCGGCGTGGATCTGTCGTACCGTTGCCGGCAGACGGGCAAACCGGCGCACCGCCACCAGCCGATTGCATTGAACAGGCTCTGTCCCGCGCGATAATCAAGGGTCAACGACGCATGCCAGCGTGTGCCGACGCGCCATGAGGACGTCAGCGCCGCCCCTTGTGTCGGATACGGAGTGCCTGCCCACTTCAGCGTTGAGCTGATGGTGACTTCACTGCGCACGATGATCCCGTCACCATTCAAATCCGCCCAGCCGTCGAGGGAGCGTCCCCAGTAACCGCCCGCCGGGTACTGTGGCATGGTTGAGAGAACGGGTGAGCCGCTGGTGACACGATTGCGGTTGCCCCAAACCGAAAGCTGCGCCGTCCAGCCAAAGCCTGGGCGCTCAAACACCGACCCTGCGAACGACGCCGCGATGCCGCGATTACTGAGCTTCGTATCAGGAATGTAAGTGGTGCCTGGACCAGGAAAGCCATAGAACGCATAGCGGTTTGCGGTCGAGCGCGAGTCATACACGCTCACCTGACCATTCACACGACCGCCGAATAACGCCGACGCCGCCCCTAGCTCGAAACCGGTGGTCCGCTCAGGCGGCATCACCCAGGAAAAGATGTCGGAGGACTCGTGCGCCGGAGCCGGCAGGCCGAGCGCCGAGCCGTACGCCGCTCGAAGCTGCAAGCGGCCAACAACGCCCTGCTCGGACGTCCGCGCGAGCC
>Ga0193723_1000470_pt1 | contig 15949 bp, 14 predicted proteins | sample H2m2metaG_FD_143042 | JGI IMG/M metagenome (GOLD analysis project Ga0193723, IMG submission 143042) | Soil microbial communities from a riparian zone of the East river system, Colorado, United States - H2m2 | ecosystem: Environmental > Terrestrial > Soil > Riparian zone | place: USA: East River...
CATCACCCAGATAGCCGAGCGCGCGAACGATTCGTTCAGCAGCCTGGTTGCGTTCGGTCTCATGTCCAGCTGGTTCGTGCACGTGCTGGTGAACGTTGGCATGACGCTCAACCTGATGCCCATCACCGGCATCCCCCTGCCGTTTTTTAGCTACGGGGGGTCGTTCATGCTCGCGAGCTGGCTAGCCGTCGGCATCCTCATGCGCATCTCTGGAGAAGGACGAGGAAGCGCTCTGTCGCTCCGCCGCTAGTCTTCGGCTTCCTTTAGTCCATCGCGCGGGTCGGCGCCGGGTATCCTCTTCGGCGCTACGCTCGCTTGGTCGGAGCCCCTAACTGCGCTCCCTCGCTCCGCTCGGTCGCGGGTCTCCTCCTCGCGCTCGCTTTGGAAAGCGCCTACGAGGACACCCGTCGCCTCCTTGTCCGAGATCTTACCGCACACGCAGTAAGTCCGAGTTCGGCCCGCGGTGCCGCGGCAAACTTGGCACGGGCAGCCGAGCTACGCTCGGCGCGCTCCCGCGCGTATGGGAGAGTTCGCGCGCAGTGTCCGGCGCTGCTCGCGCCCCGCAGTTTACGATTTCAGTGGGAAGGAGGGCGCGGGTGTCCTCGTAGGAGACGTTCAGCGAGCGACCAGGAGACCCGCGACCGAGCGGAGCGAGGGAGCGCTGTTAGGGGCTCCGCCCGAGCGAGCGTCGTCGACGAAGAGGATACCCGCGCCCGACTGACCGGCGACAATTCCTAAAGTGCGCTAGGAAGCGCTCGTAAGGGCTTACCCCGTGCGGATTTAGCCGCGGTGCCCTAGATTCCGCGTATGGCATGGTTCAAGAAGGAAAAGAAGCCCCGCCTGCCGCGGCACGAGAAGCACGAGATCCCGCCCGACGCTTGGGAAAAATGCGACAGCTGCGGTCACACCGACTTGCGCGAAAAGTTCGTGCGGAATCTCAACGTGTGCCCGAGCTGCGGCTTCCATCGCCGAATCCGCGCCACCGAGTACGCCAACATCCTTCTCGATGAAGGAACGGCGGAAGAAACCGAGATCGAAATAAGATCTACCGATCCGCTCGGGTTTCCCGAATACCCGGCCCGCCTCAAGAAAGCGACAGCCAACGCCGGCGACGGCGACGCGGTGCTCACCTTCACGGGCCAGCTGGGTGGAATGCCCGTGTGTCTGGCGGTGATGGACTTTGCGTTCATGGGCGGATCCATGGGATCCGTGGTGGGCGAGAAGCTCGCACGTCTCGGACAGCGCTCGCTCGAGCGGAAGTATCCTCTCATCATCATCTCGGCCTCCGGCGGCGCTCGCATGCAGGAAGGAGTGCTGTCGCTGATGCAGATGGCCAAGGCCGCGGCGATTCTTTCGCAGCTATCCGAGCGGCGGATTCCCTACGTGTCGATTCTCACCAATCCGACCACCGGCGGCGTCAGCGCCAGCTTCTCGATGCTCGGCGACGCGATCCTCGCCGAGCCCGGTGCGGTAATCGGATTTGCAGGACCGCGCGTGATCAAGCAAACGATCGGGCAGGAGCTGCCGGAGGGATTCCAGACCGCCGAGTTTCTGCTCGAGCACGGCATCGTCGACGTCGTAGTTCCGCGTAGCGATCTCAAGCGCACCGTGGGACAGCTTCTCCGCCACATGAGTGGCAAGCCGGCATCGGCAGGATGGACGACCTCCTGACGTCCTATAGCGCTGCGATCGAGACTCTCTTCGCGCGCACTACCAGCGGAATAAAACCAGGTCTCGAGCGCACCGAGGCAATTCTAGCCAAGCTTGGCTCGCCTCATCGCAGGCTCTCGGCCATTCACATCGCAGGCACCAACGGCAAGGGAAGCGTAGTCGCCACGACAGAAGCGTTGCTCCGATGGAAGGGTCTTAAAGTCGGCAGGTACACTTCGCCCCACCTCATCGACTTCCGCGAACGGATCGTCGTGAATGGGACGCCTATTACCGAGGAGGCCGTGCTTCGCTTCCTCGAAGAGTGGATTCCCCTGGCCGAAGAAATTGGTGCCACTTTCTTCGAGCTGACGACAGCGCTCGCGTTCGACTGGTTCGTGAAGCAGAACGTCGACATCGCGGTGATCGAGACCGGGCTCGGCGGACGGCTCGACTCGACCAACGTGCTCACTCCTCGTGTCGCCGCCGTTACATCGATTGGTCTCGACCACACCGACCTCCTCGGTGACACCCTGGAGTCGATCGCCCGCGAAAAGGCGGGGATCTTCAAGCGCGGAATCCCAGCTGTCATTGGCGAGGCCTCTCCCCAGATTTGTTCGCTGCTGAAAGACTGCGCGCGCGACGCCGGCGCCCGGCCAATAGTTGCAATCGACGACGATTACCGGATAAGCGGCGGCGCTCTTTCTGCGGCGGGGACAAGATTCACGGTGCACCACCGAGGCGATAGATACCAGATCACAACACCGTTGATCGGCGCCTACCAGGCCCGGAACACCACCGTTGCAATCGCCACCCTGGCGACACTGGGAACGGATTACCTCCCGCCGACTGCTGAAATTTCGAACGCACTCTCCAACGTTTTTCTCCCGGGGCGCTTTCAACGGCGAGGAAAAATCATCTTCGACGTCGCCCACAATCCAGCAGGTGCTCGGACTATCGCCGAGACCGTGCGCGCACTCAATCCGCCCGAGCCTCGTACGGCCCTCGTCGCCGTGCTCGCCGACAAGGATTGGCGTGGCATCATCCGAGAGCTCGCGACGGTGGTCGACCGCTTTCTCTTCACCAACGCGCCCTCCGCTCCCGCGGAGCGCAGATGGGATCCCGCTGCCGCCCAGCGATTCGCCGATTCGGAAGGATTCAACGCCGACCTGGAGCCTGACCTGGATGTCGCGCTCGCGCGCGGTGAGGGACAGTCCGAGACACTCATCGTCACCGGGTCATTTCACACCGTCGGCGACGCGATGTCGCGCTTGCAGGTGTCTCCATTCGCCGCGTAGCTTTCCTCTATGTCACAGGGAGCTTTACCCGGATTTCGCGACTTTTACCCCGAGCAGCTCGCCACCCGCAACTACCTCATGTCGGTCTGGCGTGACGTCGCCCGCAGATACGGGTTCGTCGAATACGATGGTCCGCCCCTGGAGCCGCTCGATCTCTACACGAAAAAAAGCGGCGACGAGATCGTCGGGCAGCTCTATAGCTTCACCGACAAAGGAGATCGGCAGGTTGCGCTGCGTCCCGAGATGACGCCGACCCTGGCGCGCATGGTTGCTGCGAAAGCGAACGCCCTGCGGAAGCCCATTCGCTGGTTCTCCGTTCCCCAGTTGTTTCGCTACGAGCGACAACAAAAGGGGCGGCTTCGAGAACACTTTCAGCTGAACGTCGACATCATCGGCGAGGGATCCGTTGCCGCCGACGCCGAGCTTCTCGCTGTCGCAATCGACGTCATGCGCGCGCTCGGTCTCGGACCGCAAGACGTTCGCGCGCGCGTGTCGGACCGCCGTCTTCTCACCGCTCTTCTCTCGCACGTCGGTGTCAAGAAGGCGGAGCTCCCGGCGGTCTTCGCTGCGATCGACAAGGCGGGTCGCGAGCCGCGCGAAGCGACGATGGAGAAGGTCGACAAGGCCGTCGGCAGCGCCGATGCAAGGCGTGGCGTCGAGCGGCTGCTCAAGAACTCGAAGGACCTGACGGCGATCGCAAAGGATTTCTCCAAAGCTCCCGAAATAGCGGAGCAGATCACCAGCATGCGGGAGTATCTGGGCTATCTCGATGCGCTCAGCGTGGGCGAATGGGTGGACTTCGATCTCTCAATCGTGCGCGGACTCGCTTACTATACGGGCAAGGTCTTCGAGCTTTTCGACGCGAAGGGAGAGTTTCGCGCAATCTGCGGAGGTGGACGTTACGACGATCTTCTCTCGACCATCGGTGGGGTCGATCTGCCGGCCCTTGGGTTCGGGATGGGTGACGTGGTGCTCACGGAACTGCTGCGCGCCAAAAATCTGCTCCCATCCGCCGAGCTAGGGACCGAATACTGGGTGGCGGCAGACGACGATGCTTTACTTCCCGATGTGATGGCAGTGGCGGGGCGTCTGCGCGCGAAATCGCGAAGCGTCGAATACGCGCTGAAGTCGCAAACGCTGGCGCGACAGCTCAAAACCGCGTCGACCGCGGGAGTGAAGAATGTCGTACTCCTCCGCCGCGACGATTACGCAACCGGGAACGTGACGGTCAAGACTCTTGCTGATGGATCCGAGCGCAGAGTGGCTCTCGATTCGTTCCTCGACTCATTGTAAGAACACCAATGGCTGACGATAAAAAACTGACGAAGCGCTCCGATGATTTCAGCGCCTGGTACCTCGAGGTCGTCCTCCGCGCCGAGCTGGCCGACCACGCACCCGTTCGCGGTTGCATGGTCATCCGACCGAACGGTTACGGAATCTGGGAGCGGATGCAGCAGCAGCTCGACACGATGTTCAAGGACACCGGGCACGTAAACGCCTACTTCCCGCTGCTCATCCCCGAGAGCTTTCTCCACAAGGAGGCGGAGCACGTCGAGGGGTTCGCTCCCGAGCTGGCCGTCGTTACTCACGGGGGCGGGAAGAAGCTGGAGGAGCCGCTGGTCCTCCGGCCGACATCCGAGACGATCATCTACGCGATGTACGCGAAATGGGTGCAGAGCTATCGCGACCTCCCGATCCTCATCAATCAATGGGCAAACGTTATCCGCTGGGAGATGCGGACGCGCTTGTTTCTGCGCACGATCGAGTTCCTCTGGCAGGAGGGACACACGGCTCACGCGACACATGAGGAAGCCGAGGAGGAAGCGCGAAGGATGCTTGGCGTCTACCGCGATTTCATGGAAGGCTGGATGGCGATGCCGGTCGTGACCGGTACCAAAACCGACTCAGAAAGATTTGCGGGGGCTCTGCGCACCTACGCGTGCGAAGGCATGATGCAGGACAACAAGGCATTGCAGGCCGGCACGTCCCACGACCTCGGACAGAATTTTTCAAAGGCATTCGACCTCAAATTCCAGACCGAGGCCGGCGGGGTGGACTTCGCCTGGAACACGAGCTGGGGAGTCTCGACGCGTCTCGTCGGCGGACTCGTCATGACTCACGGCGACGACAAGGGACTGCGGACTCCGCCGCTGCTCGCTCCAATCGAGATCGTCATTGTCCCGATCTGGAAGAATGACGAGGATAAAGGCCGTGTCCGCGCCGCCGCGCATCTCATCAAGGAAAGCCTCCTCGCATGGGAGCGCCGCGTGCCGGGACGCTTACGCGTGCACGTCGACGACCGCGAAGGAATGAAGCCCGGAGCGAAGTACTACGAGTGGGAGCTGCGCGGCATACCCGTGCGACTGGAGATCGGCCCTCGCGACCTGGAGCAGAATCAGGCGATCATGGTGCGCCGGGACACGGGAGAGAAACGGTCTGTCCAGCTCGGATCCATCGGCGAGGACGCTGCCGAGCTGCTGCATCAGATCCAGGAATCGATGTTGATCGATGCGCGCGAGCGCAGGGAGCAGAACAGCATTCGCGGCGGCATCACCTACGATCGGTTCCGCGAAGTGATGGACGGGGATGGCGCATTCGTTTATGCCGGATGGTGCGGCGACCCGAAGTGTGAGGCAACGATCAAGGAAGAGACGAAAGCGACTATTCGAGTGCTTCCCGACGAAGAGTTCCGGTCTGCTGAGCCGCCGAAGTCCTGTCTCAAGTGCGGGAGCCCATCGACCGTCGAGGCGCTGTGGGCAAAGGCATATTGAGCCGGCGTGAAGGACCCGCGAAGCGCGCGGACCAAACGAACTCACCAGCGAAGACATCTTCAGCGGATTCTGAGGGCGCCAGGTGCGAGGGTGTGCCGCTGGCTAAGATCGCGCGTGAGGTCGGAACTCCGTGCTACGTCTACAGCGCCGCCGGCATTCGCGAGCAGTACGCCAAGCTTGGTGATGCGGTCGGTACGTTGGACGCACGGCTGCATTACAGCGTCAAGGCGAATTCGAGCATTGCGATTCTCGCGCTGCTGCGAGAGCTGGGAGCGGGCCTCGACATCGTGTCGGGTGGCGAGCTGTTTCGCGCGCTCAAGGCCGGCTACAATGGCAGGGACGTTGTCTTCAGCGGCGTCGGGAAAACTGAGCGCGAGATGGAAGAAGCCCTGCGCGCAGAAGTGCTGCTGTTCAACGTCGAGTCCGAGCAGGAACTGCACGTGCTGGATGGAGTCGCGCGGCGGCTCGGTGTCACGGCGCCGGTCGCGCTACGCGTGAATCCCGAGGTCCTCGTCGACACGCCGCACCCGTATACGCGGACGGGCGAGAAGGGAATGAAATTCGGAATTCCGTTCGACGAAGCGCTGTCGGTCGCCAAGATCGCCGTCGCCCTGCGCAACATCCGGCTGATGGGGCTCGACATGCACGTCGGCTCCCAGATATCCCAGTTTGCGCCGTACGAAGTCGGCCTGCAGCGGCTGCTGCACCTGCGGCGCGAGATCGAGCGCGACACGAAGGTGAAGCTCGAGTATCTCGACATCGGCGGTGGTCTCGCCGTTACCTACGACGCCGAGCACACAGTCGACGTCGGCCAGTTCGGAAAGGTGATCGGCGCTCTTGTGGGCGGCGTTGGCCTCAAGATCATCCTCGAGCCCGGTCGCTTCCTTGTCGGGAACGCTGGAGTGCTGCTGACGCGCGTCCTGTACCGGAAGCGAAGCGGCGGAAAGGAGTTCATCATCGCGGACGCCGGGATGACCGACCTGCTCAGGCCTTCCCACTACAATGCCTTTCACCGGATCGAAGCGGTGAAGCCGCGGGGACGTGATACCGTCGCCGACGTGGTCGGACCGATTTGTGAGAGCGGTGACTTTCTGGCGCTCGACCGCCAGATCGACGACGCCGCACCCGGCGATCTTCTTGCGGTGCAGTCGACGGGTGCCTACGGATTCGTGATGTCCTCCAACTACAACTCGCGGCCGCGCTCCGCCGAGGTCCTTGTGGACGGCGATCGATACGCGGTGATCACCCGCCGCGAGAGCTACGACGATCTTGTTCGCAATGAAGAGACGCATCCGGATTGGAGGAGCGCCTAGTGCGCATCGGAGTCATGTCTGACACGCACGATCGAGTGCCAGCCGTAGCGGACCTGCTCCAGAAACTTGCCGACAAAGGCGTAAGCATGGTGATGCACGCGGGCGACTACTGCTCGCCATTCTGCCTCGCTCCCTTTCACCAGCGTGGGATGGCGTTACTCGGCGTCTTCGGCCGCAACGATGGGGACCGCGAGACCTTGAGTGCCTACGCGGCGCGCGGAATGGGAACGGAGATCTACGAGTCGCCACATAGCTTCGACGTCGGAGGAAAGCGGGTACTGCTCGTCCACGAGATCGCCGAGGTCAGCGCGCGATCCATCGAGTCGCACGACATCGTGATCCACGGCTCCTCGCACCTCCAATCGCAGAAGAAAATCGGCAATACACTCGTGATCAATCCCGGCGAAGCTTGCGGCTGGATTCACGGGAAATGCACAGCGGCCATTCTCGACACGAACACCGGAGAAGTGGAAAACATCTCTCTATGAGCAGCCGGATCCTCATCGTCGATTTCGGCTCACAATTCACGCAGTTGATCGCCCGCCGGGTGCGCGAGGCGCGCGTGTACTCGGAGATACACCCGCCGAGTCGAACGGTTGAGTGGATCCGGGAGTGGAAGCCAACCGGGATCATCCTGAGCGGCGGACCCAACTCGGTGTACGGCGACAACGTGCCGCTCGCTGATCCGGCGATCTTCGACATCGCCCCGGTGCTGGGCATCTGCTACGGCATGCAGCTCATCGCCCACATCGAGGGCGGGCAGGTGATCCGGACCGATCGCCGTGAGTACGGCCGCGCCGAGATGAAAATTCTCGAACCGGATGGACTCTTCGCCGGGTTCTCCGCCGGCGAGCCAGTGACAGCGTGGATGAGTCACGGCGATCACATCGAGCAGCCGCCCAAGGGATATCGAGTCACCGCGGAAAGCAAAGGCAATCCGATCAGCGCCTTCCGCCACGAGAAGCGTCCGATCTTCGGCGTGCAGTTCCATCCGGAAGTCGCCCACACTCCACGCGGTGGGGAAGTGATCTCGAATTTCCTCTTCGGTGTCTGCAAGGCGGAGCCGACCTGGACCGCCGGTGCATTCATCGAGGAAGAGATCACGCGCATCCGGAAGCTGGTCGGAAAGTCCCGCGTCATCTGCGGCCTGTCGGGAGGTGTCGATTCCTCGGTTGCCGCAGCTTTGGTCCACCGTGCCATCGGGGATCAGCTCACCTGTATTTTCGTCGACACTGGATTGCTGCGACTGCACGAGCGCGAGCAGGTGGAGCGAACGTTTCGTGCGCATCTCGGAATCGAGCTGATCACAATCGACGCCGAGAAGCGGTTCCTCGATGCGTTGGCTGGTGTTGAAGATCCGGAAAAGAAGCGGACGATCATCGGCCACACCTTCATCGATGTATTCGAGGACGCGGCCGCCAAAGTTGGCGACGACGTCGACTTCCTGGTGCAGGGAACCCTGTATCCCGACGTGATCGAATCGTTTTCACCGCGCGGTGGTCCGTCGGTGACAATCAAGACGCACCACAACGTCGGCGGGCTCAAGCCGGGAATGAAGTTCAAGCTGATCGAGCCGCTGCGCGAGCTGTTCAAGGATGAAGTGCGCAACGTCGGTCGCGAGCTGGGCCTGCCGGAGGAAATGGTCGCTCGGCATCCGTTCCCCGGGCCGGGCCTCGCTATTCGCGTCTTGAGTGACGTGTCGAAGGAGAAGCTCGATCTCCTGCGCGCCGCCGACGCTCTCTACCTGGAAGAGATTCGCGAAGCCGGGCTATACGACGAGATCTGGCAGGCGTTCTCGGTGTTGCTGCCCGTTAGGAGCGTGGGCGTCATGGGTGACGAGCGCACCTACGAATTTGTTCTTGGCCTGCGCGCCGTGACGAGCACCGATGGAATGACGGCGGACTGGTACCCGTTCCCCTACGAAGTTCTGGGGCGCATCTCCAACCGGATCATCAACCAGGTGCCCGGGATAAATCGAGTCGTGTACGATGTGAGCTCAAAACCGCCGGCGACGATCGAGTGGGAGTAGGGGAAGGCGCTCGGGCTGGCTACAATGACGGAAGGTTGAACGCGGACCACGCGGAATAGGCGGAAAAGGCACGGATTGTTTTCTTTTTTGTTTTATCCGCGTCACTCCGCGAACTTCCGCGTGGTCCGCGTTCCCCGCGTTCGTCAGTGTGGCCAGCCCGAGCGGGAAGTATTAGAGGCTCTTCTCCTCGAGCAGCTGCATGAACTCACGCGGCTGCTTCAGCTTCAGCAACCGCTCGGGCACGTCAGCCTCTTTTGAGAATTGCGCGATCTTGCCGAGTACGGGCAGATACTGATTGGAGACCTCGAGCGGCGGCGCGACGATGAGGAAGAAGAAGTAAACCGGCTTCTCGTCGATCGCCTTGAAGTCGACGCCCTGACTCTTCCTCCCGAAGGCTACGCGGAGTCTGCTGACTACGAGAGAACGGCAGTGGGGGATCGCGATTCCGCGACCGATGCCGGTCGAGCCGAGATTCTCGCGTCGCTTCAACATCTTGTACAGCATTCCTTCTGACTTGTCGTCGAGGCCAAGGAGCCCGATCAGCTCCTTGAGGATCTCGTCCTTGGTGTTTCCCTCGAGCTCGAGCTTGATCGCGTCTTCAGCAAAGAAATCCCGTAGTTCCATCAGGTCCCCGACAGTGGCCAGTTGGTGCGCGCGAAGGACGGAAGTTACGTGCGACCGGTGCGGGAGTCAAACCACGATGTTGCAAGCACTTGGGGCCTCACTTAGCTTCAGTTGATATGCGTTTTCCATTCGCAGTACGCGACGACATACCGCTCTACCTCGCGCCGATGGCCGGAGTGTCGGAGTCTCCGTTCAGGAGACTCTGCCGCCGCTTTGGCGCGGATGTGGTCGTCACCGAGTTCCTGTCCGCGGAAGGAATTCGCCGCGAGAACGCTCACACGCTCGACAAACTTCGCTTCGGGTCGGATGAGCGGCCTATTGGAGTGCAAATCTTCGGTGCGGATCCGTTCGCAATGGGGGAGGCAGCGCGCCTGGTTACCGATGTCTTTCAGCCGGAGTTCATCGACATCAACTTCGGTTGTCCGGTGAAGAAGGTCGTAAAGAGAAATGGCGGCTCCGGCTGTCTCAAGGATCTATCGCTCGTTGAGTCTGTGATTCGCTCTGTCTCTGCGGGCACTCATTTGCCGGTGACGGTGAAGATCCGAAGCGGCTGGAGCGAGGAGCAACGCGATCCGGTGAAGATCGCGCTGCGTTGCCAGGACGCGGGTGCCACGGCGCTGGCGCTGCACCCGCGCACGCGGACGCAGATGTACAGCGGCAACGCGCGCTGGGAAGAGATCGCAGCGGTGGCCCAGGCGCTCGAGATCCCAGTCATCGGCAACGGGGACATCAAGACGGCCGAGGATGCGGTCCGCCTTCAGCGCGAGACCGGATGCGCGGCGATCATGATCGCCCGCGGCTCGTTCGGCCAGCCCTGGATTTTCGACCAGACGCGGGCGCTTCTGGAAGGGAAGCCCAAGCCCGAGGCGCCGCCGATCGAGCGCAGGTTTGCGATCGCTCTCGAGCATGCCCGGATGGCCGAGGAGTACGAAGCGGACCCGAGGGGTGCGGCGATCGAGTTCAGAAAGCACCTGGGCTGGTACGTGAAGGGCGTGCCCGGATCGGCGGAGCTGAGGCGAAAGTTGCACGCCGTGGAGAGCCTGTCCGAGGTCGAGGACGTATTCGCGGCCTACCTTGCGGCGCCGCGCTACGACTCGGTTGTCGAGGTTGAGGTGACGCCTGCGGCAGCTTGAAGTGGCGCTCTCTAAGGCATTAGCCTGCAGCTACTTGGGCATTCGACTTAAAGTCGCTTGGCACGTGATTTTTCGTTGACTTTGGTGCGCGAGAGGGCTATACTGCATGACGGGGGCGACTGGCTTCGACGGGGTTAGTGAAGCTGTGGCCGCGTGCCCAGGTACTCAGGTCCTGGTAAAACCTCTGGGGATTTTTTTAACTGCCAACCAAAACTTGGCCCTGGCTGCGTAACTCTTCGGAGTTGCTGCACCTGCCCTTATTGAAGCCCTCCTGAGGCGGCTTTAAGGGTATCGAAAATTCGGGATAGTCAGTCGTCGCGTTTCCCGGCGGCCGGCGAAAACTTAGGAGACTTGTCCAGAAGTGGGCTGTCCATTGGCCAGCGGCTGGAGACCTCAATCAATGGAACACGCACGTAGACGCTGTGGTCGATCTTTTCTCGGACCGGGGTTCGAATCCCCGCGCCTCCACTGGAACTGTTCTCGTACCGTTCGCCGACGCCCTAGAGAGTGTCGGCGTTCGTGTTTTCAGGGGCGTAGCCCATTCTCCGCAGTTCTTGACGGTCCGAGTACATCCGGCTACTCTGTGCGGACTGGTGGGCGTATCGTATGGCCGCAGACCACAATCGCAACAATTCTGGGGATATCGAACCCAACATGAATTAGGCATTCCACTGCGTCGCCTCTATGACCGACATTGAAGAGAACTCGCGCATCTACGCCGCTGGCTATTATCCGAGCGGCACGACCTACGACGTCGTCTATTCGTATTACGGAAACACTTACCCTGCCGTCGCGATAACAGATCAGCGTACCTCAGAATAACGATTTACTAGGAGAGTCCAAGTGACTAGAAAACGCGCAATCTTATCGGTGGTCGCGGGTACTTTGTTTCTGGCAGCGTCCGCGGCTGCTCAGGGAGGATCAAGCGGATTTTCGCTTGGTGTGGGCGGTGGCTTCGCCCAGGCCGACCAAGGCGTCGGGTATACGGTGCTCTCGACGCTTGAGTTCCCGTCGCGGGTTCGCATGTTGCGACCGCGGGGCGACGTGTTCTACGCAAATTGGGGCCGATGGCCCAATGTCGCAGGTGTTACGGGCAACGTGCTTCTGACGCCGTTCGACACGAGGCGCGTCGCTCCATACGTGCTCGTAGGTGTGGGAGCTTATCTCGAGGAGGATTCGAAGCCAAAGGCGGGGGCCACGCTAGGCTTCGGGCTACGTTTGCCGGGGGCGCTTCGATCGGTCGTGATCGAGAGCCAAGCGCACGTCTATCGTCTCGACCACCCCCGCGGATCTGTCTACGCGATCTCCGCAACGCAAGGGCCTATCACTGACCCGGAGAGCATAAAGCGCAACAGAGTTATATGGAAACCGATCGGACTAGCGATTCAGTTCTAACGCGATTCGCAAGCTTGAGATTTTCGTAAGCAGTCAGCAGGGCGCCTGATTTTAGCGGTTGACCATGCTGGTTGTTTTACCGCTGGTCCTGCGGAAGGCGCTACGCGCGGCTGTGTGGAGGGCACCGGAAGCGAACTCCGCACGTAACTTCATTCGCGGCCAGACGTTAACGGCACTTCGAGCTCATGTTCAAGCGCCGCCGTCTGCGGCCTTTGATTTCGGAACGCTGCTTTCCAATGAGCGACGGTTTGGGGATCGGTGTATTGTTGTTCGTCAGAGAGCAGTTGCTTTTCGTGAAGTAGTGAGCGCATGTCGCTGTTGATAGCTTCGACCATTCTTATTGCGGTTGGTTTGGCAGGTCTGGCGATACTGGGAGCCGCTCGTAGTCATTTTCGAACGGCGAATAAACCCGCAGCTCGCACGCACGATTTAGCATATCGGCGATTGTTGGGCGTGGTTTCGCCCATCACAGTGCTGGCTGCTTTCGTTTTGGGAATTTGGCTGGTGGCGTGGGTTGCTTCCCAAACGGTGAAGAGCACCCGCGACGCGGCTGTAGCTGCCCTGATAGGTCTTGCAATCAGTCTTTTCGGCGTTGTTTTCCCCCTTGCGAGTCGCGTATACAGGTGGGCGACGTCGGCGAGCGTCCGTTCAGTCAACCAATCAGTAATGCTGCCCGCCAGCTACTGGGCGTCCGAAGGTTCAGTAACGGCTCTGATTTGTGGGTTCTTCGGCGCAATGTCCCGCGAGTGGGGTACCGGCGCTCTATTCGTTGTGATACCAGTGGCGGTTGGATTTCCCCCGTTGTTTAGGGCGCTGGTCGGCCCGCTTTTCTTGCGCAAGAGAATGCGTCGGTATGTCGTGATGCGAAATGAAGGCCCAAAGAGCGAGCACTTCCTGCATCTCCAAACTTGGGTAGATGAGTTGGCCGTTCGATACCGCTTGAAGACGACACCACCACTTATTCCAGAAGATGGGCTGAGGACGTTTGCCGCCGAGGCGCTACGACCGGAGGCCGCCATCTTCGTTTCCGAGAAACTTCTTGCGGGAATGAACCCTGAGGAACGTAAGGGACTCATTGCGCACGAGTTCGCGCACATTCTAAGGCGGGAGCGATTACGTCGTGCGCTCGTCGAGGCGTTGGTCACTTCGTGGTACATTGGTCTCTTCGCATGGTGGATGTATCGTCATCCGGGCGCTACAATTGGGACGCAGCTTGTCTGGATGGTCGTCTACGCTTATCTCATGCAGGCGGTCCGAACCACTCTGAGTCGTCGGAGTGAGTTCGCTGCGGACAAACTTGCCGCGGAAATCTTGGGTGATTCGCGTCCAGTGGCGGGGATGGTGCAAAAGATGGCAACGATCTCCCGAATCCCACTCGATCGCGCGACACGTACCCACCCGTCGCCGGCAGCGAGAATAGCTGCTCTCGATTCTTCCTCATGACCTCCACAGCGTCTAACGCATCGCATTTCCCGCTCGATCTGCTGGTTGCAGCATCCGTGTGGCTCGTGATGGCTGTTGCTGGCGGCGAGGTTGTCACGTACACCGCCGCGCCGCGGGGGAAAGCAAACTCTGTTCAAACACGCGGGGGCAATGTGGAGTCCGTCGTCAGGGTCTACCTGCCTGGCAGCAGCTCCTCGGCGAGAAAGACCTGGCGGCTGGCCATTTAGCCACTCGGGGATGCGCCGGTTTTTTCTGCGGCGCCGTTTGCTTTCTGCAACGAGCTACGCACCTCAGTGTGGCGTTGCCGCGCCAGGAACCCCCGTGGCGCCACCCGCGCCCGCCCCAGACTCAACCCAGTCTCGGCAAATTTATTGCTGAGGTATACCTCAACATCTGACAGGGGAAAGTCATGCGGGCGACGTTGGGGCGGGCGAAGCTGGGCTTTTTGGCGGCATTCACACTGACGGCATCGGGATGTCTGACGATACGACCTTACGATCCCGGTCCAGGAAAACGCGTCGTGGCCAGCGTCATTCAGGATACCTACCTCTCGGGTGAGTCGATCAACGTCACCGTATCGAACTTGAGCGACGTCACCCTGTTCTACCGCGATGGGTTCTGCAAACCAGAGCTTCAGAGGAGAGACGGATTAGCGTGGAAGACGGTGTCAGAGAATTCTGCCGCTTGCCCGAGCGCGCCCGGCTTCCTCGATCCTGGTCAAACCGTCGTCCATCAATACCGCCTGCCAAAGGGAGTCGCGGTCGGGACCTACCGTCTCACAATGCCGATGCCAGCGCCGGAGGAGGAGGAGGCTGCACCGCAGCCGGAGCTCCAGACACCGGTTTTCAAGGTGCAGGCGTCAGAGCAGTAAGAGCACGCCTCCTCGAAAAAAAAAGGGCTGACTTTCGTCAGCCCTTTTTGTTGTCCGCCTGCGACCTTCTAATTGGTCGGTCGGAACTGGAATGTCAGCTGCACGACATCGGCTATCCGTTTCGAATCGGGTCCGCCCGACCGCGCAGGCTCGAATCGAATGTTCGGAATCACCTTGAGCACTGCTGCCGACAACATCGGGTTGGGCGAGCTCACAACCGAGGCGCTCGACATCACCGGACGACCCATCGAGTCGACATCGACACGAACGCGCACTTCACCCTGCACCTCTCCCCTCAGTTGGGCGGGATAACGGGGGACCGGCAGTGATCCAATCAGCTGCGCCCTCTGCGCCATGTTGTTCGCATCGTCGCGCTCAAAGGCAATGCGTTGCGATGTCGCGGCCAGCGGAGGCGGCTGAACGGGGAACTGATCGGTGACAGCGCCCTCAGACCCGCTCCGTGCACGGACGACGGAATCGAAGCCAGCCGCCAACGCCGATGAGACCGTTGGAATGTTGATTCGGGGCGGCTCTGTTCTTGTCTCGGTCGGCTTTTTCGCCGCCGGTTTCTGATCGGCGAGGCGAATCCGTGACGCCGTCACGGGAGTGCCGGCCGCGGCAACTACGGCCGGGGGGGCCACCGACGACGCACCGCTTCCGGGTACGACTGCCTTGCTGGAAGCGTCCACCACTGGCACGCCGATGGGGCTGCTCGTCGGGACGGCGTCTTCCGCGCTGCTCGCCGGCCGGCCCGACCCGGTCCACGCGCGGGAAGCCGTTGCGAGTATTGCGACCAATGCCAGGACGCCTACGCCGATCAGGGCCGCTTGCTGGCGTTCTTTGACCGCCGCCCCCACCGATGCAAACAACCCAGGTGCCGAAGCAGTGGTGGCATCATCCTCCTCCTCTTCCTCTTCCTCTTCCTCTTCCATCTCCTGCTGAATGCTCAGGATCACATCGCGGTACGATACCGGTTCGGCCGCCGCGGGTCTGGCTTCGGCCGCGGCGGGTCTGGCTTCTGCCGCGGCGGGTCTGGCTTGGGCCGCGGCGGGTCTGGCTTCGGCAGCGGCGGGTCTGGCCTCGGCCGCGGCCGTGCCCACGTCCGCCACCGACGGTGCAGGAGGTGGCGGTGGGGGGGGCGCTGCGATCGCTTCAATCACTGGCTCCCGTTCCACCACCCATGCGGAGCCCTTTCGTGGCGCTTCGGACCGCTCCCGAACGGGAGGCGGCGGCGAAGCCACCAGACTCTGGCTTGCCACGCTGTTGTTTGCGGCGAGCAGGCGGTACTTGTCCGGCGCTGGCGCGTCATTAGCTGTATCGAGCGACTCGCCGGCCTGAAGCTGGAGATCCGCGATCCGATCCCGCGAAATCCTCAGACTGGGATGGCCGGCGCCGAGTGTGAGCTCTCGAATGTTCTGCGCGCGC
>Ga0193723_1000471_pt1 | contig 15914 bp, 14 predicted proteins | sample H2m2metaG_FD_143042 | JGI IMG/M metagenome (GOLD analysis project Ga0193723, IMG submission 143042) | Soil microbial communities from a riparian zone of the East river system, Colorado, United States - H2m2 | ecosystem: Environmental > Terrestrial > Soil > Riparian zone | place: USA: East River...
TTAAATATAAAAATTACTACGCCAGTCTATATACACACAGGAAATTGCATCCACTTGCAATTTTCTATTCCATGCATGTTACGATTTAAAAGTGAACATTAATTTTAGCTTACTCCTAAATTTCCGCCGCAAGCACAATATCCAAATTCATCAATTCTAGAATTACATATAGGACATCGCTGTTCGTCCTCCTCTTTTTCTTCCACTTTACCATAGATAACTTGATCTGCGTCTTTGCCCCATACCCCTTTATGTACATTTATTTCTTCAGGAACTGTAAATTCATCAGTACCCATCTAATTTAATAAGCACCACATATTATATATACAAAATTTTAAAATTATGAATAATAAGATATAATATTTATATTTTGATATAATAGAGTCTGTGATATATATAAGATAGTAACAATAATGCTGAAATTTATTAGTCGCTGCTGATTCTCTCTTAATAAATCTCTACAAATTACCTTACAACTGAACGTTCTCGCCTTCCATGATATCACTGAGATTAAACCACGTCAGAATAGCTTTTGAAAGGTGGGAAAAGAAGATATCTTAGAACGTTGTGACTAATTGTAATCATGGCAAAAATATTGAATACAATTGAAGAGCAAGTATGCCAGGGTAGTTACAGAACAAATGGCAAGCTTGTGAATATTATTCTGGCTATTTCGAATCATTCTTACGAAAAGGATTAATATCAGCTGGATTCGCGAGAGCATGTTTTATCTGGACCTCTCGTAATCGATTGGTTTTATCCTATGGCATTTTCATTTCTGGCAAGTTATGCGGTATCTTGTTTTTACAATAATTGCACGGAGTGTTACTCTGTCCTAACATCCCTAACTTTTTATTATATATCGGTTCTCCTTTATGTAACTCGACTGACATTCTAGAGTGTTGTGACTTAGGTCCGATGGGTACAACACTCTCAATATTTGTTTTAGTGTCTACTTGCTTTTACTCTTCTTCTTCTTGGTGGAAGTTTTCTTACTTAATAGTGATAATCTTATCTTCTGACTCTCCTTTTGAGCCTGTGACATTTGTTTTTGTAATTGCTTGAGCTGCGAGTATATTGGTTTGATCAATTCTGATCTCATCTCCACTGATTTTAGCTGCCTTTGCAATGGTTGAAGCATCTGTCCTATTTTGTTTATTTGAGTTGTCTGCTTATCCAGTAACTTTGACATGGTTGCTAATCTAATTGCCTTTGGAGTAGACGTAGAAGTTTTTTTTCCTCCTCCTGCTTGTTCTTGTTGTTGTCGAAGTACTTCAGTTTCATGGCCTTCAGCTACTGGTAGTTGTTGTTCTTGTTCTTTAGGCTGGACTTCCTCTACAAGTAACTCTTTGTCTTCGAAATTGTCAGGGAGGTTGGTTTCATCTGACATAACCAAACTATAGTAATCAAATAAGCAGCTTGCTCTTAAAGATTCTATTGATGCTACTCGCCTAGTATAAAAACCAGATGGCTTCATATAGGATCTTCCTTGTCTAGGACAGGTATTATGCCTAGTAGGATTCAGGGTCTCCGTACCTCAACAACATCCATTTACTAGAGGTAGTTTATTAAAGTCGTGATAAGTAATTGTTGTTCAAGATCTATTAAACAGAATTTCCTATTCCGTTTTTTTATGAATTTCATCGCTTTGAGATGAAAATATTCCAACAACCAAATCATTTGCTGGTGCTTGGCGATTCTGGGGGTGTGAACCTAATACTACAGCCTTTGCCGAGGTTACACAGTCTCAGTTTTGTTTGCTGCGCCGCTAAGCACCAACGTTATGTAATTGTTGTCGGTATCGTGATATAATAATGGTAGTTATTGTATAAAAATATTTTATCCATGCAATACATATACATTAATACGAACTTTATCACAATGTAATATAATATTACTTATAATTGTGATAAATATTCATATGAAATATATCTAAATGCTATGAATAAATTGAGTTAAAAACTGTTTCATGAGACAGGCAGGGAAAACTCCACTAGTAACAAGCTGGAAGCTTGATAATTGATAGTTACATAGGGCTATTAGTTAGCGACCTTATCCCTGTGTTTTTGCTTTTATAAGTTTAAACAGTCAACAACCTTCTATCTCTGATTGCTTGGATAAACCACGCAGGTAAAATATTTCTATTCTTCCTTACAAAGTAGCCAAAGGATGAATCCAGAATGTAGGTCTTTGCCCAATCTTCGTGTGACCTTATAGATCTGCCATAAGCTTGTATGAGTTTCAGGGCTGTTTGCCAGTAGTACCATTCTTCGTCTCTTTCTCTTTTAGCACTGATCCATCTATCGCCTTTGTTAGGATAGGGGACCTTCGTCATAATTTGGAATCTTGAAAGTTCATTTTTTAGATCAAGACCAGTATGCAGTGATGGAGAGATAAGAACCGTCGGCTTTGTGGTACTATTAATGTGTTGTGCTATAACTTCATCTCTCTGTGTCTCTGGATCGGTTATTATGAGCCTCCGTGCATTTGTCTGGGATATATTTTCTTTGATAAAATTAATTTGTTCATAGGAAGTAGTATGAATTATTCCTTTGTCATTTTTATGCATTGTCATGATATTATCAATTGCCCTTGTAATGCTAGATTTCACTTCTTGTAGTTGTAGATTTCTGAAATTAAGATAGGCAACGTTTAAAATATAGATAGGCCTATTTTCAACTGGAAATTCAGATTCAACTTGTATAAATTTTACTTCATCAGGATTTAGGCCAACGCTTCTGCAAAATGCCTTAGCGTTTAGGATTGTTGCACTCATTATCATTGTTTTAGAACACTTTTCAAATACACCTTTACAATATGATGATATATCTAACGGCTTAAATTCTACCTTAATTACTTCGTAGTTCTCCTTTTTTATGTCAGATATTATCCAGTTCTTTGGGTTAGAGAGAAGATTATTGATCGTCAGAGTGAGCTTCTCTATATCTCGAATAGCATCCACAGCAAGTTCATCAATTATTTTGTTAGTTGCTGCTGACGATCTTTTTGGAATACCTTCTTCATATTTTTGAACTATTTCTTCATCGCTGTCGAATAAATCAGATGCCGAAGTTATTTTTCCTCTTCTGTCCTTGTAGTTGGTTGACTTTGATGTATGATGACGTTTGCCTGTCCAATTATATTTGATCTTCCTTTGTACATCTAATGATTCTACCATGGAGTCATAACCAAGTAGGTCAAGCATAATTGCCTCCAATTCAATTAAAAAATCGATCCACTGTTCTATATCATTGTAGCCAAAATCGATTATCTTTAGACGATTTTCTATAAGATATCTTTTCCATCTTCTTTTGGATATGGATAATCCTCTGAATTTTACTATTTCTGTTTCCAATAGATGTCCCTCATCCAATACCAAGAGTTCTCTTGAAGGTAGACCCTTTTTGCTTTGCAGTAAGAACGCCAAGAAATTAGAATAATTGAATATAGAATGACTTGAAGTTAAGGCCATATTCAGTTGGTCAAAGTATTCACAGGGCTTCCATATTCTTCGATCTTTTAGATTTTTGAGATGCAGCCATTGCGAATATTCCTTGAGATAATGGTCTTTACTATCGCTATCGATGAATACTCGTTCGTCACTTGAGCCCTTGAACGCTATTTTGTAATCTTTTAGAAGGGTTCTGTACTTGCAGCTTTCCCTGAAGGATTCGTCTGTAATGCATGGACCATATCCCACTGTTGCATGACGGCATTCATTTGTATCGTCTGAAACACACACTCCACATCTATATGTGCCGTTTCTCACAAAATCTTCTTTTACCAAACAAGGAAAGTTGTTCTTTCCCTTTGCTGCATTAATATATGGAAAATCCTTTGAATATTGAGTCTGTAAATCCTTTGTTGAAGTACATATATAACTTGACCCCAAAGTGGTAGCAACAGATATAGCTACCGGGCTCTTACCGAAACCAGTAGGAGCCTCGAGGACAATGTATTTGTAACCCGAATTGAAAGCGGTACAAATCTCTTCTAGTATCCTCACCTGTTTAGCACGTTGGGACGCAAATGGAAAATTATTGATAAATTCAGCTGTAGTCAATGATTTGTCCCTATCCAAGTAACATCCTCATCACCTTTTCAATAATTAACCTATCTGTAGTACCATTGTAGATAAGTATGTCGTTACAGTGAGGATGTATGTGCTTTGTAGTTAGTTAACGTAAAAGCGATTCCTTGAAGAGCATCCTTTTGTTTATTTTTTTTGGAACTTCATCTTCGATTAGTATACCTGCTAAATTACGTTCTCTTGGAATCCATAAAAAGGATGGTTTGTTTTCTAAGTTGTCTACAATATTGAGAATTTGAATTGTAAGCAATCTTACTATACTTCCTCTTGGTTTATGTACTCTTCTAGTAATAAAATCAACTATACTTTCTGAATCTGTATAGATTATCGTTTGCTTGGAATTTCTGACAGTGTTGCTATTCAAGGCTTCTATGATAGCCATAAATTCTGCTTCCATAGAACCTAGCCTATACTTACTGCGAATAAATTTTTCTTCCTTTGTTTCTGAGATACAATATCCATAAATATTGTGAGGTTCTCCTGAAGCATCTGTATATACTGTTATCATTCTCTGGGTTAACTTACCTCGATCATTGTGTTCTGCCCTGTAGACGCTGTCATTATCATTCTTTTTAATATGTTAACATTTCCCCTTTTAAATTCTAACTACTCTGAAACAGAGAATTTGGATCAGGCTACAAGTTTGTCATAATTGCTAGTACTGCTTATGTATAGAAACAAATCAGTAATTTGCCGTATTCTTACGAGGATATTCTTGGTTAGAGTTTGTTTCACCCTCTTTCACTTCTGGTTTTTTTGCTCTCATACTTAGGTTTATACCTTCCAGCATTAATGAATTTCCAGCCACAGTTTCGGAGCATCATTACCATTGCTGCGCCAGCAATCATAAGTCACCCGAAATTCCTATGCAAAAGGCCTGAAGAGGCTTTGCTTTATCTTTGATTCTGTCTTTCTTCTTAGATTTACAGATGTAACTATATCCTTTCATCTTTTATTAATATGATTTCTCCAGTCTCTCCCGTGACATCTGTCCCTGATACTGTCGCAATTCCTAAATCGGCTTTACTAATGTAGGTGCATCATCGATCCCATCTCAATAGGGATTCACTTTTATAGTATCTGCAAATGCAATCCGGATTTGACAACAGCGATCCCTTTCTCTATCATGTTGAGCAATAGCGAAAAGTTTCTAACTAAAAAAACATAAAGAAACAGAGGTATATGGTTTGACTTATATCTTTACAGTAACCATGAATTCAGCTCTGTTCTATAGTTAATCATTTGAAAAATTTTCCAATTACTGGAAGATTACTCAGTGGATTTCCTGACTTGTTTTGGCTTGATGCATTATAGGCTCCAGTATTATTAGCAGCAGTTGTATTAGCGCTACTTGGACCCGCTATATTACTGCCGTTTTGCAATGAACCAGCATTGCCTTTAGTTAGGTTTCCTATTTGGCTGGCAGTGCCGATATCTGTTTTGTTAGTATTTGTTGGTCCTGTCGCATTACTACCAGATGTGGTAGCATTTGTAGCTCCTCCACTTGTCTTGTTTGTCTGAGCATGCACGAGTTGTGAAGTTCCTATAGCTGCTAACGCAACCGCAAAAGCTATCGCTGTTAGAACGATTATAGGCGATATTATCATTGTCTTTTTCATTGTATAGTGGGTGATACAGCATAGAACTTAATGCTTTCCATGGTATAATATGTAATTACACTACAGTTTGTTGTTGTAAAAATGAAGTACAAGAATACTAATTATGCTTGCTTCTCTTATTGTTTAGTAATCTAAGGTTCAGATAAAATTTGTGACTGCAGCCCATGGTGTTAGATCTTTCAATAACAAGAGTTTAAATTATGTAGAGTCGATTAAAAATTAGAATCTCATTAACCACTATGCCTCTTGGAAAACTCACAATTTCTGTTGTTGTTTCGGTGGTGGCATTAGGTGTATTATTGATGACTGTTGTTACCGAAGCATCAAGCCAATCTCCTCAAATGCTTAAAGATAGATATTCCTCCTCTTTCGGTTCCTATTCTTATCAGCATCAGGCAAATCCCGCTATCTTGAATCAGCACAATAACCATAACATAACTAATAACATGAGTAATAATAATTATAATAACTATTCTCTTCTGGCTAACGGTGCCAATAATAACAACACAAAGCAAATCAGTGGCTTAACATTTACAGCAAAATTTGAATGTGGCACGATCACTGGAGGTCAAGGTCCACTTGGACCAGGATACTATGATACAGCAATTGGCATTTTTAACAGACAAGATTATTCTCCAGTCACAATTTTATTGAATACAATAGTCAATAACGGTAAGCCGGTCGCCAATTCAGTTATAAAGATCATAGAACCACAAAAAACAGCCGAATTAAGTTGCAAAGACATTCTTGAGCTACTTAACACCGGAATTAACAACGCCGGAACGAACCTTGTAGAAGGATTTGTGGTCATTCTAGTGCAATCAAACAATGGTTTATTAGGTTCCTCTTTCTCTGGCAATAGTGTATTTACTACTGCAAATACAATATCGATAGATCAGATTCACAGCTTGCTTGATGTCAGGGTATTTTACTCTGTTAATTCGTTTGCAACTTCTGAGCCAAATAATTTATTGTTCAATAAGATCAGCTTTTCCATCCTAAACGATATATCTGGAAAAATTCCAGTGACAATGTTATCAAAACCACTCTATATTGCAATACAGTTGTCGTCATCGCAAGTTAATCGGATACCTGATCCTGAGTCTCAAATAAAGACCGTTTTAGCTGACAAATACAATTTATCAGGATCAGAAATTTCAAGTCTAAAGATTAGAGTAAAGGGCTTAAACTCAGGAGCTGGTACTATGCTGGATCGGCATGCGATCTTCTCATTGCAGATACAACCACAAGCAATTTACTAACAAACATAAAAAATATTTAGAAAATAATAAAATATTGTTAGCAATCTTTTCGTAGGCAATATTTAGATTTTCTACTTCTCCGACGAACGGGTTAAGGCATTATGATTATGTTGTTTAAATCCGTGTGAAGTTTTTGCTTATATCCCGTCTGCAGCATCTCTTGCAATTATGGCATATCAAATATTTTAGAACTGCATACTTTTACTAAAATGCTTTAAATGAAATTATCGTATGTGCTTGCTGTTAATCAATATATGTTCGCGCCTGCTTTCAGTTTGCCTCTATATTTAAATTCAGTTAGGACCCTAGATAAAGAAAGAGAGTAGTGGCTATCAATATTCAAATTGAAACATAATCTGATTTTAAAATGGTGATTTTTCGCTATTGAGAAAAAGTAAGTGAGTTTTCTCCTTCATAATTAAAAGACCCATCATTTGTTCTTTAAACCGAAGTACTAGCAGCAGCTATGCCACCGCAACTATTGCTCATTATGCTCTAAGAACCTTGGCTGATTTTTGATTTGTTTCTCATTCTTTTTCCAAGTTTGTTAGTTTTATAATGAGCGATGAATTGATGATGATTTACTTTATTTTCTCTTCATATTCAGTTGCATTGCTTTATTTTTTAGAGCAAATTCGTATCTTCTTAGCCATTTCTTACCCTCCTCGGAAACTGATATCTTGCTATTGGCCTCTGCTGTATTCTGCTCAAGCCAGTGGTTTGCTTTGAGAAAATTTATCCATATTGATGCTAATTGTTTATTTCCTTTAAAATTATTATTCACTATCTGATCCCTGCTTTTACCTTCGGAGAAGCATTTTAAGATGTAGACTGCTGCGGTCAATCCTGACAAGTGTGAAACATCTAAACTATTTTTGCTATTTATTGTCAAATCTTCTTATGCGCAAGCCTTTGGTGGTATAGTAACTACTAATGGATAAATGTAATTTAAATTTATCTCATTGGCTTGCCAAACTACGAGGGAATGAAATATGAGGTAGAAATGCATCCTTGATCGATTGATTCATGATTTTAGACTGGTTATTTATTAAACAGCCTTCATTCTTCTAAACGAGAGCATCCCAATTGTCCCTAAAACTATTACAGACAATGCCAAAACACCAATATCCACAACAAATGGATTCTTACCTTCTAATCCAAGCATCATGTTTCTTATACCGTCTACAGCATAAGTGGCAGGATCTATCATGGTTAGGTAAGAAAGCCATGATGGAAGATTATTTAACGGAAATAATGCTCCGCTTAAAAAGTAAAGAGGAAATACTACAAAGCTTATTATTAATTGAAAGCCTTCTAAACTCTCCATATAGCTTCCAAGAGTAAGACCTAATGACGTCAGTGCAAATGAAAGTAGCAGAATTATGACGGTAATCGCCACAATTGATATTGGAGTATAATTGATTCCGATAGCCAATCCAATTGCCAGTAATATCGCCGCTTGTATTAGCGATGTAGTCATTCCTCCGAAGGTCTTCCCTATAAAAATTGTTGTTCTGCTAACTGGAGCAACCATTACACTTTTAAGAAAATCAAACTTTCTATCCCATATTATATACGAACCAAAAAAAACGGAAGAAAAAATAACAGACATACAAATTATGCCTGGAAAAATAAATTGCTGATAGTCTATTCCTGATACTAAGCCTCCTATCGCTGCATTACCATTAGGAGAAGTTGAGGATGGACTACCTACAGTAGATCCAAAACCTGCTCCAATAACAAATAGCCACAATAAAGGAGTGAATGTAGAGGCGACAAGTCTGCTCTTTTCTCTTAAAAAGACTTTGAACTCTCTAAGCCAAATAGCATATAATTTACCTAGTTCTATTTCTACGGTATTCTTATTTATTTCCATATTGAGCATATCTTTCTGTAAAGCCTCCCTCAGCCGGATCTTCTTGCTGTATCATGATATTTCTTCCCGTGAATTTAAGAAAAACATCGTTAAGCGTAGGTCTCCTAAAGTCTACCGATTTCACATTATTGTTATTATTGCTGTTATTATCAATAGCTTTGAGAATAATCGGCAGATCATGGCTTGCATCCTCCACATAAATAACAATATTTCCTTTTTTCTCATTTAATTCAACTTTATGTACAAAGTTGTATTGTTTTAAGAGGTTTTTTAGACCATCTATAGCGCCAACCTCTTGTTGATTTCTCAATGCTATTTCTATTATCTCGCCTCCTAGACTTTCTTTTAGCCTTGACGGTGAATTAACAGCGATTATTTTGCCTTTATCTATAAAGCCAATCCTATTACAGAGAAAATCTGCTTCCTCCATATAATGCGTTGTAAGTATTAGCGTAATTTTCTCATCTTTTGCCAACCTATCAATATATTTCCACATTATTTCTCTGCTACTAGGATCAAGACCTAAAGTTGGCTCATCTAAAAAAATAACCTTTGGTTTATGAATTAAACCTCTTGCAATCTCTAACCGTCTACGCATACCACCAGAGTATTTCTTCACCTGATCATTTCTCCTGTGTGTAAGACCTACTAATTCTAATACTTCAGATATCCTCCTTTCCCTAGTTTCTCTAGATACTCCATATAGAAGTGAGTGTAGCTTTAAATTTTCATAACCTGTAAGCATATCATCGCTACTTGGTGCTTGAAATACAATACCTATACTAGATCTTACCTTTGAAGGCTTTTTTGTTATGTCATATCCATTTACTATCGCAGTTCCTGAGGTGGGTTTGATCAACGTGGCAAGAATATGAATTAGTGTTGTTTTTCCTGCACCATTGGGCCCAAGAAGACCAAATATCTCATTATCATACACCTCAAGGTTAACATGATTAAGGACGGTTAAATTCTCATACTTCTTGACAAGATTCTTGATAGTTATCAACCTTTAGCTTATTCTCAAAAGAGATTGTGGTAATATGGACATATATCTTATAGGAACTACGATAATCTCATTTTGATGACTAATTCGAGTAATCAAGAATAGCCTTGATGGTGATTACTTATTTGCAATGTAAATTGCGCTTTTTTGGTTCAAGATGTTTAATAAATTTTTAGCTGCTACTTCAGCCATTCTTGTCCGAGTCAAAAATGTGGCACTGCCTATATGAGGCAATAATACTACATTTTTCATCCTCAGTAATGGATTATTTGGTGATGGTGGCTCCTTTTCAAATACATCTAATCCTGCTCCTGCAATCCATCTTTGCTTTAGCGCTTTAATCAGATCTGTCTCATTAATTATTTGACCCCGTGCTGAATTAATTACGTAGGAATCTTTTTTCATTCGTCTAAGGTTTGATTTATCGATTATATGATAACTTTCACTATTCAAAGAACAATGAAGAGAAAGAAAATCGCTTTCTTTTAAAAGCTCCTCCATAGCGACATGTTTAGCACCAACCTGTTCTTCACTCTGAAAATTTCGACTGTGTCGGTTGTGATAAATGATATTCATTTCAAAGCCTTTGGCTCTACGTGAAACGGCTGCTCCTATTCTACCCAAGCCAAGGATTCCAATTGTCGCACCATGAACATCTGAACCCAATAAAAGATGCGGATCCCATCCATATTTCCATTGCTTATGTACCACAAGCCCATGTCCCTGGATAACTTGTCTAGATACTGCAAGGATTAATGCGAAAGCAAGATCAGCTGTTGCTTCTGTAAGTATGTCGCCAGTAAAAGTAACATAAATTCCTCTCCTAGTTGCCTCTTTAATATCGATATGATCCACTCCGGTGCTATAGGAGCTTATAACTTTGAGGTTGGATCCTGCAGCATCCATAACTTTTGCGTCTATTTTATCTGACAATGTGCAGAGAATTGCATCTTTGTTACGCACGGCTTTCAAAAGCTCACTTCTAGTAGGTGGCCTACCTCTGTGATTTGCAACAATAACGTTACAGTCTTTCGATATCATAGCTATTGCTGGGTCTAATATTCTTCTGGTAACATACACGCTCCATTTTTTTAGCCTCATAAACCTATTCCATCTGTCTCGTTATATTGGGTTAATTGAGGTTCGTACCGAAGATAGAAAGATTTAATGCGAAATAATATCTAGAAAATAATTATACCGCAATTATTTGACGTCTAGCAAGCCAACAAACGATATTTTCTAAACGTTGGATCGGATCATTGAAACTGAACGTTGTGACGATCTGAGTTCTCAAAACTGGGGTAAAATAATTAAACCTGCTTTAGTTAAAAAGAAGTCAGTTAAAGAGGAAGGTAGAGAGATTATATTTGGAAGACCAGGCCCAAGCCAAACAACAAATTCACTCAACACATGTAAATGTTAAGGCATCAATTAAAAATCCATCGAAAATACATGTGGCAAAAGTAGTTTTAAAGTTACTGCCCATTGTAATTAACTTAAGACGGGACCGGAGAAAATGGGTTAAACATGAAGGAAAAAATATCAACGAAGTGAAATTCAGAAAACATGCAAAAAAGGCGGTTGAAACATTCATTGAACTGGGACCATCATATATAAAATTAGGACAATGGCTCTCAGCCCGTGCGGATCTGCTGCCCCTTCCTTATCTAGAGGAACTCTCAAAACTACAGGATGAGGTTCCCCCAGCAGAGTTTTCAAAGGTGAAACCAATCATTGAAGCTGAACTTGGCAAAATCGAAAACATATTTGAATCATTCAATAGCTTAGCGCTCTCCGGGGCAAGTCTAGGTCAGGTCTATTTAGCAAGATATGACAATAGAGATGTTATTGTAAAAGTAAGTAGGCCAAATATTGAAACAGTTATAGAAAATGATATCTTTATCTTAAAGAAAATCCTGCCTCTTGCTACTAGATTTATAGACCCAAACTTAGCGTTTTCAGCAGAAGGCATGCTATCCCAATTCATAGAAACAGTATACGAAGAAATGGATTATCATGTAGAGGCAGACAATTTGATTACAATCAAAAGAAACCTTGCAGGTGATAATACCGTTATAATTCCTGATGTATTCCTAGAAAGAACTTCAAAGCATGTATTAACCATGGAGTATATCCCAGGCATTAAAATTAATGACGTTGTAGCCTTGGACAGGAAGAGTATTGATAGATCAAGGTTAGTCACACGCGTTCACAGACTATTTTTCAAAATGTTATTACGGCATAGCATTTTTCATGCTGATCCCCATCCTGGTAATATCTCTGTTGCTAATAATGGCGCGATAATTCTTTACGATTTCGGAATGGTAGGTAGGCTTGATAATAAAACACGGCTCAGACTTATCAGATTGTATCTTGGTTTGATCGATAAAGATCCTGCGAGGACTGTCAATGTGCTAATGGAGCTTGGGACGTTGGAAGCAACAGTCAATCGTTATGTCGTTGAGAAGGCTATAGAGCTCAGTATACAGTCGGTGTATGGAAAGGAGGTAGATAAAATGGAAGTGAAAGCCTTGACAGATCTTGCAAACAAGACTATGAGCCGGTTCCCGTTTAGGCTACCAAAAAACCTCGCACTTTATATGCGAATGTCATCAATCTTAGAGGGGATTTATCAACATCATAAGGTTAAATTCCAATTTGTCAAGGTGCTTGCAAATATACTTGAAGAGGAAGAAGGCCTTCTCAGAGATGCATATATTGAGGAGGCAAAAACATCAATTCATCGGCTGGGGATAAGCATAGAATCAGCATTTACTGTTGCTCCTCTGTTACATTCATTTCTTGAGATGCAACTTAATAATAAATATAATAATAAATTACAAAATGATAGGAATACTTTGATCGCTGGAACAATATTTGCAACTGGCTTGTTCATTGGTTCGTCAATAATGCTCCCGTATAATGCGAATCTAGCATACGCGGGATTCGTCGGTTCTATCATAGCTGTCGCGTTAGTAGCAATAAGAAAGAAATTCTGGTAACTCAGAAATGTAAGGCTTTATCCTCTATTCTATGTCTTATTGCTTAGGTTCTGGAGGGAAAAAAGAATATTTTTTTAACCCCCTGGCACAGAAATGTTCTCACAACAGTCATTGATTACAACGCATGGCAATTATTTACTTAATGTGAATATCGTGTAAGCGAAGATAAAATTGGCCAGCGTTTATGAAATCCATCGATATCATCATGACGATTTTCAATATGCCGTCGCAAGGACGAGCAAATACTCTGATGAAAGGGTTAGGAAAGATGTTGACAAAATGAATTCTCTACTAAGTAATGAAATGAAAGCACAAGGAATACGGTATGTTTTTGTAACAGGATCAATGTCAGATATGACAAAACAACGTACAAAGAGTAAGAAAGAAGAACGCCAACGATGAATTTTTTAGTAAGCCGCCATATCTAATAATCAAATACAAAAGTTTTGTGATTGACTAGAAAATGATATCTCCTATGAGGCTGCAGTATTAAATGATGTAATACTAGAGTAATAACTTAATGGAATAATCGATAATTATTTATCACATTATCGCATTATCACATTAACCACTTTATATTTAGACATTAGCGATGAAGCTAATACCACTCATAGCTTTTTTGCTTTGATGGCAGAAAATGTTTTTCTACCTCGTTTAACCTTTCTATAGATCCATCATTGTTCCGAAGACTTGAAAAAGATGAATCATTTCGAATCTTTTGTAAAAGCAAAAGAACTTGTTCATTCGTAACCCCTTGCTTTATGTCATAGCCTATTTGTCTACAAACACTTGTTATCCTACCATAGCGTTTATTCTGTCTCTTCTCCCACATAGAAGCATTAGCCGATAGTCCTGTTACAAACTTTACAACTATCTTTTCCATGTGTTTGACATGCCATTCTCTCATCGGAAAACTATTTTGTATCAAAATAGATCACACGTCATATAATATGATATACGTTACACTAACTTATATATAACATGTCTAGAAATTAACAATTAAAAACTGCTTTCTGTTTAAGAAAATTACTATTTCAGTGAATAAAACAATAGATTTTATTTTTTTGACCGAATTATTATTATTTCGTATCGTGTTTTGGAGATTTCTCGAACAATCGAATATCACTAGTCCATCATCATAGTTCGTTTTGCAATTTCGGAAAAGATGCTAAAGATAGTTACTGCTCGTTAGTTACAACTCCATCACTAATATTTTCTGTTTCATAATAAGTACAATGCACAATTCCATTCGAATTGTAAGTAATAAGATCAGACTTTTGAATTAGCAGCCATGGATGCAATATTTTCATTAGCTATTTGTGTTATATATCTAGATCTGTAAGTAAAAATGATTGGTGACTATTAGCAACGCCTATTTTATTGCTTAGTGGTGTAATTTATGTATAATTAGGTATGTATTAATCGATTATAATTTCCTTCAAATCGCAAGAAACGAACACATAGTTCTTAAGTGAGGTCAGATCAATATTATAATATGGTAAACTATAGTGCACAGACAAGATTTAAAGCTGATAACCCTAAGAACGGCTACCAGAGGGTCACAGTTGGCAGCAGCTATGATGATACCAAGCACCTCGAAGTTTTTAACAATGGTAGTTGGAGACATGATCCTAAGTGTCGAGAATTTACAAATAAAGATTGTAGGAAGTAAAGTAAGTAATTATATTATGAATAACAATAGGCTAAACTCAGCTGCAAATGACTGGGTTTAGTAACAAAGTATGACTGCTCTTAAAATTGCTCTCCATTAAAATAGAGATTTTTTAAATCCTTGATGTATTTCGCTTGATCACTTCCGTTACTGATTCCCCCTGTAGTGGACCTAAAACGGTCTGGTATAAGTTCTCTTAAAGATAATCCAATAAGATATGTAAAGGGCTTGATGAGGCGGCGTGGCAGAAATCCTAATCATCGTCAGTCATCCTTTCCATGAGACTATATTTTGGAAAATTTTTTTTACTTATTATCGGCAAATTTCAACTGGCATCATCATGGGAATATTCAAAATCAGGTACCGGTGATTCCCGGCGTTACAAGTATTGAATGACGACCAAGACCGTATTCTTCAGATCTCCGTTTAAACCATTGATTTCTGCAGTTCCTATACATCGCCCCTTTGCTATAAGGCCTGATGGAAAGGATGGCACGAAAAGGATATTGAACATGGTCATGCCCCGATTACGTTTTATTAATAACTACAGTATCTCCCTATTAACTACAAAGTCAGGGTGTTTTTTCTTAGAGCAATTAGATATATCAATAACAGCAGCATAGACGAAATAATCAGGTTACAACAACATATTGCATGAGAGAAAAAATTGAATTGAGGACAAACAAGACTGGCGAATACATATGAATGATGGCTCGTCGTTAAATTCACGAAATAGCAAAGCTATAAAAGGTGGATTAGCTAATATGTATTATTATCCGGCTGTTCGAAAGAGAAGATGATCCGTCATACAGATTTGCGTGGTAGGTAAAGGCCTACTATGTCCTTGGAAATGTATGGTTGTCGTCATAGGAAAAATAGGTACTAGCTAATCCCAAAGGGTTGGCGGGGAGTCTAAACCTATGGTGTTAAGGGCAAACTACATGGCTGTCTGGAACCTAGGAAAGCGGCCTTGAAGAGAAAGCCACATGTCTTCGAGATCCAGTCGGATAATTATTACTATAGTGTTAACGTTTTGTTGTAGCCACGAGTTGAAGAGAGAATAACGCTCGAATATCTAGCTTGAATCTGATGCCTAATGAGAATATTTATCTGAACACCGCTTTTAATTTTCAACAAGAAGAGTTTAAGATTCTACGTTAACCATGTTAAGTAACGGTTATTAGGAATATCATTAGGTCTGACTCTGATATGTCTACAAAAACAAAATTGGCTATCTTTGCTATAGTCGCAATGAGTTTAGCGCTTATAACGGCAAGTAGTTTCACATCGTCGGTATTGGCCACCACGACAAATACTAAGAAAAGTGGCGGCAGCGGCAGCGGCAGCGGCAGCGGCAGCGGCAGCGGCAGCGGCAGCAGCGGCAGCAGCG
>Ga0193723_1000472_pt1 | contig 15886 bp, 13 predicted proteins | sample H2m2metaG_FD_143042 | JGI IMG/M metagenome (GOLD analysis project Ga0193723, IMG submission 143042) | Soil microbial communities from a riparian zone of the East river system, Colorado, United States - H2m2 | ecosystem: Environmental > Terrestrial > Soil > Riparian zone | place: USA: East River...
TATGCTATCGGCGATCGCCGCCGCATACACAATCGGCTTGAACGACGATCCGGGCTGACGCATTCCGTCGACCGCGCGGTCGAACTGAGAGTCGTTGTAATCTCGTCCGCCCACGAGCGCGCGAACGTCCCCCGAAGTCGGGTCGAGCGCCACCACCATTCCCTGGAGATAGTCCGTCGTCCGTCCGGGCCGCTTCGTCGCCCCCGGGTGGTACTTGGGATGCTCGTAGCCGGGTTCCGCTTCGACCGCGGCCGTGCCCTCGAGCAGCGCGCTCATCGCAGCGTTCTGAAGAATCGGATCCAGGCTGGTGTAGATCCGATAGCCGCCTTGATTGACTGGGATACCAGCGCGCAGCGCTTGTACCCGGACAACATTTACGAACCAGGGCGAGTAAGCGGAATAGCCGCCGTTAGGCGTAGTGGCGAGCCGCGACGCTTTGGCGACCGCAGCCTGGTCGTGGGTGACATACCCCTGATCCACCATCAGCGACAGCACGACGTTCCGCCGCTGGGTTACACGATCGGCGTACTTGAGTGGGTCGTAGAGGGCGGGACCTTTGGGCATCGCCGCGAGCGCGGCCGCTTCCGGCAGTGACAGCTTCGAAGCGCTCTTGCCGAAATAATGTTGCGCAGCGCTTTCCACCCCGTACCAGCCGTGACCGAACGGAATCTGGTTCAGATACGCTTCGAGTATCTGATCCTTGTTGTAGTGCTTCTCCATCTCCCGCGCCGCCGACTGCTCACTGAGCTTGCGGCCGATGCTCCTGTCGGTGCGGTCGATGAGCGTTGGATGCATGTTGCCGACGAGCTGCTGCGTGATCGTGCTCGCGCCGCGACGTTCACCGAAAATGTTGTCCTTGAGCGCGCCGGCGATTCCGACGACGTCGACACCGTCGTGCTGGTAGAAACGGTGATCCTCGACCGCGACGAACGCCTGCGGGAGATACTTCGGCAACGTTTTGATCGAAACGTTGGTGCGGATTTCCTTGCCGATTTCGCCGATCAGCGAGCCATCGCGCGCCAGCACCAGCGATGCCTGGGCCATGGGAACGATCGTCCATGGCTCGGTGTCAGCAGCAGTGGGCTGTTGACCGCCCAAAAGAGCGGGCGTAAGCAGAAGCGCACCCGCGAGTAGCGCGCAGAGCGGTTGATTGTACCTCTGCGCTATGGCAACTTCAGATGGATGGATCGATCTATTCATCTCGTCGTAATTCAGCTCAAGCCGCGCAAGGGCGATTATGCTGTCAACCTCGCCCGTCTCTCCGGCATTTTCTCGCAGATAGACTCCCTCGAACCACGTCCCGATGTCGCTGTCTTCGCCGAGACCGCGCTCACCGGATACTTCGTGGAAGGTGGCGTCCGCGACGTCGCGATGACCGCCGGTGCCTTTGCCCGGGATCTTCAGTCGCAGTACACCTCGGCGGTTAATACACCGCGGCCGCTCGATGTGTGCATTGGCTTCTACGAGGTGTGGAACAATGCCTTCTATAATAGCGCGCTCTATGTGACGCTGGGAGGCAAAGAGCCCGTAATCCGGCACGTGCACCGCAAGCTGTTTCTGCCGACGTACGGCCTGTTCGACGAGGAAAGATTCGTCGACAGCGGCTTCGAGGTGCGCGCCTTCGACACGGATTGGGGCCGCGCGGCGATGCTGATCTGCGAAGACGCCTGGCACAGCCTCACGGGAACAGTCGCCGCACTCGATGGAGCGACCACGATTTTCGTGCTCTCCGCTTCCCCGGCGAGGGGTGTGTGGCGGCGCGAGGACGAAGGTCCGGTCCCCGCCAACCTCAAGCGTTGGGAACGGCTGGCGCGCGATATCGCCGAGGAGCACGGTGTGTACGTGGCACTCGTGAATCTGGTGGGGACAGAGGGGGGCAAAACCTTCTCCGGCGGCTCGATCATCTGCGGCCCACACGGGGACGTTCGCGCGCAGGCACCGCTGTGGGACGAAACGATCATGACGATTACGCTCGATCCGCACGATCTCACTCGTGCGCGCTCCGATGCGCCGCTTCTCAACGATCTCCAGACGATGATGCCGCACCTGATGCGCAACGTCGACCGCATCCAGGCGGGGGAGACGCCGGCGCTGTCCTATGACGACGCGCGTGGCGACGGCGGGCCTCTGACCCCGGCGGTCAAGGGAAAGAAGAAAGCTGCGCCCACCCCACAAGCGAGCACGCGGAATCGGAACGGCAGCGAGCCGATTCCGGTGCTGAGAACACCGGACGGTCCGGGAGGTCCGCCGCCACTCGAGATCGATCCCGAGCTCACCGCCCGTTGGCTCGTGTCCTTTCTGCGAGAAGAATTCGAGCGGCGCGGCTTCGAGAAGGCGGTGCTGGGACTCTCTGGCGGAGTCGACTCCGCCGTGACGGCCTATCTCGCAAAGGAAGCGCTCGGCGCCGAGAATGTGGTCGCGGTGCGGATGCCATATCGGACATCGAATCCCGATTCTCTCGCGCACGCGCAGCTCGTCATCGATCAGTTGAAGATTCAGTCGCGGACGATCGACATCTCGCCCGCGGTCGACGGATACCTGGCGAACGAGAAGGATGCAGACCCCGCTCGCAGAGGCAACGTGATGGCTCGTGAGCGAATGATTGTTTTGTTCGATCAATCGGCGAAATACCACGCCCTTCCCGTCGGCACCGGCAACAAGACCGAGCGCCTACTCGGCTACTTCACGTGGCATGCGGACGACTCGCCGCCGATCAATCCTCTTGGTGATCTGTTCAAGACCCAGGTGTGGCAGCTCGCGCGATTCCTCGGTGTTCCTGATGTGATCGTCAGCAAGCCGGCCTCGGCCGATCTGATCGAAGGTCAGACCGACGAGCGGGACTTCGGCATCAGCTACGCCGAGGCGGACGACATTCTCAACTGGCTGGTGAGCGGATATAGCCCGACCGTGCTCGTCGATCGCGGGTTCGATCCCGCGAAGGTGGAGCTCGTTCGCAAGCGCCTCGCCGGCACGCACTGGAAGCGGAAGCTTCCGACGGTGGCGATGGTGAGCGCCACCGGCATCGGCGAGGCGTACCTCAGACCAGTCGACTACTGAGCGCCTTGGGCCTGGCAGGATCCGCCGCTTAGCCCGACGGTGGGCGGCATTCTGAATTCGCAGGTCGACGCCAGCTTGTAGTGCGCGTTGTACTCGCGCTCGGCGGCCGCGACCGCATCGAGCTTTTGAGCCAGCGCGGCGGAATCCGTTGTTTTCGCGCAGTAGACTAGATAGTAGCGCGGACCGCCGCACGCCCTGGAGCCAACCGGCGCGGTACGGCACTCGGTGGCCGAGCTGCACCCATCGGTCTTCACCACTGCTTTTGCTTGGTCCTCGAGCGCGACGATCTGCGCCCAATCGGCTTTCTGATCACCAGTGAAGACGATTTTGCCACCACCGGGGCCGATCGGGGCGCCTCCACCAGGAGAGCTTTGGGAGCACCCGAGCACGCTGAGCGAGATCGCAAAAAGAGCGGAAATACTTCGAGTTAGCACGGTTTTCTCCGAGGTTGGTCAATCCGGCCATTCGGCAGAAAGCCGGCCAGCAATCATCGGTTTTCGGCGATAGCCCGTACGGCGCGCTATCTGCTATTTTTGAGATCGAGATCATTCCCACCCGCCGGAGAACAATGGCAACCAGAACGCTTCCCGATCACAAATCATCCTCAGGACCGGGCGCGAGGCTCTCGTCGGAGCAGCTCGTGGCGGCCTACAGGAACATGCTGCTGTCCCGTCGCATCGACGACAAGGAAGTGCAGCTGAAGCGTCAGAACAAGATCTTTTTCCAGATCTCGGGAGCCGGCCACGAGGCGATTCTCACGGCCGCGGGAATGATCCTGAAGCCCGCTTACGACTGGTTCTACACCTACTATCGCGATCGCGCTCTCTGCCTCGAGCTCGGCGTAACGCCGGCAGAGATGCTGTACGAGGCTGTCGGCGCGGCGGTGGACCCCGCATCTGGCGGCCGTCAGATGCCGAGCCATTGGGGACACAAGGCGTACAACCTCGTTTCGGCTTCTTCACCGACGGGGACCCAGTTCCTCCAGGGGGTTGGTGCCGCGGAAGCAACATTGCGCGCCAAGCTGCTCAACATCTCCGACGGCTTTCAGAAGGACGAGGTAGTGCTGGTTACTACGGGTGACGGCACCACCAGCGAGGGAGAGTTCTGGGAATCCATCAACACGGCGTCGAACCTGAAGCTGCCCGTTGTCTATCTGGTCGAGGACAATGGCTACGCGATCTCGGTTCCGGTGGAGGTCAACACCGCCGGCGGCAGCATCTCCAAGCTCGTGCGCTCATTTCCAAACTTCTTCATCGAGGAAGTGGATGGATGCGACCTGCTGGCGAGCTACGACACGATGAAGCGCGCCGTCGATTACGCGAGACAAAGGAAGGGGCCAGCGCTGGTCCATGCGCAAGTGATCCGTCCCTACTCTCATTCACTGTCGGACGACGAGACGATGTACCGCCCGCCGACCGAGCGCGAAGCCGACGCCGCGCGCGATCCGGTTACGAAGTTCCCGAAATGGCTCGTCAGCGAAGGGCACGCGACGGAAGCAGAGATCAAGAAGATCCAGGAAGAGGTCGACGAAGTCGTCCTCGCCGCCACCGACGACGCGCTGGCGCAGCCGCAGCCCGGACCCGAGACCATCTACTACGGCGTCTACTCCCCCGATGTCGATCCCACCAGTGAGCAATTCGATACGGAGGACGATCCTCAGTTCTCAGGCGAGCCGACGACGATGGTCGATCTGCTCAACGCCTGCATGAAGGACGAGATGAGGCGGGACCAGAAGATTCTGGTCTTCGGCCAGGACGTCGCCGATGTATCCCGCGAAGAGCACCTGGGCAAAGTCAAAGGCAAGGGCGGCGTCTTCAAGGTCACGTGGGGATTACAGAAGGAGTTCGGCGGTGCGCGCGTTTACAACTCGCCGCTCGCGGAAGCGAACATCGTGGGCCGCGCGATCGGTCTTGCTACGCGAGGATTCAAGCCGGTCGTCGAGGTCCAGTTCTTCGATTACATCTGGCCGGCGTACATGCAGCTGCGTGACGAGCTGGCGACGATGCGTTGGCGATCGAACAACAACTTCGCGGCCCCTGTGGTAGTGAGGACTACCTACGGCGGCTACATCCGCGGCGCGATTTACCATTCACAGACCGGCGCATCCATCTTCACGCACTGTCCGGGATTGCGCGTGGTCTGTCCTGCGACCGCGCTGGACGCGAATGGGCTGCTCCGCACGGCGATCAGGTGCGATGATCCAGTGCTCTTCCTCGAGCACAAGCATCTCTACCGGCAGACCTACAACAAGTCGCCGTATCCGGGTCCGAACTTCATGATTCCGTTCGGCAAGGCCAAGGTCGTGCGCGAAGGGAGCGACGTGACGGTCGTGACGTACGGGGCGACCGTTCAGCGCGCGATCACGGCTGCCAACGCGGTTGCCGATGGCGGAATATCCGTCGAGGTGATCGACCTTCGGACGCTAAGCCCGTGGGACCGCGAAGCGGTGTTCGAATCCGTGAAAAAGAATTCGCGCGTCATCGTCGCCTACGAGGATTCGCTCTCGTGGGGTTACGGCGCCGAGATCGCTGCGGCGATCGCCGACGAATGCTTCGCGTGGCTGGATGCGCCAGTCAAGCGCGTCGCGTCAACGGATACTTTCGTCGGATACGCGCCCCGCCTCGAGGACGCGATTCTTCCGCAGGTCGAGGACTTCAAGCGGGCGTACGAAGAGATAGTGAAGTTCTAAAAGCGGGCTACCCGCTACCAGCTTCCCGCTTCCCGCTTCCCGCTTCTCGCTTCTCGCTTCCCGTTACTTCGGCGGAATCGCTCCGCTCGAAGACCCGCCCATTCCCGGCAGCTGCGCCGCGGTATACGTCGCCGGAATCTCGAACGCCTTCGGATCGGCATCCACCCACTTGATGCCGGTAACTTCTGCCGCGCTGTTGGTGATGCGCGTGTTTCCCTGTGACACGATGATCGCCGAGCTCAACGCACGAAGGGGCACTCCCTTCGGAAGTTTTTGCTGCACGGCCTTCATCTTGTCGGCGAACTCCTTGTTCGTGCTGCCGAACATATTCGCCATGTCGCCGCCGCTGAGACTGGCGAACGGGTTGAGCTTGCCCGTGATGTCGGTGGCGTAGTACGTGTCTGTCGTGCTGGAGATCTTGACCGTCTGCTCCTGACCCATCGCACTGATCGTCATCGTCATTCCTGTGGCAACGCGATAGTGCAGCGTCGGATGTCCGAGAATCGCCGGGCCTGCGCCGAGGCTGTCGACTTTGGCGTTGGTTCCGGAAAAATCCATCTTCATGCCGCCCATCAGTTGCGCCTGTGCGATCATTTCGGCCGGGCGGACGCGCAGATACTGGCTCTTCTTGGAATCGATGTAGGTGATGGTCTTGCCGCTGTCGGTCACGATCATTGTCACTGTACTGTCCGAAGGCAGCGGGCTGATGTGGGCGCCTGCACCCTTCATCGTTACGTCGAGGCGCATCTTGTCCGCCGTACCGACTGCGTGCCCCGTGATGACGCCGCTATCAGGCGCGCCCTGCACCGCGACGGTCGTGCGAAAATCGAGCGCCAGGTTCTTCCCGGCATCCTGCGCGTGGGCAAAAGTAAATGGAGCTAGGACGAGCGCCGACGCGCTCACCAGACGTAGAGTGGCTCTCATGCTGAATCCCTGATGTGTATGGATAGGTAGGCGAATACGAGATAGGACGGAGTTCCCGCATGATGGGTAACCCCGCAGCTGGGCTTTAGTGCCCTGGGCGCGGCCATCTGAGGGAAGCCAGAATCGAGGCTCCGAGGACGGCGCCGACCACGCCAAGCGATCCGACGATCGGAATGTGGACGAAGGGCTCGAGCAACATCTTTGCACCGATGAAAATCAGCACAAGTGACAGTCCAAGCTTCAGATACACGAACTTGTCCACCACGCTCGCGAGCAGGAAGTAGAGCTGCCGCAAGCCGAGCACGGCGCAGATGTTGGACGTGTACACGATGAACGGATCGCGCGTCACTGCAAATATCGCCGGGATTGAATCGGTGGCGAAGATGACGTCGGTCGTGTCGACGATCAGCAGGACTATGAAAAGCGGCGTTGCGGCATACCGCATTCTCCCAGACGCATCCGCCTGTCGAACGAAGAACTTGTCGCCTCGGTAATCGGCAGTCACCGGAATGAGCCGGCGGGAGAGTCGGAGAATCGGATCGCGCTCCGGATTGTACGCTGTTTCATCCTTCTGCAGCGCCATCCTGACTCCGGTGAACACGAGGAACGCCCCGAACAAGTAGAGCGTCCATGAAAACCGGGTGACGAGCGCCGAGCCGGCCACGATCATGACGCCGCGCAGGACAAGGGCGCCGATGATTCCCCAGAAAAGCACGCGATGCTGATACTTCTCCGGAACGTTGAAGTAGGAGAAGATCAACACGAATACGAAAATGTTGTCGACCGAAAGCGCGTATTCGATCAGGTAGCCGGTAAGGAACTCGAGTCCGGACTCCTTCCCCATGTTCCAATAAACGGCGAACGCGAAGCAGAGCGAGAGCCCAACCCATACCGCGCTCCAGATCGCCGCTTCCTTGAGCGAGACCTTCTCGGATCTTCGATGGAGGACGCCGAGGTCCAGCGCGAGGATCGCGAGGACCACGACGTTGAATCCAACCCAGCCCCAGAGGCTATTCATAGCCGGGGCCCCGGGCGATCTCGACGGCCAATCTAGCGACGCTCGATCGCGTCGCGAACGTCAAGCAGGATCTCGAAGTACAGCTGCTCTCTTCGATACGCGAAATCGAGCGTAGCCATCTGCGTCTGGTCGCCGGTTGCCTTCGCGCGCTCGAATGCTTCGCGATACATCTCGTCGAGGTTCTCAAGAATGGTCGTGCGCGTGCGTGACATGGAGTGGCTCCCCGGGCCGTGGCTGCCGCTATCGTCGAGCGAGCTGAGTCCGGCGATGCGCTCGAGCGCGGTCTCCGGATCCTCGTTCTCGAAGATCAGTTTCTTCGCAGCCCCAAGCGCGAGTCTGCGTGGATTGAATGGTGATGGTGTCACTTATTTGATGCTGAATGGCTTGAAAGTTAAAGCAAGGGCAGGTCCTGAAGCCATTAGAGGCGGTGAAAAACCGCTTCATCAACGGGCTTTCCACCCTTGAGGTGCTCGACTACGATTCGCTCGAGCAGCGTGGGTGTCACCTCCGAGTACCAGATGCCTTCCGGATACACGACGATGATCGGCCCATTGCTGCACACGCCGAGACACGGGGTCTCGCCGCGTTTCACGCGCCGTGGGCCGAAGAGCAGATCTTCCCTTTGCAGGAGCTCGGCGAGCAGTGAATACAGCTGGCGTCCGCGACGGTCGGGAGAGCAGAAATCCCCCGTGCACACCAGCACGTGACGAGAATACGGCTCCATCTGCGGGTGGTTCCTGTCACTCATTCAGCAAAGATACACCTGCTTACGTGCTCCTCTACTTGCACCGCCGTGAATTCCAACTGATTATGCTAGAAGCTCTCCTTTTCAGGAGTGAACCATGGGGGCGACAATCACAACAAACGCATCCGCCGTCGATCCCGGCATCGCCGGCAAGGGTTACGTGCACCCTGAAGTTCTCGTGAGCACGGACTGGCTGGCCGAGCATCTGGACGATCCGACCATCAGAATCATCGAGAGCGACGAAGACGTTCTCCTCTACGATACCGGACACATTCCGGGAGCACAGAAGGTGGACTGGCACCAGGATCTCAACGATCCGGTGCTTCGCGATTACGTCTCGTCGGAGCAATTCGAGAAGCTTCTGCGCGAGAAGGGAATCGACGAGAACACCACCGTCGTGTTCTATGGCGACAAGAACAACTGGTGGGCGGCTTACGCTTTCTGGGTATTCCAGTTATTCGGGTTCACCAACGCCAAGCTGTTGGATGGCGGACGCATCAAGTGGGAGCAGGAGCACCGTCCCTTCAACACCGACGTTCCGCGCTACAAGAGCACGAACTACAAGGCGCCGCCCAGGGCGGATGAAAAGATTCGCGCCTTCTTCCAGCAGGTGAGGGAGCATTCAGCCATTGGGAGACCTTTGATCGACGTACGCTCGCCGGAGGAATACACGGGCCAGCGCACGCACATGCCCGACTACCCGCAGGAGGGAACACTTCGCGGCGGCCACATCAAGGGAGCGCGCAGCGTTCCATGGGCGCGCGCGGCGAATCCCGATGGAAGCTTCAAAGATGCAGCCTCGCTGCGAGCCATCTACGAACAGGAGAAAGGTCTCAAGAAGAGCGACGACATCGTTGCCTACTGCCGCATTGGCGAGAGATCTTCCCACACCTGGTTCGTGCTCACCTACCTCCTCGGCTACGATCGCGTGAGAAACTACGATGGCAGTTGGACGGAGTGGGGAAATGCGGTGCGCGCTCCAATCGAGAAGGGTCCGGAGAAGTGACAGCGCCGGCGCGCGCTAAGACGCCGGCGAAGCCGTCGCGAATACACGTCGAATGGGTTGGTGCACACCGTTTCGATGCGGGACGTCCGAATGGACCGACGGCCCGCATCGACGGTGAAGGCGAAACGGGTCAGAGTCCGCCCGAGACGCTGCTCACCGCGCTCGCCACGTGTGTCTCCTACGATGTGATCGACATTCTGGCGAAACAGCGCACGCCAATCGAGTCGCTTGCGATCGATGTCGTCGGTGAGCGCGTCGATACGGTCCCCCGCCGGTACAAGCACATCACGCTCAACTTCAGAATCGCGGGCAAAGGCATAGAGAAGGACAAGGCGCTGCGCGCGATCGAGCTGTCGGCGACGAAGTACTGTTCAGTGCGAGACTCGTTGAGGAGCGACATCCAGGTCGACTGGACCTTAGAGCTTAACGAGGAATCCACAGAGCTTAACGAGAAATCCACAGGCGCGCATTAAGTTCATCGGCGTTTCTTAGGCTTGGATGCAGCGGAGTACGGCGCCCATTTTCTCTCCGAGTCCTCGATCTCTTCCCGCAGCCTCAGGTAGCTGTCGTATCGCTCGGCGCTGATAGATCCGTTATCCACCGCGCGCCGGACTCCGCATCCCGGCTCGACCCTGTGCGTGCAATTGCCGAACTTGCATTCGGTGATGTGCGGACGAAACTCGCGAAAGCATTCGTCGAGGTGTTCCGAGGCGAGGCCCCACATCCCGACCTCGCGCAGTCCGGCTGTATCCACGACGTAGCCGGCATCGGGCAATGGATGCAGCAACGCGCCGACTGTAGTGTGCCGGCCCTTGTTCACGGATTCGCTGATCTCACCGACGCGTAGATCGAGTCCCGGGTACATGGCGTTCATCAGCGAAGACTTACCGACTCCGGACGGGCCTGTCAGCACTGAGGTCTTTCCCGCGAGGACGTCGTGGAGCTCTTCCAGTCCGACGCGCTGCTTTACACTGGTCAGGTGCAGCGGATACCCAGCCGCGACGTAGTCGGCAAACGCGCGCTCGGTCTCCTCTTTGTTGACGAGCTCGATCTTGTTGATGACGATCCGCGACTGAAGGGAATTCCCTTCTGCAATCACTAGAAACCGGTCGAGCATCCTGCGGTGCGGCTCCGGTTTTGCCGCCGAGAACACGACGACGACCTGATCGACATTGGCGGCGACGATGCGCTCGCCCTGTCCCGCGCCCGGTTCGCGCCGCGCGAGCTTGGAATGTCGGGGCAGAATTTCATCGATGGCCCAGTGGACGCCCCGTTCATCAATCTCCAGCACCACCCGGTCGCCGACTGCAAGCTTTCTGCTCTCTCCGCGCTCCTGCTTGAGTCTCCCCCGCAAAGACGCTTCGTGCGTTTCACCCGAGTCGGCGCGAACGTGCCATACGCCGCCCGTTCCCTTCAACACGACGCCCTCGGTGCGCGTCAACTGCTGCCCTCCTGGCGCATCGCATCCCACCAGGGCAGAAGCTCTGCTTTTCTTGCCGCGATCAGTTGATCCAGACGAAGCTTCACGTCGTTCAGCAGCATTGCCCCGACCGTCTTGCGTGCCTCGTCCTCGGTGGAGGCGAAGGCCAGGAAATCCGTTTCCAGATGTCCGCTCGCGACGGGGTCACCCTCGCGCCAGCGCACGAACAGGAGATATGCACCGAACGGCCGATCCTTCACATCGCTCAAGTCGGTGACGATCTCGACGCTGTAGGACGCGCCATCGCTGCCTTCGAACGCAGCGGGACGATCGTGCACGGCCATGTAGCCCCCGATCGTATTCGGATCGCCCTTCGAAGGGTCAGGGGGTATGAATCGTCCCATGCTAGCGCCGGCGACGGCCGACCATCTCCTTGAAGACACTTCCAGTGAGGAATGCCACGTTGGCGGGGCGCTCCGCGAGCCTGCGCATCAAGTACGGATACCACTGTGTTCCGAACGGAACATACACCCGCATCCGATAGCCTTCGCGCACAAGCTGATCCTGAAGATCGCGTCGCACTCCGTAGAGCATCTGAAACTCGAAGCGGCTCGGTGCGATTTGATTCTCCTTCGCGAATCGCTTCGCTTCCTTGATGATCGCTTCATCGTGCGTGGCGATTCCCGGATAGTTGCCCTTCAGCATCAGCTCGTGCATGCACCGAACGTAGTTGGCATCGACATCCTTCTTGTTCGGATACGCGACTGCCTCCGGCTCCTTGTAGGCGCCCTTGCACAGCCTCACGCGCGCCTTCAGCAGATTTGCGCGCTCTACGTCGGCGAAGGTGCGGTACAAATAGCTCTGAAGAACAATTCCTACGTTTTCCCGATACGCCGCAAAAAGCCGGTGCTCGAACAAGTCCAGCGTGCGCTGGGTGTACTCGCTCGATTCCATGTCGATCCGCACGAATGTCTGATACTCGCGCGCCCGCTGCAGGATCTTGTGCATGATCGCGACGCAGAGGTCCTCCGAGATGTCGAGCCCCATCGCGGTCAGCTTGACCGAAACGTTGGCGTCGGCTTTTCGCTCATAGATCCGGTCTAGCATTGTGACGTAGGCTGCCCCGGACACGCGCGCCTCTTCTTCATTGTGGACGCTCTCTCCGAGGAGATCGAGCGAAGCTGTAATGCCGCGGGCGTTCAGTTTGGCGACAGCGGCGAGAGCGGAATCGAGCGTCTCACCGGCGACAAACCGGTTTGCCATGTTCTTGGCGAGCTTGTTGTTGCGAACGAAGCGGAATATTTGCTGCTGGCCCGAGAGATAGAGTAGTGCGCTGCGGAGCATTAATTCTCAGGTTGCGGTAGAGTAGAAGAAGATGAGCGACGAGTAGCGGCGCGACCGCGACGCGAAAGATCGAAAATCCTTTTCACGGGGAAGCGTCCACCTTTTTGGAGCTCTTTGTCGAACAGATTCCAGATCGTAACGCCGTCGTCGCTCTCCGGCTCCAGGAGATAGACGATGAGCGAGCCGCGCGCCTGCGCCGTCGACACGATGAAGGACTTCGGAGGCAGTGTCTGCGGGCCTCGCTCCCAACGGCCCTTGAGCCGCACTTCGTGGTGGCCCTGAAACGGACGCTGGGCGGTGATGATAGAGTCGATAACGAAGGATTCTCCCCGCGCTCTCCAGAGTGTGTCGGCGCGATCGACCCGGATTCCGTGCAGGCGAAGCAGAGTCACTACCGCGGTGTCTTCAGGTGGGAGGACATACGCCGCCGGAGGAGTTCGGTCCAGCGTCGATGTAAACCGGTCGTAGACAGGCATCCGAACCGTTCTGTAGCGGCCGGTCCGGCGCTCACCGCGTGGGACGCCGGGCTGAGTGAGAGACGAGTCTCCGGTTTTCTCCACGTCCTCCTTGATCACGTCCATCATGCGAGGTGTCGCTACCACCTCGGAGCGAACCGCGACTAACTGGAGCGAGTCGGGCGCGCGTCCCCAGGCGAGGGGCTGGCTGTCCGCACGCGCGGTCAGAGATTTGATCGCCGCGCTCTTCTCGCCCACCAGCGACAGGATCTCCTTTACGAATGCGTAAGTCGAGCCGATCCGCCGCTCGAGCGGATCATGCGAATACGCTTCGCTCAGGATCGCGATGCGGCCGCGAATACCGTAATAGTTGGTTCCGAAGCGCGGCCGCGAATCGTAGGTCTCCCAGCCTTCCGGTACCGTGGTGTCCGATACGAGACCGCGTCCATCACTGACAAAATTCCCGTAATCGAATACCTCGAAACCGTCGCGAACGCGCATTCTCTCGCGGAGAACCGGGAGAAGTGAGTCGCGCGCGTAGACTCCTCCGAATACCGCGGCTGGACTCAGCGAGGGAGAATAAGTCAGCGCGTAGCCGTGAAAGCTCCCATCCGTCGTGTGGAGATCGACGAACACGTCCGGATCCCACGCACTGAACATCGCCAGCGAGGCGCGTGTCTCCGGCGCCTCGGCCTTCACATAGTCGCGATTCAGATCGAGGTTCTGTGCGTTGGCTCGGATGCCCACCATCTCCGGCCCGTTCTGCTCGGTGCGGTTCACTGATTGTGGCGCGAAGCGCTCGTTGCCGTCGGCGTTGTAGATCGGTACCGCGATGAGAACGATCGAGTCGAGCGCGTTCGGCTTGGCAGCGAAAACGAGATCCCGCACCAACGCCAGGAGCGCGTCTTTCCCTTCGACCTCTCCGGCGTGGATGTTCCCCTGCACATACACGATGGGCCGGCCCAGTCGCTTTGCTTCCGATGGAGTGGAGACGAGCGGGCGCGAAGCGATCACGTACGGTATCTCGCGGCCCTCGTTGGTTCTGCCAATCGATCCGAAGGCCAGAGGAGCGCGGAGCGCGCGCAGTGAGTCCAGAAACTTCCTTACATCAGCGTAGTGCGAAGTCTCCCGGTATCCTGTCAGCTCCGGACGCGTGCGGGGAAACGCCGCTGGATTCGGGGGTCCCGGCGGGGGCGGCGGAGCGGGTGCCGCGCACGCCATCACGACGAACATGACCGCAGCCGCCGAAAGACGAGAACGCGTGTAGGCCGCCACTGCGTTGATCACCCGTGCTCGTCCGCATAGAAGTACTGATTGCGGCGAGCCATATCGAGCAGCAGCTCCGCGGGCTCGAACCTTCCGGGAAAGCGCGCGTTGAGATCTTCGAGCCGCTGCACCACGATTTTCACGCCGAGCGAATCCATGTAGCGGAAGGGGCCGCCGCGAAACGGTGGGAAGCCGATCCCGAATACCGCCCCGACATCACCGTCGCGGGCAGATCTGATGATTCCATCGCTGAGACAGCGCGCTGCTTCGTTGAGCATCGCCAGCACTGTCCGTTGCTGGATCTGGACGGCCGGCATCTCGGACCATGTCGCCGGCTCGGACGATTGTGGCCCAATGGACTTGTTCACCGGAATGCTTCCGGGAGCCAGAAACACCGCGTACACCGAAGGATCCACCTCTCCCTTCTTCCCTTCACTGTCGTAGCTGTAGAACCCCTTCTTGGACTTCCGCCCGTAGCGCCCGGCAGCGACAACAGCCTGGATCGAGTTCGCGGGACGCATTCGGTCGGGAAAAGCGTCCGCCATGATCTTGCCGGCTTTCGTGGCGACGTCGAGACCGACTTCGTCGATTAGCGTAATTGGTCCAACAGGAAATCCGAAGTCGACGAGCGCCTTGTCGACGATGTCTATCGCCACGCCCTGGTCGAGCAGAATGGCCGCTTCGTTGATGTAAGGCGAGAGAATGCGGTTGACATAGAACCCCGGTCCGTCGTTTACGACGATGACCGTTTTGCCGAGCTTCTTGCCGTACGCGACCGTTGTCGCCGTCACCTGCGGGTGCGTATTCGGCGTCGGTATCACCTCGAGCAGCGGCATCTTGTGAACCGGGGAGAAGAAGTGCATCCCGAGTACGCGCTCCGGGCGGACGGACGCCTGCGCGATCAGTCCAATCGGAATGGTAGATGTATTAGTGGCGAAGATCGCGCTCGGATGAATCGATGCTTCCGTCTCTCGCAACACCTGGTGCTTGACGGCCAGATCCTCGAACACTGCTTCGATCACGAGATCGACGTTGCCGAAACCGGAATAGTCGACGGTGCCGCCGAGCAGCGCCATGTAGTCGCTGTACTGGATTCTCGTGATCTGCTTTCTGGTCATCCTCTCCTTGAGCACGTCACGCACGGCCGCGTATCCTTTCGCGACGCGGCCGTGATCGGCGTCCTTCAGCCGAACGAGACTGCCGTGTTGAATGGCGATCGACGCGATTCCTGCTCCCATGAATCCGGCGCCGATTATCGCGATCTTCTCGACCGGCAGCGGCTCGAACGCCGACACGGGCAAATCCGGGTGCTGCGCCGGGTCTACTCCCGGATCCTTTTTCAGCTCATTCGTGGCGAAGAACAGGAAGATCAGCTGCTTCGAGACATCGGTCATCGCCATTTCGCCGAAGCGCCGTGATTCTTCGCGGAAGCCGTACGCTATTCCCTTCTCGTATCCGGCCGCGATCACGTCGATTGCGGCAATGAGCGCGGGATAGTGGCCGCGCGATTTCGCCAGCGTCTGCTCGCGCGCCTTGCGGAGGACTATCGTTCGTCCCGCGGGATTCGAATCGAGCAGCAGGCTCTTGAAGCCGCCCTTGCGACGTTCGCTTTTTCGTCTTCCCTCAGCAACCTCGCGCGCCCGCTGAATCGCAACGCTGCGGAGTATCGACGGATGCACGAGCTCGTCGATCATCCCCAGTTGCAGCGCTTTCTTCGCGCGCACGTTCTTTCCGGTGAGAATCAGGTCGAGTGCGTTGGTGAGCCCGATCTTGCGCGGAAGTCTCTGCGTTCCGCCCGCTCCCGGAATCAGCCCGAGCTGGACTTCGGGAAGACCAAGAATAGTTCTTGGATGATCCGTTGCAATGCGATAGCGACACGCGAGCGCTGTCTCGAGTCCTCCTCCCAGGCACGCGCCATGGATCGCGGCGACGAGCGGAATTCGAAGCCGCTCGACTGAATCG
>Ga0193723_1000473_pt1 | contig 15880 bp, 16 predicted proteins | sample H2m2metaG_FD_143042 | JGI IMG/M metagenome (GOLD analysis project Ga0193723, IMG submission 143042) | Soil microbial communities from a riparian zone of the East river system, Colorado, United States - H2m2 | ecosystem: Environmental > Terrestrial > Soil > Riparian zone | place: USA: East River...
TTGGGCCATTCAGCCCACGACGCCCAGGACGTCGCCGGGACGCTTGTGGCGCTTGAGCTCACCCATCCGTCCGAGCACCCGCTGCTCGGCGTGGTCGCGGACGGCACAGGTGTTGACCAGCATGACGTCCGCGCCGGCGGGATCGTCGGTGCGGACGTATCCCTCACGCGACAGGACACCGAGCATCAGCTCAGAGTCCGACACGTTCATCTGGCAGCCGTAGGTTTCGATGTAGATGCGAGGCATGGTCAGTCCACGATGAGGTCGAAGCGAGGGGGGGGGCGCCCGTCCCACCGATCGGTAGGAAGATAGACGGACAAGTAGTCTTCCGTCAGGACGTCCACGCGCCCGCCTGCCCGTCCAGCCACGACCCCGTCGGCCCGTTGGCCCTTGCGCCGGCCGCGGTACGCCCGCGCCTTGGCTTCTCCCAGCTCCCGCAGCTCCCGGACTCGCCCGTTGATCAGCGCGGGACTCAAGGGATCCGGCAACCGCGCCGCCGCGGCGTCGGGCCGGACGCTGAAGGGAAACACGTGGAGATAGGTAAAAGGCAATGCGTTTAAGAGCGCAAGAGAGGCGTGGTGATCGTCGTCGGTCTCGCCCGGGAATCCCGCAATCACGTCGGCGCCGAGACCGAACACGGGGAGCCGCTCCGCCAACCAGTCGATGCGCGCCCGGTACGTCTCGGCCGTGTACCAATGGCGGCCCATCCGCTTGAGGATGCGGTTCGATCCCGACTGCAGGGGCGCGTGCAGGTGCGCGGCGACGTGTCGTGGGGCCTCAATGAGGAGGCGCGCGAGCCGGTCGTCGACTTCGGTGGCTTCGACGGACGACAGGCGGAAGCGCACTTGGGGCACGGCTTGGATGAGAACCTCCAAGAGGCCACCGAGGGTGGACTGACCCCGGGCGCGAGCCCGGGGAAAACCAAAACTCGAGGTGCGGAGGTTCTCGTCATCCCCGGGCTGTCGCCCGGGGTCAGTTAGGCCCCAATCCCCATACGTCCCGATGTGCACGCCTGTCAGCACGATCTCGGCATGATGCTCGGCGAGCATCCGCGCTTCTTCTACTAACTCGGTGACGGTCCGCGAGCGATTTGCGCCGCGCGCCAGCGTCGTCGCGCAGAAGGTGCAGTGCTCGTCGCAGCCGTCCTGGATCTTGAGGAGGGCGCGATGCCTGGTCTGGCGTGGTAGGGCCCGCCCTACTTGCGCTCTCAATCCTGCCGCAAGCAGCACAGCCTCAGGATCCGCTCCACCAACCACCGCCCGCACCGACGGCAAAGCCGCGATCGCGCCGTCGTCGAGGGCCGCGGCGCAGCCCATCACGATGGTCTCCGCGCGGCTGGTGCGTGATACTTGGCGCACGAAGCGGCGCAGCTTGGTTTCGCTTTCGTGCGTGACGGTGCAGGAGTTGATGACGGTGAGATCTGCGGCAGCGGGATCGTCCACGACGACAGCGCCCTGTTCGGTGAAGGCCTGGCGGACGACCTCGGTGTCGTACTGGTTCGCCCGGCAACCGAACGTGTGGAAGTAAACGTTCACGGCCGCACGGTCAGCCCCAGCAGGAACGACCACACGCGCTCGGTCAGGCCCGTGCCCTTGCGCTCGAGCCGCTCGATCCCGAAGTCGAGGCGCCCCCGTCCACCCGAGAACTGCTTGCCGATCCCGGCCGACAGGCCGAATTCCGTCGGCGCCTTCGCGCCCGGACCGAACGCGAGCTGTCCGCCCCGAACGCCGAAACGGACGGGCGACGTCGGCGACCCGAGCTCGGTGCCGATCGACCAATTGAACGTGTCGTGGGCGTTGAGCCCCGCGCCGGACCAGGAGCGCCACGCGACGGCCGCGGCCACGGCAGCCTGGGTCCCGGGACGCCACCGCACCGCGCCACCGTAGGCGAATGGAAGGTCATCGTCCGACACGGTCCTCCCGCGGATGTCGGCCCGCAGGTGCGTATCGGAACGCACCCAGGCGGCGAGCCGCAGGTCGGTACCGAGATCGAGCAGCGCGCTCGCCGAGCCACCCACCCCGTGGTAGGCGATCTCGTCGCGCGCGGTCGACGTGCGATACGTGGTACTGTCGTCGAAACGGCGCACCGCCGTCACTCGGGTCGACCCCGTCAGGCCATGCAGTGCGAAGCCCACCGCGAACCGGGGATGCAACCGAGCGGCGACGCCGACCCGCAGGTCCGACACCGCTCCGTCGCTCGTGACTTCGTCGCTCACGGGCTCAGGCGTACCGCGGATGTCGATGGTGTCGCGCGTGGCGATGCCGAAGCTCTTGTCGAGGTAGGTCGAGAAACCGGCCGCCACGGCGAGTCGCGAAGAGATCGGACCGGCGAGCACGAAGGCGGGAAAGCGCGAGGTCCGCAGCGAGCCGCTTTCAGTTCCGAAGTCCACGGTGCGCCACGACGTCCCCGTGGTGACGCCGGCCGTGACGCGGCGCACGTCGGCCACCGACGCGTCGAGCAGCGGGGAGAAGGCATCGAACGGGGCGAAGGCGCCGCCGGTCGCACGAGCGCGTACGCTCTCCCCCCGACCCGGCGTGCCGAGGCCGCGGATGCCGAACTGCGAGTCTTGCGCGAGCGCCGGAGCGGCGAGCACCAACGCCGCGATCATAAGAAGAAGGAAGACGCGCCTCATGGAACCCCGAAGGCATAGCGCCGCACGAAGGTGATGTGCAGGGTCGGCTGGAAAGCGGGCGAACGCGTCGAGTAGAAGCGAATCTGCGCGTACGACGCCCCCTCCGGCGCTTGCCCGAGCATCAGGGCGGACGCGAGGGTCGAGTCGAGCGCCCACGAGCGAACGAGGTCGGTCAGCTCCATCCGCAGCGTATCCGCCACGTTCAGGTGGATGACCTTCGTCCCGAAGAATGGCGAGTTGGTGCTGAGCGGCGATTTGGCCCCGAGATCGGCGATGACGGGTCGCGCGAGAATCGTGAACGAATCGGCCGGCGCCCCGGGGACGGGACCGACGGGCACCATGATGAGCGTGGCGCGCACCACGTCCGCCGAATCCCTGAGCAACCTTGGGATCTTCACCCGCAGCAGGCTGCGCGCCGCCGGCACACCGCCGATCGCCAGATTGGAATCGATGGGGGGTGTGGGCGGGTTGAACACGAAGCTGTCGAAGATCGGTCCGCGCGAGAGGCTGTCGTACTTCACCGTCGCCGTCGAGTCGAGATAATTGTAGAACCACGTCAGTCGCGCGCCGCGGCCGATGTCAGAGGTCCCGAGCGCGATGGTATTGGCCGAGTCCGGGGACACGCGGACGCCGAACGCGACCCTCCCCGAGTCCGCCGCCACAAACCGCGCCTGGGCCGTGTCGAGGTACGTGTCCAGGAACAGCGTTGAGTCCGGCCCGATCACCCGCAGGATGTGGCCGGCCGAGTCGGTCCGAATGGGAACCGTCCAAATGCGCACCGTCGCCGTGTCGTTGATCAGCGGGGCGCTCAGCAAGGTGTTCAGGCTCACGCTGTCGACGATCGAGTCCGTGAACGCGGGGATCACCTGCGCGAACGTCGTGGTCGTATCGATGTCGAGCGGCAGGCGGTACAGCTTGATCCAAAGATTCGTGGCGTTGGTATCGCGGTGCAGAATCTCGATCTGCAGCCGCGCCGAATCGACGATGATCGGCGAGGTCGTGCTGTCGTGGATGACGATGCTCGTGGGCATCGCGTTCATGCGGAAGATCGCGCGACTGTCGACCGCCCCAGGCACGTCGGCGACCACCATGACCTCGCCGCCAGTCGCCTCGACATACCCGCTGAACGCGGTGTCACGCTCGATCATGTCGGTGAAGATCGTGTCGACGACGCCGATCTGGCCGCCGGGACAGAAGTCCGGGCAGACACCGGGCGCCGTGGCGTGCTCCGTGCACGCGGTCAGCGCGAGCAGCAGGGCGAATCGAGTGAGTCGAACCTTCACCGGTCGAGCGTCTCCTTGGTGAACGCATCGGGCAGCAGCGCGCCGAGAGTCCAGCGTCGCTCGGTGGATGGGCCCACCGCGATCACTTCCAACTTGAGTCCGAACTCCGCCAGCAGCTGACGGCACGCCCCGCAGGGCGCCGCGGGTGGATCGACCTCGGTCGTCACGGCGATCCGCCGCAGCGACCTGGCGCCCGCCGCGACCGCGGCCCCCAACGCCATCCGCTCGGCGCAGATCGTCAGACCATACGACGCGCTCTCGACGTTGCACCCGACGAACACGCGCCCGTCCTCCGCCTCGATGGCCGCCCCGACGTGGAATTCGCTGTACGGCGCCCAGGCATTGCGCATCGCTTCCCGGGCCCGCGCCACCAAATCCGTCACGCCCCCCCCCATGCCTCCCCGAGGAACGACGTCCCGGCAGCGAGGCGCGTCAGGCCGAAGTACTCCGCCACCGTCTGCCCCAGATCTGCGAACGTACGTCGCACGCCCAGCGCCACCGGCTTTACGCGCGGCCCCAGCACCAGCACCGGGACCACTTCCCGCGAGTGGTCGGTCGACGGCGTCGTCGGATCGTTGCCATGATCGGCCGTGAGCATCACCAGATCGTCCCGACGCAGCCGGGCGATGAGCCGCGGCATCCAGGCGTCGAGCTCGCGCAACCCCTGATGAAACCCCGCCACGTCGTTCCGGTGCCCCCACGTTTGGTCGAATTCGATGACGTTCACGAACACGAACCCCGTCTCCACCTCGTCCAGCGCCCGCTCGATGAGCCGGTACGCGTCGCCGTTCGTGGCCGTGTGCTCGCTGGTGATGTTCCGGCCGGCGAACAGGTCGTCCACCTTGCCGATCCCCACCCGCCGCACGTCCGCCTCGGCCATCCGGTCGAGCAGGGTCGTCCCCACGGGCTCGAGCGAGAAATCGCGGCGGTTGGGTGAGCGGCGGTAGTCGCCCGGCGCCCCCCCACGCCCAACGAAGGGCCGGGCGATCACCCGGCTCACCGCGTGCTCCCCGATCAGCATCTCGCGGGCGACTTCACACGCCCGGTACAACTCCTTCAGCGGCACCGTGTTCTCGTGGGCCGCGACCTGAAACACCGAATCGGCCGACGTATACACGATCCACGCCCCGCTGCGCTGGTGCTCTGCCCCGAGCTCCGCGATGATCGCCGTGCCGGAGGCCGCCTTGTTGCCCAGCCACCCCCGCCCCGTGCGCCGCGCGAATTCATCGAGCAGCGCCTCGGGGAACCCGTTGGGATACGTGCGAAAGGCCCGTTCGAGCAGGACGCCGCACATTTCCCAATGACCCGTGGTGCTGTCTTTCCCTGGCGAGGCCGGTAGCGCTATCCCGTGAGCGGCGGTCGGTCTGACCCCGGGCGCAAGCCCGGGGATCTCGGATCCCACCCGGCATTTCCCCAGCCCCAGCTTTTCCAGGTTCGGCAACTTCAGGCCACCGACGGCCCGCGCGACATTCCCAAGGGTGTCCGACCCTTCGTCCCCGTACGCTGCCGTATCGGGCGCCGGACCAACGCCCAACCCGTCCAGCACGATGATCGCCGCGCGTTTGCTCACTTGTACTCGCGCGGTAGACGCTGACCCAGGCCCGCGAGCACCTCATGCGGGATCGCCTCGCTCCATGTCGCGAACTCGTTCAGGGTGATGCGCTGCTTCGCTTCCTCCCCGATGATCGTCGCCACGTCTCCCACCTGCACTTCCGTCGCGCCGGTTTCGACGAGCGTCATGTCCATCTGCACGACGCCGACGATGGGGCAGCGTTTCCCGCGCAGCAGCACCTGCGCCTTCCCGCGAACACCAGCCTCGCGGCGAATGCCGTCCGCGTACCCGATGCCGAGCGTTGCGACGACTGTATCGCGCGGCGCCGTCCAGCTGGCGCCGTAGCTCACACTCTCGCCCTTCGGCACGCGGCGCACGCTCAGCACGCGGGCCCGCACGGTCACCACCGGCTTGGGCTGCTCGAACGCCGGGCCTGGGGCTCCGCCAAACAGAAACACGCCCGGCCGGACCAGATCGAATGCGAATGCCTTGCCCCGCACCGCCGCGGCGCTGTTGGCGACGTGCAGCAGCGTCGGCCGTCGCGGCAAGCGCTTGACCGCGGACAGAAAGCGCTCCAACTGCAGTTCCGCCGAGCCGTCGTCTCGATCGGCGGAATGGAAGTGGGTGTAGCACCCCTCGAGCGCCGCCGTGTCCACCGCCTCGCCGAGCTCGTCCACTTCATCCCAGCGGGCACCGGCGCGGCCCATGCCGGTGTCGATCTCGAGGTGGAACGGACGCTCGCTGCGCGTCGTCCATTCGAGAATGCTGCCGGCGTCGCCCAAGGCCGGCGTGAGTTGGTGGAGATCGTATTGGTCGAACAACTGAGCGCGCGTCGGCATGAACACGAGGATGGGCCGCTTGATACCGGCCGCTCGCAGTTCGGCGCCCTCCTCGATCGTCGCGACGCCGTATCCCCAGGGCTCGAGCTGCTCCAACGCCCGAGAGACGGCCACGGCGCCGAGTCCGTACGCGTTCGCCTTGACGACCGGGAGCAACTTCGTGCCCGCGATGCGCGCCACAGTGCGGGCATTCTCCACGAGGGCACCCAAGTCCACATCGATCCAGGCCCGGCTGCCCGATTTGCTCATGTACACCGTATCTTAAGGCGGGCGTATGATACCCGGCTCGGAGGCTAAATGCAAGGCGATTCAGCGCTTGGACGTGCTCTCTCACTCGTCCGCGATCTGCGGACGCGCTGTCCCTGGGACGGTGCGCAAACCCCCCAGACCCTGCGGCCCTACTTCGTCGAAGAGGCCCTCGAGCTGGATCATGCGATCCAGACTGAAGACCCCGAGGCGCTCAGGGACGAATTGGGCGACGTGCTGCTCCACCTCGCGTTTCAAATCGTGATCGCCGAGGAGCGATCGCAATTCAATGCGGAGGTGGTGACGCGGTCGCTCGAAGAGAAGATGTGGCGGCGCCATCCGCACCTGTACGCCGGCGCGCAGGGTGCGGACCACGCGAAATGGGAGATGGTGAAGCGGCGCGAGCCCCGCGCCGGCGGCAAGCGCGGCACCTTGGCGGGGCTCCCGCCCACCCTGCCCCCGTTGATCGCCGCCTACCGGCTCCAGGAGCGCGCCGCGGGTGTCGGGTTCGATTGGCCCGACGCGAAGGGACCGATGGCGAAGGTCAAGGAAGAGATCAAGGAAGTGGAGCGCGAGACGGGCCCGGCGGCGAACAGAGACAAGGTCGATGAAGAGATTGGCGATCTGCTGTTCGCGGTCGTGAACCTCGCCCGCAAACTCGGCGTCGAGCCGCGCCAGGCGCTGGAGCGCGCGAACGCGAAGTTCACCCGGCGCTTCGAGCAGGTCGAGGCGCTCGCTGGGGAACGCGGATTAGAAATGGGAAGGGCGAGTCTCGAAGAGCTGGACAAACTTTGGGATGAGGTGAAGAAGCGGTAGGGGTCTAGAAACCCTTGAGCGCGTCGGCTCCGTGGCGCACACGGCGAGAATCGTGGAGAACCCGGAGACTAACGGATCGCGTCTAGTTGCCACTGAGCACCAGGGCCGAGAGGCCAATAGATCCCAGGACGAAGGCGACCGGCCCCAGCCATTTGGGGCGCCGCGATTCGCGATAGGCCTTGCACAGCATGCGATCCGGCGGCCCGATGCGGCGCCCCATCACGAACTCATCTGGTACGTGGATCTCGGCGACGCCGGCACCCCACGAATGACCGTGCCCTACGAAACCCGAGTCCGTCACCACAGCCTCCACTTCGTGACCGGCGTCTGCGGTCCGAGCGGTGGTGAAGTGAATCGTGTCCGCTCGTTGGGTCCAGGACGTCAGTTCGTGACGCGCCAGGCCCAGGAACGACGGGTGTCCACGGCGGACCTCGAGATCGAGACAGCCGAATCGCTGGTGCGTCTCGGGCCTGGTGACCGTCGTGTCGAGGACGAGGGTGCCACGTGCCACGACGAGCGACGAGTCTCCCTCGGCACATGGGCCCGTGCAAGCCACGAATCGGTATGTGCCACCGGGCTTTGCTGCAGTTGGAGGATGGCTGCAAGGATCGTGAGGACCATACCGGCGCCGTGTCTCCTATTCCACCCGAATGGTCGCGACCATTCCGAGCATCACTTGGGGCTTTGCGTCCGGAGTGTCCTTCAAGACGCAAAGCACCAGGTACCTACGACCTGTTTGCAGATTCATCCAAAGACGGGGGCCTGGTGGGTCGCCGGGCCTGGCCACGATGAGTGCGCCCTGGCCGTCCACATGATTTCGCCGAGGGGAACCTGCTACGATGGCCGCGACGACACTGTCGCTCTCGAAACCCTCCTTGAGCAGTACGATCGACATCTCATGTCGCACCGTTCCCCGGTTCTCAAATGTGAACAGCGTCTCACCAGATCGTATGTGCGCTGGTACTTGAAAAGCGTAGTCCGTTCCGACGACGAGAACAGCTTGCGGAGGGGAGAGCCTGGCACCGAGACCGGCAACGGACGCCACCAAGAGTGGTAAGAGTAAGACTCGCCACGCCAGCACACCGATCATGTTGTCTCCACGCGCGATTAACGGGGCCACGGTTATGGAACAACATCCGGAGCCATTGGGACCATACTCCCCGCCAGGAATTCGCGGCTCCACCCGCCATCATCAATCTCCCGCACCAGATCCGCAACCTGTTCCGTGCTTACAATGCAGCCGCGCGTAGTCCGAACGGACCCGCCGCTCAGGCGCATCCGCGGTCGGACTCTGCATGACCTACGCGCGCCGTAAGCTTCAAGCGCTTGTTAGGCTGCGCCAGGCGCCGACATCATGGAATGCGATAGAGGACACGCTGCGTAAGAACTGGGGCGTCGGCCGGGTAGCTGTAATACTCTAGATGGAGTTCGTTGGCCAAGACCTGGTACCGTGTACTGTCGCGAGGCGAGCTGCCGAAATCGCGCTGTACATGACGATACGTCGGGCCGTAGAACACATCCGTCGTCACCAGCGAATCGGGATGGATGACGAACTTGTCCTCGCTGACCCCGATGCGACCGTAGAGCACCTGGTGAGCGGACAATTCGTCCGACGCATGATTCGGATAGAGGCCACGAGTGAACACGTGATCTTCAATCTCGGCATCGATGCCGACGATGAATAATCCCTCCATGGTGCCCTGGGGTTGCAGGGCCTGAGTCGGCGAGCGCCAATGACCGACCAGTTGAGTAAGCCCAGGGCTGACGGGGTCTGAGCTACATGCTATCAGTGCTGCGGCGACGAGCGGAGTTACCAGTGGGAGCGACTTCATGTAGCCTCCGACGTTGAGGCAGGAACCGGATCCATCCCAGACTCGATATCCCGCGTGTGTGGGCGCCGGTCACAATGTCGGCGCAGCCTAACGGTAATTGGACAGGTCTTTCTAGTGTACCAACTGGCCGTCAAGCACGCCACCTAGCGCGTACAAATGTCCACAACTGTGCTTGCTAGGCAGACCGCCCTAATTTCGCTATCACAGCGTGTCGGCGGGCCCGCCGTTAGGCGACAGTAGCGGACGGTAAAACCCCTACCGTCCCTTACCGTCAGTCTTTATACGGATCGAACTCGTCCGCTCCCGCCATCACCACCACCAGCGGTCGCAGCGTGTGCAGGACCTGAACCGTGGCACCCTGCGCCGCCAGCACGTCCGGGAGCCGGCGATACACGTGCGGACTCTCGTCGGTGCCCCCGCCCCGCAGGACGACGCCCTTCCGCTGCACCCAGGCATGCATCATCTCCCGGGAGATCGCGCCCTCCTTGAGGACTCGGCCCTGGCGCGTGCGCTTGCCCGCCGCCGCCGTCCGGCTCATCACTCGGCCCGCGCCGTGCACCGTCGAGAACAGCGCCCGCGTCTGGAGTTCACGGACAGCAGCGTCGTCCGAGTCCGCACCCTGGATGATGACGGCGTCGTCACCCATCGAGCCCCCGACGAACCCCTTCTGCCCCGGGAACGCCGGGGTGGCGCCCTTACGTACGACGTAGAACGACTCGCCGCCGTGCTCCTCCACCCACGCGAAATTGTGGTGGTTGTGCACCAACTCCACCTCGCGGCCGCCGAGGATCGACACGACCTTGCGCGCCACCCACTCCCGGCCGGCGTAGGCATAGCGGCCGGCAAGGTTCATCAGCTGCCAATACGCGTCGCCGACGGGCGCGCGCACGTCGAGCAGGGTTTCCTGTTCGGGCACACGCTCGCCCCACTGGCGGTTCTGGCCGAGCGCCAGGAAGCCGCTCGCGACGCCGTAGCCGAAGCCCCGCGAGCCAAAATGCACGCCGACCCAGATCCGGTCCGCCTCGTCGGCGAACACGTCGACGTAGTGATTGCCGCTGCCGACGGTGCCGAGCTGTTCCCGGGCCTTGGCGCGCAGCTGGTCGCGCTCGTGCTTCCCGGGGACGGCATCCCACGCGGCGTCCGCGAACAGCGGATCGTCGGTGGGCGCATCGTCGGCGCGATTCTTCCGGCCCACGCCGAACGAGAGGGTCGACTGGATCTCATCCGCCAGCTCGCCGAGCCGGCCCTCGAGCTGCACCCGCGTGAGATCGGTGCGGATGGCCGCGTTGCCGCAGGCGATGTCGAAGCCGACGCCGACCACCGACACCTGGTGGCGGTAGGCGGCGACGCCACCGATGGGCATCACGTAGCCCAGGTGGCCGTCGGCCATGAGCGCGACGCGCTCCGCCCGCGACGCGACGTCGCGCAGCTGCGCCAGCGTCTTCTCTTCGTGCTGACCGAAAATGTGTGATTCCGTCATGATGCCTTCCTCCATCCACGATATGTCCCTGGTCCGGCCGGGGTGAGGGGGAACACCACCCGCGTGCCCACCCCGGCCCAAACCCGCCCCCCCGTTACTCCGGCACCTCTTCGGCCTTCCGCTGGTCGCGCCACCGGCGCCACAGATCTCGCGTCTCGAGGGACGACTGCTCGATGCCCTCGATCACCGACGAGCGAATTCGCACGCGCGCGCCGGACACATCCACGAAGGTGACCCACACCGGCCGGCGCCGGCGGTCGAGCTCCTGCTCGATGTGCCGGGCCATCACCGGGCTCACGATGTAGCTGAACTGCGTGGTCACCACGATGTGGTGATCCCGATGGAGCAGGACTGTCTGCTTCAGTTGTTCGGTCATCGCCCTACCCTCCTGTTCTCACATGGCCCGGCCGAGCGTTCCACCCGCTACGGGAGTCGCGGTCCTTCGCGGGCTTCCCGCCCGGACCGGGCCAAAAACAATTCGCCCCATCTCGTGACCGGCACGGGATGGGGCGAGCGAGCGTCAAAGAGTCGCGATGGCCGCTAGCGCTGTGCTCCCCCCCCCGTGCTGGATGGACCTGCGGTCGGGCAGGCTCGGAATCCGGGCCTACCGACGTCAGGTTGTCCAATCCGTTCGAGATACAAGGCGCTTAGCATGATGGTCTCCCTGAAAACAAAAATCGCGTCACCGTGGCCACACACCTTGGGCAGCCAATGCGGGACGCGACTCCCTTGAAGCGAGGAGAACTTTATTGAGGGGGCTTTATTCTGTCAAGGCCAGGAGATGACGCTCAGTGTTGCACTTCAAAGTTGATATCAGACAGCCCATTCGGGAACTCAGCGATAGTTGCCAAGCCCTAGCTCCGCCCGAAATGCATCGTTCACATCACAATACCGCTTCGGGCCCTGAAAACTCCGCTCAGCCACGAACAGGTACGGAGGGCTCCCAGGCTGACGTTCATTGTGCACGTGGAGCCGAAACACCGTGAAGCTGACCGGTAGACTATCAGCATAGGATGTTCCAACGTCGCGCCGCCCGATCACAATGACAGCGGGGCCTGCTGGGGGTTTGAGTAGCCTCATGTCAGCCAACGTGCAATCGGCTCCCCGATCCGTTCGAAACGCTTCCCGGCGACTCGCGGCGGAATCTGCAAACGGGACCAGGTTGATCGAATTCTCCGTAGCCCGCGGGTTCTGAATGTAGAACGTGAGAATGTCGTAGCTATGCGCGTTGTAGTTTTCCACCCACGCGCGCACCACGAGATCCGCTCTACCATCACCATCGAGGTCAACGGCATTCGTGCCATTGGTCAGGCGGACCATCTTCATTTGGTTCAGACGCTCATGCTGTGCCAAGGCTAAGCACGGACGGATGGATATAAGGATCAACGAGGTGAGAAAGAAGCGCATTGGGGCTGCCTAACGGATCGCGCTTAAGCTGCGGCGCGCTGAAGAAAGAGTAGTCATACAATACCCTACGCGCGCCGCCAGCTTCAAGCGCTTGTTAGGCGGCGGCACACGGTTATGGCTGCCGCGGGACTGAATCGGCCTCGGCTGCCTCAATGTCCGTCCCATTGTGGCGCAAGGTGACAATAACTCGATCGTTCCCAGCCGGTGGTCGACGATCCAGCGTGATAATGTATCGCCCCCCGACTCGACGGTACTCGCGCACGGCACAGGTGTCACCGCTCGCCCCTCCACACAGATTGCGCTGGGCAATAGCGACCGCCTCCGTACTGTCGAGTGATGTCAGGCCAGCAAGGGCGAGAACGTTTGCACAACTGCTAGTCATAGCTGCGAGGACGATGAGAGCTGCGGCTGTAAACGCAGATACAAGGAGCCTGCGGGCTGAGGACGGCGTCATGGCGTTCTCCTGCGATGAGAGCGGTTCAGGAGCATGACGCTTGCCGAGAACCGGAGTTTCGTTGCATTCGTGCAACAGTGCTGCTCGTATGACGTGCCGCCGCCTAACAAGGAATTGGACTGGTCTTCTTACACTACAAATGAGCTGCGTATCGCGCTAGGTAGCGCGCTCCTACAGTCATAACCCTGCGTATTAGGCTGACCAGTCTAGATTCTTCCGCCTCAGGAGCGTTACGGCCAGAGTTTGTACAACGTCCGCGGAAACGCGATGGCCTCCCGGATGTGCGGGATGCCGCAGATCCACGCGACGGTGCGCTCGACGCCGAGCCCGAACCCCGCATGTACGAACGTGCCGTACTTGCGGAGGTCCAAGTACCAGCCGTACGCGTCGAGCGGCAACCCTTCGGCCTGAATGCGCGCGACGAGCTTGTCGTAGTCGTCCTCCCGCTGGCTGCCGCCGATAATCTCCCCGTACCCTTCCGGCGCGAGGCAGTCGTTGTTCAGGACGGTGCGCGGATCGTCAGGGTTTTCCTTCATGTAGAAGGCCTTCACCTGCTTCGGGTAGTTGAACACGAAGACGGGGCGGTCGAATTCCTTCGCGAGCAGCGTCTCGTCTTCGCCGCCCAGATCGCGCCCCCACTCCATTTCCGAGCCGAGGCTCTTGAGCTTTTGCACGGCGTCGGTGTACGAAATGCGGTGAAACGGCGCCTTGACCCGCTCGAGCGGCGCCGTGTCGCGCCCCAGCTCCGCAAGATCGGCCTTCCGCCGATCGAGACACCGCCCGACGATGTAGGAGACGAAGTCCTCCTGAAGACGCATATTGTCGTTCGAGTCGTTCCAGGCGACCTCGGGCTCCACCATCCAGAACTCCGTGAGGTGGCGCCGCGTCTTGGACTTCTCGGCGCGGAACGTGGGGCCGAAGCAGTACACTTTCCCCAGCGCCGCCGCGGCCGCCTCGACATACAGCTGGCCCGTTTGGGCGAGATACGCCTTGCCGAGATCGAAGTAGTCGGTCGCGAACAACGTGCCCGCGTGCTCGCCGATCGAGCCGGTGAGGATGGGCGTGTCGACCAGCACGAAGCCGCGCTCGTAGAAGAAATCGCGGATCGCCTGAATCACTTCGTGGCGCACCCGGGCGATCGCCACTTGCAGCCGCGAGCGGAGCCAAAGGTGGCGGTGCTCGAACAGATAGGCGGTGCCGTGCTCCTTAGGCGTGATCGGGAATTCGACGCTGGGCCCGATGATCGTAAGGTCGGACGCCGTCAGCTCGACGCCGCCCCCCCCCGGAGCGCGGGCGTCGGCGCGCACCACACCGGTGACCTCGATGGAGGTCTCCTGCGTGAGACGACCGAAAGCCTCCCACGCGGCTTCGGGGACTTCTTTCTTGGAGAGAACGGCTTGCAGATAGCCCGTGCCGTCCCGCACCACGACGAACGCGATCTTGCCGCTCGAGCGCGTGGTCGACACCCAGCCCCGGACGGAAACGGGCTGCGCGTTCCCCGCGAGCCCAGGCAATTCATCGATACGGCGACGTTCCGGCATAGGCGCGGCATACTAGTGGCGGCCCTCTGCACTGTCAACGCGATGGCGTGCGTCCCCGTGGTGAAGCCCGGCCCCGCGCGGCAGGAGCTCGGCTGGACCGCCTATCTGGGCAGCGCCCGCCACGACGCCGGCGCCGCCGAAACCCTGAACGCCGACCCCCGGCCCCTGTGGCGCGCCGAGATCGGACGCGCCGTGCGCGGCAGCCCTGCCCTGGGCGAGACGATCCTCGCCGTCGGCACCGTCGACCGCAACGTGGTGCTCGTCGACCGGACGAGCGGCGACATCCTGTGGCGCCAGCGCCTGGATGGGACGATTCGCGCCGGCCCCCTGCTCGACGAGGACCGCCTCTACGTGGCTACCGAGGCGCAGCCCGAGGGGCGCGTATACGCCATCCGCCTGCGCGACGGCCGGCCGCTGTGGCGCATTCGCGTGGGCAGCGTGGTCGCCCCGCTCGCGTTCGACGGCGAAGCGCTCTACGCGGGGACCGAGGGGGGCGCCGTCGTGCGCGTCGCCCCGGAGAACGACGGCGGCCGCGTCGTCTGGCGGCGCGTCCTCAACGGGGCGATCCGCGCGGGCCCAGTCGCCACGCCGCAGGGTCTCGCCGTGATCACGACGGCGGACTCGCTGTACTTGCTCGACCGCGCGACGGGTCAGGTGCGCGCGCGGCGCGCCACGCCCGGCGCCGTGCTCACGACCCCGGCCAGCGACGGCCGCCGCCTTTATTTCGGCACAACCGACGGCCGGCTCGTCGCGGTGAACCTGCCCGACCTGACGGTGCAATGGGATCTCGCCGCGGGTGACGCGGTGTACGGCGCCCCGGCCCTCGCGCACGACACGCTCTACGCGCTCACGCGCGACGGTCACCTCTGGCTCATCCCTGTGGAGGCGCCGACGACCGCAACCCGTCACACCCTGGGCATCACCGCGACGGCGGGGCCGACGCCCATTCTGTCCGGCGTGCTGGTGGGGAGTGTCAGCGGCGAGATTCTGCTCGTCGATCGGGCCACCGGAAACATCCTGTGGCGGGCGCAGGTGGCGGGACCGATCGAGGAGCCGCCGCTCGTCCAGGGGCGACAACTGGTCGTCGTCGCGGGGCGCGGCGATATTCACGCGTATCGCTGATGCGCACCCTCTGCCTGGCCGCTGCGTTCGCAGCGGTTCTCGCCCCCCGAGCCCCGGCGCAAACGGCTCCCGCCGTGCGCGGCATGTCGCTGCGCCAGGGTGCCGTCCACTACGGCAAATGGCTCACCGCCGGCGCCGCCGTCGCCTTCACCGCGATGGCGGTCCACGAGCATGGCTTCTCACACCGCGACTGGGACAACCTGCTCGTGATCTGCCGCTCGTCCGACAATGCCTGCGCGCGCGGCAACGACGGACGGTATTTACGCGCCGACGCCGAGTTCCTGTACGAACGCTCGATCTACTATGATCGCCGCGCCAACCGGCGGATCCTCGGCGCGCAGGGAAGCCTCCTCGTGGCGGCCGCGCTCTTCATTGTTGATTTGTCGGGGCGCAACGCCGAGCCGGATAACATTCCGTTTCGGCCCTTCAGGGTCAGCGTCGAGCCTGCCACAGGCACCACGCTTCTCGGGTTAACCCTGTCGTTCTAGCGCGTTAACCCCGGGGCACGCTAAAGGACACGTGGCCCCGGGGTTAGCCTACCCGGAATAGTTCGAACCCTCGCTCGTAGCGGGCCACTATCCGTTCGCGGTACGCCGCGTGCTCGCGCCGCTCGAGCGCCGGGTCGCGCGCGATGATCTCCGCGGCCGCGCGACGCGCGGCTTCGAGCAGCGGCAGG
>Ga0193723_1000474_pt1 | contig 15875 bp, 13 predicted proteins | sample H2m2metaG_FD_143042 | JGI IMG/M metagenome (GOLD analysis project Ga0193723, IMG submission 143042) | Soil microbial communities from a riparian zone of the East river system, Colorado, United States - H2m2 | ecosystem: Environmental > Terrestrial > Soil > Riparian zone | place: USA: East River...
AACGCCGCCTCGGCGCCCTCGAGCAGGGCCAGCCGGCGGCCGATGTCTACCTGGTTCGGGTTGTTGCCGTAGCGACTGTAGAGGACTTCCGCCGTCGAGCCGACGGGATTGGTGAACGTGGAGCTTTGGTAGAGGGGCGGCGCGACGGCCGTCCAATCGGCCCGCGCCTTGGGGTCGCCGTGGATGGCACGGGTGGCGAGACCGAGGCGACGCTTCACGCCCGACCTCTTCCCGTCACGCTGCGGTGAGCGCGATCGCCCCGCCCGGGGTCCGCGCCGCGACCTGCTGCGCTACCAGCTCGTCGAGCAGCGCCGCCGCGGGCTCGCGCGCGCCGATCACGTGGAGCGTGCCGTCCGGCCGCTCACACACCGCCGCCAGGCCATGTCCCAGCAGGACCGGCTCGATCGCATCGCGATGCGCATCGCTCGTGCCCCGGAGCAACAGCACGCGGACCTTCTCGCGCACCAGCTTCGCCACGATCTCGTCGGCGCACGAGTAGTCGAGGCAGCCCACGCCGGTGAAATCCATCACGGCGATCGTGCCCGCGGTCAGCCCCCGCTCGATGCTCTCGCGCACGGCGCGCCCGGTGGGACGCGTCACGAGGTCGGCATAGAACCCGGCCACCGACTGCTGCAATACCTCGTGGACCTTGATGTGTTGAATCACGCCTGTGCGGACCCCTGCTCCGGAATGATGAGAAGTACCTGTGAGCCTGGAAACGCCGGCAAGCCATCCCTCAGCGGAACGTCGTCGTCCCACCGGGGCACGATCGCGATGCGAGCGGTTCCGCTGCGAATGGCGACCTTGCCCTCCCACCGCGCCAGGTAGCGCCGGATGCCGGCGAGTCCCTGGCCCCGGCCCGGGTCACGGAACCGGCTCACTCCCTGGATCAATGCGGCCTCGAGCGCCGCCGCGTCGCCCCAGCGGTCGCCGAATCGCTTGGCCTGGCTTGGCTCCAGAGAATGACGAAACCCTACACCTGCGTCTGCGACGGCGATCACCACGACGCGGCGTGCCAGCTTGCGGCGCCAGTTGTACGCCTGCACCGCCACCCAGCCACCCGACCCCGCGTGCTCTACAATATTCTGACACGCCTCCGAAAGCGCCATAGCGAAACCCATTGTCGCCTTCGGATCGAGCCCCAGTTCCTTCGCCAGAATCGCCGACGCGCGCTGCTGGATCGTGCTCACGACCACGTGCACGTCCTCGGCGGCCCGGACCGGCGTCACCGGCAGCAGCACCTCGCTCTCGGTCGCCGGCTTGGTCTTGGGCACCTTTCCGTGCACCTCGAACAGATCCGCCGCCTCCCGGAAGAACCCCGCCCGCGCCCAGTAGCTCACGACTTCGGCGCTGGCGGGAACGGTGAGCAGCGGCCGCTCGCCCGCTCCTCCCCCTCCTCCCGCCCGGCGCCCTGCCGCCTCGCCCGCGGCCAGGAGTCCCACCAGGCCGTAGGGGGAGGCCCATTCCGCGGCGTGGGCGTCGAACAGCAGACGTTCGCCGTCTGCTGCCGCCTGCGCGTAGGCGGCGGCGAACTGGTCGAACGAGCGGTCGTCGAACTGAGCTGGTATCTCGACGAGGCGCGTCATACCGTCGACAGCCGGCCGAGCAAGTGATCCCGCAGGCCGGCGGCGCCGCGGTGGGCCAGGTTCCGCCCGGCGAGGCGCGTGCCCTCTCGCAGGGCGTCCTCGAGGCTCGCGCCGTTCAACAGGCCGGCCGCGACCGCACCGCCGAACACGTCGCCACAGCCGGTGGGATCGCCATCGCGCGGCGCCGAGTCATCCGGCGGAATCCGCGCGGTCCGGACGGGGCGGCCCGTGAAATACGCCGCGCCGCGGCTACCGAGCGTGACACACAGCGTCGTGCATCCCTGGCCCAGGGCTCCGGCCGCGGTCGCCAGGGGATCGTCGCCCAGCTGCCCCATCTCCTCTTCATTCAGCTGAATCGTGTCGAAGCAGCCGAACCAGGCAGGCGCCTGCGGCAACGGCTGGAGCACCCGGGTGCCATCCGCTTCCTTGCCGAGGAACAAGCTGTGGAGGTCCGCATAGATGAATCGCGGGAAGCCGCGCCGCAGCAGCTGCGCCGCCTCGAGGCTCAGCTCGAACCCAGAGATGAAGTTGACGTACAGTGCGTCGAGATCCTGGACCATCGGCCCCAGCTCGGGCCAGGTCCACGGCGGCACGCCGCCCCGCATTTGCTCGCAGCGCCGCTCGGCGGACTCGTAGCGGAGGGTGACGCGATTGTTGGGTTCGGGGACCTCGATAAAGCGTGCCCCGTGTGCCGTGCGCCGTAAGCTGGAAAGAAATCGATTGGCGTGAGGCGCCAGATCACGACCGACCTTGATGAGCGGCACGATCTGCCAATCGTCGGGCAGCGCGGCGTCGAGGGCCGCGAGCGCGTAGGCGATCCCGCCCCACTCCTCGACCGCCGGCTGTGCCGCGTCGCGCCCGTGGATGGTGTCCCATACCATGGAGCCGATGACGCCCAGGCGCTTCAGCACGCCCCCCAAGTCCGCTGCATGAACACGGCGGCGGCGCCATACACGCCGGCGGTCCCTGTCAGGGTGCCGGGGAGGATGCGGCACACCTCCCACGCCGGCTTGAATGCCCGGCGGTGCACCTCAGTCGTCAGGGGCTCGAACAACTTGTCGCCGGCGAGCGTAACGCCGCCGCAAATCACGACGACTTCGGGATTGAAGATGTTGACGATGTTCGACACGCCGGCACCGAGCAGCATGGCCGTTTCACGCACGACCTGCTGGGCGTATGCGTCGCCGTCGTGGGCCGCCTCATAGACGACCTGCGCGGTGATGCGGGACAGGTCGCCGGCGACATACTGCGGCAATCCCGTCTTCGCGCCCGCCCCGATCCCCTCCACCGCGCGGGCCGCGATCGCGGGACCCGACGCGTAGGCCTCGAGGCAGCCCTGGTTGCCGCACTTGCAGAGCCGACCGTTCGCCTCGATGGTCATGTGGCCGATTTCGCCGGCGACGTCCGAGGCGCCGTGATAGATCTCGCCGCCCAGGATGATGCCGCCGCCGATGCCCGTCCCGATGGTGAGGCCGACGACGTGGCTTACCCCCTGTGCCGCGCCGCGCCACCACTCGCCGAAGATGGCGCAGTTGGCGTCGTTGTCGAGCGTGGCGGGGAGGCCGATGGCACTCGAAACTCGGTCGCGCAGCGGCATGTCGGTCCAGCCGAGGTTCGGCGTCAGGATCACGATGCCGGTCTTGGTGTCGAGCGGCCCGGGCGAACCGATGCCCACGCCTGCGATCTCCTTGCCCCGCGCCGCCGCGATCGAGGCCCGTGCCAGCTTCACGATGCGCGCAATGACGGCGTCCCCCCCCTGCTCGGGGAGCGTCGGCTCGGAGACGAGTCCGACCAGCTCGGAGCCGTCTTCGGCTACCGTGCCGACCACGATGTTCGTCCCCCCAAGGTCAATCCCGACGACGTAGCGCACCGGTCTCCTCTATGGCTGCGGTCACGGCCTCCGGCCCGAGGTCGCGCATGCAGCGGTGATGGCCCAATGGGCAGCTGGGCGGCCCATGTCGCGAGCACGGCCGGCAGTCGAGCCCCGCGACGCCCAGCGCCACGTCACCCACCCTGATCGGGCTGAACCCGAACTCTGGCAGGGTCGGCCCGAACAGCGCGACGATCGGCGTGCCCATCGCCGTCGCGACGTGCAGCGGCGCGCTGTCGTTGGTTACGAGCAATGCCGCCCGCCCAATCAACGCGGCGGATTGCCGCAGCGTGAGCTTCCCGCACGCGTTGACCGCCCGTCCGCCCGTCCGCCCGACCGCCCCAACAATCTCCGCCCCCAGGGCGGTATCCTCCGGGCCGCCCACCACGACGACAGGCACCTCAGTCAGCCGACTGGCCAGGTCCCCGTAGTACGGCCACCGTTTGCTGCCCCAGATCGATCCCGGCGCGACCGCGACGAACGGCGCTCCCTCGTCGATTCCCGCCGCCCTGAGCACGGCCCCCGCGACGCGCACGTCCTCGGGCGTGGGATGGAGGCTGGGAGCATAGGCGGCCGAGGGCTGCTCCGCGAGGGCCAGCAGCCGGTCCACTTCGTGGCCATCTGGGGGGTGCCGGCGAACTTCTGTATAGAAGAAGGGCCAGCCGTCGTGGAAGCCGATCCGCGCCGGGACCCGGGCCAGGAGGGCGAGGGCAGCCGTGCGTAGCGAGCGGTGGGGCAGGTAGGCACGCTCGTAGCGCTCGCTGCGCAGCCGCTGAGCCAGCGCCCGCAACCCCGCCCAGCCGCGGTCCCGTCCCCGCTTGTCGTACGGCACGACGCGCCGGACGGCCGGGTGCGTCTCCACCAGCGGCGCCGCGGCGGGCGTCGTCACCACGTCGACCGGCCCGTGCCGCGCGGCGAGGGCGGCGAGCAGCGGCGTCGTGAGGACGACGTCGCCCAGGAAGGCCGTCTGGATGACGAGGCTACTCAACCTGCAGGACCGCGAGGAAGGCTTCCTGCGGGATCTCAACCGAGCCGACCTGCTTCATGCGTTTCTTTCCCGCCTTCTGCTTCTCGAGCAGCTTGCGCTTGCGGGTGACGTCGCCGCCGTAGCACTTGGCGGTCACGTCCTTGCGGAGCGGGCGGACGGTCTCGCGCGCGATCACCTTGGTACCGATCGCCGCCTGGATCACGACCTCGAACAGCTGGCGGGGAATCAGCTCCTTGAGTTTCTCGGCGATCTTGCGACCCCATTCATACGCTTTGTCCTGGTGGATGATGACGCTGAACGCATCCACGGCGTCGCCGTTCAGGAGCATGTCGAGCTTCACGAGCTCGGACCGCCGGTACTCCAGGAATTCGTAGTCGAGCGACGCATAGCCGCGCGAGATCGTCTTCAGCTTGTCGTAGAAGTCGAGAATGATCTCGGCGAGCGGGAACTCCCAATGGAACTCCACGCGGGTCGGGTCGAGGTAGCTCATCCCCTGATACACGCCGCGCCGCTCCTGACCCAGGTTCATGACGCCGCCGATGTAGTCGGCGGGCACGAAGATCCGGGCTTTCACGTACGGCTCCTCCACTCGGTCGACGGTGGAGCCGTGCGGCATCAGGCTGGGATTCTCCACCAGCTCCATCGAGCCGTCCGTCCGATGCACGTGGTACTCCACGCTGGGGACGGTGCTGATCAGATCGAGATCGAACTCCCGCTCCAACCGCTCGCGTACGATCTCCATGTGCAGGAGCCCCAGGAAGCCGCAGCGAAACCCGAACCCGAGCGCGACCGACGTTTCCGGCTGATAGTGCAGCGATGAGTCGTTGAGCTGCAGCTTCGCCAGCGAGTCGCGCAGGTCTTCGTACTGCTCGGGGTTGGTCGGGTACAGTCCCGCGAACACCATCGACTGGATGTCGCGGTACCCGGGGAGGAGCTGCACATCGCGGTGCTCGGCGTCGAATACCGTATCCCCGGGGCGCGTCTCCTGCACACCGCGGACGTTGGCGACGAAGTAGCCGACTTCCCCCGCTTCGAGCTGCTCGGCCGGCTTGTGGCCCAGCTGGAGGTAGCCGACCTCGTCCACCTCGTACATGTCGTCCCTGTGTGCCCCGAACGCAATCTTCATTCCCGGTGCGATCACGCCGTCCACGACCCGGATGCTGGGGATCGCCCCGCGGTAGCGGTCGAAGTAGGAGTCGAAGATGAGGGCGCGGAGCGGGGCCTCGTGATTGCCTTGGGGCGGCGGCACCCGCTGCACCACCGCCTCGAGCAGTTCCGGCACGCCCGTCCCCTCTTTGGCGGAAATGCGAAGGATCTCCTCTGGCTTCGTCCCGATGAGATCGTGGATCTCCTGAGCCCGCTTGTCGGGCTCGGCGCCCGGCAGGTCGATCTTGTTGAGGACGGGGATGATCTCGAGCCCGGCGTCCATCGCCAGCAGCAGGTTCGAGAGGGTCTGTGCCTGGATGCCTTGTGATGCGTCGACCACGAGGATCGCGCCCTCGCACGCCGCCAGCGAGCGCGACACCTCGTAGGTGAAGTCCACGTGCCCCGGGGTGTCGATCAAGTTCAGCTCGTACAGCTGGCCATTCTTGGCGTGGTAGCTCATCCGCACGGCGTTGAGCTTGATCGTGATCCCGCGCTCACGCTCCAGGTCCATCGTGTCCAGGACCTGTTCGCGCATCAATCGCTTGTCCAGGGTGCCGGTCAGCTCGATCAGCCGGTCGGCCAGGGTGGACTTCCCGTGGTCGATGTGGGCCACGATGCAAAAATTCCGGATGTGGTCTTGGCGCATGCGGCGGGAAATATAGCCATTGGCCATTGGCCCTTGGGGGTTACCTTTCTACTGGCCAACGGCCCACCGCCAACGGCTATCACTCAACTCCGACCCACGAGTCTGGCACCCATCATCGGTTGGTATGATCCCGCCCAGAAGGGCGGCTTTCTTCGACTCGCGGCCAACAGCTATCTGCCCGCGAAGGCCGATCCCTCCCTCAAGCTCCCAGGCTTGCGGCGCGGCGACCTTGTCGTCCTCGACAACGGCCGCGTGACGAGCGTCAACGGCCAGCCGCCCGACGGACTCGAAGCCCGGCCTGATTTCGCGAAGCTGGGCGCCGTCCACCCCAGCCGCCCGCTCACGCTCGAGACCCCCAAGGCGTCGAGCGCCCGTACCGCCGAGACCCAGCGCGTCGTCGATCTCATCTGTCCGTTTGGATTCGGCCAGCGGGCGCTCATCGTGTCGCCACCGAAGGCCGGCAAGACGGTGATGCTCCAGGCGCTGGCCGAGTCGGTGGCGGAGAACCACCCCTCCGCGACCCTCCTGATTCTCCTCGTGGACGAGCGGCCGGAGGAGGTCAGCGAGATGGTGGACTGGGGGCGGGGCGAAGTGATCGCGTCGAGCTTCGACCTGCCGCACGAGCGGCACGTCGCCGCGGCCGACATGGTGTTCGAGCACGCACGCCGGCAGGTGGAGCTGGGCCGCGACGTCGTGATTGTGCTCGATTCGCTCACCCGGCTGGCGCGCTCGCACAACACCACCGGGCGGGCCAGCGGCCGCACCATGACCGGCGGGCTCGACGCCAACGCGCTCGCCAAGCCCAAAGGGCTGTTCGGGGCCGCGCGCGCCGTGCCGGCGGCCGACGGGGGCGGCTCGCTCACCGTCATCGCCACCGCGCTCGTCGAGACCGAGAGCCGGATGGACGACATCATCTTCGAGGAGTTCAAGGGGACCGGCAACGCCGAGCTGCGGCTGGTGCGAGCGCTGGCGGACCGGCGGATCTATCCCGCCGTCGACATCGCGGCGAGCGGCACGCGGCGCGAGGAGCTGCTCGCCGACACCAAGACCGTCGAGGCGAAACAAAAGCTCCGGCGGACCCTCGTGGGGATGCCGCCGGAGCAGGCGATGCAGGCTTTGCTGGATCAGCTCAAGCGGGCCAAGACCAATGCGGAGCTGCTAGCCGCCCTCTAGTGGCCCTCGTGCTCGACGGCCAGGATGCGTCCGGTGATCGCGCTGACGTGGACCTCCGTGATCCCCGGTTTCCCCGCGACCTTGATGTCCCATGAGTAGAACAGTCTGCCACCCTCCCGCTCAAGTTCGAGCTCTTGAATCGTGCCACCGGGAACGCGACGCAGCGCGATCGCGCGCGCCGAGTCTTCGCTGATCTTCGCTTTGGCAGCGAGACTGTCGGGGACGTCGCGCTTGTACGCGGGGGCGGCCGGTTGCTGGGCGCTCAGAACGACTGCGAGGGCGATGCTGGTGAATGTGCTCATGGTGTATTCCTTAGGGGCGTAGGGTGTAGTGCGCACCGCGGATCGCGACGAGCAGCGTCGGGACCGCGAACAACGTGATGGGCGTCGACAGGACCAACCCCCCGATGACGGCCAGCGCCAGGGGTCGCTGCAACTCACTCCCCGCGCCGAGGCCGAGCGCCAGGGGCAGGAGGCCGAACAACGTGCACAGTGTGGTCATGAGGATCGGTCGTAGCCTGACGCGCGCCGCCTCTCGAATGGCGACCTCGAGCGGCACGCCTTGGTCACGCATGCGCAGCCGCGTGAAGTCGAGGAGAATGATGCCGTTCTTGACGATCAGCCCGACCAACAGAATCAATCCCATGAACGAAGCCACGTTCAGCGCCGTGCCGGTCACGAGCAGCAGCAGCAGCGCGCCGACGAACGACACCGGGGCGACCAGCAGCACGACGAGCGGCTCGACGAACGACTCGAACTGCACCACCATCACGGCGCACACGCTCACCGCGGCGAGCGCCAGCACGAGGAGGAGGGCGCGGAACGCCTGCTGCTGGCTCTCGTATTGGCCGCCCAGCGCCACCCGGACGCCAGCCGGAGCCGGGTGGGCCGCGAGCACGCGCCGCACGTCCCCCATGATCCGGCCCAGCGACCGCCCGCTCACATCGGCCGTCATCGCGATCATCTGCTGCTGGTTCTCGCGCTCGAGACTGAGTTGGGACTGCGTCGGCGTGAAAGTCGCCAGGCTGCCGAGCGGCGTCGGGCGGCCCGCGCCGCCCGCGACGATGGGCAAGGCGCGCAGCCGCAGGGGGTCGTAGCGCACCGAGTCTGGGGCCCGCACCCGCACGGCCACCGGGCGGTCCCCGGCGCGGATCTCGCCCGCGCCCGTCCCTAGGAGCGCGGCGCTCACCACGCTGCCGACGTCCTCGGGCGTCATCCCGATCCGGTCCGCCTCGGCTTGGTTCACCCGCATCATCAGCTCGGGAGAGGGCTCACTCACGCCATCGTACAAATCCGCGAGGCCGTTGACCTTCTCGAGCTCCGGGGCGACCCGCCGGGCGTACGCCTCGAGCGTATCCAATCGCTCTCCGAACAGCTTGATCTCAACGGGCTTCGCCGCCCCGGCCAGATCGTTGATCACGTCCGACAGAATCTGGACGAACTCGATATGCAGACGGGGTACCGCCGTGTTGATGGAGCCCCGCACCTCGTCCATGACCGCGAAAATGTTCCGCGAGCGGCGGCTCCGGGGCACGAGGCGCGCGGCGATGTCCCCCGTGTTCTGCGTCGTGGCGAACAACCCCAGCTCGGCACCCGTGCGGCGAGACGTCGCCTCAATCTCGGGCGTGGTCGCCAGAATGCGCTCCGCGATCCTCACCTCACGGTCCGTCTCCGCCAGCGCCGTCCCGCCGGGCGTGAAGTAATCGAGCACGAACGCTCCCTCGTCCATCTCCGGGAGGAAGCCTGTGCCCACGAGCCGCATCAACACGAACCCCGCGGCGACGAGGAGCGCGGCCGCAATCCCGATCCGGTGGGTGTGGCTCAAGACCGCGGCGAGGGCGCGTTCGTAGCGCGAGCCCAAGGCGTCGAGCGCCGCCTGCACACGGGCCAGCAGGCGGCCCCCGGCGGGTTCGACCTCGTGCGCGGTCACGAACTGCTCGGCGAGCAACGGGACGATCGTCAGGGCCAGCACGAGGGACACGAGGACAGCCACTGTGAGCGTCGTCGCGAGGGCTGCGAAGAACTGCCCCACGACGCCCTGCAGCAGTCCAAGGGGGAGAAACACCACGACGGTCGTCAGCGTCGAGGTCGTCACGGGCCAAATCAGCTCCTGGACCGCTTCGCGGATGGCCACCATGCGGTCCGGCGTGAGGGGCAGATGGCGCGCGATGTTCTCGGTGATCACGACCGCGTCGTCGATGACGAGGCCGATCGCGATCGCCATCGCGCCCAGGGTCATCAGATTGAACGTTTGACCCAGCCATTGCATGACAAAGACCGTTATGGCCAGGGTCAGCGGGATGGAGGCGGCGCTGATGGCCGTGATGCGTCCGTGACGGAGAAAGAGCAGCAGCACGATGATCGCGAGCGCGGCGCCGATGAGCATGGCATCCCGCACCGAGCGCACCGCCTCCCGGACGAGCTCGGCCTGGTCGTACACCGGCTTCAGGTGCACGCCTGGCGGCAGCGTCGGTGCGATCGTCGCGACGATTCGCGCCACGCTATCGGCGAGCACGAGTGTGCTGCCCCCGATCTGGCGCGTGATGTTGATCAGCGCCGCCGGCTTACCGTCGCCCGCGATGATCCGGACGTGATCCTCGGTCCCGAGCTGCACGGTCGCGACGTCCCGCACGCGGAGCCCGCCCCGTATGACCACGCCGGCGATGTCCTCTGGCGCGTGGGCCTCCTGATCGGTGACGATCAGGTACTGACGGTAATCCTGCGCCACTCGTCCCACCGCCTGCACGGTGATAGCGCGCCGGATCGCGTCGGCCAGGTCGGCGTACGTCATCCCCTGGGAGGCGAGCCGGGCAGGGTCAGCGATCACTTCCAGCTCGCGCACGTCCGAGCCCTGCACGTCCACGCGTCCCACGCCCGGCACGCGGGAGATCAGCGGCTTGATCTCGTAGCGCGCCAGGTCGTACAGCATCGCCGGCTCGCCCCCCTCGAGATTGTAGGACAGGATTGGGAATAGGGAGGGAGTGAGCTGCTCGACCTCGAGGGTCAGATCAGGGGGCAGTGCACCCTGCACCTGGTTCACGCGCGCCCGGACCAGCTGTAGCGCCTGGTCCATGTTCGTGCCGGGCGCGAACGTCACCGAGATCTCGGTCGCGCCGCGGATCGAGTGCGACCGCACGCGGGTCACCCCGGGCACGATGCTGACGGCCTCCTCGAGAGGTCGCGTGATGCTGAAGACCACCTGGCGCGCGCCGAGGGTCGAGCCCTGGGCGACGATCGTGATGCGCGAGAAGCGGAGCTCCGGATATATGGCTGACGGCAGGCGCCGCGCCGCCCAGATGCCGGCGGCGCTCAGCAAGGCCACCAGGAGGTAGATGAGGCGCTGCTGCCGGCTGAGGACGTCGAACAGCTTCACCGGCGGGCTCCGCCGATCCGCACGCCGTCTTCAACGCCGTAGGCGCCGGTCGTCACCACGGTCTCCCCGGCCGCGAGCCCGGTCAGGATCTCCACGAGTGTTTCGGAGCGCGCGCCCACCCTGACTGCCCGGGCGTGCGCGATGCCCGCGGCGTCCACCACGAAGACCCGGAAGCCGTCGCCTTCTGGAACCAGGGCCTCCACCGGCACCGTCACGGCCCGGGGGTTCACGCCCGTGACGATGCGTCCGACCAACGATTCGCCGATCCGCAGGGTGCGCGCGGGCTGCGCGAGTCGGGCGCGCACGGCGACTGCGCGCGACACGGAGTCCACGGCGGCCGCGATGCTCGTCACCACGCCCGGTCCCAGCGCTTCGCCGGCGGCATCACCCTCGGTCACGGTCACCGTGTCCCCGTTGTTGATGCGCCCGGCCTCCGCCGGTGACACGTTGAACACGACGTCTAAGGCCGTCGGGTCGGCGACTTCGACCAGTGTTTGGTTCGCGTCGACAGAGGCGCCCATCACCGCGGTCAGCCGCGTGACGACCCCGCTCAAGGGCGCGCGCAGCGTCGCCAACTCCTGCGCGCGGCGCGCAGTGACCGCGGCTGCCTGCGCCGCGGCGAAGTCGGCCGCCGCCTGGCCGCTGTCCTTCTGCGCGAGGATGCCGGCCTCGACGAGCCGCACCGCGCGCGCGTACGCGCGGTCGGCATTTGCAAGTGCCGCGGCAGCGCTCTGCGCGGCGGCGTCGAAGGGGGCACGCTCGAACTCAACCAGCGAATCCCCCTTGGCGACGCGTTGGCCCGCGACGACGAAGATCCGCGCCACGCGCGTCGGCCCTGGAGCAGCGAGCGCCGCGTACTGGCCCGGCCGGGGGCTCACCGTCCCGATCGCGTTTATCACGTGCGGGAAGGGTTGGACGGTGACGATGTTCGTGGCCACGCCACTGACGCCCGGGTCCGCGCCGGACGCCTGCTGCCCGCTGGCTCCCCCGCGCCCGCATGCGGCGGCGCCGAGTCCAGCGAGCATGAGGCCGAGCCCCGCGAGACGCGTCATGGCTCGTCCGGACCGGCGGTGAGCAGTCGCACGGCGCGAGCCGCCGCATCCGCCGCCGCCAGGTCGTCGATGTAGCGTGCCAGGATCTCGCGCGCGTTGCGTTGCGCTTCGAGCACATTCGCCAGCGCGACCGCGCCCTCGCGGTACGCCTGAAGCGACATGACGACGACGCGATCGGCGCTCTCGACGAGCACCGCGGACCGGCGCAGCCGGGCGTGCGCCGCCGCCAGGTCTCGCCGGGCCTGCGCCAGCGTGGCCGCGGTCTCACGGCGGGTGAGGTCGAGCTGCGCCAACGCCCGGTCACGGTCCGCGACGGCCCGCATGACTTCGCCGCCGCTCCAGTTGAACAGCGGGAGGGGCAGCGAGAAGCCGATCACCGGCAGCAGTTGGTGAGGCGTCGGGCTGGTCGGGTCGCCGGTGTCGAAGCCGACCGCCAGGCTTGGCGCAAGCCGGCTGCGCCGTGCGAATGCGAGCGACCGCTCCGCCGAGTGCAACGATGCTTCCGCAGCGGCGATGGGGAGCAGAGCGCGGCCTGCTGGTGGCTCGCTATCGGCGGGCGGCACGAGCGAGTCGACCAGCGTGATCATCGGCTCCTCGCCGGGGAGTCCCATTTGCACTTGGAGCACGATCAAGGTGCGCAGTGCGGCGAGAGAGTCCTCCGCGGCGATGTTCTCGAGTTGACCGGCATTCACGGCGGCGAGCCGCACGTCGAGCTCGCTCACGTCGCCGACCGCGCGCCGCAGCTCGGCGATCTTCAAGAGGCTGTCGGCGTCGAGCGCGGTGCGCTGGGACAAGCGAGCGTGCAGCGCCGCCGCGAGGGCACGGGTGTACGTGGTGTCCACGTCGAACCGGATCGCGGCCCGCTCGAATGCGAAACGGTAGCGGGTGGCGTCGCGCGCCGATTCCGCGGCGCCGATGCGCGGAGCGCGCAACCACGGCAGGTCGAGGGGCAGATCCCCGAGCGCATGGTAGTTGGGCAGGTCCCGCGAATAGCTCGCTGACACAGTGGGGTTGGGGAATGCGCGCGCCGTCCGCACGGCGCCCAGAGCAGCGGTAGTGTCCGCCCGTCCGAGCGCGACGCGCGCGCCGTGGGCCAGCGCGGCGGCCACCGCGTCGGCGCGGGTCACAGGTTGCTGGGCCGTGAGCCGTGGCGGCGCCAGCCACAGGATCGCCAGCGCGACAGCGGTTGCGGGAGTGAATTGCATCGGTCCGACGAACCTAATCCGCGGACCTTACGCCGGCCTTACAGGGGGGCGGGGAACCTGAGGGTCACTCGTGTGCCACGCGCGCCTTCGCCCGGGGTGATGTCGATGGCGGCGCCGTGCAAGTCTGTGATCCAGCGGGCGATGGCGAGACCGAGTCCGGCCCCCTCCGCCTCGCGTCGCGCCGGATCGCCACGGTAAAACCGCTCGAACACGTGGGCCAGCTGGTCTGCCGGAATCCCGATTCCGGTATCGGACACGATGACCGAGCGCCGCCCGTCTCGCGCGGTCACGTCGAGGTGGACGCGGCCGCCGGCCGGTGTGTACTTGATCGCGTTGTCGAGCACGGTCAACAGGAGCCGCCGCACCAGCGTACGGTCCCCCATGATCGCCGCCTCCTCGAACTCCCCGACCTCGAGTGCGACCTGTTTCCGTTGCGCGAGGGCCCGCACTGCTTCCACCGCGTCGGCGGCGAGATCGTCGAGGTAGAGCGCTTCGCGTGCGACCGGGCGCTCCCCCGCGTCCGCTCGTGCGAGCGTTAGGAGGTCCCCTACGATCACGCCCACACGGTCCGCCTCTTGCCCCATCGCCTGGAGCGACGCCGCGTCGCGCGCGGGATCCCGCTCCTGTCCCAGCGCGATCTCGGCACGCGCGCGAAGCACCGTGACGGGTGTCCGGAGCTCGTGCGCCGCGTCGGCCATGAAACGGCGCATCTGCTCCATCGAGCGCTCGACCGGCGCCGTGGACTCCCGCACGAGCAGGTACCCCCCGGCCGCCACGAGCAGCAGCGCCGCAAACGCCGCGGCCGCGAACGTCCCGATCAGTGCCGCGTACTGATCCTCGAGCTCCAGCCGATCGGCGACCGCCACGGCGACGTAGCTGGTGCCCGTGCCGCCCATGAATCGCTCGGCGTGCAATCGCACCGGGCGGTCACCCGCCGCGTGGCGATCCAGGTCGGTGCGCCCGACCCGACTGGCCGCTCGCGCGGCGGCCTGGATCCAGGCATCCGCGGCGCCCGGCGTGATCGGGTGTCCTTCCGCATCGAACAGGTAGAGGACGCGGTCGGGGATGTGCAGCTCCTCGACCGCGTCTGCGGCGCCGCCGGCGGCGCGCTCCACCTCGAGGGTCCGCGTGGCGTTGGCGACCGCGGCCGTCGCGGCCCCCAGCGAGTCGTCGAGCCGGCGGGAGATGTGGTGGCGAATGGCGACCAGCAGACCCCCGCCCAGGAGCAGCAGAATCAGGGTGAACGTGGCGGCGTACCACACGGTGAGGCGGAGCCGGAGGCGCGCCAGCGACGTGGGTCTTGGCGTGCTCACGGGCCGAATCGATATCCTGCGCCGCGCAGCGTCGTGATCAGCTTCGGGCTGAAGCCGTCGTCGATCTTCCCACGCAGGCGGCGCACCAGCACTTCGAGCACGTTGGCGAAGGGATCGTGATTGTCGTCCCACACGTGCGACGTGATCGTCGAGCGATCGACGACCTTGCCCCGGTTGCGCACGAACAGCTCGAGGAGAGCGAACTCCTTGGCGGTGAGGTCGATCGATCGGCCACCGCGCCGCACTTCGCGCGTTCCCAAGTCGACCTCGAGATCCGCGACGCGGTGCCGATCCGGGGTGAGGGACAGGGGCCGCCGCCGCGCCAGGGCCTTCAGCCGCGCGACGAGCTCCTGAAACGCGAACGGTTTGGTGAGATAGTCGTCGGCGCCCACCTCGAGACCCCGAACCCGGTCGTCGACCGCATCGAGGGCCGTCAACATGAGGACCGGTGTGGTGACGTGCCGGCGCCGAAGGGCGCGGCACAGCTCGAATCCGGTGCCGCCCGGGAGCCGCACGTCGAGCACCAGGACGTCGTAGTCGCCGGCGGCCGCTCGCTCGCGCCCGTCCGCGAAGTTCATCGCGAGCGTCGGGTCGATCCGGTGCTCGCGCAAGCCGTCGCGCAGCAAGCCGGCGAGCTCGGGATCGTCCTCCACGATCAGCACGCGCACAGGCAAAGCATAGCGGCCGAGGCCGCGATTAGGGAGCCTGGGTGACGATCTGCTTGTAGGAGTCCGGATTCCATTTCGGCCGCGCGGCCGTGTTGGCGACGTCCAATCCGACGTAGTAGGCGAGGCGGGCGTAGCGCGCCACTTTGTCGGCGTTGAGCGCGGCGGGCGCGTCCGTCACCTGATGGTAGTCGGGATGCAGACCGCTCGTGAAGAAAAGAATCGGCACGCCGCGTTTCGCGAAGTTGAAATGGTCCGATCGGAAGAACAGCCCTTCCTGCGGCCAGAGGTCGCCCACCGGGTGCAGGCCCAGCTCCGGATGCGCCGCGGCGACGCGGTCCACGACTGCGCCGAGACTCGAGTGCTCGCGTCTCGGCGCAGTCGTGGACCGCGTCGCCGCGGCGCATCCGATATCCGTGTTCAGGTCCGCGACCACGCTGGCGAGCGGCAGCGTGGGGTGCTCCGTGAAGTAGGCGCTGCCCCACAGCCCACGCTCTTCGCCGCTCACGGTCATGAAGACGACGGACCGCTTGGGCCGTTGGGGAGCCGTCGCGAACGCCTCCGCGAGCTCGAGCACGGACACCGTCCCGGAACCGTCGTCGTCCGCGCCGTTGCAAATCGAGTCCGCCCCCTGCGCCGCGCAACCCATCCCGTCCCGGGGCGTCCCGATGTGGTCCATGTGCGCCGAGTAAATGACGTACTCACGCTTCAGCGCGGGGTCCGAGCCTTCGAGGATCCCGACGACGTTGGGCGCGGTGGTGCGCTCGAGCAGATGCTGCCACACGTTGATCTCGATCGTCGCATCGGCGACGGGCCGCGCCGCGAGGGGCGCCTGCCCCCAGGCCGAAAGTGAATCGAG
>Ga0193723_1000475_pt1 | contig 15854 bp, 10 predicted proteins | sample H2m2metaG_FD_143042 | JGI IMG/M metagenome (GOLD analysis project Ga0193723, IMG submission 143042) | Soil microbial communities from a riparian zone of the East river system, Colorado, United States - H2m2 | ecosystem: Environmental > Terrestrial > Soil > Riparian zone | place: USA: East River...
CGCTCGCGCCGTCGTGATCGGGTGCGGGATTGTCGGTAACAGCGTCGCCTATCACCTCGGCCGGTTGGGGTGGGGCGACATCGTCCTGCTGGACAAGGGACCGCTGCCCAACCCTGGTGGATCGACGGGCCACGCATCGAACTTCATCTACCTGGTCGACCACTCGAAGGAGATGACGGCTCTGACCCTGGACAGCGTGAATCAATACAAGGAGATGGGGGTCTTCACTCAATCCGGCGGCATCGAGGTGGCGCGAACCAAAGAGCGCATGCAAGAGCTGACACGCCGCATGGTCTCGGCGCGCTCCTGGGGGATCGAGCCCGTGTCGCTTGTAACGCCTGCCGAGGTCAAGCGTCTTGTGCCGTACATCGACGAGTCGATAATCCTCGGCGGCTTCTATACGCCGGGGGTAGGCGTCGTGGACTCGCTCCGCGCGGGAACGATCATGCGCGAGCGCGGCCAAGCAGCAGGCGCGCTGACAGTCGCCGCCAAGACCGAGGTGCTCGCCATCGACGTCGAGCACGGTCGGGTTCGCCGCGTGCGCACGACCGAAGGGGACATCGAGGCGGAAACGATAGTCATCACGTGTGGCGTGTGGAGCCCGCGGATCGGCCGCATGGCAGGGACTCACATCCCGCTCACGCCGGCGGTGCACCAGATGATCGACGTCGGCCCGGTGCCACGGTTCGCCGGAGCCAAAAGCGATATCGAGTTTCCGATCGTGCGTGACATGGACACCAACATGTACGAGCGCCAGGCAGGCGGAGATCTCGAGATCGGGTCATACGCTCACCGGCCGATCCTCTATGACCCCGAGGACATCCCAGCGCTCGAGCAGGCGGCGCTTTCGCCCACTGAGTTTCCTTTCACCCAGTCCGACTTCGAGCTGCAGATGCAGCACGCGCTGGAGCTGATGCCGGAGATCGTCGGCGATGAGAAGGTTGGTGTGAAATACGCCATCAACGGCATCCTCTCCCTCACCCCTGACGGCATGCCCATCCTTGGTGAGTCGCCTGACGTGAAAGGGCTGTGGGCGGCCGCCGCGGTCTGGGTCAAGGAAGGCCCCGGCACGGGCAAGGCGATCGCGGAGTGGATGGTGCATGGCGAGTCGGAGATCGACCTCCACTCCTCCGACATCGCGCGGTTTCACGAACATCAAAAGACTCGCGCACACGTGCGCGCGCGCGCGGCCGAGGGATTCAATAAAACGTACGGCATCGTGCACCCCAGTGAACAGTGGGCATCCAACCGAAAGGTGCGCCTATCGCCCTTTTACGAGCGGGAGCGAGAGCTTGGCGCAACGTTCTTCGAAGCCGCTGGTTGGGAGCGCCCTCAGTGGTACGAGTCAAACGCGCCACTCATGGTGGAGTTCGGCGAGCGGGTGACCCGCCGCAGCGCGGAGTGGGAGTCCCGCTGGTGGTCGCCGATCATCAATGCCGAGCACCTTGCGATGCGCGAGCGCGCAGGCATCTTTGACCTCTCCGCCTTCACGATCTTCGACATCATTGGTCCCGGCGCCTTGCAGTCGGTGCAATGCGTTGCCCTGCGCCAGATGGACGTGCCAGTCGGGCGCGTCGTTTACACCCCGGTCCTGAGCCATAACGGTGGGTTCAAGTCGGACCTGACGATCATGCGTCTCAGCGAGGAGCGCTTCCGGGTGGTGACAGGCGGGGCCTCCGGAATGTCCGACCGCAAATGGTTCGCCGACCACCTGCCCGCAGACGGCACTGCGCAGCTTTCCGACTTGACGTCGACAATGACCACGATTGGCCTGTGGGGCCCGCGAGCGCGCGACATCCTCGCGTTGGTGACCTCAGACGACATCTCCAACGAGGGATTCAAGTTCGGTACCTGCTGCACCATCGAGGCGGGCACCCTGCGCGTGCTGGCCTCGCGCATCTCCTACGTCGGCGACCTCGGCTGGGAGCTGTACATCCCGATGGACCAGGGGCTCAAGCTCTGGGACGCCTTGTGGGAGGCGGGCAAGGCGCACGGCCTGGCGCCGTGTGGCATCGGGGTGTATGGCACGACAGGGCGACTGGAGAAGTGCTATCGAGCGCATGGCAACGAGCTGGAGACCGAATACAACGTCGTCGAGGCCGGCATGACCGCGCCTCGCGTGAAGGAAGAGGACTTCGTCGGCAAGCAGGCGCACCTGCGCCACCGCGACGAGGAGCCCGCGTCGATCATGTGCACGCTCACTGTGGACGACCACACGTCCAAGAGCGGTGAGAAGCGATACATGCTGGGTCGCGAGCCGATCCTCACGCGAGATGGTGCGCGAATCGTCGACCGCCGCGGGCGCGGCTCCTATGTGACCAGCGCCGGCGCTGGGCCGTCGATCGGCAAGCACATCCTTATGGCTTATCTCCCGCCCGAGCACGCAGTGGCGGGCGCCCCGCTCGCTGTCGAGTACATGGGCGAACGGTACCCGGTGACAGTTGCCGTCGCCGGTCCAACGCCGGTATTCGACCCAGAGAACTTGCGCATCCGATCGTGACGCTGCGCTCAACGTCATCGATCTCCGCATCCTCGTCTGCGCCAAACGAGTGCCGCTGACCGGAGGGAGGATGGTCCTCACCGGCGACGGAAAGGCGCTGGAAACGCGACACCTCGGTTTCACCATCAGCCCGCACGAGGAATGCGGCGTCGAGGAGGCTGTCCGCCTCGTCGAGGCGAACGGCGGCGAGTCGGTTGTCCTCACACTGGGCCCGCCTGAGGCGGCCGAGCAGCTGCGTGACGCGATGGCGATCGGGATCGACCGCGCGATCCACCTGCAAACCGATGGTTCGAGTGCCGAGTGGGACCCCGAGGCGACAGCGAACGCGATATTGGACGCCGTTCGAATTGACGAGTCCGCAGCAGGCCCCTTCGACCTAGTTTTGTTCGGCAACGAGTCGGCCGACTCCGGCGGGTTCCAGGTCGGCGCGCGCGTCGCTCACACGCTGGGCCGGCCGCTTGTCACGGGGGTCAAGCGGATGACCCTCGACGGCGCATCGGTCCGCTGCGAACAGGAGGTCGAAGGAGGCAGGGACGTTTACGTGGTGCCGCTGCCCTCGGTGCTGACCGTCAAAGAAGGGTTGAACCTACCCCGCTACCCGTCGGTGCCGGGGCGGATGCGTGCTGCAAGGAAGCCTGTGACCATATCGACCCCGTCGAGGCCGGCGTCGCGCCTGGAGCTGTTGCGGTTGGTGGTGCCAGAGGGACAGGGCAAGCGCGCCGAGGTGCTCGGCAACGGCCCGGCGGCGGCTCCCGCCGTGGTGGAGACCCTTCAAAAGCTGGGAGTCTTGTAGTTGGTCCTGGTCCTCGTCGAGCACGCCGGGGGGGTGGCCACCGATCCATCCTTGCAATCCCTGACGCTCGCGCGCTCCCTGGCCGGCCGCGAGCCGGTCCAGGCACTGCTTATCGGAGGCAAGGCACCCGCTGTTGCGGCCACGCTGGGCTCCCATGGAGTGAGCGTGGCCCACGTGGCAAACCACGCAGGGCTTGAGACCTTCGCCCCAGACGCGTGGGCTTCAACGCTCGACGACCTGGTGGTGCGGCTGCCCGCGGGCGCCGTGGTCGCTCCGGGCACCGAGCGCGGCAACGAGGTGATGGCGCGGCTGGCCGCACGAACAGGGCTCCCGCTGGCTGTGAACTGCATCGCAGTGACGGCCGGCCCTCCGGTGACCCTCACGCGCTTGCGCTGGGGTGGCAGCCTCTTCGAGGAGGCGCGACTCGTCAGCCCGCGCCCACTTTTGACTGTCGCGCCGCACACAGTCGCGGTTGAAGCGGCTTCCACGCCCAACGAGGTGGAGGTCAAGCCATTCACGCCGGCTCTCGACGGCGCCGACCTCGTGGTCCGCGTCGCCGAGCACATCGGCGCCAGTGGGGGCGGGATCTCGCTGACCGAGGCCAAGGTCGTCGTGAGCGGAGGTCGCGGTGTCGGATCTAAGGAAGGCTTCGCCATCATCGAGGAGCTCGCAGGTTTGCTCGGCGCCGCTGTCGGCTGCTCACGCGCTGTGACGAGCGCAGGTTGGCGACCCCACACCGACCAGGTTGGCCAGACGGGTACCAAGATCGCACCCGACATCTACATCGCCTGCGGTATCAGCGGCGCGACCCAACACATGGCCGGCTGCAAGGGCGCAAAGAAGATCCTCGCCATCAATGCCGACGGCGAGGCGCCAATCATGCTGAGCGCGGACTACGCAGTCATCGGCGACCTGAAGGAGATAGTGCCTGCGATCTCGGCCGAGATACGGAAACGCCAATGATTCCCGTCTCACTGATCGCGCTGGCTGCTGCACTTCTTGTTTCCGGCGCTCTTTTTGGGCGCCGCGCTGTGTTGCTCTACCGCCTCATCCGGATGGGCCAGCCGGTTGCTCGCTTCGATGATCTTCCGAGCCGGGTGCGCGCGGAGGCGGTGGTGGTCGTCGGCCAGAGCAAGCTGCTGCAGGTCCTCGTCCCGGGGCTCATGCACGCGGCGATCTTCTGGGGTTTCATGGTCCTGCTCCCGACGATCCTCATCGCGATGATCGGCGCCGTCGATCCTCACGCAACGCTGCCATGGCTCGGCGCCCAGGGCTGGTATGCCTTGATGGTCGACCTCTTCGCCATCCTGGTGCTCGCCGGCGTGATCGCCGCTTTCGTGATCCGCAAGGTGCAGCGGCCCGGCCGTTTCGCAGGCAGCCACCTCGGCGAAGCCGACCTGATCCTGGCGCTGATCGCAGCGATCGTCATCACCCTGTTTTTGTGGCACGCATCCCAAATTGCTCTAGGGCTCAACGATTACCCGGCCGGCTGGGCGCCTATCTCAGGTCTGCTTGCCGGCGCTCTGCATCAAGGCTGGACACCGGTCCTCGAACGCACCGCGGTGTGGACGCACGTCCTCATCATCCTTGCGTTCCTCGTCTACCTTCCGTACTCCAAGCATCTGCATATCTTCCTGGCGGCGGTGAACGTTTTCTTCGGACGCACACGCGCGCGAGGGCGCCTCGAGCCGATCGAGTTCGAGAAAGAGGGTATGGCCGAGGAAGATGTCAGGTTCGGTACCGCCACAGTCAAGGACATGACCTGGAAGCAGGTCGTCGACACGATGTCCTGCACGGAATGTGGCAGGTGCCAGGACGTCTGCCCCGCTTACGCGACGGGCAAAGCCCTCTCCCCGAAGCTGTTGATCATGTCCCTGCGCGACCAGGTTCTTGCCGAAGGCCCCAAGGTGCTTGCCGCGCGGGACAGGGGCGAGACGTACAAACCGCCGCCGCTCGTCCCGAACGCTGTAACCGACGACGTTGTGTGGGACTGCGTGACTTGCGGCGCATGCCAGCGGGAGTGCCCCGTCGGCATCGAGCACATCGACCATATCGTCGACCTGCGGCGCAACCTGGTCATGGTCGAGTCGCGTTTTCCGGCGGAGGCGGCGCCGATGCTGCGGGACGTGGATCGCGCCAGTAACCCCTGGGGCAAGCCCCAGGCTGACCGCACGCGGTGGGCCGACGGGCTCGGCCTCCACGTGCTCCAGCCTGGTGAGGAGCCTCCCGACATTCTGTTCTGGGTCGGCTGCGCGCCGGCTTACGACGAGCGAGCGCGGCAGGGTGCAATCTCGACTGCGAAGCTGATGAAGTCCGCCGGCGTCGACTTCGCGATCCTGGGCCCACGCGAGTCGTGCACAGGCGACCCGGCGCGACGCATGGGCGACGAATACACGTTCCAGCGGCTCGCTAAGGAGAACGTCGGCACTCTCAACTCGTCGCGAGTGAAAAGGATTGTGACCACCTGTCCGCACTGCTTCAACACTCTGTCCAACGAGTACCCGGACTTCGGCGGCACCTACGAAGTGGTCCACCACACAACGTTCCTGGCGGAGCTGATGCGCGAGGGCCGTATCAAGCCACTGGCGGGAGACAAGGCGATCACGTACCACGACTCGTGCTACCTCGCGCGCCACAACGACGTCATCGCTGAGCCTCGCGAGCTGGTGGCTGCCGCGGGTAGGCCTGTCGAGATGGCCCGGAGCGGAAAGCGGACGTTCTGCTGCGGCGCGGGGGGCGCAAGGATGTGGATGGAGGAGAATCGCGGGCGGCCGATCAACCAGGAACGCGTCCGCGAAGCCGCGGCGACCGGCGCGCAGACGCTCGCGGTGGCGTGCCCGTTCTGCACAGTGATGCTCGACGATGGCGTGCGCGAGACCGGCGCGAAGATTCAGGTCGTCGACCTGGCGACACTGTTGTCACAAGCCGTGGAGCGGCGGAAAGCCTGGGAGGCCCGCAGCACCACAGAGCAGGTCTAGCTCAGAAGGCGAAGCACTCCATCAGGTTTCCGATCTGGGCCATCCCATCCCTTGGCGGCGCCGCCGGGCCTGTCGCTTGGCCGCCTGAAGCTTCGTTGTTCCGACCGCCGGGCGTTGTCGAGTCGAACCGGTGGTTGACCGAGGCCAGAGTGGGCAGTCCAAACGCTGCCTCGATGAACTTCAGGATGGAGGTGTGCTCGTACAGCGCCGGCTCTAGATGGCTGGGCCTGGCGAAGGGCGAGATGACCCACGTCGGAACCCGGATTCCCATCCCGTACGAATCGACCTGCGGAGGCGGCACGTGGTCGAAGAAGCCGCCCCCCTCGTCGTACGTATGGATGTACGCGGAGCTCGCCCACGCTGACGATTGCCGCAGCGCATTGATGAGCTCCTTTTGAAGCCCCATACCGACTGATACGTCAGCCGGTGGGTGCTCATCGAGGTGCATCGAATAACTTGAAATGATGAACGACACCTGAGGCAGGCGGTTCTGCAGCAGGTCTTTCAGATAGTCGTCCTTGCCGGCCACGGTTCGTGGGTCGTGGGCCCACCTCTTCCAGAAGACGAAGACATTGTCGGACTCGCCTGTGGTCACGTCGTCGGGACCGATGTTGTAGATCTTCCAGCTAACGCCGGCCGCCTCGAGCAGGTCGAGGATGATCGGGTAGTCAAAGACTCCGTACCCGAAAACGTTGTTGTTGGTGATGCCGCCTGAGGTGCCTGCGGCCAAATAGAAGCGATTTGGATAAGTGGGGCCGAGGAACGAACAGAAATAGTTGACGCAGAGGGTGGACGACTCGAACAGGCTGTAATAGAACGGCAGCTCGGCCGCGGTGTAGTAGCCCAGGGCGATGCGCCCGTCGTTGGCGAAGAATCCATCCATCGCCCCGCCGTTGAGCTCACGGTGTGTGTCCTCCCACGAGTGACCGATGTCCCCTGTGGTGAGGCTCGTGAGGTGATACGGCTTGACAAATGCGCCATAGCCGTCGGGCTGTTTGAAGCCTGCAGGTATCCCGTAACGCCCGACGAAAGGAGCGTATCCGTAGTAATGGTCGAAGGACCGGTTCTCCTGAACGTTGACGATCACGTGCCTGATCGGGGTCTTTGGCAGCGCGCCGGTCGGCGAAATCGATGGGGTCGGCGAGCCCGATGAGGTGGTTGAAGGCCCGCATCCGACAAGGGCCGCGAGGCCAATTGTGGCGGCCCCTTTCAGGAAGTCGCGGCGCCTGATCGGGTCTGTCAGCAAGCCAGGACCCTAGGAAAGGCCGACGATGTCGCCCTTGTCGTCGATATCAATGCGAATCGCATTCGGGCTGGAGGGTAGCCCCGGCATCGTGCGCATCTCGCCGCAGATCGGGTAGACGAAGCCGGCGCCAACGGAAGCGCGGACCTCTCGCACGGGCAACTTCCAACCTGTCGGTGCGCCCTTGAGCTTTGGATCGGACGAGATCGACAGGTGCGTCTTCGCGATGCACACGCTCAGCCTGCCGAATCCATTGCGCTCGAACGAGTCGAGCTGCTCCGCCGCCGGCGGGTAGTACTCGACGCCATCGGCGCCGTAAACCTTGGTGGCAACGGTCTCAATCTTCTCCCTCAGGGTGGCCTCGGCCGGATACAGGAAATGGAACGAGCTCGCTTCCTGGGCCGCTTCGTCGACGGCCTCGGCCAGCTCGGTCGCGCCGCGCCCGCCCTCGGCAAAGTTGTTGCACACCGCCGAACGAACGCCGAGCTCCTCAGCGATCTCGCGAACCGCAGCCTGCTCAGAGGGGTGATCGGTCGGGAAGGAATTGATGGCAACGACGGGCGTCACGCCGTGGATTCTTATGTTCTCGACCTGCTTGCGAAGGTTGGAGGCGCCGGCCCACACGTCGTCAGGGTTCTCCTTGACCATCTCAGGCGGCAGCGGTCTGCCGGCCACGACCCTGAAGCGGCCGGAATGCACCTTCAGCGCCCGCACTGTGGCGACCACCACAGCGGCGTCGGGTTCCAGGCCTGACGCTCTGCACTTGATGTTGAAGAAGCGCTCGGCGCCCATGTCGGCGCCGAAGCCCGCCTCCGTGACGAGGAAGTCGCCGCAGCGGATGCCGATCAAGTCTGCGATCACAGACGAGTTGCCGGTGGCGATGTTGCCGAACGGGCCGGCGTGGACGAGGACCGGCGTGTTCTCCAGCGTCTGCAGCAGGTTGGGCTTGATCGCGTCGCGCAGGATCACGGTCATCGCTCCTGCCGCGAACAGCTCCTCGGCGGTGATCGGCTTGCCACCCGTCGTGTTTCCAATCACGATCCGCCCCAACCTCTCGCGCATATCTCGCAGCGATGTGGTGAGCGCCAGGACCGTCATGACCTCGGACGCAGCGGTGATGTCGAATCCTGTCGCCCTGATGACACCGTCCTCGCGCGTGCCAAGCCCGACGATTACGTTGCGAAGGACCCGATCGCTGACATCCATCACCCGCCGCCACGTGACGCTGTCGCGGTCGACCAGCGCCTCGTGATGGTGGATCTGGTTATCGATCATCGCCGCCAGCAGGTTGTGCGCAGCGGTGATGGCATGCATGTCGCCGGTCAGATGAAGGTTCAAGCGCTCCATCGGGACGACCTGGCTGTAGCCGCCACCGGCCGCGCCGCCCTTGATGCCAAACGTAGGGCCCATCGACGGCTGGCGGATGGCCACCGTCGCCTGCTTGCCGATGAGTGAAAGAGCCTGGCCGAGACCGACTGTGGTGGTGGTCTTGCCCTCGCCGAGCGGAGTCGGTGTGATCGCCGACACGACCACGTACTTGGCCTTCGGACGGTCCGCAAGCTCCTCCATCGCCTCGAGCCGGATCTTCGCGACGTCGTACCCATACGGTTCCAGCAGATGGGCCCCCAAACCCATCTTGGCTGCGATCTCGGGCATCGGTAAGAGGCGGGCACGGCGCGCGATCTCGAGGTCGGTGGGAAACGTGACGGCCATGCCTAGCCTCCTTTCAAGCCGCGAGCAGTTGAGCCAGGGTTTCCTGGCGCCATCGTTCGGTCGGTTCGATCTCGTTGAACGTGAAAACGTGGAGCCCTGCAACGTTGCGCTCGGGCACTGCGAGGTCGGGCAGCAGGCCGGCCGTGAACCGCCCAGGGTCGTAGCCGCCGGGCTGGACCATTCGCAAAAACCAGTTGCTGTGGCCGCGCAAGAAGCGCGCGGAGTCGACGACGCCGATGCGGGTTGAGATGCGCAGGAGCTTCGCGGGGTCTGCGACGCCGGCGAGGCCGATATAGACGGGCAGCTGGACGCCGCGGCGACGCACGCGCGCCACCCACTTCTTCACCACGCGGGGATCGAAGCAGAGGTTGCTGACGATATAGGTTGCGATCCGCCTCTTGTCCCACATCGCCTGGATGGTCAGGTCGTCCTCGATGAAGCTGTGCCGCTCGGGGTACCCGGTGACGCCGATCTCGCGCAATCCATGAGGCTCGCTCATGAGGGCCGTCAGCAAAGAGACGGAATCGGGAAAATCGCCCGCCGGCTCTTTCGCGTCCCCCGCGACGACGAAGATCTCGTTTCGACCAATTGCTGCAACTCGGTCCAACACCTCGTGCAGGTGCTTCTCATTCTTGATAAGGCGGGCTGAGATGTGTGGCACAACCTGATAACCGTGACCGGCCAACCGTTCGGCCAAGCCGATGGTCGCGTCGATACCCCTCCTCGGCGAGGCGGTGACGGTGATCGTGACCTCGCGAGGGACAGCTGCCAGCACACGTTCTTCCACGTCGTCCGTCGGCAGGACCTCGTACCTCGGCGCGCGAAGGAAATCGACAATGGCACGCCTGCCCGCCTGGTCGATCCGGCCCAGCCGCCGCCCACTCGCCGGCGCGAAAGTCACCACTCCCACCTCATGAACCGCCTCCTCGCCGTCGCACTATAAGATACCGTCGCGCTCTGCGCAACAGATCAATCCGAACGCCTACTGCCAAGCGAAAAGGGGGCGCGTGCCAGCAGGATCACGTTGCGGTCTTGGGGCGTACCCGCCTTGCCCGAGTCGAAGCCTGCGGCCGGCGCGTTGCCGGCCAGCTCGCGGTGGAGGCTCGCCAGCTCCGAGCCATCGTGGTCGACCATCGTGCAGGCGATGGCCAGCATGCCGTCGCCGGGATCGGCCAGCTCCACGACGCGGCCCTGGCACGGCCAATCCACTATCGATCCGGTGGTCACCTCCCAGAAACCACCGCCCTTGCCGCCGGGATTGGCGCGGGGGCGCACCCGGTTCGCATGGATGTGACCGTTCAGCCACAACACCACGTTGTCGAATCTCAACAGCGTCTCGAGCAAGTCACTCCGGTCTGCGTGCCTCGAGCCCCTCGTTTCAGGATGCGCCCTGGGATTGGTGAGGCTGTCGAAGCCGTGATGCGAAAGGATCACCACCAGCCGGTCCTGGTGTGGCGTGGTGACGCTCGTTCCGTCACGAGAACGGAACTTCGAATGGACCTCCTCCAGGCGGCGCTCGAGCCAATGCAGCTGCGTGGCGGTGATGCACCCTTCGGCACCTCCGGCTGGGCAAGCGGTATCGAGCGCGATGAATCGCACCGACGAGCTGTCGTGCACGTAGTAGGCGGTTCCGTCGTCGAGGTTCTGCTCCGTGAAGCCATGGCCGCGCGGCATGGCTTCGGACTCGAGATGTGCGTCGACGAAATCCTGGATGTCGAAGGGACGTCGTGCGGGATCAGCCGTGACGTCGACGTGAGGTCCGGTCATGAAGACCTCCGGCTGCCTGATGAACGTCTCCAGCGCAGCGTCGATGTCGATGCCGTCAGGTAGGCGAAGCGGTTTGTGGGTGCGCACCATCGCGGCTGCGAGCCCGGGGGTGACTATGCCAACTCCCTGACAGAGCTCCTCATGATTGCCGTGGCAGCCAAGCCATGGAAGGGCGATGCCTGCCGCTTCGAACGGTTGGAGAGCGCGCTCCAGGAGTCCGGGAATTTGCGGGTGCCCGAGGGCCGCGGTATAGAAGTCCTGCCCTTCGGCAGCCCCATCTGGCTTCCAGAAAAAGTCATCGGGCCAGCTCGGTGCCTGGACCCCCTCGTACTCGGGAGCGCCGGACTTAGGCTGCACGATGCCGCCATCGAGCAAGGCCATTGCCACGCTGAGCTCGTTCTGTTGCGTGTTGTCGACGGCGTCGCCTGTCATGACAACCAGCTCCAGCGGAATTGCCGTCCACGGCGCACTACCCACCTCGTTGACAGTGCGGATCATGGCGTCGATGGCATGCGCGTTCAAGGCTTCCTGCGCACGCTGCATGGGAAGAAACTCGCGAACTCGTGGGTCCGCATATTCCCGATTGATGTATTCGAACCTGGCGGGGGCCTCGACATCAGTGGAGTGCAGGTCGGTGATATGCGCGATCGCGGCGATTGGCCGCACGGGATCAACCGTGCCGTGCGTTGAATCTCCGATCAGGTCCCACCTGATGAGGTGCGGCTCGCCCTCGAGCTCCGCCACCTCACGATATGCGGCGAGCGAGCCCTGGGTGAGCACCGAGCCTGCGCCAAGCCGGCGCTGCGTGGTGAGCCCGCCCCGGCCAGGGGAGCTCACGCCTCGACCGGCGCTTTCTCTTCCCTCGCGATGAGGACGGGATCCGTTCGCAATTCAAGGCGCACCCGGGTTCCCGCCGGATGCGCAGCCGCTGCCGACGTCGGCAGCTGTACGAGCACGGTGATGTCGCCGAGGTCAACGGTGACACGGCTTGTCGCGCCGAGGAAGGCGACTGCGATGACGTTGCCGACCAATGGTCCGTCGCCCATGTCGCCATCGCTCGCGAGCGTCACCGCCTCCGGCCGGACCAGTGCTATCGCGGGCCCATCTGGCGCGTCAGGATGCACCAGCGGCAGCTCGGTGCCCCGCACCACGACAGCTCCGCGCTTGACGTTTCCGGGCAGCCGGTTGGTGAGCCCCACAAACTCGGCCACGAACGGGGTGGCTGGACGCGTGTAAACCTGAGTCGGCGGGCCGAGCTGCTCGATGTGACCTGCATTCATCACGCCGACGCGGTCTGCGATGGCCAGCGCCTCTTCCTGGTCGTGTGTCACGAACAGGGTCGTGATTCCTACTTCGAGCTGGACTCGACGAATCTCGTCGCGTAGGCGTGAGCGCACTTTCGCGTCGAGGGCGGACAGGGGTTCGTCAAGGAGCAGCACCTTCGGCCGGATGGCGAGCGCACGCGCCAGCGCCACCCGCTGTTGCTGGCCTCCCGACATCTGGACTGCATATCGATTCGCATAGGGCGCCAGTCCCACCAGCTCGAGCACCTCCAGGGCCCTCCGCTTACGCTCGGCAGCCCCGACCTTCCGCATCTGGAGTCCGAAGGCCACGTTCTCCCAGGCGACCATATGCGGGAACAGCGAGTAGGACTGGAACACCATGCCCACGTCACGCTTGTTCGCAGGCAAGCCCGTGACGTCCTGCCCACCGATGACCACGCGACCGCCGTCCGCCTCCTCGAGGCCCGCGAGCAGGCGCAGAGCCGTCGTTTTGCCGCAACCGGATGGTCCGAGCAGGGCGACGAGCTCGCCAGGCCCGAGAGTCAGAGAAAAGTCGTTGAGAGCCGTCACTGTGCCGTAGCGGCGTTGAAGGCTCTCCAGGCGAACTTCAACGCCTGCGCGGGCTGGGGTCTCGACGGTAGCCGTCATCTCGTGCCTCCTGAGAAGTCGCGGGCGTACGTCTGGACGAGTCGCTCCGTGGCTTTCGTACTTTGACGCCGAGGGCCGCCGACGAAGGATAGTGCCACGAGGAGGACGAAAGCGAACAGCAGGGAGGCGACGGCAACAGCAATCGAGACGCCTGCGTTCGTGCGTGCGAGCGAGACGATCTCCACCTGGAGGTTGGGGTACAGGAGGTTGTTGGCGATGGTGTACTCGCCCAGGACCAGGGCCACCGAAAGCAGGGAGGCATTCAGCAGAGCTGACGAGATGTTCGGAACTATCACTCGCCACATCACCGTGAACCAGCTCGCACCCAGGCTGCGCGCTGCTTCCGACAGCGTCTTCACGTCGATTGCGGCAAGGCCCGCATCGAGCGCGCGATACGCGTAAGGGAGGACCAGGATGATATATGCGAACGCCAGGGTGAGGATCGAGTCGTTGATGTTGATGCCAATCCATTGATACATCGGCCAGAAGCCGACCACCAGCACGATCGCAGGGATGGTCAGGGGAAGCAGCGAGATGCTCTCGATGACTCTGCGCAGCCTCGGCAGCCGGAGCCGGACCCACACCATGGTCGGAACGAGCACGACGAGGGTGGCGATCGACGTGATGGCAGCGAGCTCGAGGGAGGCGATGATTCCAGAGCTGCTCAGGGTGAGCGGTCCGACAAGCTCGGGGAAATCGGCGATCGCCTTCCAGTTGGCGAACGTTCGGGGAGCGTTTTCTCCAACGCCCCGGGTCGAGAACTCGAACATCGCCCAAATCGGGACCAGGAAGAATAGGCCTGCCGCGATGAACGTCACCCATCGAAAGATCTGAAGCTTCATTCGCCTCGACCCCGTCATTGCAACCACCTGGCGGTGCGCCGCTGGAGCAATGCGTAGGCCACGGTAACGATGGCTACGATCACGATCAGGACCACCGCCTGGGCTTTGGCGAAGCCGGGTTCGTGTAGGCCGACCTCACTCGTGATTGCATTGCTGATCTGGAGCGGGAGGATTATTCCGCCTTGATTGATCAACGCCGCTGCCGTCGCATAAGCGGAGAGGGAGTTGGCAAACAGCAGGAGGGTCGAGCCGAGAAACGCAGGCGCGAGAAGTGGGCCCGCGATGTGTCGCCAGTAGTGCCACGTATTTCCTCCGAGGCTTTCAGTTGCCTCGCGCCATTGCGGACGAATCCCATCGACCGCCGGGAGAAAGATCAGGACCATGAGCGGGATCTGGAAGTACAGATAGACCAGCTCCAGCCCCGGCAGTTCGTAGAGCCAGGTCGTGCCGGAGTAGATATCGAGATTGTGCTGGGCGAGCCACACGTAAACGAACCCTGCAGGGCCGATGGTGGCGATGAACGCGAAGGCAAGCGTGACCCCACCGAACTGTGCAAGCACACCGCAGGCGGATGACACCACTCGGCGAAACGTGCCGCGAGGGTTACCGGTGGCAATGGCGTACGTCAGGAGCGCTCCCAGAACGGCGCCGGCTACTGCAGTCACCGCCGACAGGACGACGCTGTTGACGATGGACGTGACGATGTACGGCCTGGAAAGGTTCGTGAAGTTTTCAAGCGTCGGCCCGTTCTCGCCGAAGAAAGCGCCCACCGCGATGATGGCAGTCGGTAGAAACAGGAATATCGCGACGTAAACGAGGAACGGGACCGCGCCGATCCAGTCAAGCGAGAGGCGCCGGCCGCCCACTGTTGGGCGGCCGACGCCGGTTAGAGCCGGATTGCCGGCAGCTGTCAAGAAATGGCGGCCGCCCAGTGGGCTGCCAGGTACGTCTTCGCCGCGGTTGCCTGCTCAGGGCTCAGGCGGATGGGCGTGCCGTTTGCCTGCGGAAGCTTCGCCGCAGCAGCAGCGTCCAACTTGCCTGATGCTTGCATTGCCGCCATGCGGACGGGTCGTGCGAGACCCTTGAGCCAAAGGTTCTGGCCCTCGTCGGAGTACAGGTACTCCTCCCAAAGCCGCGCCGCTGCTGGGTGAGGCGCATTCTTGTTTATCGCCTGGGCGTAGAAGTCGAGGAGAATCGCGTTCGACGGGACGAACACCTTCCAGGTCGGCACGTCAGTGCCGTGGCCCGCCGACAGGTAGTCCCAGTCGAAGACAACCGGCGTGGTGCCGTTCTTGACTGTGGCTGTCGTCGCCTGGACTGGTACGAAGTTGCCCTTCAGCTTGAGCTGGTGGAAAAAGTCGACGCCCTTGCCGATGTCGTCAACAGTGCCGCCGTTGGCGAGTGACGCCATCATCACCCCGTTCAGCGCGGCGTTCGCCTTGGTCGGGTCGCCGTTCAGGGCGACCTTACCCTTGAATCCGGAGCCCAGCAGGTCCGCTACCGAGGTGACGGCGGGTACCTTGGCGGAGTCGTAACCGATCGACATGTAGCCGCCGTAGTCCTGGAACCAGAGCCCTGTCGACTCCTTCTGGGCAGCGAGGATGTCGTTCCATGTCGCGACCTGGTACGGGGTGAAAAGGTTGACGTTCGCAAGCGCGACCGACATGCCGACATCGAGGACGTCCGGGGCCCGGCTGCTCTTACCGAGCTGCTGGACCGCGTTGACCTCGTCCTGGCTGCTGCCGGTTGGGTTGTCCGACGTGATGGCAATGCCGTACTTTGCGGTGAACCCGTCGATGATTGCGCCGTAGTTGGCCCAATCGCGCGGCACCGCGATGATGTTGAGCTTGCCTTCCTTCTTGGCGGCAGCGACCAACGCGTCCATTCCGCCGTTGCCTGCGGCCGAAGTGGCAGTCCCCCAGTTGGTCTCGGAGGTGGTGCCTCCACATGCCGACGCCAGCAGGGTGATGATTCCGACGACAAGTCCGAGCCGATGGATCCGATGCCAGTTCATTCGCAAGCTCCCCACTTCCGTTTGCCGGTGACTCTGGCGCTGTGGCGCCACGTTTTCAGCCGACATGATGCGC
>Ga0193723_1000476_pt1 | contig 15854 bp, 24 predicted proteins | sample H2m2metaG_FD_143042 | JGI IMG/M metagenome (GOLD analysis project Ga0193723, IMG submission 143042) | Soil microbial communities from a riparian zone of the East river system, Colorado, United States - H2m2 | ecosystem: Environmental > Terrestrial > Soil > Riparian zone | place: USA: East River...
CAAGTAAAGCGCGGCATACAAAACTGCGAGGAGCGCGGCAAACAGCAGCCAGCGCAGTTGGCCGTGAGATAAGTCTGTGCGTTGAGAAAGAATTTCGGGTTCTGTCGGGACCCCGGAAACGTTTACTGAGGCGAGCAGTGTCTGCCGTCCAGCGTCTCCGTAGAGTTCGAAAACATAATTGCCCCTCCGAATCCATGAGATAACCCGGCTACCTTCGTTACCTGTAGCGACAAGAACCGGCGGCCGACCGTTTGCCGTGACGAAAACGAAACCCATCGATCCATCGCCGGTATTCCAGGAAATGTCGGTACCGGCGAAGCCGTCACTGACTTTGACGCGCTGTGGCGTAGCTGTAATTCGGGCGGTACCTTTAGCCTTGGGGTTCATCCCGCCTTCTTGCGTGACACTTTCTGCGATACACTGCGATCCCAAACAAAGAACAAGCCAAATTGTCATTGCGGAAAAAACCGAGAGAAGATTTGCCAAGATCCAAAGTTTGACCGTGGCAGACAATGACGACGCATTGCCGGTAACCGTCTTTATCATGGAGCGAACATTCGAATTTGCAGCTGTAATACCCGCTAGTGACGTTTCAACGTGCTATCTGTCAGGGTATGATTGGCTCTTCCGCAGGAGCACACTGGAAAACCTGGAGTGAAGACATGAACAGATGTAAGCCTCCAACTGCGATCAGCATTCACGCTGATTATTTCATTAACTCTCTGCCAAAGGCAAGCGGGAGAGAATAGCACCACCTTCAAAACCGTGATTGGACCCTCGGGTCGGCAGGTGGTCTTTCGAGCTTGATTGAACGAGTCATCCCAAAAATCGCGCCGATTAGCAGTCCGAGAATCGCGCCGCCACTATCGATCATGATATCCGTTGTAGAAGCGCCACGGGACGCGACGAACGTTTGATGAAATTCGTCCGTGGTAGCCACAAACAGGCAGGCGACCCAGACACTCACATAGAGGATCGCTAGCGACCGCTTGAGATTCGTCATGAAAATTGCAGCGCGAAGCAAAAGCACAGCCAGAACAGCGTACTCGCCCAAATGCGCGCACTTTCGAACGATGAAGTGAATCGACGCAAGTGCCTCCGGCGAAATATCCGGCTTGAGCCAGCGCAAAAACGGAACAATGAATCGCGACGTGTGCTCGGCCGACATCAGATCGATCGAGCCGAGGAAAATCACGCCCAGCCAGATGAACACAGGTAGCCAGTTCTTTAGAAGACGCTTGAAATTCATCTCTGTGGCGGCAGCCGTGTCGCCTGCAAACTAAGTCGATGCAACCGGCACGACTGCCGCTACAGTTGCGGAAATCGCATCATGTCCAAGTTGAATCTTACGACTCCCCTCACCTTCGAGCCCATTTTCATGGAACGGATGTGGGGCGGACGGCGTCTTGAAGCTGAGTTCGGAAAAAAATTGCCGCCGCAAAGACCTATCGGGGAATCATGGGAAATAGTAGATCGCCCCGAAGCCCAGAGCATCGTGCGCGACGGACTGCTGCGCGGGAAAACTTTGCACGAGCTGTGGACTCAATATCGGGACGAAATCTTTGGAGAGGCTCCCGATTCTTCACGTTTTCCGCTGCTACTGAAGCTTCTTGACGCTCACGACAAACTTTCATTACAAGTGCATCCGCCCGAAAAGCTCGCCGACAGATTAGGAGGCGAACCGAAAACCGAGTTCTGGTACGTTGCTGCAGCCGATCCGGGTGCTGAGCTTTATCTCGGATTTCGTGAATCGATCACGCGAGATCAGTTTGAGAAGGCGCTCCTCGACGGAACGGCAGCCGATCACGTTCACACGGTCCGAGTCAAAACAGGCGATGCGGCGTTTCTGCCGGCGGGACGTTTGCACGCTTTGGGCGCGGGTAATTTGCTAATCGAAGTTCAGCAGAACAGCGACACCACCTATCGTGTGTTCGATTGGAACCGTGTGGATGACAAAGGTAAGCGGCGCCAGTTACACATCGATTTTGATGATGTTCGACCGCGATTATTGCATCCCGAAGGCGAAGTGCTGCTGCGTCACAATTTATTCGAGATCCGGAAGTGGAATCTCGATTCACCGCGCGAGATTGCTGCTCGCGGGCAGTTCGCAATCGCCTGTTGCCTCACCGGCTCCGTGCGCTGCGCGGATGTCGACCTCGCCCGCGGAGAATTTTTCCTGGTTCCGGCTCAGTTGCAGGATAGACAGTTACATCCGCGAACTGAAGGAACGAGTCTACTGCGCGTGACTATCCCGATGTAGAGGCGGCCGTGTCGGCCGCAAAGATTTATGCGCGATCAATTACCACAAATTCGCCTTGGTACGGCCATTCGTCGGCGCGCATAACCAATCCGGCACGAACAGGGTTCTCTTGCACATATTTCCATTTTTCGCCGTAACTCTCGTCATTGCGCAACACGTGATCGAAGAATCCCGGCTGCCATAGCGGGCGTTTCTTTGTCGCTCCGAACGCGACTGAAATTGTGCGTTTCAACCCATTCACCCATTGCGCGAGCTTAAAGTCATCACCGCCTCGAACGAAGAAATGCATGTGATCGGGCATCATCACATACCTTCCCACGGCCACGCCAAACTCGTCACGCGCTCGGCGGATGTGGGCCTCGAAAGAGCGATGGGCTGTTTCTAAATCTCCGATCCTCTGCCGATGAATTGTGCAAATCGTCACGAAGAACAGAGGGGGATCATAAGTCTGGAAAATTTGCCTCAGTCTAGGCGGCCGACCTTTAATCATTAAGAGTTATTGCGGCCGACACGGCCGCCTCTACACCTAGGCTGTAATCCAAACGCGCTGCGAAATCTCATGATTCTTAACCGGAATCGCGTTCGCTTTTTGCAGCTGCTCAGATTGTTCGCGCGCGGTTGACGCAATGAAGGTGCCAGCACCGCATAACGCGAAGCATAGCAGAACGATCGCCATTTTTGCCGTCAAGGTCATGAATCGACGTCAATTTTATTGCACAGCCTTCATCCGGAAGCTTTTCCCAGACGCCGCAGATAAGTAAAGCTATAAATTCCAGTGCTGTGTCCGTCGGCCCAGCGCGGCTGCAACGCGTAACCGCCTACGAGATCGAAACCGGCGAGCCGAAAACTCTCGTCCGTATAAGTTACCGACGACCGCGAGATATTACCAAGCACATCGGGTTCGCCGCCGCACGCCGCGCAAGGACATGCGCGTCGCAACGTCTCAAGTTTGAAAAACGATTCCGAGCCGTCATTCCAAGAGATCGCGACCTCGCCGCCTATCTGCTGAATGTTTGTTGGCTCGAGTCGCATTTACTCCTTTGGCCGTTTGGATCGTTCCCCGAAAATTGCCGTACCCACGCGCACCAGCGTAGCTCCTTCCTGAACTGCGATCCAAAAATCCTGTGTCATGCCCATTGAAAGATGTGGAAGTCTCAAATCGAATTCCTTCTCGAGCGAATCGCGCAGGTCGCGCAATTGCACAAAGAACATCCGGGACGCTTCTGCTTCGTCTGCGAGCGGCGGAATACACATGAGTCCTTCGATCGACAGTCGCGGAAGCGCAAGAAGGGATTCCATTTCGGCACGCAGGCTTTGGGCCTTGAAACCGAATTTGCTCCCCTCCCCCGCTACATTTACTTCCAGTAGCACACACGGGTGCCCTCCCTCCTCGGCCGCGATCCTGTTCATCTCTTGCGCCAGCGCAAGCGAATCGACACCGTGAAAAAGTTCGAACAACGGGAGTGCCTGCCGGATCTTGTTTTTCTGGAGGTGTCCTGCGAAATGCCAGCGCAAGTTTGAAGGCAGCTCTGGAATTTTCGCACGAGCCTCCTGGACGCGGCTTTCGCCAAAGAGTGTATGCCCAGCCTCGACTGCCTCGCATACTTTTTCGGCTGGATGCGTTTTCGTGATCGCGACAAGCTCGATTTCATTCACCGACCGACCAACTTTCGCAGCCGCTTGTGCGACCTGCTCGCGAACACGCTCAAGATTTTCAGCAACACCCATCAACTTCGACTCTAGCGAATTCTGTTGTTTCCGAAACCTCTTGGTAATTCGATGCTCGGATGATTATTTGCTCGCAAATCGCTCTGAAATGCCCAAGAACGAGCGGATATGAAACGTTGTTCAGTTCTTCTGGCAATCATTATTGCGGCGATCACTTGTTCCAGCTTGCCTGCGCAGGAAAAAGCCGCCGTCCTGCCTAATGCGACTGTACTCAGCATCCTTCAGGCCAGCGCGGGGAAAGCTGTCGAGTTGCACCTGAGATCTGGAGAAAAAATCGGAGGAAGAGTCGGCCAAGTTACCGACAATATCATCTATCTTTCCCACCTGACTGGCGCAGAATTTTTCGATGCCTTCGTAGACGTGAAAGATATTTCGGCGGTGGTGGTCCGTGCGGCTGGCCGATAGGCACCGCTTAACGAGTGATGGTAACTCAGATCAAGATCTTATAGACATTTTGGGATTGCCATCGGCCATGGCGATTAAAAATACTGCGGGATGAAATTCACTAAGAATATCGGCATGGTACTGCTTGCGGTTTATCTCATTATCGATGGCCTTTTGGGATTCGGTCTAAACCTCGGACCGTTCGTTTTCCTTTTGTACCTTGTGGCGCTCGCCGCCGGAGTCCTGATTCTCATCGGCAAATAGCCGTCAATTTGGGCGACATTTCTGCGGCTCTATTCGCAGGCAGCAGATAGCGACGCTCCTCGGTCTTGGGCTATCCCGGGATGTACTCGTAAAACAAGTACCAGTTGCCTCGGATGTGTCGATAAACTCTAATCACTTCATCACGCCCGGGCTCGGGCCGATAACCATCCAAACTGACCAGCACCTCAAGCGGTGGCACCGTCAGATAGGCGTAACCCTTGCTAATGTCGCTTGAGATAGCTGAGCCAATCATCCAGTAAAAGAAGTCAACCTCAACCATCAATCCTCTGGATTGAAAACCTCGCGGCACGCGGGCGTCCTTTAACAACCGACGATAAATACTGATTCGACTCGCCGAAACGCCAATGGTCTCCGGATTTTTGGGATCTGTCCAATCCTCGTCAACTCTGATCAGATCTCTGTCGATGTTTATCATGTCGATCAATTTGTTGAAAATGGCTTCGTGTTTATCGAAGTTTGACAGCAGCTTCTGATCAGAAGGTGGCGTGCTGCCAATTCTCACGGTCCAAACCAGCAGCCCAATCAGGATTATTGTCCCGCTGATTACAATGCCTGCTGCCAATGTCACCTTCTTGGTTCGTACTCGTCCGCTTGCCTGGTCACGCAAGTGCGGCAAGAGCTGTAGGCCAGCTAGCGCACCCATCGCACCTCCGAACACCAAGCCAAGCGGTGCGATCAACATTCCTATGAAGATCACACCGAACGGCTCGTTATGCGTAAGCATAACCGTGGCGAACAATGCAATCATCACCCCGATAATGATCCCAAAAACACCACCAAAAATAGCAGCGAGAACTCGCACTCGGCTTACCGTAATGATCCCCTCATTAGCGACGCGAGTTTCGGGCCGATGCCTGCCGCTTCATGCTTGAAATAAACAAACGCTTCGAGCCAGTGTGATTCTTGTTCGCGGACGAACTGAGTCCAGCGTTCGACGTTACTCTCTGCGTAATCTTCGCGGCGTAACCGCAGATAGCCGTAGTCAGTGGTGACAACCTTTGGCGTCTCCAGCTTTTCTGTGTCGGCGATGCAAAGCGCAGCGCCGCACGCTCGCAGCGTTTCAAAGACTTCATCCTCAAACCACGATTCGTGACGGAATTCAAATGCAGCGCGCATTCCACCCGGCAGACCATTCAAGAAATCGCCCAGCACCAGAGTGTCCTTCTTGAAATTGGGCGGGAGTTGAAACAGCACCGGCCCTAATTTCTCGCCCAGCGCCGAGATTACATCATGGAAATATCGCAGCGTATCCGCGCAATCACGCAGTTTTGACCAATGCGTGATCTTCTGCGGCGCTTTCAATGCAAACCGAAAATTCTCAGGAGTTAGCGCTTTCCAATTATCGATCGTCTTGGGCGCAGGAATCCGATGAAATGTGTAATTGATTTCCGTTGTCGAAAGGCGTTCCGAATAAAACGGCAACATTTTTGCCGCCGCCAAGTCTTCCGGATAAAAGTTTCCCTTCCACTCGGCATACTGAAACCCTGATGTTCCAATCCAAAATTTCATAAAAAGGCGACAGAATGAAAGACTTCTCCAAGTAAACGCAGGCTTCAACAAGCCCGAGAATCTTTTTAAGCGTCCGCTTGGGAAGCCGCATTCGAATTTAGTATAGCGGCGTGTTCCTTTGGCCTGTTCAGTTCGAACGGGAAAGAGAACGTTTATCAGCGCCGCAACTCAACTAAGAAGGGGGAAAATGATGAAAAAAATGCTATTGAGCATTGCCGTGGTAGTAGTGGCATCGCTTGCGTGGGGGCAGACCACGCGACAGCCGCTTATGAATGAGCGAGAGGTACCGCGGCAACAGCCGCAGCGGCAGACAACCACCACTCAGACAACGAGTATCACTGATGCCAACGGGACAATCACGGAATACACTCCGGGAAGTGGAATCGTGCTTAGAGAGAGCTCCGGGCCGGTGCGTTACCGCTTCGGCAAGACGGTGACGTATGTGACACGCAGCGGCAGAGTCTTGGACAAAGCTACCATGAAATCAAGAATCAGAGTAGGCGTTTTAGTGCGGGTTCATTATGCCGGGACAGGTCCCAACATGGTTGTTGATCGTGTTATCCTCGAAGAGGATTAATATCTAAGCTCGTTTGTCTCCATCGCGCCTTTCTGTTCTGCCCGGTTTGGCGGAGCACAGAGGCGCGTTTTGTTTCCCACGGCTGTATTCGCCTGGCCAATTGGGATGTGGTCCGGCTTGCGACAAAAATAAAACCGTGTGACAACGTATCAATTTACTAAAGTTCGGTGATGAACGAAACGCTAGTCGCTCGCGCGCCAACTATTCTCCACGACTGGGTCCAATCCGAAAGCCTGCGGAAACATTGCTACGCAGTTGCCGATTCGATGAAACATTTTGCGCAACTGCGCGGCGAAGATACCGATCTTTGGGAAGCCGTGGGATTGCTGCACGACATGGATTATGAGCGTCACCCTAATCTCGAACGCAGCTCGACCGAAGGTCATCCATTCGTCGGTGTTGCATGGCTTCGCGACCACGGATGGAGCGAAGAAGTCTGCCGCGCGATTCTTTCGCATGCGGATTACGCAAACGTCTCGCGCGAGACGGCGCTTGAGAAAACGCTCTACGCTGTAGATGAACTAAGCAGCTTTGTCGTAGCCGTCGCACTCGTTCGCCCCACAAAAAGCATTCAGGATGTCGATGTGCGGGCGGTAAAAAAGAAAATGAAAGACAAAGCGTTCGCTCGCGCTGTGAACCGCGAAGACATCACGCGCGGCGCTGAGAAGTTAGGAATGCCGCTGGACACTGTCATTGCCGAAGTCATTATGGCACTCAATGCTGATGCAGAGCGCCTCGGTCTGCTGGGAACAGTCCATTGATTACTCCATCAGGATTGTGCCTAGAGTTTTTCGGCAACAATTTCCAAGACCAGAGGCGTAATCATTAGCGCATTTGGATTCTTTTCCGCCTTTGCGAGGTCGTCGCGAACTTGGTCTGCAAATTTGTGATCGATCCGTCCCATTTCAATCAGCCGGGGAAGATAAATCTCAATGAATGTAGCGGGCCATTGCCACATGTACTCTTCGGGACGCACACAAAACAGATGCGGTCTTGCGGAGCGAATTGCAAAGCCGTTCGCAGGAAGCAGCGTTGCAAGTGCCACTGCACCGTCGGGTTCACCGCCTGATTCGCGCCACGTTGCAATCACATGTTCGCGGAAGCGCTCCTGATGCACCAAACGTGGAAAGAAATGCCACGTCTCATAATGGCCGTATTCATGGAAAATCGCCACGCTGCCTCTACGCATCACGTCGCTCAGTTTTCTGATTAACTGGCCAGGATCGTTCACAAATGACATGACCCATCGGCACCAGGAAAAATCGTAATTTCCCTTGGGCAATTCATCCGTCATTAGATCCAGCTGGTGGATCTTCACATTCGCGAGCGATCGCGCGCGACAGGCCTGTTCCATTGCGCGGATGAAATTCTCGGAACGTTCAAGCGCGACGAGTTCACCTGTGGGCCCGACAATTTCGGCAAGGTCGACAGTTGCGTAGCCGGGACCCGCGCCTACGTCGAGGACGCGTTTGCCGACCGTGATACCGGCTCTCTGCCAGCAATCCAAAACTACCGGACGCCAGACACGATGTTGCAGTCCGAGTCTTGCCAGCTCCTCGTCGTGCGTGCCCAAGACGTAATCTCGATCCATTGTTAAAACTAATCGCTCACAGGCATGGACGCATCGACGAAATTCAGGCACGAAATTCACTTTCGGCGGTATTAGAGGTGTGAATGATGCGTTCCGCCGAACCTCGGACTGGCGTTTTCCCGCATCATCCCTGACAATAGAAAGCCCGCATTTATCCATGGAATACGAGATTCGACCACTTCTTGCCAAAGATGAGCCGATCCTCCGGGAGATGCTTTATCAAGGACTATCCTCCGTTGGTAACCACCAACCTTCACGCGAGATCCTGCAGCAGCCGGAGTTTGCACATTATGCCGACGGCTGGGGCCGGGCGGGCGATACCGGGTTTGTGGCGCACGATAAGAAAGACGGATCAGTGCTCGGTGCCGTTTGGCTGCGCAAGCCGATCGACAAACCTGATGCACCGCCGGAACTCGCGTTTGCCGTGAGACCGGAGCACCGTCGACATGGAATTGGCACCGCCCTGCTGACGCAACTGGTCCGCGCGAACCCTCATGAATCAACAATTTCGGTCAGCTTCGTCGTAGGCAAACCGGTGTTGCGCCTTTACGAACGCTTTGGATTCAAGGTTGCGGAAGAAGTAACCAACGCCATCGTAATGCGAAGGCAAGTGTAAGGTCTGCCATCAGCACGGTAATGCGAAGCACCTGTTCAACCGCACTATGAAGAGCAGTTCAGGGCGCAAAGATCAGCAGCACAAATACTGCGAAAAGGAGTAAGTGAACGCACCCCTGCAAGATATTTGTCTTGCGGCTGGTAAACGTAACGACACTCACCGCCAGCGTTAAAACCAGCAGCGGAAGATTGCCGCCTTGCACCCCGAGCGTGACAGGTCGTTTCGTGACGAGGCTGATAATTAGCACGGCGGGAATTGTGAGTCCGATAGTCGCAAGCACGGAGCCGAGTAGAATATTTATCGAACGCTGTAACTGATTGCGAAAAGTGGCTTGGATAGCGCCGATTCCCTCTGGTGTAAGCACCAGCGCAGCGATCATTGCGCCGCCAAACTCCTGAGGCAGCCCAAACTTCTCCATGCTGTTGTCCAAAGGGATGGCAAACTTTTCGGCCAGCAAAATCACGACGATCAAATAGAGAAGCAGCATCGATCCATGAAAAGCAGTTGATTGGACGTGTAGTGAATGATGATCTGGACTTGCCGCCACACCTGCCTGCTCCGATTCCATGAAATAGCCGCGATGCCGCATCGTCTGAATCAGGAGAAAAATCGCATAAAGAAATAGTGTCACTACAATGAGAAAGATTTGCTGTTCGGTCGAAAATGTTGGGCCTCCCGTTGTAGTAGTAAAGTTTGGCAGAACCAAACCGAGCACCGCTAGCGTCATGATGACGTTGAGATAGGAATTGACGCCTTGCAGATTGTAATACTGCTCGCGATGGCGTAATCCGCCGATGAGCAGGGACAGACCAACGAACCCGTTGAGGGCAATCATGACCACAGCGAAGATTGCGTCACGGCCGAGGGTGGGATTATTCGCTCCATGCAACATCGCGGTAGAAATCATCACTACCTCAATGGTGATAGCCGAAAGCGTGAGTATTAAAGTCCCGTAAGGCTCGCCTAACTTAATGGCAAGACAATCGGCATGCCGGGCCACGGACACCGCGGACCAAAGGATAACGGCAAAAAGCCAGAAGAAGACAACAATCAGCGTGACCGGATGCGCGATGATTTCAACCAGCCGGCTTCCAGTGCCCCAAAAAATGGCCACCGTTCCCAAGCCAATAAGGAATGGGAATTCTGCGCGTATGTTATCGCCGAGAGACCGAGTGCCCTTCGCTTGGTGGCTTGGTTTCGCCTTTCCAGACATGGGCGCGAGCATACCGAGTCCGTCTCGGCCATGCAATCAAGCGATAGCCCTCTCCTGGTTTACATAAGTATCCCGCTTCCACACCGTCGACGTTTCATAAGCGGGACCCTTAGCGCTAGTTTCGCGTAATCCTTGGACTATTCTTTCTTTTGAGCCAGCGGCAGAAATTCCTCGCGCGTGACTTTGCCATCTTTCACCTGATAGATTCCCACCTCGGACATCTGCATTCGTTTTTTCGAAGCTTTCTCGGTCACATCCACATCGAACTGCACGACGAAAGTATCCCGGGCTACAAACGGCCCGCCGACTTTCGAGCTGTGCACTTCGAAGTTTTTCTCCCACCAATCGGTTTTTCCACGAACCTGATCGAGCCCTCGCATTTCTGCCGGCATATTTTCCATCGCGTGCGGCTCTACGCTGACGATGTCTTTTGCGTAGAGATCGTCGACTGCCTTCATCCATTCGCCTTTGCGACAATAGTCCACCAGCTTCGTTGCGACTTCTTCTGTAGTATTCATTCTTCCTCCTTATTTTTGATTGAGAATTGTTCAACCGATATTTGTGTAACATTCGTGGGTCGGCTTTTTTACTAACGCGCGATGGCTCGCCGCGTTGAAAAGCGATGCGAGGACGCATCGCTTTTCGGCAGCCGCCTCACCCACCCGCAATGGCACCGATGATTAGGAACGGCTCGGATCCCTGTGCAATGGCTTCCGGCAGCGGAGCATCTGGCGATTCATGCGATAGATCCTCTCCACAGGCAAAAAACCGTACGAGCGGCCGACGCAGTTGAGTGACGTGGTCGCGCATCGTACCGCGAAGCATGGGATATCGAGCTTCGAGCTCGTCGAGTATGGATCGCTGAGTCACTGTGGCGTTGACGTCGAGTTCTACGTCGCCATCGACGCGCGCCAAGGTGCGCAAATGCGGCGGCAGAACGACGCGAATCACGGCAGCGTTTGCACCTCCACTGAAAGCACCGCCGGAAGATCCCGCACGATCGGCTTCCAGTTATCGCCCGCGTCGGGCGATGCGTAAACCTGACCACCGGTCGTTCCAAAATAAATGCCGCATGGCTCGAGGGAATCTACGGACATGGCGTCACGCAAAACATTCACGTAACAATTGCGTTGCGGCAGGCCCCTGGTGAGCCCTTCCCAGTCGTTTCCACCGGCCCGACTGCGATAAACACGCAGCCTGCTGCTGGGCGGATAATGCTCAGAATCGCTTTTGATCGGTACGACATAGATTGTCTCCGGCTCATGCGCGTGCACGTCGATCGGGAAACCGAAATCGCTCGGCAAATTTCCGCTTACTTCGCGCCATGAATCGCCAGAATCATCGCTGCGCATTACGTCCCAGTGTTTTTGCATGAATAATGTGTTGGGCCGCGAAGGGTGCATGGCGATGCGATGAACACAATGGCCGACCTCCGCATTCGGGTCCGGTATGTATTGTGAATGCAGTCCGTGATTGATGGGTTTCCACGTTGTTCCGCCGTCATCGGTGCGGAACGAGCCTGCGGCCGAGATCGCCACGAATATTCGTTGTCGATCCTGTGGATCCAGGAGGATTGTATGTAGACACATTCCACCTGCGCCCGGTTGCCATTTCGGGCCGGTGTCGTGTTTTCGGAGGCCGGACAATTCTTTCCACGATTTGCCGCCGTCCTTCGATTCGAACAACGCCGCGTCTTCCACACCGGCGTAAACATGCTCGGGATCATGCAGTGAGGGCTCCAGATGCCAAACGCGCTTGAACTCCCATGGATGCTGGGTGCCGTCATACCATTGATGCGTCCCCGGGACACCGTCGTAAACAAACTTGTTGCTCTCACCTTTCGCCATGCCATCAGCGCCTTTCAATTCCTCGGGGCTGCTTCCGGGCGTGTTCCAGGTTTTTCCACCATCATCTGAGCGTTGGACGATTTGGCCGAACCACCCACTTGTTTGCGATGCGTAAATGCGGTTTGGATCGACTGGCGAACCTTTCACGTGATAAATCTCCCAACCCGCAAAATGCGGCCCGCTAACCTTCCATCGTTTGCGTGCGCCATCCGCTGTCAGGATGAACGCACCTTTCCTTGTGCCGACTAAGACTCGAACTTTGCTCATGATTTCTCCTTACTGATTTAATGATCCGCCAAAACGTCCCAACCAAAATAGACCTCTACACTGATAATCTTGTTGTCTTTAATGCGCAGGATTTCCGTATTGCGCCCCTTTTCTCCATTCGGCTTCGTCATTTCATAGGTCGCAACGACTTCATCGTCATGTTCTATGAGTCGCAAAAAATTGAAATCTTGACCCTTCCCGGCTCCGGGCCAGCATCGCTTAAAATATCCTTCGCGATCAAGCCCCACGTCGAGTGGACTAGAAAAAGTGAAATCCTCGGCAAGATGCTGTTCGAAAAATTTCCGATCGCCGGCTGCAAAAGCTTCATACGATCGTTGTGCTAAACGGCGTGGGCTGATTTTCGGCATAAGCCTTCAAGGCCGGTTTTCCGCTATCCGTGCTTTGACCAGTTTTTTCACCAGCGCGATCGGCAGCGGGTTATTGGGCGAGAAGCGAATGGTCCCCTTGGTAATCTGAAAACCTTTCAGATCGCCCCGAAATTTTTTCAGGGTTGAGGAACTGCCCGGATAGAACGAGCAGTGATTCGCCCATGCGCCGAAGAAAACCAGAGCGCGCCCGTTTAAGCGGAACGCAGGAATTCCATAGCTAATGCACTCTTCTGTCTTCGGCGCGACCGCGTGGATAGTCTCACGCAGTTTTCGCAAGAGGGCACGCTGATCGGGAGCCACGCCTGCGAGATAGTCGTCAATTGTCCTGGGCTTCTGCTTCGTTAGCGCCATGGGAATTCGCTCCGATCACTTCCCCGCATACGCGTCCTCAAGGGTTTTGATGTCGAGCTTCTGCATTTGAAGCATCGCCTTCATGACTCGCTCGGACTTGTTGGGATCTTTATCCTGCAACATGTTGATCAAAACCCTGGGAACGACCTGCCACGACACACCGAATTTGTCTCTCAGCCAACCGCACTGCGATTCTTGTCCGCCATCAGCGCTGAGTTTCTCCCAGAAAGAATCGACCTCTTCCTGCGTGTCGCAGTTCACGACAAAGGAGATCGATTCGTTAAATTTGAAGACCGGGCCGCCGTTGAGCGCTGTGAATTTCTGGCCTTCGAGCTCGAACTCGACGGTCATGACCGATCCCGCCGGTCGTCCAGCGGCCTTTTCTGCCGATTCGCCGTAGCGGGTAATTTTTCCAACCTTCGAATTTTTGAAGATCGACGTGTAAAACTTCGCGGCCTCTTCAGCCTGATCATCGAACCACAAGAATGGTGTTATCTTTTGCATGTTACTTATTCCTTCGCTGATGATGGTGGGTACTGCCCAAATTTCACAATTGCGGGATCCATTTGGTCCCACCGTTGCGCGTCCGAAACGAAAATATCCATCTGCGGCTGAAACCAACTCGGATCATCAAGACTCGCTGCCAAGATCCCGACGAATTGTGAATCATCCCCTTCGAATTGCGCTCCGGTCATTCGCGACCCGCATTCGGGACAAAAACCGCGTTTATGTTTGCCTCGTCTGATGCTGGGCGTGAAATGGTAACGCAATTGTCCGCGAGTCAATCGAAACGCCTCTGCCGGCACCAGCACTGCCGCAGCGAATCCGCCGCCACTCACTTGTTGGCAGTCACGACAATGGCATTTCAACATCATGATCGGCTCGGCCGCGCATTCGTAGCGAATTGCGCCGCAGACGCAGCCGCCGGTGAAAGGTATTTTCATGGTCCTACTTTCGCGAGTTACTTGCGAGTTGCTCGGGCTTGAGCGGTGGCGCTATTTCGCGTTTGCATCCGGCTCAATGATTCCAAATACATTTCCCGCCGGATCCGCCGCGTAAGCCAACCAGCCGACTTTCGGGATCGCCATCTTCGGCACACAGATTTTGCCGCCGCGCTCCTCGACTTTCTTGATCGTTTGATCGAGCGACGAAACAGCAATCGTATTTAAAGTGCCGGGGCTTTGCCCTTCGCGTGGTCGAGTGACACCGCCGTTGATTCCCGGCTCCTTGTCATCGCCTGTCGTGACGAGCCAGTACTCAATCGGGCCGCCTTCAAATTTCTGGAACTTCCAGCCGAAAACGTTCTGATAAAACGGCTGTACCGCTTCGGGATCTTCGGTGTAAATCTCAAAATGGGTTACGCGATTCATTCGCCGATCCTTATTTTGTTTTGCAGTTTCAATATTGGTCGTGGCGCCGAACCCAGTCCATCGAGAAATCGAGATGATCCTCGTCGCGCCCCTTCGGCACTAGATCGAGAAAATTGTAAGCGCCTACCAGAATATCGAGGCCACGGGCATACGTGGAATACGTATGGAAAACGTCGCCGTTCTGGTCTTTGAAAAAGACGCTCAGGCCAGGAAGCTCGTCGCTGATGAAATCTTGCGTGGTGTAGTTGTAGTAAACCGTGCCTTTCCTCTCGTTTTCCTTGGTGAAGGAGACGTGATAATCGAAATTGAAATCGTTGGCGTGCGACGAGACCCACTTGAAACGCCAGCCCATCCGTTTCTTGTAGGCCTCGATCTCTGACAGCGGTGCGCGCGAGACAACCACGAACGACACGTCGCGGTGCGGCAGATGCCAGTTCGCGCCATCAAAATGATCGGCCAGATACGAGCAGCTTTTGCATCCCTCTCCCCAGCCGGGGCCGAGCATGAAATGATAGACGATCAGCTGGCTGCGAACGTCGAATAAATCGCTCAGCGTTTCTCTGCCAGCCGGCCCTTCGAAGACGTACTGCTTATCAATTTTCACCCACGGCAACTCGCGGCGGTGCCGGCTCACCTCATCACATAAGCGCGTCAGTTCCTTCTCGCGCGTCAGCAGATCCTTGCGTGCGACGAGCCATTCAGCTCCTGAAACAACTTTGGATGGGTTCGGATCGGTTTTGTCTGTTTTCGTTTCCAATGTTTCGATTTTCATTTTGTCTTGTTTCGTTTGTTTGATGATTTCGGCCGGGTCGAAAAAGAATTGTTTCACGGCAAACGCGACGAGCCCGCCAGTTGAAGTCGCACCAGCGGCGGCCAGCATGGCGTTTGCTATACAGGCGGGACACATAAGACTTTTCTGCGGTTTTTACGGTGGCGTCATCGGCTTCACTTTAATGATATAACGAATGAATCGCTGTATTCAGGACACCACGCCTGATTTAATCCTCCTGCTCACCGACAGCCAAACGTGGATGCGATCTGGTAGGATGTTCTTTCTTGCTGCCAGCACGTACCGGAATGTACTAGAGTGGCCGAATTCAATTTTCGTCGTGTTGCATAAAATAATTCTTATATTGCTCTAGTGGAACAAGTAATCTATCATAGACTGTGGATACACAGCTTCCCAATCCAACTCTGATACGTGTTGAACAAAAAGCCCTCAGACATCTTTGTTCAATATCCAGTCAGCAACATTTAGTAGGGCCACTTGCCTGACGAGAGATCAACGTATCCAGGAAGGATAAGTCGCACTTCTGCGACGAATTGATACCCGGAGACCTTAGACTTCGACGATGGTCTTGAATCCGCCGTAAATCATTCGTTTTCGCATCGAACGGCATCGGTGCTGACTTCATCATCCTTGCTACACGCGGGTCCTTCATCACCTTTGCGTTAACCCGATCACGA
>Ga0193723_1000479_pt1 | contig 15802 bp, 19 predicted proteins | sample H2m2metaG_FD_143042 | JGI IMG/M metagenome (GOLD analysis project Ga0193723, IMG submission 143042) | Soil microbial communities from a riparian zone of the East river system, Colorado, United States - H2m2 | ecosystem: Environmental > Terrestrial > Soil > Riparian zone | place: USA: East River...
AGCTATGGGATATTCCATAAATCTCGTGCTTATCATGATCGATTGTAACCAACCCGATGTTATTATCTGTGACCACTAGAGAAGGAATGTTAAAGCCTGAAGGTTGTATAATAAACTTGGATTCTACCCAGTCAGGAAGTTGGGAAGTTTTTTTGCTGCTGTTGCTGTTTTTTAGTGAAATCAAAGGAATGTTTGAGTTTATTTAGAATATGGTCTATCCTGCTACCTTTGTATTGTTTTATTTTTTGCGATTTTTCTGATACATTATTATTGTTTCCAACCTATTAGAACGGAATTTCTAGAAGAAAATAATTGACTTAACCTACCGAGAAACTCATTAATTATGACCTCCTTTGACATACTAGTAGTCTTTAGCGCACTGCTGGTTAACTGTATCATATTTGTTAATGACGTTGATGTTGCTGTTAGGTCTTTTTCTCTTCCATATGTCTTTTGTGTCAATTCAAAAGTGGCTCTTACCGAAAAGCCATAATGAACATCGCCAGATAAAAAGATACATCGACTAGGTGAGAGGGTTGTTACAAGAAACCTAAGAAAGTGTATAAAGCCTTTTTTATTCGAAGCCCTGGTCTCTAAATCCCATTTGTACACATTTGCCTTACTGGCTAAGTATTTCTGTAATTTTTCTGCCAATTCAAAACCAAAGACTGGTGTTGGTGAGACTATGAGGATCGGATCGCCTTTATTATAATAATTTACTTTGTACGTTGTTCGAGAAATAGTTTCCAAACCTTCATCATTGAGAAGCATAGGCGGTCCTTTCAAACTGTCATATTTGCGTTGTGTTCGACTGTCAATAAAGATTGTCACGGGATATGTGGGAGCTGCAAATGTCCAATCATAAAAGTTCCAAAGGTAGTCTACAAAGGGTTTCCTAGTATGAATATTGGGATTCCCATTTTTATCTAAATATTGAGTAATCCCCGTAATAAATTCATCACTATACAAACTAGGATCATTCCCCCATGTTTGGAATGCCCAAAATGCAGCTAAACCATTAGCTACAATCTGTTTTCCATAATCACTTTCTTTCACTCTTTCATTCCATTCCCTGGTAATGTTCCAGTCATCTGTTATGTCATGATCGTCAAACATCATGTATGTGGGTATATTGGCCAAAATCCGTCTCCACTGGGATCTTTTCAATTGCTCGATTTCGATTTGATATTTTCTCTTAACCTTTTTTTCGGCGACAAATTCAATATCTTGAAATAACAGTGGCCAATTTTGGATATTCCATGAAATTAAATACATTGCTGCGAATTCACCAAAGCTAATCAAATGATTCCCTCCATTTTCAGAGGTAAATTTAGCATCTTCTGATACGAACTGTTGGCGCTCTCTTGGCCTTACTTCAGTTAGTTTTTTTATCTAGTCCAACTATCTCTTCTTCCCATCCGAGCAAATGCGTGCCAAATTCAGTCAAGTGTTGAATAAGCGGCCCCGCTGCATCATCGGCATAAATTTGATCGCTAGTAAGAAAAAGAACACTTGGCCTTTTGTTCAAATTCTTAACTGAGGCAGCTATTAAGCGATCCGCTATTGCTAGACAATCTTCTCCCTTTCCACGGAGTTTACGGCATGAACCGTGGAGGATATTTAACGGCTTGTTATTATCGGTTTGTCCTTGCAGAAAAAATGTTGGCAATAAGACTACCTCATCATCATGTCGATTCGTATAGATGACGGCATTGTCACCGGTTAAAAGACCAAGGTCTTGCAGTCTCTGGCATTTTTTGATATTGCCTTCATAATAGGAAAGTTCAATATCATATGCTAATAGTTCGTGTGTAGGAAAACTACTAAAATTCATATTTGTGGGATTATTTCTATTCCCTGCTTGTTTCGGCCTGTGGAATCGGTTTGGCCGTTACGAGACCAATATAGAGATGCTCTCCAAATCTAATACAAGTAGCGGATCCTAATCCAATTGGTTTAGCCTGTTCAGTATTATTTTTTGTTCTGAGTACCGCTTATAGGTTCTAAATCGGCTTCTTGAAAGATCTCGGTACGAATTATTACAGGTATACTACAAGCAATCCAGATAGACACTTGCTTTGGCTCAGCTCGCCGTAAGATTGGTCCTGCTAATAAGGTGCGTACTGATAGATCCATTTTTTCGGTAGGATTCTAAATAGGAATAGCGATTCTTAAATTTTACAGCGATAATAAGAATATGCCTTGAAGATAATAATGGAGATAATTGTAAAGAAAATATATAATATACAACATTTTCTCTCTACAAATTACGAAGAATATACAACACTTTCTCAGATTAGGATGATAAAAACTGCTTAAAGTCCAACCCAAACCGGCTACAAAACGAAGATATGAACATTTTTCAGAAATCAAGGAAACTCAATAGACTTCCTTTCTAAAGAGATGTCCCGAAGGGACAATTCTCATCAGTGTTTAATTTCTCTAGGCATTTAGTGTAAAGGTGCTAACTATCTAGAAGATAATTAACTAATCTCCACATGGTTTGCAATGCAAAACTCAATAATAAAAATAATAGTTAGTGTTATTATATCTCTAGGTCTGAGTTCGATATCCGCTGCAATTAGTGTTTACCAGTATTTCACTTTACACCTTTACATGCAACAACGGCAGCAGTACAAGTACAAGAAGGTCGGAAAGAGGAGAAGCATCCTATTCCTGAAATATTTACTGTTGCGCCTACGACACCGAGGCGGTCATATATGGAGTCAGTTACCATCTGGCATATCGCTACCTGATATACCAGATGATTCAGTTACAGGACTAAGGTCAGCCGGTAGCGCCGTTACAACATCATCCAAACTAGCAAATTGGACGATTACCAATTCTAATCTTGCAATCGATTCAGTGACCTCAGATAAAATAATTAACAACAGATCTATAACAGATAACGATACCAGACGTGGTGAGGATATTTCCTCAAGCAAAATTGACTCCTCCTCTGATCTCTACTTTTAGATACGATACTGTCAGGGTAGAAAGAAAAAAATCTAATACTGGAACTTTCCCTTTTCCTGTTTATGTTTACCATAACCAAAACGTGACGGCACGTTTAAATCGCAGTCTACTATGCCTGGATCTACAATCGGTTACTTGTCTAGTATTGCTTCCTTAATTACAGGTACTTCTAAATTTGTACAAAAAAAGGATCTGCTTCAAATTAAATTATCTATTAGAGGGAAGGCTTCAGTGGGAAACTTGAGACATAGTAAGAATTTGGGGATTTGGGAATTCGGGCTCAGTATCCCTCATACTGCCTTGGAGTTTCCATATTTTTCATAGTATACTAGTTCATAAAGTGGCAGACGGCTCTTTCTCTTACCTGTCAACTCATTTAACGGATATCCAAAGCCCACTATGATCGTAGGGCTCATCTCCTTTGGAATCCCAAAATCACTTCGAAGTTTTTCTTCCATTATTCCTGTGAACAAACCTGAACCTACCCCATCATTCCATGCGGTCAACTGCATATTCTGTAGTACCCTTCCTGCATCAATCAAATGAAAATTGTACCTCGGATTTGTCAGTATTATAACCGCAAAATTGGCACCTGCAACCCATCTTCCACTAGTACTATCGTCAGCCAGCCTCTTAAGATTGTCTTTGTTTTCGACTAGAATAAATCGCCAGTGCTGGGTGTTAAGACCAGTACCTGTTAGTCTAGCAGCTTCAAGGATCTTTAATCTGATCTCCGATGGGACTCCATGCGTACTGAACCCTCTTAGCTCAAGCTTGGTTGTTATACATTCAAAAGTGTCCATATGCTCTGCTACCGATCTAGTAGTTAAGTGCTAAACATCTTAAAGCTTTCAGAATTTGATTATCGCTTAACTAGATTATCACACGATGCTTGTAAATCTATCGTATCTTTCGGTCGAAAGCAAAAAGAATTACAATATTGGCTTCCCTTTAGAAATGATTTTGGACACAACTTTAGCTTAGGTCAATAATGGAGATGGTGTAGACAAGTCTTAACGACTATAGGAAGTCGAGAACCTTATAGACATCCGCTCACGATCACAGAATTAATATTGACCCTGAATTCCATCAAGAAGAGTTGTTTAAGAATAGACGATATTGATTTGATAGTATTATCATACGTCCTCATATTCCAAAGTCCTACAACTTATAGAATTCCACATTCTATTTCATATCCCTTAACTTTTAGTTTCTTATTTACTCATTCTCAATATCTAACAAATATGAGAGCATTCTGTTCAAAGGATATTATTCGTTCTACGATCCTCTGTTCTATCTATTTAATGCAAACCCTCTCTCCCTCTTCTAGGTGCTCCAATTTTTAAAAAGCATAGAAAAAGTCTTAATATTAGACTATTTTGATGAACCTGTTTTTAAACAAAGACACTTTTACTGCAGAAGTACAGACATGGAGGAGCTTTGCAAACACTTTACATTCAGAGAAAGATAAGGAACTATTCAAAAAGATGTTAAATAACTATTGCAACTATGCTGATCTTATAGTCAATGCAAACGGAGAACGTTTCCCAAGTGAATCATTAGTTATAGCATTGATCTTATCACAGCATAAGAAAATGATTAACTGGTTAATAAGCAAGATTTCAACAAAGGTTTACTAGGAAAATGGCAGTCAGAGATATTATTCCCATCGTGAAGTGACATTAATATTCTTCGTGTTAGTTTGTTCGTGTCTTAGGCTCTCGTTCATAGACGCTGGAAGCGTATATAAATAAAACTAAAATATTAAAGAAGGAAGAAAGCAGGTTGTGATTCATCAATATGGATAGGCGCATTGCGATTGCTTTTACGCTTATTGTGAGCCTTATACTAATGGGCTTAGTGCATATACAAGAGGCTTCTGCTGACGTACTTAGAGATTCTATACCCCAAAGAATTGGCAACTATGACATGGAATTGAAGACAGATCCCAAAGCTCCTATTACTAATCAAAATACTAAAATTTTATTAAAAATCGGCAGTGTTAACGGTGACGCTCTAGTGGATCTTCCTATCTTTATTCGTATAGCAAAACACGGAGTCGAATTAGAAAAAACAAGTCCTATAGTAGTACCCTACGGTCATTATACATACAATTATTTGTTCTCAAAAGCCGGCATTTATGAGCTGAACGTTGATATAATAGATGATCCTTATACAGGTCAAAACATCACGTTCACTTTTCCAATAATAGTATTCAATTCCTTTCTTGAATATTTGTTTTTCTCTTCTTCTTATTCACCGTTACTTCTTGCTGTTTCTTTGGCTTCTCCCTTTGTGATAATTGGCTTGATTTTCATAATTAGCAGAAAGAAGAAAGGTCAAAAATCTATTGAGAAAACAAAGAGATAAGATGTAAAGTGCAAACGGTGAAACAGCAAACAATGATATTACTACTACTGTTAAGTATTATATTGATGTATTCATTGACTTTCATCTATAACCGTACTGCTGACTGACTACCCACTAACTATTACGTCGACTATAACCTTTCCTGCAGAATATATATAAAAATAGACCTTAAATTCCTGAATAAAAAAAAGCCTGATCCAATAAACCTAAATCACGTCTACGCCTAATGCTCAGCGTTTCGCACACCAAAAGGCTTAACATTATCCAACGATGCTATATACTGATGGACAGTAAAAAACAGGAAGAACACGGTCATCTACAAATGGAGATAGAAAACAACACTGTTTTAACACTGACAAATATTCAATATCTTGTCGAGGGATTGGATACATTGTTGCTCACTGATCTTGATGGGCATAAACGTGCAATGGTCATTCAATTAAGAAACAAATTGACTACCTACATCAGTAGTATGTTTGATGATTATCCTTAAAGAAGAACCACTTAACCGAGTATACGATCTGCGATTATAAAGTACATATCTTTAGTAAAGCTACCAAAAAGCGTAGCTGTTTGTAATAGACCCAAGATAGATATCAATCAGAAAAGTAATAATAATAACAACTCATTCATAACAATTATACTATGGATGCAAGAGATGCAGTAAACCTAGAGAAAGAAGAAAGTAAGCTATCCGTTAATATGAATTCAACAGAGTTAATTATTATTGATATCCGGGAAAAAAATGCTACCAGTAGCTAAACCCACTAACTCAAATTTAAACCACCAGCAACCAGCCGTCATTAAGATCTTGGGAGTCAGTAGTAGTATGCGTGAAAATTCACACAGTATTCGTGCACTGAATATTGTGCTACAAGCCATTAGAGAAAAATACGGTGCAAAGACACGTCTGATAGACCTACGCCAGACTAAACTACCGATATATGATCCCACTCGTGACCTAACTAGGCATAATGGAATGAAACGAGTAGTAGAGGCAGTCAATTGGGCCGATGCATTTGTATTGGCCTCACCTGATTATCATGGCTCTATGTCAGGTGTGATAAAAAATTTTTTGGATCATTTTTGGGAAGAGTTCGCTGGTAAAACATTTGCCTATCTCTGTGCATCCCATGAAAAGGGCTTAACAGTGATGGACCAAATGCGTACGGCTGTACGGCAATGTTATGGATGGAGTATGCCATATGGTGTATCAGTCAATGGGGATGAAGACTTCAATACCAATGGCAAAGTAATCAATAAAAGATTGGCTACACGTTTAGAGATTCTTGCGCGTGATTTGGTCGTATACGGTACACTGATAAGAATACAATTCCTTCATGACTTGGAGCGTAATGAACCTTATACCTTTGCAGCGCGTTATAGATGATTTACGATCAAAGCTATCTGTAAGCTTGGTGGTTCTTCACTTAAAGAATCTTTCATTCAATTGCAAAACCAGATAATACTTTACGCTACTCTAGTTAGGACAATTGACTAGAGATTATGCTAATAGAAACGCTGAGTGAATAGATGTAAAAAATACTAAAGATATTATATAATGCAGCTTAGTAGCACAAGAATTATTGTTAATGCCTGAATATCATTTTGTAGAAGATAAATCTCCTCCTTTAGGAACATTCGTTATATCTACTTTCTTTGATTGGAACGTATTCTAAAAATAGTATAGCTAGATGTGTACCTGAAGCCAATTAAACTTCATGGATCAATTCTATTAGATTCCTTTTCGGTTTAGGTTGAAGCATCTTTTGTGGATATCCTATGGATAGGATAGATGATGGCAACAGCGTAGTTCCTATATGATGCATTGCTATTTCTTCATCTAACATTCCTATCCATATAGAGCTTAAACCTAGTGCATGTGCTGCAAGCTGTGAATATGCTGCTGCGAGAGTAGCATCTTGTAAAGAGAATTTTTTAAGAATATTGGGCGGAAAGTTCATCTTTATCAGGATTCATGCAGAATACAAGAACAACAGGAGCATTTACATACGGCTGCTTGTTAGCTGCACCAACAAGCTTTAGTTTGATCTCTGGGTTTTTAACATGATATATTTCAAAGCCTTGAAAGCCTTCAGCTGTGGGAGCTGTATCAGCAGCAGCAAAAATCATTTCAACTTTTGAAGTTTCAACAGGTTTATTTTTAAATTTCCTTTGAGATCTCCTATTTAGCATAGTATTAAAAATATTGGTCTGTAAGGTTTCATCTACTTCTTCAAGGTTTACCTCCTCTCTCCTCCTTTGGATAAAGTAAGCCATGATCAATTTTACCTAGTCCTGCATACATTCTAGAGAAAATATCTTTTGAGTAAGACACCGACTATGATATCACAAAAACTCTAAAAAAGATTTTCTTTATAATAAAGCTACAATTTCTATTCAGAAAAGTCTTGAAGGATATGAGAATGTATAGTTGGATAAACGGCGATATCGAAAGGTATAGTTTCACCTGTATTTTGTTTGTAATCTTGTTTTATTTAATGGGAAGATCTGCCTTCAAAAAGCCCAGCAGCAACAAGAGGAAGACAGCAGCAACAACAGGAAGATAGTTGTTGATCATGACAATATAGACTTGTGCTACCTAGGATAATCCTGGACCTTGGAAGCATCCCAAGTAAAGAAGCTCAAGGATCCTTCGTAAGCTTAATTTAATTTTAAGGATGATTTATGGATTGCGTATGTTTGTTTCTTTAGAAGTCTTAGACTCTTCCTTCAATAGACAAAGAAAATCTCAGGAATCAACGAAACCCAATTATGCTGAGAAAGAAGGGAGCGACAAAAAGAAGAGATAAAAAGTTATCTGAGAAGCGTCCTCACAACACATGAGGCTTATTTCGTCCAAAGACATACAACAAATAAAAAAAATAGAAAGAAGATCCGGAGATTTTCTATAGTTTTTGACTACTGAGACAATTCAGAGGCCTAATCGCACAGCTATTTCATTTGATAGCAATCTCTTTAGCCGTCATTTATTATGGTACATGGCAGCCGGCACCAGTCCAGCCAGCCTTGTATCCGTCACTCCAATTCTTTGTGTGGCCTGAGGTGTCAAAGCGTTTTTTATCTCTGCAATCAGTTTTTCCTACTACAAATCCATCACAATAATCTTTTGTGTGCTTGCTGGTATCACAAGTTAACGAACCACCTGGGGCTGCTTTAACTGGATGATCCATTAAGAGCGTTGGACCTATTGCTAATCCAGATATGACGGTCGCTATAATCAAGGCCTTAGTACTTGAACTAACTTTCATCATTAAAAATAATTTAGAGAATCCTTATATTTAAATAATTTATAACATAATTCCAAATAATTTGCCATAGATGATTTAGAAAATCTATTTCCATCCTTCTTATTCTATCAGAGCTATTAGAAAATGCAAAGTCAGGTTAAAATAACTAAAAATTCTGAATCCCCTTCTCTAGAAATTCATGACTTTGCTTATGAAAAGTATAATATCAACATCATACAATATCTAAATAAGGAGGACATTAAGGATGACTTGTAAAGGTAGATGTATAAGACATAAAGCACAAAAACCAGCTGGTTGTGGTCGATATGTTATTGGACAAAAACGATGTCAAGTGTGCGAACTTTTTATAAAATGGGATGGTTTATGGTGTCCTTGTTGTGGATATAGATTAAGAACCAAGCCTCGAAACCTCAAATATAAGGCAAAGTTGAAAGAAAGCAGGGAAACAGAAGAATCTAAAATATTATTATCTATGCAGTTTGCACAGAAAGCTACTGTCACTCGAAAAAAATAAGATAACAACCTATAACATATCATAGAAGATGTAATCTTGATTCGAGGATAGGCTTACTAGAATCACTTTAAATGAAGCCACCTAGACTATATATCTAACTGATGCAATTACATGATTTTTTTGCTACAGTTCTGTAGGATATAGTAAATTATAGATTATAGTTGTTAGTGACGGATGACAGAAATATTCACATTAATTGATACCGGCGATCAGATCGGTCAATAATAAGAATAATCCTGTTAACCAAACGCAAAGTTTAAACAAATGATGTTTGAACCAAAGCTGCCTGATGACAAAGGAAGAGAATTGAAACATGCAGATCTTTCAAAACAGCGATAGTTACAAGACTAGACTAAATTAGATTAGTAGCCCAAAGTCGGAAAGTGAGGTTTGTTTTGATGAATTGACACAATTACTACTACAGGTATTTTGATAGCCGTCTTCCTTGTCTTTCCGTTTTGGTTGGGGTGAGGTTGTAACTTCTCTTGAAGGATTGTTAGTTCTTAAACTAATTGGTTTGGCAGGGTTATCATCGCATATGTCATATGTTTCCGATCCGGCATTAACAAAAGTACCATTTTCAGCTTGAACTTGTTGTTCCGCTTCCACATTCCAGACGTCGTCTCTTCCATTAGATTCTACCATCTTTGGTATCACTTTGTCTAATGGCAATGGTCCTTGATCTGATTCATAATAAAGTATTATACGGTATGTTTTCGTAACTCCAGAAGGAGAACCATATCTCACTTTCTTTTATTCCTCCGTTTTCTCTTCTTTACCCTTTCCCTGCTTTGTCAGATATAGCTAGCAGCCAACTTTATCTGACATGGCATTGTAATATTCTCGCCTACGTTCGTTATATAGTAAGAACTATATCGTTATCTCCTTCTCTAGACGCTTTTGTACAAACTCTATTGTAACTGAAATTACCTCTTGCCTGGTAAACTTCAGCATGAATTGACTGTATAAAAATAATTAATTTGACACGCGGATCGATCTAGAATATCGATGAGACTGCTCCTGTTAAGCTTTAGCTCAGAAGGAGAAATTATCCTTAGTATTGCCGGTTATGTAACTACTAATAAATCTGTCAGATAGGTTTTTAACAATATAGTACATGCCTAGGTAACAATTCAGTTAGCTGACGAGACAGCGATATTTAAACGTTCGATGTTCAATATGTAAAATCTACGTCACGTAATTGAGAAAACAAATATAGTTATTTGGTAATAAACTCAATTCCAGACTAATATAATATTATCAGTCAGCTAGTATCTTGCCACATCTTTCACAGAAGAACGTGTCACATGTTAAACACTTTATACAGTAATTTCTTGTGTCGCTGAGTTTTATCGGAGTGAAATCGTGCTCATGTGTAATTACATAGCCACGAAAGTTAGCTCTAGTTCGTTCCAGCTGGACAGTTTTTATCACTAGTAATAACTGTAATAACACTATTATATAAATTTGACACTTAACATTATTCTGTATCGGTGTTGTTCGACGAGAGAGAGTCTTGTTGTCTTATTTAGTTGTTCTCGTATTTTGCGATAGGTATCATTACCGAGAAAAAGCACTTTATATTGCCAACATCTCAATTCGAATAGATTTAATCGTGCTGATAGATATACAAATACGAGGAAGAGTAAAGTATGTGCAAGTCATGATCTAGCCTTTTCGAATTTTGCTGATGCAATGGCTATCTCTTTTTTTAGCGAGATTCTCCATGCCATTATTTCATGAAACAACGTATAAGGGTGTTTGAGGTCATAATTATCATTGATATCGGACTCACTACCGCTTGAAGCTGATGGCGCGGTTCCAACAATAAGTAATTGATTCAAAAAGAGTTGAAATTGCAGGGACTCAAAGGATCACAAATATGAGTTGCTTTCTTTGGCAAAAAATAAATCGTTCATACTCATGAATCTTAGTTCATACATAGCAACTTTGAATGGATGTTTGACGGATTCATTACTGTTGGTACACGAGTATTTGTATTATCCTTCAATCTGAACCCTACGCTGAGCGCTCACAAAGGAAATACGTAATACAAAAATAGACATGTATTGTATGTAGGTTTAGGACAGGTGCATTTGGAAAATATAGCTTCTAGGCAGCTTCACCTATTAATATCATCTACATGGATTAAAGTGTGGGATTTTTGATTACCTATAATTTCTGAGTGTTTCTACAATCCAATTGACATCCTCTTTAGTCTTTGCGAGATGACCAATTTTTATACAATCTCTAATATCTTTAGATTTCATTTTATACCATACTCCATCAGCCACCGCACTAGCAACTTCTTTAGAGACTCCCTCATGACCGAGCATATGTATTGCTATTTCATGAAAGCTCTCAAACTTATATTGTTTAAAATGTAGGACGACAAATCTGGATAATAACGGTGTTAACATATGTTCCTCATTGTTACCAGTTGCAAATACCCATGTTTTCATCTGTGTATTGCGAGTCCTTTGAAATTTTGTTTCTGCAATAATACCTGTTTCCATCAAACTCAGTAGAGCTGTCTGGTCTTTTATTGGCATATGTTCAATTTCATCTATAATCAAATATCTAGGACGTTTCTCGAATAGATAATCTATCATTCCAGATTTTGTACTGTGACTCCCGAGTGTAAAATAGGAACGCTGTAGCCTTATACATTCTAGCATAAAGAGAGTCTTAGCAGAAGCAGGTGGCCCGATCAATAATATGTGAACAGGCTTTTCCGATGACAGTGACATACTGAACAGTCTTTTGATGTTGTTATAGCCCACAATATTATCAAAAAGTTGGTCATATGTTGTCGCGATTTCTTTTCCAGAATCTACAGGCCTGATCTCTTCCTGGCCTACAGAAAAATTATTTTCTGCTGACATACATAGCACTAATCTAATAGGTTGCTATAGGTGTTGCTACTAACTTGCTATGCCAAATTGGTTTACGATTATATACAAAATACATTAGAGCTATAAGAAATGAAATAACCTGTTCAAAATATATATATATTAGGCAAAAGTGTACTTAAAGACGTAACGAAAGTAACCGTAGAACTGATTTCAATAATTTTATAAAAGTCATTTTTTTACCCCTGCAACCAATGCTGCGAATGAGAAAGACGTTTTACAGAAACGCTTACCGGCTTATAAAACAAAAGCATAGAGGCAAAGCCTTCAAGAAACTTGAAGGGGGAAGATAAAAGGGGGATACATCATCAAAAGGATCAAAACATCCAATAATTAGAGGAAGAACAAGGATGTAGTAAATTAGCGGGAGTAGACTGAAAAATAAGCTAGATATGTATTGGACTTGTATTTCTGATTTTAAGATGCTGCACCAAGCCGTACCGTGCTAATTGAATATAGCTGTTCTCTATTTATTCGAAAAGGATAGAAAACATCCCTTTTCCTGTTGGCATTCTTGCTTCATTTTTACTAATAAACATTGAGGCAAAGACTTATTTTCAATGTGTTTGAAGAATTTTCAGTGTACATACTTTATAGTATTTTTCCAACAAAACTTACTAACTTGACCTCAGATACCAAAATTATAATGTCGAATGCATGTCGAAGGTGTAGATCGGATAAGCCTCTAACAATTCAAAGACATGAGAGGGACGACGTACATTCACTTCAACTAATTACCTGCTGCAATTGCGGTCTAGAATGGGAAGAGATATGGTCATCATATAGCCGGTGTATTTGGACATCTCAAGAAAAAATTCTAAACGGAGACACTTCTAAAGAGCGTTTTTTAGACGTTATAGGGTAAGTAAATCATATCTTATTGCAAGCATCTGACATATTTTATACATTAGATGGATCTGGGAATCAGCAGTGATGTTTATCTATTAATCCTTTTGGTTGCGCCTATAATTGTGACGTTTTTGATTTTAATACTTACATCTCCATTCTGACTGAATGCATCATTTCATCGCAACAGACAAAATTTCTCTGAATTCTATGAGTTGAAAAAACCTAGATCGCTCGCCAGTATAAGCTTATGTGTAAACGTAGTAGAAACAATAGTGTAGTCTTACGAGAAATAGATCTGACTACGGCGGTAGTAAACGCCCTATTATCGAATCTTTGGTTGAGATTATTGATGACGATAAATTCTAGTATTCATCTACTAAATACTACTGCTCTTTCCACTGACTTTATTCCGGAGATTTCAGCCAGTTCTGAACCTGAATTCCGATGAAAGGCAAAGAATGATAACTTGTCCATTATAGATGTTAATTCATACATACATTGGCGTTAGTATCTCTTGTTTATGTGTGTTCCATAGGCATATATAATTCAATGGAGCTGAGAACAATTATGGGAATTTATCCTAAAAATCAAAAGCCTAGTCAACTTGAGATGGGGACAAGGAAATTATAATCAAAAAGAAGAGGCATTAGATGTTGTTTTAATTGTTCATAAATCTGGTGCGCATAAAACAAACTGTGTCACTATAGGTTCTCTATTTGTAGAATTCTCCTGAGATTGCAGTCCTTATGGGTGTGTCAGGAGTGTTATACTCATCATTAGTGGATGCTTTTCCTTTATTATCTAGGCATCGCTAGAATATCATCTAAACTGTTATTATATAACATATTAGAAGTAAATAATCAATGTTTTTTTTCTCTAGTAATTTAGTATACTAGAATTCCATGACACTATTATTGTGAAGAGATATGCTCAGTTAAGAATTGAACCATTAGCACTAATGCTGATGCTCATGTTTGGAATGATACTAACCTCTACTATAGTATATTCATATTCTGATCCTGCATTTTCCTTTTCTCCTCCCTCTTCTAATACTGTTCAAGGTAAGGAAGTACCATCTATCATGGGTGTAAAGATAACATACCCTTCATCAGGTCTACGAGTTACAGCAGGTAGCCCTTTAACAATCTTTGGAACCTCAACAGATAATCAAACAACCAATTGTACAGTCTCTATAGGATCGGATAGGAAAGAACCATACCAACGAGCCTTGGCAGCTGGTCCCAAGTTGCCAGATGACTATTCGACATGGATGTTTACAGATAGTGGAGACTCTCATCTCATAACTAAAGGAGCGAACCAAATATCTGCTGTGCTCTCTTGTAATTTTGGCTCAATAGTTTTGACCAAGTATCATTCAGTAAATATTATTGGAGTTGATAGCTCACCACAGCCGCCATCGACATATGCTACAGATAATATACAAAACTCAAATAGAGTAACGGAAATAGAGAAAGAAACTCATACTCAGAAGTTCTCACAAGAAACAAAAAACAATCATGCTGATCCATTCTTATTTGTTATGCCAACTCCAAATAACAATACTATTATGTCTAAAACACCTTTCCAATCCTCCAAAAGTAATCTCTACGACAAGAGACAATTAAAGGAAAGCGTTTCCATAGAACCGGCCTCGAACCCTAATTATATCACATCAAGAGCCACAATTGATCAAGATAACATGACTGCCCCTCAAGCAAACAGGAGTACTGCATTATTAAAAACTCAAAGCAATAAAGCAGATACCTATGCCATTGGGTCTAATACTACATCAACAATTAATTCTTTACCTCGTACTGTTAAATCAACAATCACAATTGAACCGGCTACAATAATTAATAATGATAACGTGTCTACAGGATTCAAAGAAAAAGGCAATAGCACATTTATGCTCAACTATCGAGGAAAGCTGCATCCAATCAAATATCAGATTACAGGTAGTAGTGTCAAAGGTATATCGGTAGAGAAAGATAATACAACATTACTCCTTGATATTTCATCAACGTCAAATGGAAAACTAATAATCGAGCTTCCACGGTCTTTGATCGACTCTAAAAAACAAGGCAATATTGATGATGATTATGTTGTATTTGTTAATGGTCAATACACTGCTGCTGATGAGATAAAGAAGAATGCCCAATCGAGAACTTTGTTAATCTACTTCGGAGGAGGTTCTGACGCAATTGAAATATCAGGCACTTATATAATGCCAGAGTTTGGTGTAGTTACACCTTTAATATTTACAGCAACAATACTTGGAGTTATACTAGTTAATATGAAGTATCGCAGTAAAATCGACTCTTGGTCCAATGATAGATAACGCTAATAATAACCCTACAGACGGCACTAGTGGATCTGATTACAGTGATCCTAGATCATGCTTTGACGGATTTGACAGTGGAGGCTTTGACGGGTTCTGACGTAGTTCTTGCTCCAGCCTAAAATTCAAATTCTTAAGTGAAATACTTTATTTGCACAAGTTGCCACATTTTTCCTATTTTGTAGTTCTGTTACAGAGTTAGTTTTCTAGTTACTTGTCAATAAGCAGAATAGAATTGACAATTTATGCTTAGTATAGATCTCAGGCGAAGGAGATTATTCGATCCCATTATTCTGTCTCCTTTTACTGAGAAATGTTATATTATTGCTGTTTAACTATTATCAGGTAAAAATATTATATAAACATGTAAAAGTAAAATTATATTATGCGTGCTTCAAAACGACCCTGTCAAACTCTTCATGCTACCTTCTGATATAAACTACGTGTCCGGTTTTACTAATGATGTGATTAGTGATAGTGATTAGGGAGCCTAAGATTACGAGGAAAATCAGATATGATATTTCGATGATATAGCATGGTAAAATATGGAGAAACCCCCTCAATAACGCAG
>Ga0193723_1000481_pt1 | contig 15796 bp, 14 predicted proteins | sample H2m2metaG_FD_143042 | JGI IMG/M metagenome (GOLD analysis project Ga0193723, IMG submission 143042) | Soil microbial communities from a riparian zone of the East river system, Colorado, United States - H2m2 | ecosystem: Environmental > Terrestrial > Soil > Riparian zone | place: USA: East River...
AACGCCTCAAGGACAATTACCCATACGGCGATCCGCTGTACGCGGGCCAGATGCTCAAGCCGCCGCACGACGTGGCGCGCCGCGCGTACGAGATGGCCCTCAAGATCAATCCCAACAACCACGCGCTCGACGGCGGCCGCGCGAGCTCGGCGATGGAGAAAGAAGCCGTCGCCGCCCTCGCGCGGATGATCGGGTGGGGGGGGGACACGCACCTCGGCCATCTCTGCAGCGGCGGCACCATGGCGAACCTCGAGGCGCTCTGGGTCGCCGGGCAGCTCCATCCCGGGAAAACCGTGCTCGCGTCAACACAGGCGCACTACACCCATCAGCGAATCGCCGGGGTCCTCAGGCTGGCGTTCGAGACCGTTCCCTGCGACCGCGGGGGACGCATGGATCTGCAGGCGCTCGAGCGCCGGTTGGCCGCGGGTGGCGTGGGAACGGTTGTGGCGACGATGGGCACGACGGCGACCGGCGCCGTGGACCCGCTCGACACGATTGTCGACCTGTCCAGGCGTTACGACGTCCGAATCCACGCCGATGCGGCATACGGCGGCTACTTCCTGCTGGTCGAGGATCTCGCTGCGGAAACGCGCCGAGCATTCGACCGGATCGCCGAGGCAGCGTCCGCCGTCATCGATCCACACAAGCATGGGCTGCAACCGTATGGCTGCGGCTGCGTGCTGTTCAAGGATCCGTCGGTGGGTCGGCTGTACCGGCATGAATCGCCGTACACCTACTTCACGTCTACCGAGCTGCATCTCGGCGAGATCAGCCTCGAATGCTCGCGGCCCGGCGCCGCGGCCGTCGCCCTGTGGGCCACGCAGCGGCTGTTTCCACTCGTCTCAGGCGGGGAGTTCGCGAAGGGGTTAGCGGCAGGGCGCGCGGCGGCGCTGGAGCTACACCGTCGGCTGCGTCAGGATGGTCGCTTCGTCACGGGCTCGCCGCCGGAGCTCGACATCGTCGTCTGGGCGCCGCGCGCGAAGCGGATCAGCGAGGCGTCCGCACTCACACAGCAGATCTTCTCCGAAGCCGCCCGGCGCCAATTGCACCTCGCCATCGTCACGCTGCCCGTCGATTTGATCGACGGGCAGGATATGCACCGTGACGCTGACTCGATCGTGTGCCTACGCTCCGTCCTGATGAAACCGGAGCACCGCGAGTGGATCGATCGGATCTGGTCGATTCTGGACGTCGCGACCACCGCCGCAGGCGTGGCGAGGCGCTAGTCCACGAATCCGCTCGACAACCGGACGATCAGATTCCGTCCCGGATCGAACGCGAACTCCTTGTAGCGGCTCAGGAAGCTCTTGTAGCGCTGGTTGAGCGCATTGCGCAGCGCGATGTCGAGCCGCATCGCCCGGCCGAACAGCCGCACGTCTGTCCCGCCGCCCAGATGGAGCAGCGCGTACCCGGCCGTCGGAATGTCGAGCGGATTGAGCCGCGTGGGACGCGCATACACATCGACATCAACACTGAATCGATCCCGCCAGCCGAACCCCACCGCCGCCCGCACGGGCGGCAGCAGCGGCAACGGCTCGTGTGAGGCGAGGTTGGTGCCTCGCACCGCTTCCACGCGAGTGCGAACCACGAGTCCCGGACCCAGCTCGGCTTCGAGCAGCGCCTCCCCACCCAGCATCTCGGCTTCCGCCTGACCGTACTGATAGACGCGGAGCGAATCGATGAACACCACGGTCGGCGTGATGTAGATGTAGTCGGACAAACGGTTGTGGTACGCGGCCAACTCCACCCGTGCCCGGCGGCCACTCCAGCGGATGCCGAGGTCTACGCCGCGGCTCGCCTCGGGCTTCAGCGTCGAATCGCCCAGCTCGTAGCGCGCCTCGCCGATGTGCGGCCCGTTTGCGAACAGCTCGAACAACGTCGGCGCACGCCAGGCCCGGCCCACGTTCAAGCTGAGCGACAGTCCTCCGCCCGGCTTGGGCGTAAACACCACACCCGCGTTTCCGGACCACGCCTGGGAGTTGCGGTCCTGCGCCGCGACGCCGAGCGAGTCATCGCGATCGGCGTGGAGCCGCCGCGCGTCCGCGCGCAGGCCGGCCAGCAGTGTCCAACGGCCCGATCCCGGGCTCCATTGCTCGAACGCGAACGCAGCACCCGAGACGGTGCTCGCGTCGGGCACGATAGGCTCGCGGCCGCTGGCGTCATTGCTCTGGCCGACGGTCGTGATCCCGAACGTTGTGCCGCCGTGATGCAAGAGCAGATCGAGTGAACCGGTCTGCAGCTGCAGATTGAACTGCTCGGACTCCGTGCCGGTCGTGTCGTCCGCAACTTCGATCAGGGAGTGGCGTTGCGCCTGCGCCTTGGCTTCCAGCCGCCAATTTCCCAGCGGCCGTTGGCCGGTGATCTGAATCCGCTCGTCTCCCGCCTTTCGCTCGGGGCCACCTTCTTCCCCGGGCGGCGCGTTTGCTTCGAGCAGCTTGAACTCGCCGCCGTAGTGCACCACGCGGACGCTGATGCTGCTGCCTGAAGGCCAGCGCCAGCCGGCTGCCCCCTCGCCGTTGAACGCCCCAAACCCCGTGTTATCCAGCTCTCCGGCCGGTGTGTGGAGGTTACCTGATCCTCGTCCGATCGCGTTGACCCGCCACCCGAAGTCGCCGCGCGCCCCCTCGACGCGCGCCCCGGCGCCAACCTCGATGTTGTTGCTCGCCGCGGAGAGCGTGAACCCGGTGTGCATGAACCCTGGCCCGCCCGCAGCATCGGGCAGTTCGTCCGGGATCACGTTGATGACCCCACCCAGCGCATCGGAGCCGTACAGCACGCTCGCCGGTCCGCGAATCAGCTCCACGCGACGGACGAACGCCGTTTCGACCGAAGGACCGTCCTCATCACTCCACGAATAATCTTCGAGCCGGCTCCCGTTTTCGAGCACGAGGACACGGGGGCCGGAGAATCCACGAATCACCGGTTTCCCGATCTGCGAGCCGGTGGTGATCGCCCGCACGCCGGGAAGGGCTTCGACGACATGGGCCAGGGAAACGCTCTGCGCCTGTCGCAGCTCATCTCCCGCGAGCGCGGTAGCGGGCAGCGGTGAGCTCCCGGACGCGAGCGGCTGTCGCGTCGCGGTCACGGTCACAGGCTCGAGGTTGAACGCACTCGGCGTGAGGATGATCTCGAGTGCGCCGTGCCCAGCGCCAACCGCGATCTCCCGCACCGCCGGCGCGAAGCCGTGGCGCCGAACGGCCAGGGTGTACCGCCCTGGAGCGAGCGCGATTCGGAAGGCACCGTCGGCCCCTGCCGTGACGCTCTTCCCCAGCTGCGTGATCTCCACGATGGCCTGCGGGACGGGTTGGCCCGCGTTGTCAACGACGCGGCCGGTCACCGTATCCGCCGGCAACATGAGAACGGCCAAAAGGAGCGTGAGCATGGCCTAAATTTTATTGCAGACTAGGCGCCAGAGATAGCCTCGATTGGGTCGAGTCTGGCCGCGCGGCGGGCAGGATACCAGCCGAATAACAGACCGACAATCAGCGCGAAAATAACCGCGAGGACGACGCCTGGAACGCTGACCGGAATCACGAACGGCTTGCCGAACTGTTTTCCGATCAGCTCCGTGATCACCGTCAGGCCGGCGCCCCCCGCGATGCCCACCACGGCGCCGAGAAATGCCAGCGTCAACGATTCGGCAAGAAACAACCTGACGATCGCGCCATCATCGGCGCCCAAGGCCTTGCGGATGCCAATCTCGTGGACACGCTCGCGCACCGAGATGAGCAGCACGCTGAACAGCCCAATGCCGCCCACGATCAACGTCACACCGGCAATCGTGAACATCACCACATTCCAGCCGCCCAGGATGTTGTCGGCCATCGCGAGATTGGAAAGGACTTCGGCAGCCTGGTTGTCGATCGTGAAATCCTCGGTCCCGCCGTGGCGCTGCCGGACGAGCGCGGTGCCGCGCCGCAGCACGTCGCCAAATTCGGCGGACGGACTGGCGGTGACGAGCGCCTCATCCAGACGGCCTTCGCCCTTGGCGTAGCGCGTCATGTAGGTATAGGGGATGTAAATGCGCCGGCCTACGAAGCTGAAGTCGGCGGGAATGATGTCGAACTCGATCGGCGCCACGAGACCGATCACGGCGAAGCGCACACCGTCGATCGTGATGGTCTTACCGACCGGGTCCACATTCCCGAACAGGTTATGCGACATCTCCTCCCCGATCACCGCCACGCGCGCGCGATTGTCAACGTCGAGCGGCCGGATGCTGCGCCCCGCGACGATGCGCCAGTTGCGGAGCTCGAGATAGCCGGCATCGACGCCGTCGATGCGCACTCGCCGCCGATCGGCGGGCGCGTTCACGACCTGCTCGTCCCCCCAGTTGCGCCCCTGCACACTCGCCACGCCGGGAAGCCCGCGCAGTGCTTCGAGGTCCGTCATCCGCATCCCCGTGTGGCGCAATGCGGCCGCCCCCTTGGCGTCCGACCGCGGCCCCTGATCATTGATGAAGAAGCTGCGCGACAATCCCATGGCGATGAGGTCGTCGTACACCAGCGTCTTCATGGCGGCAGCCAGGGACGTCATCGACACGACGGATGCCGCTCCGAACACGATGCCCGACAGCGTCAGGAGCGAGCGCAACTTGTGCCCGCGGATCTCGCGCACTGCGTCACCGATCAGCTCGAGCCATTCACGCATAGCGCAGGGCCTCGACGGGCGCGAGCCGCGACGCGCGCACCGCAGGGAACACGCCGGCCACCACCCCTACGCTCACCGCGGTCGTCAGCGAAACGGTCGCGATGAAAGGGCTCACGACCGCCGGCATCTGCATGACGTGGGCGACGAGGCCCGTGAGGGCGGTCCCCAGGCCGAGTCCCAGCAGACCGCCGATCAGCGTGACGACCAGGACCTCGGCGAGCACGTGCGCGAAGATCCCGCCTGCCGTCGCGCCGAGGGCCATGCGGGTGCCGAATTCGCGCACGCGCTCGACCACCGAAGCGAGCAGGATGTTCGCGATCACGATGCCGCCGGTCACGAGGGAGACGACCCCGACGACCAGGAAGATGAAGTTGAAGAGCAAGAGAAACTGGCCGGCTTGCTGCCCGGCGCCCTGGCCGGACGACCGGATGTCGAAGTCCTCGACGCCGTGCCGTGCAAACAACAGGCTGCGTACTTGCTCCTGCGCGCCCGGGGCGCCGACGGCGGGGCGCGCCTTGAGAGTCAGGAAGTCGAGGTGGTCGCTGGCGCTGTACTGCGTGATCGCGGTCGAGATCGGGATGTAGGCGCGCTCGTTGCGGTACTCGAGCGCGTTGTTTTCCCAGGCGGCGAAGTAAAACTCCTCGCGCTCGAGCACGCCGACGACCCGATAGCTCTTCTCCCCGATGCTCACGATCTGGCCAAGGGCTGCCGTGGCACGGCCGAACAACGAATCGGCGTACTTCCACCCCAACACCGCGACGCGGGCCTGGCGCTGCACGTCGAGATCACTGAGGTAGCGCCCGACGAGGGGCTTGATGTCGTTGATGACCATGTACGCCGGAACCGTCCCGATGACCTGACCCGTGAAGCTGGTATTGCCGGCCCGATAGGAGAGCTGCTGCGCCCATCCGGGGCTGACGGCGACGAGCGCGCTGGCGCGGTCGCGGAGATACTGTGCATCCCGGAAGGTGAGACGCTTGGAGGCCAGCTCGCGCGCGCCGGGATGGGCGGACGACTCGCGATCGGATACGATGATCGTGCCGCGGCCCCCGACTTCGCTGAGAAACTGCTCGGTGAGTGCCGTCTGGCCGCCGAACAGCGCCAGCACGGTGACGATGCTGGCCGTCCCCAGGATCAGGCCGAGCAGTGACAACAGCGTCTGACCCCAGTGGCGGCGCGCTTCGTCGAGTCCGGTGAGCAGCGACTCGATGAGGTTCACACCACGCGTCCATCGCTCATCTGAATCACGCGCTGCGCGCGCGCCGCGACGCCCGGATCGTGCGTCACCAGCACGATGGTATGCCCCGCCCCATGCAGCTCGGCGAAAGTCTTCAGCACCTCACTGCCCGCCTGGGAATCGAGATTCCCGGTCGGCTCGTCGGCCATGAGGATCGCGGGCTCGCCGATCAGCGCGCGCGCAATGGCGACGCGCTGGCGCTCGCCGCCCGACAGCTCATCCGGTCGGTGGCCGACGCGGTGCGACAACCCGAGCCGCTCGAGCAGCTTGAGCGCGCGGGTGCGACGCTCCCCACGCGTCACCCCGCCACGGTACTTGAGCGGCAACGCGACATTTTCCTCGACCGTGAGCCGCGGCATCAAGTTGAACGTTTGAAAGACGAAGCCGACTTTGCGATTGCGGACCTGGGCCAGCCGTTTGCCCGACAGGGCGCCGACGTCTTCACCGTCGAGCCGATACGTCCCAGAGGTTGGAGAGTCGAGGCAGCCGAGGATGTGCATCAACGTGCTCTTGCCGGAACCCGACGGTCCCGTAATGGCGACGTACTCCCCCGCCGAGATCCGCGCGTCGACTCCGCGCAACGCGAGAACGTCCACCTGTCCCAGGCGGTAGGTCTTCTCCAGACCCTCTGCGACGATCAACATGATCTGTGTGATCTGCGGCTCAGCGTCGCCGCGCCGGATTCCGGGCCCGCTCCAGGGCAGCCACGGGATCCTCGAGCGCAATCGAATCGCCGGCGGCGAGACCATTGACGACCTCGACGTAGAACAGATCGGACAGACCCAGCGTCACCGGCACGGGCTGCGGGCCGCTGCCGCCAAGCTTGTACACGACCGGCTTCCCTTCCTTTAATAGGACAGCCTCGACGGGCACCCGCACCGTTCCGGAGCGAACCGGGCCTGAGATGCGCACATTCGCCGTCATCCCGGGCCGCAGGATACCCGCGCCGCCGGTTACGACGACCTCGACGTCGAACACCCGCACGCGGTCCTGGAGTCGCGCCGCGGGAGGCACGAGGCGCACGACACCTTGCGCCGTGTCCCCGGGGAACGCGTCGACCGTGAGCGCGACATGGTCGCCTTTCTTCACTTTGCCGATGTCCACTTCGTTGATCGCGGCTTTCACGAGCAGGGTCGAGAGGTCGGCCATCGTGAAGAGCTCGGTCCCACCACCGAACGCACTGGTCCCGCCCACGACGGTCTCGCCTGCTTCGACGCCGCGGCCGATGATCACGCCGGCGGCGGGCGCGGTGATGCGTGCCCACTGCACCGTCGAACCCGTGGAATCGCCCGCCGTGACGCCGGACCGTTCCACGAGCTGCAGCTGGTCCTGGGCGGTGCGCCACTGATTCTGCGCCTGATCGTAGGTCACACGACGCAGATCGAGATCGGCCTGGGTAATCCCGCCGATCGCCGACAACTGCTGCGCGCGATCGTAATCGCGTTTCGCGTTATCCCGCGCGATGCGCGCGGTCGCGATCTCACTGCGCAGCTGCGCGAGGCTGTTCGCCTGCGCCATGTCGGGCACGATGCGCGCCAGCACCTGTCCCGTCCGGACGCGATCGCCTTCGCGCACGTAGAGCTGCTGCACCACGCCGGAAATGGGCGATTTGACGACGATGCTGCGCTCGGGAGATACGACGCCGGTCTCTTCGACGATCACGCGAATCTCGCCGCGATCGACCACGCCGACCTTGTACGGCCGGCTCGAGCCGTCATTGGCGTCTGCTTTGCTGCAGGCGATCAGGGGAAGACAGGCGAGGGCGGACAGGACCAGCCTTGGCTTCATGGGAACTCCGATGTTACGCCAGTGTTGTGGGGCACGGCATGCTGTGCCCCTACGACGGGGGCTGGCCGGGCACGGTTTCACGGTGAAATTACTGCCCCCATGACCAGTTGGCTCGGCGATTGGGCGAACCTGTTGCTGCGGTGGGCGCACTTCATCGCGGGCATCGCCTGGATCGGCAGCTCCTTCTATTTCATCTGGCTGGACCGCGCTCTCACCAAACCCGAACACCCGAAGCCAGGAGTCGAGGGCGACCTGTGGATGGTCCACAGCGGTGGCTTCTATCAGGTCGAGAAGCGCCGTCCGGGACCGGGCGAAGTGCCGTCGGTGCTGCACTGGTTCAAATGGGAAGCGATGTTGACGTGGATCACCGGGATCGCCTTGCTCATCCTCGTCTTTTATCTGGGCAGTGCCTACTTACTCGATCCCAACGTTTCCCGGATCGGCCGGGGCGCCGCGACCGCCCTGGGAATCGGCGTCATTGTACTCGGATGGCCGATCTACGACGGGCTGTGGCGTTCCCCGCTGACTCGGCGTCCACGGGTCGCGTCCGCGATCTCACTCGGCCTCCTCACCGCGGTCACCGTCGTGATGTGCCAACTTCTCTCCGGTCGCGCCGCGTTCATGCACATCGGGGCGCTGTTAGGCACGATCATGGTCGCGAATGTGTGGGAGCGAATTCTCCCTGCCCAGCAACAGATGCTGGACGCGACCCGGGCAGGCCTGCCCGCCGATTTCACCCTCGGTGAGCGTGCGAAGCAGCGGTCCGTCCACAACAGCTACATCACCTTCCCGCTGCTGTTCATCATGTTGTCAAATCACTATCCGGCGACCTACGCGAGTCCCGTCAACTGGCTCGTGCTGCTCTTGCTGTTCGTAGCGGGAGCGGCGGTTCGACATGCGATGATCGGGCGCGGCAGGTCGGCGCGCTGGGCGCTCGTGCCCGCGGCGCTCACGCTCGCCGCGGCGATGTTCCTTTCGACACCCAGGGGCGCTGCCGCGCCGACCGGTGCGTCGGCCAACTCAGCGCCGTCATTCGCCGCGGTGCGGCTCGTGATCGTGCAGCGCTGCCAGCCGTGTCATTCCCAGTATCAGACCGATCGGACGATGGGTCCGGCGCCCGCCGGCGTCACGTTCGACACACCGGAGAGCATCGCGCGGCTCGCCGAGCGCATTCGCGTTCGCGCGGTCGAGACCAGGACCATGCCGCTCGCGAACAAGACCGGCATGACCGACGACGAGCGCGCGCTGCTCGGCCGCTGGATCGCATCCGGTGCTCCGCTCCGCTGATTAGCGACGCGTCAAATCAGCCGTAGGCAGGAAGCGTGGCGCTCGCCGCGGCTTGGCAGCCTGCTCGTAGGCGTATGCCAGCTTGATCAGCGTCGCCTCGGTCCAGGGCTTCGCGATGAACGACATTCCGACCGGTAGCCCGAAGGAATAGCCAACCGGCACCGTGATGGTGGGATAGCCAGCCACCGCGGCGATGCTCGAATTGCCGCCCGCCCCGGAGCAATCGCCATTGATCAGATCGATCAACCACGCCGGTCCGCCGGTGGGCGCCACGAGAGCGTCGAGCTTGTCTTTCGCGAACGCCACGTCCGCGCCTTCCGCGCGCGATAACCGGCGGCAGTGCGCGAGCGCCTCGACGTAGGCATCGTCGGTGAGAGGACCTTTCTCCTGCGCCTGGATGAAGGTCTCCTGGCCGAAGTACGGCATCTCCGTGTCTTTGTGCGCGTCGTTGAACGCGATCACGTCGGCCAGTGTCTTCACCCCACTCGCTGCGCCGAGTCCCGCGAGATACGCGTTCAAATCGGCCTTGAGCTCGTACAACAGAACGGTGAATTCCTGGTCGCCGTACTCGCGCATGTGAGGAATCTCCACCGGGTCGACCAGGACTGCTCCCTGCGCTTTCAGCACGTCGAGCGCTGCGTTCACCAGGCGGTCGCCTTCCGGTGAGCCGAACGCGGCCCGCACGACTCCGATGCGCGCGCCCTTCAGGCCGTTGGGATCGAGTGCCTTGGTGTAATCGGGAGCTGTCGGAGGCGCGACAGCGGTCGCGGGATCGCCGGGGTCCGCGCCGGCGAGCGCGCCGAGCAGGATCGCGGCGTCGGTGACCGTCCGGCACATCGGGCCCGCCGTGTCCTGGCTGTGCGCGATCGGGATGACGCCAGAGCGGCTGACGAGTCCGACCGTGGGCTTCAGCCCCACGAGTGAGTTAGCGCCCGACGGGCAGACAATGGAGCCGTCGGTCTCCGTACCGACGCCCACTGCTGCGAAACTCGCTGCGATCGCAGCGCCGGTGCCCGAACTGGAGCCGCACGGGTTGCGATCAAGCGCGTACGGGTTTCGGCACTGGCCGCCGCGGCCGCTCCAGCCCGATATCGAGTGATTGGAGCGGATGTTCGCCCACTCGGAGAGATTCGTCTTGCCGAGGATCACGGCCCCACCAGCGCGCAGCCGGGCCACGAGCGGCGCGTCGCGCGGCGCGGTAACACCCGCGAGCGCGAGCGAACCGGCGGTCGTCATCATCCGGTCGACGGTCGAGATATTGTCCTTCACGAGCACCGGGATCCCGTGCAGCGGCCCGCGCACCCGGCCTGCTTTGCGCTCCGCGTCGAGCCGGTCGGCGATGGCGAGCGCATCCGGATTCGTTTCGAGGATCGAGCGGAGCTTGGGATCGACGTCGGCGATGCGCGCCAGGTAGGCTGCGCAGATCGAATGCGACGTGCGCGCGCCGCTGCGCATGGCGTCTTGCAGCTGGGCAACAGTCGCTTCCTCGAGCTCGAAATCGGTATGGCGAGGTAGGGGCGCAGCATGCTGCGCCCCTCCTGATCGGATCAAGACCGATCCGGTTACGGCCGTTGCACCATAATGAAGGAAGGAACGGCGGCTGAGGTGATCCGACATGCGAGGCTCCGGTTAGGATGTGATTCTGCCCACGGTTTCAGCGGGCACCTTGCGGTAAGCTGCGCCGCATGAATCTTGTGGCAGCCGTGAAAGGGACGCGAGCCCTGAGTTTCCTGCGCTTTTTCGGCTTCACCAGCATCCGCACCAAGATGCTGATGTTCGCCGTCGTCGCGACGTTGTTACCATCGCTGACGACCGTGTGGATTTCCTACATCGAAAACAAGCGCGCGCTCCAGGCCAAAGCCTCCGAGGAATTGCTGGGCGTCAGCGCGCAGGCACTGCGCGAAGTCGACCTCTGGAGCAAAGAGCGGCGCTACGATTTGCGCGTGTTCTCGAGCTCGTATGAAGTCACGGAGAACCTGGAGCGCATTCCGCTGGCGAACGGCGAGGCCGTCCATTCCGGGATTTACTACAAGCGGCTCACCGATTACCTCAATTCGGTGCGCGACCGGTTCCCTGACTACTCAGAGCTCCTGGTCCTCGATCAACACGGCCACCTGGTGGCGACGAGCGCGCCCCGCGCCCGCCCGGTCCCGCTGCCGCCCGACTGGGCCACCGACCTCGTCAAGAACGACTGGGCCCTTGGCGCGCCGTACTGGGATTCGACAGGCACGCATCCGGAGATGCTGGTGTCCGTCCCGATCGAGTCGGCGCGGCGCGGCGGCCGGGGCGCGGGCGGCGTACATCTGCTCGGCGCCCTGGCTGCGCGCGTGAACCTGCTCGCTGTGGCCGACACGCTGCGCCACTTTGCGCCGGGCGACTCTGGACAGATCTACCTCATGACCCGCACCGGCCGGCTCATCGTCAGCTCGCGCGGCAGCTCGCGGGAGTTGATGCGGCAAGGGTTCTCGCGCGAGAATGCGAACTGGCTTCTGGCCCGGGAAGGGCGCGCGATCCAATTCGGCAGCTTCACGGGCGACCGCGTCGTGGGCAGCGTGCGCGTCGTGCCCGCGCTGAACTGGGTGGTCGTGGCGGAAATCCCCGCGACGGAAGCGTTCCAGCAGGTGGCCAGGCTGCGCAACGTCACGCTGGGAATCGTGACGCTGCTGCTGGCGGTCCTCGGCGCGCTCGCGTATCTGCTGAGCCTGCTGATTGTGCGGCCCGTCAACCAGCTCGCGCAGGCCGCGGGCCGAGTCGCGAAAGGTGATCTCGACGTCGGGCTGCCCGTCACGACGGGCGGCGAAGTCGGCTATCTGACCGAGGTTTTCAACGACATGGTCGCGCGGCTGCGCGAGACCCGCACCGAGCTCGAGCGCCTCTCGGTGACCGACGCCTTGACGGGCTTGTACAACCGGCTGCGGATGATGGAAGTCGTCGACAACGAAGTGCGCCGGTCGCGGCGGCTGCATCACCGCTTCTCGGTCGTCATGGCCGACCTGGACCTGTTCAAGCAGTACAACGACGATTTCGGCCACCCGGCCGGGGACGTCGCGCTGAAGCGCGTGGCGACGATCATGCGGGAAGCGAGCCGGGACGTGGACTTCGTGGCGCGCTACGGCGGCGAAGAGTTTCTCATCATGATGCCGGAAACGGAAATCGATGGTGCAGCCCAGTTTGCCGAGCGGATCCGCAAGAAAATCGCGAGCGAGCGGTTACCCGAGGGCAAGATCACGTTGAGTCTGGGCGTGTCCGCGTTTCCGATGCACGGCGATACCCCCGACCAGCTCATCGCGGAGGCGGACGCCGCGCTCTACCTCGCAAAACGGGGTGGCGGCAATCGCGTCGTCGCCGCGACGCGCCCGAAGGTGTCGGCGCGCTAGGATCCCGGGTTACTGCCGCCGGTCAATCAGGGTCTGATGGATCCAGCCGGGCCGGTTGGAATCGTCTTTGATGCGCACCCACTGCTCCACATAGGAATACGCGACGATCGGGACCCCGGTCTCCAGGGTGAACAGCACCTTGAACCCGGACCCAGGCCCGTCCCGCACGTTCGCACGCCCTGTCGTTTGCAGCCGCAGCGGGAGCGCGAACGGCACCTCGCCCTTGCGCGTGGTTTGCCGGTCGTCGCCGCCCACACGCCCCTGCCCTGCCGCCGCCGCATTCTTCGCTTCGGTCGCGAGGTACAATGCCCCGGCGTAGTTCTGCTGATCGAATTCCGTGGTGGCGAGCTGCAGCAGTCGACTGCCCTGCGCGTACTCCGGCGAGGCTGGTGCGTTGGTGCCGTTTGCGCTGCGCAACGCCTGCAAGGCAATCTCGGCTTCGGCCATTCCCGATGCCGCTTCCGCTCGTGTCGCGAGTGATTGCAGTTTCGCCATCGCGCGCACGACTTCGCGGCGGGCATCGTCGAGCCGGCCCTGCAGCTCGTCCACCTGCGCCTCCTGCTCGAGCACTTTCAGCGCGAGCCGCGCCGCCCGCTGCTCCAGCGCCGTATCGCGCACCACCACAGGCTGGCGCTGCGACACGCGCATGCTGTCGCGCGGGGAGCGCACCGGCGGCGTGTTTCCCGGAGGGTGTGGCTTGCAGGCCACAGCCAGTAACGCGGCGAGCAGAAGGCGCGGGCGGGGGCGCATGGGCGAGTAACTTGCATCCGGATGTGCGTTCGTTCAACCGCGCGCGGCCATTGACATCATTCTGCCCTCTGATGATGCTTCGGGCGAGCGAAGGGGCCACGACTGATCGAGGACCTGGGGCTGCCCGCCTGCGGTCCTCGTGTCGTTTCTGGTTCGAGCCCCAGTCCCGCCGTTCAACCGCATAGCCAGGAGCAACGAACAGATGGCACGCATCACCGGTACCGTAAAATGGTTCAACGACGCCAAGGGCTTTGGGTTCATCACGCCCGAAGACGGCGGCAAGGATTGCTTCGTGCACCACACCGCGATTCAGGGAGACGGATTCAAGTCGCTGAGCGAAGGCCAGCGCGTGGAGTTCGAGATCGTGCAGGGCCAGAAGGGCCCAGCGGCGCAGAACGTCGTGAAGCTCTAGACCACCACGGCACCCACGGCACCCACGGCACCTGAAGCGGCACGGCGCCACCCCCATTCCCGGGGGCGGGCGCCCGTGTTGTTTTTCAGGCCGCCTCGCCGTCGGGCGTCTGATCCTCCTCGGGACCGCCGAGCATCGGCGGATGCTCGTAGACCACCGGCGGCGAACAGGTGCAGGGCGAGGTGTGGGGCATGGCAAACTGGGCGCTGAAGCGCGGCGGCCGGTACTCGATGGTCGCAACGTCCTGGATGATGCCCCCGCAGAAATGACAGTGGATCTGGGTCACGGTGCCACCCTCCGCCCGGGCGCGGGAGTGCTCGTACCATTCACTTTGGCCTCCGAATAGGCAAGCGGAACCTTGAAACCCGCCTTGACTAATACCTCCGGAGTTGGCCAACCTAGTTGCACCCCGCATCGTACTCTCGTCCCCGACTGAGGGCCGTCAGTACCAATGACTAAGAAAATCCAGATTCTGGTAATCGAAGACAATCGCCTGCTGCGTGATGGTCTGGCGGCGTTGCTGGACTCACAGAGCGAATTCAAGGTCGTGGCGTCCGCCGAGGGCGGAACGGCCGCGCTCCAGCGGCTGCAGGAGACGAAGCCGCATGTCGTGCTGGTCGATGCCGCCCTCGGGCGAAATCGGAGCCAGCGATTGGTCGAGAGCATCAAGGAGGCCGCGCCGCATGCGCGCATCATCATGATGGACATGCAGCCCGAGGAGGAGGATGTCATCGATTTCATCAAGCGTGGCGCCAACGGCTTCATCGCCAAGGAGGCTGCGCTCGAGGATATCGTCACGACCATCCGGCAAGTCGCCCACGGCGGCGACGTCGTCCCCCCGGCGCTGACGGGGACCCTGCTCTCTCACATCGCCAAGCAGGCGTCGGTGCTGCGCAACACGCCGATGATGGCGTCGGTGCGGATGACGCGGCGCGAGCAGCAGATCACCGACCTCATCGGCGAGGGGCTCAGCAACAAGGAAATCGCACAGCGGCTCAACATCGCGACGTACACGGTGAAGAGTCACGTGCACAACATCCTCGAGAAGCTTGCGCTGCACAGTCGCCTGCAGATCGCGGCGCACGCGCACAAGAAGACCCCGCCGAAAGGCGACCGCCGCAAGTTCGTCCGCTAGCGTACCGTCAGTGCGAGAAATCCACCTTGGGGGCCTCCGCAGCGGCGGGCGTTTGTAGCTCAAAATAGACGCGTGGTTTTTTCCCGAGGACCTTCGCCGTCAGCACCTGGGGGAAGCGCCGAATGTACGCGTTGTAGACATTCACACTCTCGTTGTAGTCCTGACGCGCGACGGCGACGCGATTCTCGGTGCCCTCGAGCTGATCCTGCAAGGCACGGAAGTTCTCGTTGGACTTGAGCTGCGGATAATTCTCGGCGATGGCAAGCAACCGGCCGAGCGGCGCGGTGAGCGCCGCGTTGGCCGCTGCCATCTGTTGCAGATCGCCGCTCTGCACCGCCCCCGCCAGCTTGGAACGGGCCTCCGCAACCTGGATGAAAATCGTCTGCTCCTGCTTGGCGTATCCCTTCACCGTCTCGACCAGATTGGGAATCAGGTCGGCACGCCGCTGGAGCTGCACTTTGATCTGCGCTTCGGCGGCGTTCACTTTCTCGTCCATCGTCTGAATCGTGTTGTACCCGCACCCGGCGGCGAGGCTGAGCGCGAGCGGAAGGGCAAGAGCGGCCCCGAATCGATGCGCGTTCACGAAGGGTTCCTTTCCATACGGTTCACGTACTCCGCCGTGCGCGTCACCGCGTCGAGATACGCGGCCGGCTCGGTCAGTCCACCGGAGGCGAATCCTATCAGCAGAGCGGCGTCGCGCACCAGAGCCGCGGAGTCGGCGGGCGGCGTGCGGCCGGCGAGCCGCAGCACCGCGCGCAGCATCGTCAAGAAACCGGCCCGCGTGCCGCGCACGACGTCGGCCAGGCGTTTGGGGCGATTCCAGTCGACGACGTACGCCTGCCGCAGGTGCACCAGCTTCCCCATCAGCTCATGCTCGAGCTGCCGGCGTGCGTGCTCGCGGCGCACCTGGATGCCCGCCCAGGGATCCTTGCCGGCGAGGACCCGGTGCGCGGCGCGGATGTCGTCGTATTCGATCGCGAACGCGTCTGCCGACTGCCGCCATTCCCGCTCGAGCATGATAATCGGCGGCGGATGGCCCGCGGCCGTCCAATCCTTCATCACCCCCGACAGCGGGCCGAGGAAATCGCCGTCGTCCTTGACGATCAACAACGTATTCAGCGCCGCGGGATTCGCGTCCGAATACGTTGTTGATCGTCAAG
>Ga0193723_1000482_pt1 | contig 15795 bp, 16 predicted proteins | sample H2m2metaG_FD_143042 | JGI IMG/M metagenome (GOLD analysis project Ga0193723, IMG submission 143042) | Soil microbial communities from a riparian zone of the East river system, Colorado, United States - H2m2 | ecosystem: Environmental > Terrestrial > Soil > Riparian zone | place: USA: East River...
CCCAACGTGTACGTCGATCTGTCGGGCAGCGGCGTGGACGGCGGCATGCTCGAGGCCTGCATCGCAAGCGTCGGCGTGAATCGCCTGCTCTGGGGCAGCGACATCACGATGGACACGGGTTGGGCCAAGCTCCGCTACCTCGAGGCGCTCCTCTCCAAGGACGACATAGCCCTCGTGCGCTGGAAAAATGCCGCGCGCATTTTCCCGCCGGGCGCGTTCCCGGCCGATTGATGCGGATCGACTGCAACGCTTTTCTTGGCGCCTATCCGTGGCGCAAGATCCCCGGCACGTCACCGGACGCGCTGCTGCAGGCGCTCCAGCGCACGAAGATCGATGCCGCCTGGATCACGCACCTCCCGAGCCTGTTCTGGCGCGATCCCACCGAAGGCAACGCGTGGTTGTACGAAACCGCACGGAAGGAGAAGCGCTTCAGGCCGGTCCCGACCGTACATCCCGGCCTGGCCGAGTGGGAGCAGGTGATCGCCGACGCGGCCAACGCCCGAGCGCCGGCGGTTCGCTGTGATCCGTTGTATCTGGGACTCGACCCCACGGGCGGCGAGATGCGGGTTCTGACCGCCGCGTGTGGCGCGGCCCGCATGCCGCTCATGTTTGCCGTACGGCTCGAGGATAGCCGGCAACGGCACCCCAACGATCACGTTCCGGAGCTGCCGGCGGCTGCGGTGCGGGCGCTGATTCGCAGTGATGCCGACGTGCGACTCCTGATCACGCACGCCGATCGTGCCTTCATCGAGGAAGTTCACTTCGGCTCCACGCCGGAAGAGTCGCGCCGCATCTGGTGGGACATCTGCTGGATCTGGGGCCCCCCCGAGGACCATCTCGCCACGCTGCTCGACACCATCGGCCCCGAGCGGTTCGTCTTTGGGACGGGGCAACCACTGCGGCTGCCGGAGACGAGCGTCGCGAAACTCGACCTGCTCGATCTCTCAGCGGAGCACCGCGGCGCGATCGAATCGGGCAACGTGAAGCACATCGCGGCGTGACCGTCCGAGAACGGTTGGAGTGGGGGCTGATTCCAGCCGTTCCCGTCCCATTCCGCGGTGTGATGATCGACGAACAGGCGCAGCGCGAGTACGCGCGGTGGATGGCGGCGCAGCCCGTCGCCGGTGTCGCGGTATGGGCGCACACGGGCCGCGGGCCGCTGCTCGCTACGCAGCAGCGTCGCGCCGTACTCGAGACGTGGCGCGCCGCGCTGCCGCAGAAGACAATCGTGGCGGGTACAAATTCTGCGGAGATGGCGCGCGATGCCAAGAACGGTGGCGCCGACGCGCTGCTTGCATTCCCGCGTCGCCACGACGCGGCCGCCTACCACGAAGCGCTGGGCCGCGAGCTCCCGGTCATTGCGTTCTACCTGTACGAAGCGGCCGGCGGCGTGGACTACGACGATGACACCCTCCACGCGATCCTCTCCGTTCCGGCGGTCGTGGGCATCAAGGTCGCGACGCTCGACTCGATCATGACGTTCCAGCGGATCGCGGCGGTGATGTGCGATCATCCCGACAAGCTCCTGATCACCGGTGAAGACCGGTTCCTCGGCTACTCGCTGATGCTTGGCGCGCGTGCGGCGTTGATCGGCATGGGCTCGGCGCTCACGGACATACAGGCAGATCTGCTTCGTGCACGTGCGAGTGGGGACGACCAGGCCTTTTTGCGCCTGTCGACGCAGGTAGACGCCTTTGGTCAAGCGACGTTCACCGATCCCATGGACGGCTACATTCGGCGGATGCTCTGGGCCCTCGCCGCCGAGGGAGTGATCCCGGACGACGCATGCGACGATCCGTGGGGTCCGCAGTTGCCGGCGGCACAGCGCGAGGCAGTCCGGCGCGCGGTGCGTGAGGCGCGCGTACGGTAGGCCGGCGGTCATTTCTCAAAACCAGCGCCGCGGCGGCGCTCGGGGGAGTCCTGATGCCCCAAGGGAAGCAACAGCACGTCGTCGTGGTCGGAGGCGGCGCGTTCGGTGGCTGGACCGCGCTGTTCCTACGTCGTCAGGGTGCCCGCGTGACGCTGGTCGATGCGTGGGGCCCCGGCAATTCGCGCGCGAGCTCCGGTGGGGAGACGCGCGTGATTCGCGCGACGTACGGCCCGCGCGCGCTCTACACGCGCATGGCGGCACGCGCGCTGACGCTCTGGAAGGAGCATCAGACGCGCTGGCACCGGCAGCTGTACCACGGCATCGGTGTGCTCTGGTTGGTCGAGAGCGACGAGCCATACGAAAAGGCGGCCCTGCCGATCCTGCGCGACGCGCGCGTCGCGTTCGAGGAGCTGCCAGGCGCCGAGGTTGCGCGGCGCTTTCCCCAGATCAACTGTCAGCAGGTGCGCTTGGCAATTCTGGAGAAAGACGGCGGCTATCTCACCGCGCGGCGCGCGTGCGCCGCGGTGCTCGAAGGATTCCTCGCCGAGGGCGGCGAATACCGGGAGCTCGCCGTTCAGGCGCCAGTCCAACCGCAGGGCGGCGAGCTCGCATCGGTGATGTTGTCTGACGGCAGTCGGCTGACGGCAGATCGCTTTGTATTTGCCTGCGGCCCCTGGCTGGGCGGGCTGTTTCCCGACGTTATCGGCGACCGTGTGCGGCCGACACGGCAGGAGGTTTTCTTCTTTGGCACGCCCGCCGGCGATCGGCGCTTCACGGAGGAAGCACTGCCCGTCTGGGCGGATCATGCCACGCGCTTCATGTACGGCATTCCCGGCAACGAGTGGCGCGGCTTCAAAGTGGCCGACGATACCAGAGGACCCGTCATCGATCCGACGACCGAGTCCCGAGTCCCGAGTCCCGAAGCTCTGCAAATCGCCCGCGATTACCTTGCCTATCGCTTCCCGGGTCTGAAAGGCGCGCCGCTGCTCGAGTCGCGTGTCTGCCAGTACGAGCAGTCTCCCGACGAGCATTTCATCATCGATCGGCACCCGCAGGCGGCGAACGCGTGGATCGTCGGTGGCGGATCGGGGCACGGGTTCAAACACGGCCCCGCGGTTGGAGAGCTGGTTGCCGGGCTTGTGCTCGGCGGGCAGGCGCCTGATGAGCAATTCCGGCTCGCTCGCTTCGCTCACTAGAGACTTCGAGCGGTTCAAGCGGGCGCTGCCGCGCGATTTCCCCTCGCACGTGCGCGACACCTACCGCATCAACCTCGCCGCGCGCTACCTCGGCATGCCGCTGCCGCATCCCATCGGCAAGGGCTCCGGCCAGCTGTCGCTCAACGGCGGCCAGCTCGAGACCGACGCCGAGGCCGGGCTCGCGTTCGCGGTGTTGAAGACCGTGATCGCGCAGGACGCCGCCGGTGCGCAATCGATGGCCGCGTGGGCGATTCATGAATCGAAAATGAAAGTCGAGCGTCGCGGCGCGGGCTGGACGGTCACGTGGAAGGGGAGGGGATGGGATCGCTCGTTCGACGAGTATCTCGCGCTGGTGCGGACGGGCTGGGATCTCACCCGCGATGGTCGGTTGTTGACGGTGCCGTCGGTAAAGTACCATCTGCCGCGGGTGGATGAACCGTTTCGCGATGCCGAATACGCCGTTACCACCGCTGCACTGGCGAAGGCCTGGGGCGAGGCTCCGTTGCTGCTCGAGAAAGACTTTTCGCCCACGCTCGCCGGGGATCAGCTCTCGGATGAGAAGGCGCAGATCCTGCGCTGGCTGCGCGAGGTGCCGCAGCGCATTCGCGCGCACGGCGACGTGCGGCTGTCCATGAAACTGATGAACGCGCGGTTCGATGATGACTTTCAACTCGAGATGATGGAGGCCGCGAGCGGCGCCGACGCGCTAGTGGTGTTCAACCGACTGTTCGATCCGAAGCTCGGAGTCGCGTATGGAGGGCCCGAGTTGAGCGATCGCAATCTCCGCGTGTTAGACCGCCTATCCGCCCATCGGCCCATCGGCCCGTCGCTGTGCGGCACCGGCAACATCCACTCGGGCCGCATGCTTGTGGAGTACGCGTTGCGCGGCTGTTCGTCCGTCCAGCTGCACACCTTCTTCCAGCTCCCGCTCGAGGAGTATCCTGCGACTGACGGCTCGCGCACGCAGCGCGCGCTCCACGCATTAGTCTTCGACCCGCGCGACGGATTGCTCGCCGTCATGCTCGAACGCGAAGCCGCGGGCACGCTCGCGCGCCGCGGCGGCGAGCTGCACTTCCTCGATCTCATGGGAGCGAACGGGTGAGCGAACGTCGTCGCCTTGGAGGACTCGCGTTTCTCGTGCTCGCCGGCGTGCTGGTCTGGGGCGGCACCGTCGCTTCCACCAGGGCGTGGGCGCGTTGGCCGGCCGTTGTCGTGTTGGGAGGCTTCGGGATTGTCGTCCTCCTGTCCGATCGGATGCGGTGGTTTCAAGAGCGCGATCGGATCGAGGGCGCATACCTCCTGATGATGATGCTCGGCCTCGCCATCGCCGCCGTGGCGTGGTTAGTCCCGTCGAGTGGGAGCAATGGACTCCTCGCGGTCGGCGGACTGCTCGTCAGCATTCCGCTGGGTCTCTGGATCCTGGCGCGGCGCCGCCTGGGTGACGATGACCCGAATCGCCCGCGCTGAGCTGTTTGAGCTGACGCTGCCGCTGCTCGAGCCGTTCGTGATTTCGGGCGGCACGATGACCGAGCGGCGCTCGCTCATCGTGGTGTTGCACGATGATGCCGGGCACGTCGGCTACGGCGAGTGCCCTCCGTTTGAGCTCCCGTTTTATTCGGAAGAAACCCTCGCCGGCGCGCGCGACATGATCGCGCGCGTCTTACTGCCGCGCGTGCTCGGACACGAGTTCGCAGGGCCCGAGGCTGTCGACGCGGTGCTGCGCGAAGGGGTACGCGGGAACTGGTTCGCGCGCGCGGGTGTGGAGACGGCGGCGTGGGATCTCGAGGCGAACGCGCGTGGCACCGGCCTCGCGACGCTCCTCGGCCAGCAGCTCGGCGTCGCACCCGGCGCAAGCGTCGCCTGCGGCATCGCGTTGGGCATTCCTCCTGACCGCGATCCCGCTGCGTTGACGCGGTCGGTGTACGATGCGGTGCGGCACGGATATGCACGCGTCAAGATCAAAGTCGCGCCGGGGTGGGATGTCGACGCGGTACGCGCGGCACGCCAAGGGCTCGAGGGAAGCGATCTCCCGCTCACGGTAGACGCGAACGGCGCCTACGAGTGGCCGCGCGACGAGGCGGCGCTCCGCGCGCTCGACGATGCCGGTCTGCTGTACATCGAGCAGCCGCTGCACCCCGACGAGCTGGTCGGGCACGCCCGGCTCGGCGCAACGCTGCGCACGCCGATCTGCCTCGACGAGACGCTGCGCGATGCGCGGGCGGCCCGCCAAATCATGGCGCTGAACGGCCCGAAGGTCTGGAACATCAAGGTCCACCGGGTCGGTGGGCTGAGCGAGGTCTGCCGGATCTACCGGCTGGCCGCCGAGTACGGGGCCAAGCTGTGGGCCGGCACCATGCCCGAGTCGGGGATCGGGTCCCAGGCCGCGCTTGCGGCAGCGGCTTTGCCCTTGTTCGTCTACCCGTCCGATCTCGAGCCGTCCGCCCGCTGGTTCGGCAGGAACGGTGACGTCATCAAGCTCACGATGGGCCGGGGCGGGCGTATGGCAGTGCCGCAGCAGTCGAGTGGCCGGCTCCTCGACCCCGGCCGATTTCGCCTCTTGACCACGTCTGTACTTTAGGGGCGCGAATGAACAAGCCAACTACGGAGTACTGGGCCGGTCATCTCTACCTGAGCCCGCGCCAGCGACCCAAGCCCGATCAACCGGTGCGTGACCTCTCCCCACGTGCCGCCCAACGATTCAAGACCGCCCGCGAGCAGCTCCGCGGTCTGCGCCACGTGACCGAGCAAGTCGTCTACCTCGGCACCACCTGGAAGTGGGTCTGGATGTACGAGGTGGGAGGCCGGAAGCTGGGCTACCTGCACCCCATGCAGACCGGTGTCAGCGGCACGTTCGTCCTGTCGGGACTCGAAGAGCAGGAAATCGGCGCGACCAACGGATTGCCGCGGGTCATCAAACAGGCGGTGCGCGACGGAACGATGTCCGACGGCGTGCGCCATTGCTGGATGGAATTCGACGATCTCGACGCCGTCACCGCGTTCGTCGATGTCGTCCGACTGAAATATCAGTTGTTGGCTCGTCCCGAATAGCCCTTGTGTTGAATTCCCCCGGGGCAATACATTCGGGGGCTAGCGGATCACCCCTAATTCTCCATTAGAGGCCATCTGCGTTCAGCTGCGGTCGTGGTGTTGATTCTCGCCCTCCCGCCTGTGGTGCTTAACGGCCAGCAGGCCCAATCGGCTTCTTCTCAGACTTCGCCATTTAAGGCTCCCATCATCAGCGACACCGGTGCGCTCAAGGGGCCACGGCAACCGATCTTTTTTCGACACGACATCCATGCCGGGCAGGATCAGATCCCCTGCATGTATTGCCACTACTCGGCTGCGGTGTCGAGCGAACCGGGGATTCCGTCGCTGCAGACCTGCATCGGCTGCCATCAGGTGATCGGCGGGTCCACCCCGACCCATCAGGCCGAGATCAAGAAAGTCCGCGACGCCTGGCGCGAGCGGAAGGCGCCGGAGTGGGTGCGCGTCCACGCGCTCCCAGGCTTCGTGCGCTTTCCGCACATGCGCCACATCAAGGGACTGAGCACGAGGCTGGGCGTCGAGGCTAACGAGACCTGCACGACGTGCCACGGCGACGTGAAACACACGACCCAGATCGAGCAGGTCTCGACCCTGCGTATGGGGTGGTGCGTGCGGTGCCACATCAAAAACGAGGTCACGCGCGACTGCAGCGTGTGCCATTACTGATATGACCGACTCGATCGATCGCAGACGCTTCCTGAAGGTCCTCGGCGTCACCGGCGCCGGCGCGGCCGCCGTCACGGCCTGCGGCATCGGGCCCGAGCCCACCGAGCGGCTCATTCCGTATCTGGTGCAGCCCGAAGACCAAATACCGGGTACCGCGACGTATTACGCTACGACCTGCCGCGAATGCGCGGCGGGATGCGGCGTGCGCGTGCGCGTGCGTGAGGGACGGGCGGTCAAGCTCGAGGGCAATCCGGACTCCCCGATCAATCGCGGGCGGCTTTGCGCCCGCGGGCAGGCGGCGATCCAGGGACTCTACAACCCCGATCGCGTCGCGCATCCAATGGTCCGGAACGCGAGCGGAACGTTCGAGGAGATCGATTGGGACGGGGCGCTCCAGCGGGTCACCGCCAAAGTGCGCGAAGCGCAGGGGAAGGGAATCGTCTTCCTGACGGGCGCCGAGCAGTCCACGTTCGGCGATCTGGTCGATGAATGGATGAAGCAGGTGGGCGGTCGGCGCCTGAGCTACGAGGCCTTTGGGTTCGAGGCGCTCCGCGCCGGCAATCGTTTGGCGTTCGGCACCGCGACGCTCCCGACCTACGACTTCGCGAACGCGAAGTACGTGCTCTCCTTCGGCGCCGACTTCCTCGACACCTGGCTCTCGCCCGTCGAATTCCAGAACGGCTTCTCGCGCGCGCATGCGTTCGATGCGGGTCGTCCCGCATCGATGGCAAAGTTCGTGTACGTGGCGCCGCGCCTGTCGCTCACCGGCATGAATGCCGACGAGTGGATCGCCCCGAAGCCAGGTAGCGAAGGCTTGCTGGCCCTGGCGATGGCGCAGGTGATCATGAGCCAGCACTTGGCGCGCGTTCCGGCGGACGCCAGCAAGCTCGTGAGCGTGCTGGCAATGCATGCGCCGCGCGCCGTCAGCCAGATGATCGGGATCGACGAGGAGACGATCGTCCGGCTGGCCCGCGAGTTCGCCCGGTCGGGTGGCGGACTCGCCGTCGCCGGTGGGATGGCGACACAGGCCGCGAACGGCGCGGAGATCGTCGCCGCGGTGAACATCCTGAACTACGTCGTCGGCTCGGTCGGTACGCTCGTGAAATTCGGCGCCGATTTGAGCGTAGGTGCGACGAACACGTTCGCCGACCTTACGACCCTCATGTCGGACATGACCGACGGCCGCGTGGCGCTCCTGTTCGTGCACGGCACGAACCCGGCGCATTCGCTCCCCGGCGCCTTCCAGCAGGCGCTCGCCAAAGTCGGCTACAAAGTCAGCTTCTCCTCATACCTCGACGAGACCGCGGCAGCCTGTGACCTGATCCTCCCCGATCACCATCCGCTCGAACAGTGGGGCGACAGCCGGCCGCGGGCCGGCGTCATCGGGCTGCAACAGCCAGTGGTGCAGCCGGTGTTCGGCACGCAGCCGACGGGGGACGTGATCCTCAAGCTATCCGGCAAGAGTGGGACGTTCCTGGATTATCTCCAGGCGAAGTGGCGGACTCGGCACGCGGCGAGTTTCGATCAATACTGGATGGACTCGTTGGCCAAGGGCGGCGTCTACGGCGACGCGCCGACGCGGCCCGTGCGGCTCGCAACCACCGCGGGAAACTTCAGCACAGCGTTCGCCGAGGTTCCGTCGTGGGGTGGCGACGGCGATCAGACGGTGGTCGTGTTCCCGCACCCCGCGTTGCACGATGGCCGCGGCGCGAACAAGCCGTGGTTGCAGGAGCTCCCGGATCCGGTGTCGAAGATCGCCTGGCATAGCTGGGTCGAGGTGCACCCCGACACGGCAGCCAAGTGGGGCCTGGCAACGGGCGACTTCCTGCTGCTCCAGTCAAAGTTTGGCGGCCAGAAATTCCCAACGTGGATCACGCGGTCGGTGCGGCCCGACGTGCTGGCGGTCCCGACGGGGCAGGGTCACAGCGCGTACGGACGCTACGCCAAAGACCGCTCGGCGAACGCGTTCGAGCTGCTCGGTGGCCAGGCGACCGGGTACGGCGGCCGCTCGTTCATCGTTCGCGCCACCGCGTCGAAGACCGGTGAGCACCAACGCAGAATGGCTACGATCGAGGGAAACGCGCGCGACCTCGGCATGGGCACGACCGAGGTACTCACGCTCGCGCGTGCCAAGGGGCTCCATCCGGGCGACCACCCATTCCATTTCGAGGAGACGCCAGAGTACGCGAAGGACGCGGTCGAGTGGTGGGCGGATCGCCAGCGTGACAAGGCGGAGATCGGCAACTACAAGGGCGAGCAGCCGCGCTGGGGACTCGCGATCGATCTCTCGAAGTGCACGGGCTGCTCGGCGTGCGTGACCGCGTGCTACGCCGAGAACAACATTGCGACCGTCGGCGAAGAGTTAACGGAGCGGCGCCGCGAAATGGCGTGGCTCAGGCTCGAGCGCTACTGGCGCGTCGATGAACACGACAACGTGCAGGGCGCCGTGAGCCAGCCGATGTTGTGCCAGCAGTGCGGCAATGCGCCATGCGAGCCGGTGTGCCCTGTGTACGCCGCCTATCACACGCCCGACGGGCTGAACGCCCAGGTCTACAATCGCTGCGTGGGCACGCGCTACTGCTCCAACAACTGCCCGTACAAGGTCCGCTATTTCAACTGGTACAACTACGCCGAACCGGGTGGCAAGTACGAGGCGTTCCCCGAGCCGCTGTCGATGCTGCTCAATCCGGACGTGACGGTGCGCGAGAAGGGTGTGATGGAGAAGTGCACCTTCTGCGTGCAGCGCATCCGCGGCGCGCAGAACCAGGCCCGGCTCGAGAACCGCAACGTGCGTGACGGCGACATCGTCACCGCCTGCCAGCAGACCTGCCCGTCCGAAGCGATCGTGTTCGGCGACTTGAACGACCGGAACTCGCGCGTCTTCGAGCTCGCCGGCAACCCGCGCGGATATCACGTGCTCGCCGGGCTGAATACGAAGCCCGCAATCACGTACCTGGCTCGCGTCGTCGCAACCGATACGTCCAGCAATGGCTGAAACGCCTCAGCCCACGACGCCAACGCGCGTGACGTACGACTACGTCACGCGGACCATCGCACGAACCCTCGGCACCCCCTCGCGGGGCTACTTCCTGCTGCTCGGCGCCGCCGTGGCGTTGCTCGCCATCGGCATCATCACGCTGCTGTACCTGCTGCGCTACGGCCTGGGACTCGCCGGCTATTCCCACCCGGTGTACTGGGCGGTGTTCATCACCTGCTTCGTCTTCTGGGTGGGCATCGCGCACTCCGGGACGCTGATCTCGGCGATTCTGTTCCTGTTCCGCTCGGGCTGGCGGACGGCGGTGTATCGCACCGCCGAAGCGATGACCGTATTCGCGGTGATGACCGCCGGGCTGTTCCCGCTGATTCACATTGGGCGGCAGTGGTACTTCTACTGGCTGATTCCGTATCCGAACGAGCGCGGGCTGTGGCCCAACTTCAAATCCCCACTCATCTGGGACGAGTTCGCGATCGGGACGTACTTCACGGTCTCGACGCTGTTCCTGATCATGGGATTGATCCCCGACATCGCGGCGGTGCGCGATCTGGCCACCGGGTGGCGCAAGAAGCTCTATGCGCTCACGTCGATCGGCTGGACGGGGTCCAACGAGCAGTGGCGGCACTTTACGCGCGGCTACCTCTATCTGGCCGCGCTCGCGACGCCGCTCGTCCTGTCGGTGCACAGCGTCGTGTCGTGGGACTTCGCGATGGCGCTCGTCCCTGGCTGGCACGCCACGATCTTCGCCCCGTACTTCGTCGCCGGCGCGATCTACTCCGGCTGCGGCATGGTGATCACGCTGCTCACGCCGATTCGCACGCTGTTCGGCCTCGAAGAGCTGATCACCGTCAAACACTTTGAGAATCTTGCCAAGCTCTGCCTGCTGACGGGGTCGATCGTGGGCTACGCCTACGCCTGCGAGTATTTCATCGCTTGGTACAGCGGCAATCCGACGGAGCGCGCCGCCTTCTGGTATCGCGCGTTCGGCCCGTACTGGTGGGCCACGTGGACGATGATCATCTGCAACGGCTTCCTGCCACTGCTGCTGTGGGTCAAGAAGATTCGCACGAACATCACCGCGCTCTTCGTGATCTCGATCTTCGTGAACATCGGGATGTGGTTCGAGCGCTACGTCATCATCGTCGTGTCGCTGGCGGGTGAGCCGTTCACCAAGTGGACGAACGCGGTCTACAATCCGACCTGGGCTGACTGGGGCATTATGGCCGGCAGCTTCGGCTGGTTCTTCATGTGGTTCCTGCTGTTCGTGAAGAACTTCCCGGCGGTGTCGATCTCCGAGGTGAAGGAAGTACTGCCGCCACCTCGCAGCAAGCCGTCGAAGGCGCACGCGTGATGGCGCTCCCGAAGCCGCTGAACGATCTGTTTCGGCCGCCGCCGACCCCCGGCGTGCTCGCGGCGTTCTCCCACCTGGACACGACGGTCGCGGCCATCAAGAAGCTGCGGGCCGCCGGGCAGACCGATTTCACGGTCTACTCTCCCATCCCGCGCCACGAAATCGAAGACGCACTCGGCCAGCCCGTGAGTCCGGTCCGGGCGTTCACGCTGGTCGGCGGCATTGCCGGTTGTGCCGTCGGCGCGTGGATCACGCTGTGGATGTCGGCCGACTGGCCGGTTCAGGTGGGCGGCAAACCGATCGGGTCGATTCCGCCCTACGTCGTCATCATGTTCGAAATGACGATTCTGTTCGGTGCCTTGTCGACGATCCTCGGGATCCTCTTCAACGTCTTGTTCGGCGCGCGGCGCACGGGCACGATCCTGTACGATCCGCGATTTACGAACGACCGCTTTGGCATCTTCGTCCCGGCGGGATCGGACAAGGTCGCAAAGGCCGAGGCGCTGCTGCGCGAGGCCGGCGCGGAGGAGGTGCGCCGTGGGTAGACTGCGCGCCGCCGTTGCCGCCGTTGCCGCCATCGCCGCCCTTGGTTGCAATCCGGACACTGTCGTGCACAAGGTCGGTTGGTTCGCCACGATGCGACATCAGCGCAACATCAAGCCCTACGCCCGGCCGATTCCACCGGTCCCCGGCGCGGTTCCCGTCTCAGGCGCGGAGCTCCCGCTTACGCGCGAGACGGCTGATCGCCTGGTCAATCCGCGCACGCGCACTGCGGAGTCGTTGAACCGCGGGCACTGGGTCTATTCGACGTATTGCCAGGTCTGTCACGGTGAGCACGGCCACGGCGATGGTCCCGTGTCGCTGGCGGGTGGTGGTCCGTTCCCCGGCATTCCCTCGCTCGTCGATCCGACGCGTCCCAAGATGACCGACGGCGCGATCTACGGCATGATCGTCGAGGCGCAGCGCATGGGCCGCCCCTTGATGCCGCGCTACGGTGACAAGATCCACGGCAACGACCGCTGGGATCTCGTCAACTACGTCCGCAATCTTCAGCTCAACGCTCGAGCCAATCAGTGAGCACGGCCACGGTCAACCGCGCTGAGCTCATCCAGAAAGCGCGTCAGGCGCCGCTTGCGCGATTCATGCTGTTCGGAACGTTCGCCGCGGGTTTGGGCGCGGTCGTCCTCCTGCTTGGTCTGCTGAGCGGCCATCCGGAGCGGACCTGGTGGGCGTACCACACGAACTTCGTGTTCTGGGTCGGCATGGCGCAGGGGATGGTGATCTTCGCGGCGACCCAGAAGCTTGCCAAGGGCCATTGGTCCGGCGTCATCATTCGCTTCGCCGAGGCAGGCGCGGCATTTACGGCGGTGGCGGTGGTGTTGTTCGTCGGACTGGTCGTCGGCCGCCAGTACATCTTCACCTGGATTCACGAGCCGCGGCCCGAAGTCGGTTGGTGGCTGACGAACAAATGGTTCTTCGTGCGCAATGGCGCGATCCTGGTCGTGCTCTCGTGGCTCTCGTGGCGCTTCGTCCGGCACGACACCGCTCCCGATGTGCGCGAGGTGACCGGTGGTGAGGTGGTGGCACGCACGGACGACGCCGCCCGGATTTCGCGCGACGCCGCGATCCTGATACTGGCGTACGCATTTGGCTACAGCCTGCTCGGGTACGATTTGATCATGTCGTTGGCGGGGAAGTGGGTGAGCAATCTGTTCGGCGCGTTCTATTTCATGGGAAGCTTCCTCGCTGGACTAATGCTCCTCGCGGTGCTCGCCATCGTGTTGCGGCGCGCGATGGGCCTCGGCGGCATCTACACGTCTCGCCAGCAACACGACCTTGGCAAGCTCTGTTTTGGATTCACCGTCTTCTGGGCGTATCTGATGTGGTCGCAATTCCTCGTGATCTGGTACGGGAATCTGCCCGAGGAGACCTACTTCATCTTTTACCGCCTGTACGGCGTGTGGCGGCCGGTCGGCATTGCGGTCTTCCTGCTCGTGTTCCTCATCCCGTTCATCGGACTGCTCGGCGTGAAGCCGAAGTTGTTCGCGCCGACGATGGTGGGCTTTGCCCTCGTGAGCCTCGTGGGCATCTGGCTCGAGCGCTATCTCGAGGTCGTGCCCGCGATCAATGGTGGCGCCGGACCGGCGATCGGCCTGCCCGAAATCGGCGTGACCCTGTTCTTCGGTGGTCTCTTCTTCATGTCGTGGGCGTGGTTCGCGAGCCGCTATCCCATCATCTCCCCGCGTCTTGCCGCTGACGCCCTGGAGCGCGAGCACCACTAGTCCCGCCCCCACCGTCCCAGTCTACGACGTCCGGCCCGTTTGACGGGACCGGGTGTACGACTGCACGTTACCAGACTCGAAAATCGCACGATCCTACTTCCCCGAATGGAGGAGCTATGCCGATGTCTCGTTGGCTGGTGATTGCGGCGATTGTCGCGGCAGCTGGATGCGGCAGCAGCAGTTCGCCGAATCCGCCGCCGCCCCCCGGGCCGCCACCGCCGCCACCGCCTCCAACGGGTGGCCACTCCACGACTATCACGGTGAGCAACAACCAGTTCCTTCCAAGGCCCGATACGATTCCGGCCGGCAACATCACGTTCCACTGGAGCGCTGGCGCAATAACTCACAACGTGACATGGGATGGGGGACCGACCACGCCAGCGGGGTCTGGCAATCGGGCCGATGGCGACCCGGACTTCGTGGCTTCGCTGAGCGCGGGAACGTACACCTATCATTGCTCGATTCACGGTGCGTCCATGAGCGGCAGCATCGTCGTCACTCCGTAGCGTCAACGGTTGCAGTCTGGAAGCTCCCGGGGCGGAGTCCGTCTCGGGAGCTTACTTTTTTTTGGGTGTATTACCCTCTCCCTCATGGAGGCGTCATGCTCAGGTTTCGTTGGTTAGCGGTTGCGGCGATCGCGGTAGCAGCCGCGTGCAGCGGCAACAGCAGCACAGGATACGGCGGCAATCCACCGCCCCCTCCGCCCCCGCCTCCGCCAGGCGGTCACTCGACGACGATCACGATCGCAAACACTTCTTTTTCGCCGACGCCAGACACCATCCCGGCCGGCAACATCACCTTCCACTGGGGTGATGCTGTGACGCACAACGTGACCTGGCAGACAGGACCTGCACCCCTCCCAGCCGGTTCTGGCAATCGAGCGGGCGGCGACGCTGACTACGTGACTGCACTAGTCGCGGGTGACTACACCTATCACTGTACGATTCATCCAACGCTGATGAACGGCGTGATTCACGTGAACCCGTAGGACACATCAAGCACCACACCACCAGCTCCCGGGGCAGATCAGGCTCCGGGAGTTTAGTTTTTCCCATATGAATGTCTGGCAAGCCGCAGCTGACCTTGTACGTCGCTCCGGTTCGGGCGCGCTCGCGACGGTGGCGCGCGTGCGCGGCTCGACGCCCGTGCCGGCCGGCACCAAGATGCTGGTCGGCGCCGAAGGCCGATTGATCGGATCGGTCGGGGGCGGGTGCGTGGAAGCCGACGTCATCGGCGCCGCGCTCGACGCGCAGGCCAGCCGGCGTCCTTCGCTCCTCACCCATCATCTGAATGCCGATCTCGCCGGCGACCTCGGCCTCTCCTGCGGGGGAACGGTGGACGTTTTCGTCGAGCCCCTCGTCGCCGAGGAGACCTATATCAGCGTTTTGGAATCCGCGGCTCGTGCGGAGTCGGGGTTAGTGCGCACGGCGACTGAATGGAACAGCGCGCCGATCAAGACGTTCGAGCCCCTAGGGCCTAGCCGCGTGGCCCAAGCGGCGGCGACCCTGACCCGCGACGGGCGCTACATGGAAGAGCGGCTGCTCCCGGCGCCACGCGTCTTCGTGTTCGGGGCGGGGCACGTCGGGGCGGCGATCGCCCGCGCCGCTGCCGCTGCCGGTTTCCGTGTCGTCGTGATCGACGATCGCACCGAGTACGCCGACGCCGCGCGCTTTGCCGACGGCATCGCCGTGCTCGCGGGGGACGTGGAAACCGCACTCACGCATTATCCCCTGACGTCTGGTGACGCGGTCGTCATTGCGACGCGGGGACATCGCAACGACGCGTTGATTCTGGAGCGCGTCGCGACGTCGCCGGCCGGCTACGTTGGATTGCTCGGCAGCCGCCGCAAGAAGGCGGTCGTCACGAAGGGATTGAAGGCTGCCGGAGTCCCCGCAAAGAGCCTGCAGCGGGTGCGGGTGCCGGTCGGGCTCCCGATCGGCGCTGTCACTCCGGAGGAGATCGCCGTCAGCGTCGTCGCCGAGCTGATCGGCTGGAGACGGGACAAGCCTTAGGGCAGCGGGGCGACCTGCTCGAGCAGCCGGTTGAGCGAGTCCGGCGAAAGCGGACCCGTGATCTCCACCCGCAGACCCTTCACGAAGCGCGCGAACAGGCGATTGCCGCGCTCCCGCGCTTGCTCTTCGCTCGCATACCCACGCACACGCAGGCGGCCCTCATTTGCGTAGCCGCCCCCGGTCGAGTCGTAGGGGTAGGCGGTCCGCTGAAAGATCTGAATCACGGTGGATGAGTCGATCGCCTGCTCGACGACGATAGTGCCTTCGGTTCCCGGCACGCGCCGGAAGCGTCGCGTAGCCAGGCCGGGAAGTCCGACCGGTTCTTCGCCGAGAATCGACTTCGCCATGCGCCGGCTGATCACCGGCCAGTTCGTCGCT